>ENA-OQMX01000082-OQMX01000082.1-human-gut-metagenome-genome-assembly--contig:-NODE-82-length-24698-cov-3.837410_pt1 | contig 24698 bp, 20 predicted proteins | sample MGYA00242622_ERZ504866 | MGnify/ENA primary metagenome ERZ504866 (study PRJEB26092, sample SAMD00036422) | human gut metagenome | host: Homo sapiens | study: EMG produced TPA metagenomics assembly of...
GCCGGAATACTCACCATGAGCAGTCTTTACACAGTCAATATAACTGTTATGGGTGCTCCCAATGTATCTTTGATAGGCAAAAAGAGATTTTATGACGGTTTCGCGTCGCTGTTCGGCGAAAACAGCTCGGGGGATCTGCCTAAAATGATTTTGGCGGCGGTAATCTGCGCGATATGCGTAGCACTGCTGATTATGTTCTTTAAAACCGTTCTCGGCTTATGTATAAGAGCCACAGGAGGCAACAAGGATATGGTAAGAGCCTCCTCGATAAATACCGACATAACCACCGTAACCGCACTTGCAATATCAAACGCGCTCGTTGCACTTTCGGGTGCCGTGATAGCTCAAACACAGGGCTTTGCCGACGTAAACTCCGGCAGCGGTATGATAGTTATAGGTCTCGCCTCGGTAATAATAGGCGAAGTCATATTCGGCAAACGCTCGCTTTCAGTAGGGCTTGTTTCGGCAGTCGTCGGTTCCGTAATTTACAGAATGATAGTCGCCTTTGCGCTTGAGACAAATGTATTTTCGGCAAACGCGCTAAAGCTGCTGTCGGCGGTTATAGTTGCCGTAACGCTGTCGGTGCCCGCCATTAAAAATGCGATCTCCGACAGAAAAATGAAAAGGGAGGGTATGAAAAATGCTTGAAATTAAAAATCTCTCCAAAACATTTTTAAAGGGAACGCCAAACGAGCATAAGGCTCTTGACGGGATTTCATTATCGCTTGATAAGGGCGAATTCGTCACCGTAATAGGCTCTAACGGTGCAGGCAAATCCACGCTGTTTAACGCGATTGCGGGCGAGTTTTTGTGTGACGGCGGTAAAATAGTCCTCGACGGAAAAAACATAACTTACCAAAAAGAGTACATCAGAGCCAAAGACATAGGGAGGCTTTTTCAGGACCCGATGCGCGGCACGGCTCCCGACCTTACGATTGAAGAAAATCTCGCGCTTGTCTATTCAAAAGCGACAAGACACCTATTTTCACCTGCGCTCAAAAAAAGAGACGTTGAATTCTTCAGAGAAAAGCTCCTAAAACTCAATATGGGCCTTGAGGACAGACTAAAGACAAAAATGGGTCAGCTTTCGGGCGGTCAGAGGCAGGCTGTAACGCTTATGATGAGCACGCTTGTAACGCCGAAGCTTCTCTTGCTTGACGAGCATACCGCGGCGCTCGACCCTCTCACAGCCGAAAAGGTGCTTGACATCACGCAGCGGATTGTGGCGGAAAACAGCATCACAACCATGATGATTACGCATAATATAAAATCCGCACTCAAGCTCGGCACACGCACAATTATGCTTGAATGCGGCAAATCGGTGCTTGACCTAAAGGGTGACGAAAGAAACAATATGACCGTTCAGGACCTTTTGGGACTCTACCGTCAAAAGTCGGGAAAAGAGCTTGACAATGACAGAATGCTGCTGACCGGAGAATGATGTTTCGGAGTAACCAGGCGTATATTTCAGTCGGCACAATTCCGATTTAACGACCCCGTAAAACAAATGCGTTAAACAAAAAGACACGATTTTCATCGTGTCTTTTTTCAATGTCATTTTTCGGCTGCTTTGGGCTTTTCAAGCTTTTTCATTGCGCTTCTGAATTTGAACGCAAACAGTATGAGCGTAAAGGTTACGGCCAAAACATCGGCTATCGGCTCTGCGGTATAAACACAAATGGCCTTATCGGATATTATATGCGGCATTATATAGATGAGCGGTATCAGCAAAACGAATTTGCGCACAACGGCTACTATTATAGAGCACGGAGCATTGCCTATTGACACAAACGCCATCTGGCAGGCTATCTGCGCGCCCATAAGGAACATCCCTCCTAAGTAAATTCTGAGTGCCTTTGCTGCAAACCCGACAAGCTCCGAATCGGAACTGAAAATTCCGGCAAATGCCTTGGGAAATATGATGACCGCCGCCCATAAAATAACGGCGTAAATCATATTGACAATAAGCAAAAGACGGTAGGTCTTTTTAACACGGTCGGGATTTCGCGCGCCGTAATTGTAGCTCATTATAGGCTGGGCACCCTGCCCTATGCCCTGTAAGGGAAGCATTGCAAACTGCATTACGCTTGTTAGTATTGTCATGGCGCCGACCGCTATATCGCCGCCGTATTTTAAAAGAGAAGAATTGAAGCACACGGAAATTACGCTCTCGCTCGCCTGCATAATAAATGTCGCAAGTCCCAAGGCAATACACGGCATTATGATTTTAAGCGACAGGCGCATATTTTTGAGCCGAATTTTAAGTCCGGTCTTTTTCGACAGCAAAAAGCACACCGCCCAAACGCACGATACGCCCTGAGAAATTACCGTGGCAACAGCTGCTCCGCGCACTCCCATATTGAAAACAAATATAAACAGCGGGTCAAGCACTATATTTGCCGCCGCGCCTATTATAACGGTGAGCATACCTGTTTTTGCAAAACCCTGAGCCGTTATAAACGCGTTTAAGCCCAATGTAAGCTGAACAAAAATCGTTCCGACGGCATAAATATCCATATAAGCCGTAGCGTAATCTATTGTATTTTCGCTCGCGCCGAACATCAGCAGAAGCTTTCTGTCCCATATAAGCAAAACGGCAGTCAGCACGACCGATAATATAAGCTGAAGCAAGAAACAGCCTCCGAGTATTTTTTCTGCGCCGTCCTTATCGCCCTTGCCGAGACTTATCGAGGCTCTCGGTGCGCCGCCGGCGCTTACAAGCGCCGCAAATGCCGAAATTATCATAATTATAGGCATACATACGCCCACTCCCGTCAGAGCCGCGCTGCCCTCACCGGGGATATGCCCTATATATATGCGATCAACAATATTGTAAAGCATATTTACAATTTGCGCAATTACGGTAGGCACGGCAAGGCGAAACAGCAGCTTGCCTATTTTTTCCGTTCCGAGAAATTCTTTGTCCTTATCCATTGTGTCAACTCCGTTTCAAATCAAAATGTTCCGCAACATTTGTTTCCATTTTATCAAGCAACGCGGAAAATGCGCTGCGCTCAGCCTCGGAAAACCCGCCGTAAAGCGTATCAACAAAGTTTTTTTGAGCCGATTTTCCGCTTCTTGCTATCTCCTCGGCAAATTCCGTCACCGACAGTCTCACAGCACGCTTGTCCTTGCACTTTTCGCCGTGCAGCAGCCCCTTTTCCATAAGCGATTTTACAGAGATTGAAACGTGCGACTTAGGTATGTGCCGCATCGAAACTATCTGTGCCGCAGTATTATATTGCGGATTGTTGTAAAGAAACATCAATACACCGAATTCCATATACGTAAGCCCGTATTTTTTGCAGACGGGCAAGACCGTATCCTGATACAGTTTTGCCGAGTCCGACAGAAATTCTATCGGGGTCATCACATCACCTCAATTAGTTCTAAATTGAACTAATTTAGTATAACACATATTATCCGTTTGTCAACAGAAATTAAAAAAGCGCCGAACGCCCCAAAGAGCGCACGACGCATATTCTGATTTGAGTCGGCTTAAAATTTAAACAGATTAAGGCCCGTAGCATCGTCATAAAACCTGTCAACCTCACCGTTTATCATCCTTATTACAACCTCGGCGGTCGCGCTGATATGTGCCTCATTAAGATGTCCGCCGAAAACACGGCCGCTCTCGTCTCCGGCGCTTATGTGCAGATGGCTGTAATACTTGCCGCCCTTGGTGTTTACGGTTCCCGTGAGCGAAACGATCTCGAAGCAGCCTTTAAATTCGTTTTTCACATATCTTTTCTCGTCCACCATATATACTCCTGCGGTAAACGCATTTAATGCGCCTATCGCCGAAACGGACGCCAGCTTAATATTTTCCTTTTCACAGAGCTCTTGCAGCGAGCTTGTAAATTCCTCTCCGCGGTCAAATCTCGCAACCACGGTATCTCCGAATTTTCTGTAATCCATTGTAATTCCTCCGTTAAACTTTATAGTGGAAAGCTATATACAAAAATGATATACTTATGATAATATCAATTATAATTTATGTCAATAAAAGAGAGAAAGAGGAATTTAAATGAGCTCTATGAAAGACAAAATGCACACCGGTGAATTGTATTTACCCGGCGATGAAGAGATAATGCGGCATCAATTAAAGCGTCTCGACAGGCTTTACGACTTTAATATGACTCGGCCGACCGAGCTTAAAAAGCGCGAGGAAATGCTCAGGGAGATGTTTGCGGAAATAGGCGATGACTGCTACATAGAACCTCCTTTTCACTCAAACTTCGGCGGAGAGCATGTACACTTCGGCAATCATATCTATGCCAATTTCGGCTTGACGCTTGTTGACGATACTCACATATACGTCGGCGACAACACAATGTTCGGCCCTCACGTTACCGTGGCAACCGCCGGTCACCCGATAGATCCCACGCTCAGAGCAAAGGAATACCAATACAATATGCCGATTCATATAGGCAAGAACTGCTGGATAGGCGCAGGCTCGCTTATTCTGCCCGGCGTTACGATAGGCGATAACACCGTCATAGGCGCGGGCAGCGTTGTTACAAAGGACATTCCGTCATCTGTGGTCGCCGTCGGAAATCCGTGCCGCGTAATGCGTGATGTCGGCGAGCACGACAGGGAATACTATTTCAAAAGCAGAAAAATAGATTACTCGTCAATCGAATGATAAAAACAATTAACAATAGGAGCGGTGTTATGAAAAGGTTAGTTTGCGTTATACTGTCTGCGGCTTTGCTGTTTTGTCTTTCGTCCTGCGGTCAGAAGCCGAAAATACGGCGTGAAATCGACAACTCCAAGCTCTTGCGAGTCAGCGAGGACGGCTACCTCACAGACGGCGGCGACAACGGCATACAGCTTCGCGGCGTCAACTTCGGAGGTTGGCTCTTGCAGGAGACCTGGATGTGCCCCGTTATGAGCCTCGACAGGAGTCTTACCGTAAAGGGCGGAACGGACGACGGCTGGGCGGAACTTGACACCTTAAATAAATTCACGCTTCTTTTCGGGGAAGAAAAAACCGCAGAGCTTTTTAAAAGCTACCGTGACAATTACATCACCGAAGAGGATTTTGAAAATGTTAAAGCTCTCGGATTTAACTGCATCAGAATACCCTTCTGGTACAGAAACTTTATGTCGGACGAAAACGGCACATACATAACCGAGAACGATGACGAAAATCCGGGATTTGTAAAGCTTGATTTTGCCTGTGAAATGGCGGAAAAATACAACCTGTATCTGATATTTGACATGCACGGCTGCCCCGGCGGTCAAAACGGCGACCATTCGTCGGGTAAGACCGGGAGAAATCTCTTGTATAGTGATAAGAATTATCAGGTCATAATGGAAAATCTCTGGATAAAAATAGCGACACGGTATAAAGACCGCACCTGCGTTGCAGCATACGACGTTATGAACGAGCCGCTCAACAACGCGGACACCGAACACGGTGTTCTGCCCGAAAACGCCGCTGACCCGTGGCAGGACGTGACGCTCAGAAAAGCGGTATACGACAGAATGATAAAAGCCATACGCTCCGCAGACCGTGACCACATAATAACCGTAGAGGCGCTTTGGCGAATGGATAAGCTCCCCGCCCCTCCGAGATGGGCTGGTCGAATATGATGTATCAGCTTCACTCCTACGATAAGGAGAAAAAGACGACAAAACAGCTTATCCGTTCTATGAAAAAGGCAAGACGCCAATACAAGGTTGCGGTCTATATGGGTGAATTTAACCCGACAGTATTCTGCGGTGACGCCGTTTCGCTTATGGACAGCGCTCTTATAAGCTACACGCTGTGGAATTACAAAACTACCTCTTACAAAGACTCCGATTGGGGACTTTACAACAAATCTCTTGCGATAAATGATATAGCCGCCATGGCTTCTTCGGAAGAAGCAAAGAACAAAATACTCGCCGAAAACGGACAAAAAATACCGTCGCTCGAAAATCTTTCGCCGCAGGAGCTCTATGAGCTGTACGAAAAGCTGTGGTCAAAGGAAAATCTCGCAACCTCTTCATATAAGCTTAACGGCAAAACGGTCGGTATTTTCAGCTGTCCCTCTTCGGGTGTTATAGGAGCATAAAAGCTCTCGTTAAAATCAAATAATATAACAAAAAAACAAGGGGCTGTAAAACATCGTTTTTACAGTCCCCTGTCCGTTTTAACGGTATTGATTAGCCGTTTACTTTTTCTTCTTTTTTCTCGCTGCTCTTTTTGCTCTTAACATAGCTCTTCATAGAGTTGATAACTATTGTAAGACCGAGCACTATAAGCAAAACAGCTATGACAAGCTGAAGTCCGTTGTTTAAGAACACCTTGCCCCAAGTGGTCTCGCCTGCGGGAATCGTAACCGCTGCGGCTGTGCTTATAGCCTTTACCATAGCTATAAGGCGCTGAACGAGTGCCGTAAACGTAACGCAAAGCATTATTATCATCGGCGGGAAGAGCATCTTGTTGCTTCTGCCCGTAACCTTCATAAATACGCAGAGGGTTATAAGTACGAGAGCGCTCAAAAGCTGGTTTGCCGAACCGAACAGCGGCCAGATGTTTGCATATCCGATTTTTGTGAGTACAAAGCCGAAAAGAAGCGTAATAATTGTTGAGAAATACGGATTGCAGAGAACCTTGCGCCAAGGCTTCGCGTTTTTCATATCGTCAACCGCAAACAGCTCCTGGAAGCTCATTCTGCCTATACGCGCAACGGCGTCAAGGCTTGTAAGCGCAAGTGCCGAAACGCACATTGTCATAAATACCGTAGCGAAGTGTACGGGAATACCAAACATTTCAAAGAAGCCGGCAACGCCGCGGCTGAATATCTGGAAAGGAGTGCCCGAAGCCGGTGTGCCGTCCTGAGAAGCCGCCGCGCCTGCTACGCAAAGAGCAAGCACCGCGAGCAGGCTCTCAAGTACCATTGCGCCGTAGCCGACCTTTGTCATATCTTTTTCGTTTTCAATGGTCTTTGATGAGGTTCCGGAGGATACAAGGCTGTGGAAGCCCGAAACAGCACCGCACGCAACCGTTACGAAGAGTATCGGGAACAGTGTGCCGAGCTTTTCGTTTGTAAAGCCCGTAAATACGGGAAGATTCATTGTTGGGTGAGCAACAAGCAATCCTATAACCGCACCGGCTATCATACCGATAAACATAAATGTGGTCATATAATCACGCGGCTGCTTTAAGAGCCACATGGGAAGCACCGCCGCGAAGAAGATATAAACAAATGTAATATAGCTCCATGCGTCCTTTGAGAGAATGAGCGGAAAATGCATACCGATAGCAAAGGAAGCCACCACACAAAGAAGACCGACAACGGCTTCCTTCCAGCCGGAGAGATTGAATTTCTTTTGGATAAGTCCGAATATTACGGCAAATACCATAAACATTATTGAAATGGTGCCTGCACAGCCGTTTGTATTTGCGGCATCGGAAAGTACCGAAACGCCGTCCTTTACGGTATATGCATTAAATGTTCCTGCAACCATATCGGCAAATGCCGCTATTACAAGCAGAGTAAACAGCCAGCAGAACAAAAGGAAAAGCTTACGCCCTGTTTTGCCTATGTATTTTTCAATAAGCACGCCCATGGATTTACCGTCATTTTTAACCGAGGCGTAAAGAGCGCCGAAGTCCGTGACCGCTCCGAAAAATACGCCGCCGAGCAACACCCAAAGGAGTACCGGAAGCCAGCCGAAAGCCGCCGCCTGTATAGCGCCGGTTACGGGGCCTGCACCGGCTATCGAAGAAAACTGATGGCTGAAAACGGTCCAGCCATTTGTCGGTACATAGTCCTTGCCGTCATTGTATTTTACGGCAGGAGTCTGCGCCTTGGGATCTATTCCCCATTTTTTCGCAAGCCAGCGTCCGTAAAGCAGATACGCTGCCACAAGGACAACCGCCGCGATAAGCACAATTACAAGTGTGTTCATTTTTCTAACCCTTCTCTTAAAAAAGATTCTCAGCCGAATGCATTTTTGCAAAACAAAAAGCCCTCGTCCTCACACAGCATACCCGCTTTCGGGTAGCCCGTGCAAAGACGAAGGCTAAACTTACAAAACGTATATTTGCGCCGTTGCAAATTTACTTCCGCGATACCACTTTGCTTGCCGATATTTTACTGTCGGCCTCTCGACCGCCGCCCATAATGGATGGCGCGCCCCTTTAACGGTGGGTTTCCGGCTTCGACTACTAGAAAAATCTTTCACCGAAGCTGCTAACAGGTGAGAGCCAAACGTGCCTTGCTGCCGTCTCGCACTGCCGACGGCTTTCTGAAAGCGGTGATACGAATAGTCATGTCCTGCTCATTGCATTTGACTGATACATTGCTAATACAATAGTCTTTTTAAAATAATTTGTCAATAATCTTACAGGACAAAATTTATTTTTGTAGAACAGAATAAACAACGGTATATTTTGAATGTTATTTCTTGTTGAAATTGTAACAAATTATTAACAGCATCATAAAAACAGGGTGCCGAACAAAATCCGGCACCCCAAAAAGACAATATTAAAACCCGACAAAGCTACCGCTTATTTCGCCTTACCCATAGCTTTGACCTCGTCAAATTCATCGGTTATTTCCTTGCTCGGAGCTTTGGTGCAAAGGCTCACAACAATTATTGTGATAAGTCCCATAAGGAATGCCGGCAAAAGCTCATATATTCCGAAAACTCCGCCGAGCGGCTTTATAAGATATTTCCAAACAAATACCATTATTCCGCCGACAGCCATGCCCGAGATTGCGCCCGGGAGATTTGTGCGCTTCCAGAAGAGCGCGCATATAACGAGCGGTCCGAACGCCGCGCCGAAGCCTGCCCAAGCGAACGAAACTATGCCGAATACCGAACTGTCGGGATTTCTGGCTATAACAACGCCGAGTATCGCTATTATAACTACCGTAATTCTTGCGGCAAGCATACTCTTTTTCTCCGAAATTTTAAGTCCCAAGGTCTCGCGCAATATGTTCTCGGATACGCTCGATGCGGCAGCCAAAAGCTGTGAGTCCGCCGTGGACATTGTGCTTGCAAGAATTCCCGCCAAAATAAGACCTGCCATAAGTGCCGGGAAAACACCGTGGGTTGAAAGAAGTCCGGCTACGCGAACTATAACCGTTTCCGTGTCATTTCCGTGGAGGCTGTCGATAAGTCCCGTACTTGAAAGGCCTCTGCCGACTAAACCTATAAGCACAGCCATAGCCATTGCTATAACGACCCAAACAGACGCAACTCTTCTTGAGAGTTTAAGCTTTTTATCGTCCTCAATCGCCATAAAGCGAAGAAGGATATGCGGCATACCGAAATAACCGAGTCCCCACGAAAGAGTTGTGATTATGTGCAAAAGGTTGTACGGCTCGCTCTCGCCCGTAGCTTCGGAATACGACGAAACGAACGAAAGATAACCGGGAAGCTGTTTTGCGTTTTCCGCAACAGCCGAGACGCCGCCTGCCGACACGGTGGCATATATCAGTACAAACACAATAGCCACGGTCATAATAATGCTCTGGACAAAGTCGGTGGTAGAGGCGGCAAAAAATCCGCCCGCAGCCGTGTAGCCAACTATTACTATTGCCGAAATCAGCATTGCGGTCATATAATTCATACCGAACAGCGACGAAAACAGCTTTCCGCAGGCGGCAAAGCCCGACGCCGTATAGGGAATGAAAAATATTATTATAATCAAAGCCGCCATACACGATAATATGTTTTTCTTATCGCGGAAACGGTGCGAAAAGAACTGCGGCAGGGTGAAAGAGTCGGTTTTATGGGTATATCTGCGAAGTCTGCCGGCAGTTAAAAGCCAGTTGAGATATGTACCTACGGCAAGTCCTATGGCGGTCCAGCCGACGTCGGCAACACCCGACAGATACGCAAGGCCCGGCAAGCCCATAAGCAAATAGCTTGACATATCGCTCGCCTCGGCGCTCATTGCCGTGACGAGAGGGCCGAGTTTTCTGCCGCCGAGATAAAAGTCGGTTGAGGACTCGTTCTTTTTGGCATAGTGAAATCCGATTACGAGCATTCCGACGAGATAAACAAATATCGTCGCCAAAATGCATACAGTTGATGACGTCATTTCAGCACTCCTCTTAAAAGCAAAAATAAAACGAGCCGCCGAGATGCTTCGGCAGCTCTCATTCCCGTATCGCCGTGTGCGATTCCGATAAAAGCTATTTTATCACACAAATTAAAATATTTCAACGATTTAATACATAAAATCGCCGATAAATTTAACGGTTTAATGTGCAAAAGCCGAATTTCACGGCAAAAAATCCCACACCATACAGATAAAAAACAACTCCGCTCCGCAGATGCTGCGCAGCGGGGTTGTTATGTATAAAATAAATTTACAAATTACAACTGTGTAAGATGATAAATGCTATAGCCGTATTCTTCTACAATTTCCGCTATTTGCCTTAGTCCTTTTGCATCCGTCTTAATGTGCTGTATTTTAGAATATACAGCATCATCGTCCTTAAATTCTTCTATAAGATTGCCACGATATGAGATTTTTTTCATCTCTTTCTCCTCGCCTTTAACAATCAAATATGAATCGTTGGCTGTTTTTCGTTTTTGCTCATAGTTTTATCTATCCTTTCTTAGTTTCTTTTATATATGTACATGCTAATCCATTCTTTTCACGGCAAACATATAAATTTTCAGCATTGGGGTCATATGTTTTCTTAACAGGAACTGCAACCACATAGTATGCTTTGCCTAATAATGTCTTTTTTCAATTCGTTTTCATCATCAAAATATAGTGCATATTCTGCTCCTTTACCAAATTCAATAGAAGTATAATTAGCAAATGTGTATGTTCCATCAGTATTTTTATAGTATAACTTAGTATCATTATTATTATTAGTATTATAAGTATTAACATCTTTCCAAGTAGTAAATTCTCCTTCAAAGATAATTCCTTCCTCTCTAAGTTTTGAGCAGTATCCAAACATTCCGCCCGAGGCATTGTTTAACATTACTATATTTGATGGTATTGTTATCTGTATCAAATCATAGCATTTGCCGAATCCAGGAGAGCTTATAGAACCTAAACCTGTAATCGGATATCCCTTATATGTTCTGGGAATTGCTAACACTTTTTGACCTTTTCCAACATCTGATGCCATTACCTCATAGCCAGAATCTTCATAGTGATATACGAAGTTAACATCGATATTCTCAGATGTACTATCGGAGATTTTTCCTAAATTATCCCGAGTATTATCTGTGTACTCAACTATCAATTCCCCATTAGAATTAAAGCTCATTTTTGCTATTCCTCGTCCGTCGGCGCCTTTGGAGCCCTGAAGTCCCTGCTGACCCTGCTCGCCCTTGTCGCCTTTATCTCCCTTGATATTGCCGAGGTTGGATATGGAATTATCGGACATTGTAACCACAAGCTCGCCGTCCGGGGAAAGTGTGAGCGACTTAATACCGAGTCCGTCGGCGCCGTTCGCGCCGTCCTTACCGTTCTCACCGGTAACCTTGCCGAGATTTTTGACGTCGCCGTTTGAATAGGTCAAAACAAGCTCGCCGGAGGTATTGATTTCCGCCTTGGTTATGCCTAAGCCGTCGGCACCCTTGATGTTACCGAGGTTAAGAACCGTGCCGTTTGTAAGTGTTACGGTCAATGCGCCGTCAGCCGACACATCGACATTTTGTATGCCCACGCCGTCTTTTCCGTTAAGTCCGCTGTCGCCTTTATCTCCCTTGTCGCCCTTTGAGCCTTTGATATTGCCGAGGTTTATAACGTTGCCGTTTGAGAACGAAAGCACAAGCTCGTTATCGGCATTTATTGTAACATCTGTAATGCCTACACCGTCAGCTCCGTTTGTACCGTTGATACCGTCAGTACCGTTGATACCTGCGTCGCCTTTTTCACCTTGAACGCCTTGGTCACCCTTTTCGCCTTGAATGCCTTGGTCGCCCTTGTCACCCTTTTCGCCTTGAATGCCTTGGTCGCCCTTGTCGCCTTTTTCGCCTTGAACTCCCTGTGCGCCGTCGTTGCCGACTACCTTGCCGAGATTTACCGTGTTACCGTCGCTGTATGTTATGACAAGCTCACCGAGAGCATTTATTTCGCTGCTTGCAACGCCTATGCCGTCGGTGCCATTCGTGCCGTCTTTACCGTCTGCACCGTTGAGGCCTGAGTCGCCTTTTTCGCCCTGAATGCCTTGGTCGCCCTTTGCGCCCTTTATGTTTCCGAGATTAAGTGACGTTCCGTTCGTAAGAGTAATCAAAAGATTTCCGTCATTTGAAATTTCAATATTATTTATACCGGTGCCGTCTTTTCCGTCGGTTCCGTTGAGACCCGCGTCACCCTTTTCACCTTGAACGCCTCTTTCACCTTTTTCGCCTTTTTCACCCTGTACGCCTTGGTCGCCCTTGTCTCCCTTGTCACCTTTTGCACCGACAACGGGGCCGAGGTTTTCGGTAAGGTCGTTTGTGTATGTGATTACAAGTTCACCTGCGCTGTTGATTTCGGACTTTTTAACTCCTATACCGTCCGAACCGTTAAGACCGTTTTCGCCTTTTTCGCCCTTTTCGCCTTTTGCTCCCTGCAAGCCTCGCTCGCCTTTATCGCCTTTTTCGCCTTTTGCGCCTACAACCGCTCCTACATTGGCGCGCTGACCGTTAGAGAACGAAAGCACAAGCTCACCCTCCGAATTGATTTCGGCGGAAGAAACGCTTATGCCGTCTTTACCGTCGGTACCGTTTGTGCCGTTCACACCGTTTATACCGTCAGAGCCTACTATTTTACCGAGGTTTGCCGTCGTCCCGTCCGAATATGAAATAACAAGCTCACCCGACTCATTTATAACCGCTGCGGAAATGCTTATACCGTCCGTTCCGCTCGTACCGTCGGTACCGTCTCTGCCATCTTTTCCGTCAGCACCGTTTTTGCCGTCACGACCGTCTTTGCCGACTACTCCGCCGAGGTTTGCAGTTTCGCCGTTTGTATAAGTCAACACCAGTTCGCCTTTTTCATTTATAATCGAAGAAGCAATACCGACTCCGTTGTTTACTGTTTCACCGACAACCTTGTCAAGATTTACGCTGTTGCCGTCGGAATAGGAAATGACAAGCTCGCCCTTATCATTGATTTTTGCCGATTTTATTCCTATGCCGTCCTTACCGTCTTTTCCGTCTTTGCCGCTTGCGCCGACCGCCTTACCGACATTGATTTTTGTTCCGTCGGAAAGCGTAATTACAAGGTCGCCTTTTTCCGAAAATGCTGCGGAGCTGATATCGGATTTGTCTTTTTTCGACATTGCGGTAAGGGTTTTGCTCCAATCCTTTTCACTGCCCGAATATCCGTTATCGACGGCAATCTGATATGCCGATTTACCCTGGAGAGAAACAAGCCAATCATCAAGGCTTCCCGCATATCCCTGCTGCACCGCAAGCTCGTATGCGGACAAGCCGTTTTTAACGCTTGATGCCTGCACGCTTTTTCTGTTGTGCACAAAATTTGCGACTGCGAACGATATGCCGGTCATTATAGCTATCAGCAATACCGCCACAATCACTTTGATTGCCGCTTTACGTTTTGATGACGTTTTCTGTTTTTCCATTTATTTACAACTCCTTCTCAATAATAAAATACTTCATTTATGATAATACTCAATTATTGAGTATATGTCAATACTCAGCTTTTGAGTATGCTAACATTTTCACAAATTACAATGGAGGTTTTGTGGAAATGGATTACAGAACAAGGATGAGAAACATCAGGGAAGACAGAGATTTAACACAAAAGCAAGTAGGTGAAATCATCAACAAATCCCAACAGGGCTACAACCATATCGAAACCGGAAGAGCGGAATTGAAAATCGAGGATTTAATCAAGCTCTGTCAATTTTATAATGTTTTCCGCCGATTATTTTATAGGTTTAACCGATCAAGAGTAAGTTCGGTTACCTAAACACATAATGCAGCGGTGCTTTGCGGTTTTAACACTACTTTGCACGATGCGGTGCTCAAATTTATCATATCTGTATATTGATGTTAATTTTTTTGGTGATATAATTGTGTTGCGTCCTACAAGGCGACACAGCTAAAAAAACAATACCGAAATAAAAAAATACGTAAATGCAAAAAGGATAATTATGCCGAAAAAGACGAAGTTAAAAAACAGTAACAAAATGGATATGATAAACGGCCCTATATGGAACAAGCTTCCGCGATTTGCGCTGCCCGTGGCTGCAACAGCAATACTTGAGCAGCTTTTCAACGCCTCGGATATAGCCGTAGTCGGAAACTTCACGGGCGCAGCCAAAACGGCCTCGGTTGCCGCCGTCGGAGCGAACAGCCCGGTAATCGGGCTGATACTCAACCTGTTTATAGGTATAGCCCTCGGTACAAATGTAATAATAGCGAACGCAATAGGCAGAGACGACAGAGAAACCGTACAGCGTGCGGTTCACACCTCGGTGCTCACCGCAATAATCGGCGGTTTTCTTGTAATGATACCCGGTGAAATTTTTGCCGTGCAAATTTTATCGGTTATGAGCATTCCGGAGGATGTACTGCCGTATGCCGTTCTGTATCTTCGCATATATCTGCTCGGCTTGCCCGTAATACTGTTGTACAACTTCCTGTCGGCCGTTTTCAGAAGCGTGGGCGATACAAAAACTCCGCTTATAGTGCTTGCGCTCTCCGGATGCCTCAACGTGCTTTTGAATTTATTCTTTGTAATAGTTCTTAAAATGACCGTAAACGGAGTTGCCATTGCCACCGTTATATCCAACGCAATCAGCTCGATTGTGCTGTTTATTGTTTTGATGAAGTCCGACAAGTACATAAAGCTGTCGCTCAGGGAGCTGCGCATAGACAAAAGAGTACTCGGTCAGATTTTGGAAATCGGTCTGCCGGCAGGCATACAGAGTGCTGTTTTTGCCATTTCAAACATAATAATTCAGGCGGCTATCAACAGTCTCGGAACAATAGTTATAGCGGCGTCGAGCGCGGCATTTAATATAGAGGTAATAGCTTACGATGTCTTTAACTCGTTCAGTCAGGCGTGCACGACCTTTGTCGGTCAAAACTACGGCGCCGGCAAGCTCGACCGCTGTAAGAAAACCCTGCTTCTGTCGATTGCGGAGGACACAATCGCAACAGCCGTCACAATAGGGCTTGTTCTTTTCTCGGGACGATTCCTGCTCTCGATATTCACAAGCGACCCACAGGTAATAGAGCTCGGCTACACCAGACTTTTACTGATTTTCTCGGCATACACGTTTTCAATGCTTTACGAAATTATGTCGGGGTATCTTCGCGGCTTCGGCATATCCTTGGTACCGGCTCTCCTCACAACAATAGGCGTTTGCGGCACAAGAGTATTTTGGATATACGTCGTTTTCCCGTCGTCGCCTACCTTCAAAACCATTATGTATGCGTACCCGATAAGCCTGTCGCTTACGGCGGTACTGATATTTATAGCTCTGCTCGCCTATCACCCGTCGCGCAGGTTTAAAGGCGCCGTATCCGCCGAATAATCCGGCCGCGTAAAATTATGACTTAATATAAAAAAGGCACGTTAGTTAAAAAATAACTAACGTGCCTTTGCCGTGTCTGCAAACGGAGCCGATGCTCATTCGGCTATACGGTTGTCATATATCATAACATTTCTGTGAACATCCTTGACTGGCTTCAAAAGACAAATAGGCTCAAACTTAATCGGGTCTTTTTTAGAAAACGTGTTGTCGTGAATTTTCATATTTCTGCACGGGCCGCTCTCGTACCAATCCCTGCAATCGCACGAGATGTAAATATCGGGCATACCGACGCTTTTGAACGTGTTACCGAAAATCTCCGACTCCTTATCGGTAGTACAGAGAATGCCTCGCGTCGGGATCGCATTAAAGGTACATCCGCTCACGGTGAGATTCGGGTTATACGTGATGTTCTCAAAGACATACATTTCCGGCTTCATCGGCGGCAGCTTTTCTTTGAATTTCACAATGACCGTCTTTTTATCAATGTTGTCGTCCGTGCTGTCTACGGTATAAACGCCGTCAAGCTCCGACAAATCGGTTCTGCTGTATATTTTCACTTTATCGCCGGAGTAAAACGCCTTGTAACCTCCCTGCTGATGATGTACAAATTCAAGCTCGGCGGTTCGCTCGTCGCAAGCCTTTCTGAACCTTAAAAATGCGCCGTGCACATTGATTGCGTCATCGTGCGGGTGTTCAAAGTGCGAGTCGGTTATTTTCACATAGCCCTTGCAGCCGCATACGTGAATCAAATCGGCAAACGAAGAAACTCTGTAACCGCTCGCCGGCTTAAATGTCAGCTTATCAAAGCTCAGGTTTTCGCACATCTGGGACAGCCACCCGAAGCCGTGCATATAGTTGACGGTTAACCTCTCGCAGAAGATATCGGAGCAGTTCTCGAAAAACAATCCGCAGTTGTCGCGCAGCTTATTACGAGACATCGCAACGACGTCTCCGACCTTGAATTTAGGCGACACAAAATATCTGCATTCGACGGTATGATCCCCCGTTTTTTTGATTTTAAAAGCGTTTTTCGTAGGTGAGCGCAACGTTCTGAAAACCTCGTCGCCTCTGTGAATTACGTTGCAGTAGCACTCGCCGTTGGCTGTATAGGTGTAGTAATTCTCTCCGCTGAACGGACTTTTTTCAAAGAACGTAAGATTATTATTTTTGACCTCAAAGTCGCTTCCCGTCGGGATTTTATATGTAATTTTATTGAGCGAACGCTCTACGACCTCCATTTCGAAATTCGTCGGGGAGGCATATCTTACGGTGAAATTTACAAGCCTTACATTTTTACAGCCGCGCAGAGAAAACGCACACATATCGCCGTGAATTACAAGGGTTGAACCGCAGCCGTCCACGGTAATATTCTCCTTATTCTCGATAAGCACCGCAAAATACTTGTCGGGTGCCTTAAAAGAGTCCGTATTTGTCATATGGCAAACCTTGTGAATACAGCGCTCCTTGTAAAAATGATACTCATTCTTCGGGAAAATAAGAGTGTCTCCGCTCTGCAATTCATTTATCGCTTTGATAACGCCCTCGGCAGAATTTGAGACGTCGCAGAAATCCGTGGCTTTGATATTCAATGTCATCCTCCGATTGTAAATTATAGCATAAGCTGTTTAGATTGTTTTTAACTACGTGCTCGTTTTCGGCACATTCAGGTGTGCTCACATCACCGTTTGAGTCGGATTTTCAAGATGTAATGCCGGCTTTTTTAAGCTCCCTCTTCAGTCTCTTGACTGCCGCTGCAAGTATGATTTCGGTGTTTGTTCCGGTTGAAATAAGGCAATACACCTCGTGATAAACCGCATAAAACGCGCACTTCAAATCACACTTTTCCGAAACGGGATATTTCCTTTTATATGCTTCGTAAAGCCCGAAGCACTCCCCGGTCAGGTTTCTCAGCTGGAACAAATCAAATTCTTTGTCAGCCCACTTGCACTCAAGGGGGTCGATTATCGCGGTGATATTAAGTCTTTTATCGGACATTACATTCATAACATTCAAATCGCCGTGGATAAGAGACGCCTCTTTTACGGGCTCGCTGAAAATGTAATCAAAATTTTTCCACGCCGTTTGCATAACATTAAGCGTGCTGTCCTTCAGCCGTTTTTTTCTGTTAAGCTCTGCGGCGGTCTGTAAAATATCCTGCGCAAACGGTCGGTAAAAATCAAGCCAATTATCGTACTCGGGGAAATCGAGGCTGCCGAATTTGTTGCAGGTAACGCTGTGCCAATTTGCAAGACAATCCGCTATTTCATCTGCAAATTTCGCTTTTCTTTTTTTGCTTAAAAACATTTCGAAAAGTCGGTGAAGCAGTCTGTTCCGTTCACAAATTCCTCAATTATAAAATCCATGGGGATTTCGTCGGTTGCGTCAAAGGTAAAATAGACCTTGGGAATATGAACCAGCGAGCTTTCGGCAAGCTTTTTCAGCGCGGCGCTCTCATTATGCTGCATACCGGCGACGCGGCAGGCCTTTACCGTAAGAATGTACGGCATCACGGGCAATTCGGCCTTGTAAACATATCCGAAGGAGCCGCCGCCTATGTATTTAATCTGCGTTGCTCGGCTCCCGTAATGTCTGAAAAGCACTTCCTTTGCAAATTCGCATGTCTGTTCTTTTGTGTATTTGCTGACTGTTTTTTGCTGCATAGGTACCTCCCCTTTTTCACACTGTTTTTCAACTTTGTTAATACCCGTATGTTTTCGACGTACCGATTTACACATTTATGTTTTAAAAATATAATATCAAAAAGAACAGCAAATATCAATAAACATCTCTGTACAAAAAAGCCGTCGGACATATAGCCCGACAGCTCTTAGGTCTTATATGTATTATGGTGCTTTCGACGTCCGCAAGGCTCGCCGAGCTCCTTTTCAATTTGCTTTTTAAGCGCAGCCAGCCTGTTTCTGACCGTTGACGACGGCATATTTTTTATCTTGCCGATCTCTCTGCTCGACCAGCCGTAGCTTTTAAGAGTCACTATTTCTCGGTCGAGCTCGCTCATTTTCAAAAGTATCTGCTGAATTTCAACAGATGTGATATCATCAAACACCTCAAGACATTTAATGCTTTCAAGCTCATCAAGCGAGTCGGCAAAATGTTTTTACGAAGTCTGTCGGCAAGCACATTCTTTGCGATTTTAAAAATCAAAGACTTTTCTTTTTTGATGTAACCGAGCGTCGGCAGATAACCCCACAACTTCATAAAGGTGATTTGAGCCAAATCCTCTGCCTCGTCGCTGTCAAATCGCCTTGAAAAATACGAAACTATGCTTTTATAATACTTTTCATAAATTTGGTTAAACAGTTCAATGTTATTCATTTTTTTCCGTGATTTTGTTGCCTACGGTTGAATTGACTTTAACATAGCCCAAAATATTTTTGCCGCATTTTACCTCGTTGCCTGCCGCAAATGTTATCTTTTTATCGGAGAGCATTTGCTCGGTCATGTTATTGTCAATATCGACATTGTTGCCTGCGGCCACCAATGTATTGTAATCGAAGCTCCTCACCGTATCGCCGTCGATTTCGATGGTGTTAGGGTAAGGCTTTATTACGACGTTATCCTCAACCTCAACACTTCTGCCGTTCATTCGCGTCATCTCATAGCATGACTTTTTTCTTTAAGCAGAAGCCCGTTCACGCACAAATCCGGAATCTTTTCAACGGTCTCAAGAATAACAATGCCGTTGACAATATAGAGGCAATCATCGGAAACATTTTTATCGTTTAATGTAACCATTCCGTTTAAAACGCTGTATTTGCTGTAGCTGACCTCTATAATGCTTGCAACATTTCGGATTGTTATCTTGGCATAGGCATTTTTCCATTCATCACTCGCATTTTTCGGAATAAGAAGCATCGCACAACTCTCGATTTTCTTGATTTCCCTTAACGCCTCGGCAGTAAAATTTTGCAAATCAAGAAGCGCTATGTTTTTTATGGTTTTTCTAAGCATAACATTCCCCTTTAAAGGCTTTGAAACACACTTTGTCTATTAAGACGGATTTAAACCCGTCCGTATTATTTCAATTTGTTTTTACTTGCGATTACACACCCAAACGACATGCAAAGTAACGCTATTATCCGCACAACTCCGTCGGCGAACTGAATTAAAACAATTTTATCCATAATTCAAATTTCCTCTTAAAAGTTATTGAAGCGCGTTTCACTTATTAAGACGAAATTGAAGAGGAAACTGTCCGCATTATTTAAAAATTTATCGGAGTCCGCAAAATGCGGTATCGCAAAATAAACAATAAGGGCTCCGTTTTACGAAGCCCTTGAGCAAGTGTGTTCATATCAAGCGAAAAATCAAAGCCGTGCGATTTTACGTTCATTTATCCTCGGCGGACATATTTTTGCGACTGTTTGCACGCAAAATCACTTTATTTGAAATATCCTTGATTACAATCGGAACCGCTACCGCCAAAATCACATAGAAAAGATAAATTCCGGAATCTCTCCACGGGTATGCGTACCACAAAGTGCTCTTTGAAAACCTTGAAGCCCTTGATATTACTGGGGTTTCAGACTTTTTCGATTTATTTCCACTCTACAAAGACTAACACATTTTGTTTATAAAATGCATCGTGTAGTCTTCGCAGTATTTTGATAATCCATATTATCATACCTGTATGACGAGAATTTATCATTTTCTTATCAGGTGCGATAAAACCGATGGTTGCAAGAAAAGAATAATCGCAACCGGATTGGTTTTACATTTATATTATACTTGATATCTTTTTGCCTTGCAAGATGTATTTTAATTTTACGCACACATTTCAAAAAATGTGCGTAAATTTTAATTGTTTTTTTTTAGTTGTCTCAGGTATAATAAAATCAGCACACAATTACGTGTTCGCTGTGCGTGAATTTTATTTAAGGAAGAGGGTGAATGAGTGAATCTTCAAGAGCGAGCAAAAGAAGTAGTTGTAGACAATAATGGCATTGCAAAATCTGCCGACTTTGTCGCTGCCGGAATCAGAGCTGTTGATGTCGTAAACCTGTGTAACGCAGGCTTTCTTAATCGTGTACGACACGGATACTATCAGCTTGCCGAACAATGTGTTTCTTCAGAAGAACAATTGCTTGCAACACTCATCCCAAAAGGAATAGTTTGTGTTGAATCTGCGTTGTTTCACTGTGGTTACAGCGACTTTGCACCACGAAAATGGTCAATAGCTGTACCTCGTTCAATGTCAAGAACAAAGCTAAAAGTCGATTCGCTTGCTATTCAACCTTATTATATGCAGCCTGAGTTGTATGAACTTGGGAAAATCACCGACAACTTCAATGGAGTTGAGCTGCCTGTATATGACCGTGAGCGAACAATATGTGATTGTTTCAAATATCGTTCAAGATTAGATAACGAAATTTTCAACAAGGCCATTAACGCTTATGTAAAAGACGACAAAAAGAATCTGAATAATCTTTCTGTTTATGCTAAAAAACTTCGTGTGTATAAAAAGGTTACCGAACTGATGGAGGTATTGCTAAATGGCTGATATTGCAGCGTCTGTGCTTACTCGATTAAAGAATAAGGCGCAGGCAAGTGGAAGAAGTTATCAACTTTCCTTACAACTCTTTTGTCAGGAAGAATTTTTGCGCAGACTTAAAAAATCAAAATATGCAGAAAATTTTGTTCTTAAAGGCGGATTATTTATCTATTCGCTTACCGAATTTGACAGCAGAGTTACAGTCGATGTTGATTTTTTTCTTCGACAAATGCCGAACACTCCTGAACAACTGCGAGTTGTGCTTGAAGAAATTATCGCAACACCTACTGAAAATGAATTTGTTACATTTGAGATAACAGATGTTGCTCCCATTGCTGTTGCAAAAAAATATGCCGGTATCGGTGCATCACTTGTTGCACACATCAAGAATACAAGAACACCTTTCAGCATTGATTTCGGCGTTGGCGATGTCATCGTGCCTAAACAGGAAAAGTGAAAAATTCCAACACAGCTTGACGATTTCATTTCTCCGACTGTAAATACATATTCGCTGGAAACAACAATTGCCGAAAAGCTTGATGCAATTCTCGATTTATTGGAATTTTCAAGCAGAATGAAAGATTATTATGATATTTATTATCTTGCCAATAAGTTCGATTTTGACGGTGCAACGCTGACAAAATCACTTAAAAAGACTTTTGAAAACCGTGGACACGCCTTTACGATAGAACAATTTGAGCAGGTTATGGCTTTTGCCGAAAATGATGCAATGCAAAAGAAATGGAAAGCATTTTGTCGAAAGATAGATACTAAAACCGATACATTCAGCAAAGTAATCGAAACAATAAACCTTTTCCTTGCAGAACCAATCAAAGCAGCAGAAAGCACGGCATTCACCGCACATTGGACTGCATCAGAAAACGAGTGGAAATAAAACTATTGATATGCACGCTATAAGTGTGAACGGAGGAACCTAACAATGGCAAAAATCATGGAACAACCAATTGTAGATTTTTTAAGACAACAGCTTAACTTTTCTGGATTCCCACTTCCTTCTGTAAGTGAAGATGAAAATCATCTTATTGTTTATGAGCAGGATAGTTATAAGCAAAATAGTGAATTGCTTGAACTGTTTCAACATGCTTCAAAGTGTAATGCGAATCCTGATATTTTATGGACAGACAATGCTGATTTTGGCAAGCCTGAATTTATTATCATCAACACCCATAATAATTTGGCTATTGTTGTTGAATGTAAGCCTAAAATTGCAAATCATAGTAGCAAAAAATTGCGAGAAGAAGGAATCCTTGTTCGAGATTCTAAAGTTATTAGCAGGTATTCCGTGGAAGGTGCTTTACATTACGCCAAGTATTTGTCTGCTAATTACGATGTGATTGCCATCGCTGTCAGCGGTACACCAGATAATTATAGAATAGATACTTTTGCTTGGGAAAAAGGACGCTTACATATTGAGGACGAAAAAGGACCATTTGTAAATTTGAACATTCATTCCATTTTGTCGTACAAAGAATATACACAAGCATTTGATTCAATAAACACTATCAAGAGAACTATTTTGGAAAAAGACGCCCTAAGTGTTGCCCAAGATTTGAATCAAACTCTTTATGATGCAAGTGTTCCTCCTATTGACAGAAGTTTGCTTATAAGTGGATTGCTTTTGGTTTTGCGTGATCCTGTTTTCATAAATAGTTATCGCGATAAGAAAATTTCTGAGAAGAAACTGCTAAAATTATTGGGTGATTCTATGGAAACAGAGTTGGAAGAATTAAAAGTTCAAGACTCTTTTAAGTTTTCTATGGTTCTTACGCGGTTTAAGGATGTCTTTAATCAGCCGGGCATGCTCAAAGACAATGCACGTGTTCTTCGTTCTGTTTTGGATACATTGAAAGCCAAAGTATACCCGTGTATGCAGGGTGACTTTTCTCTTGATATTATTGGCAAATTTTATAGTGAATTTTTGAGATATGCTAAGGGTGACCAATCAAGTGGAATTGTACTAACTCCTCCTCACATCACAGAGTTGTTCTGCGATTTGGTTAACTTGCAAATAGACGATGTTGTTCTTGATCCGTGTTCTGGCACAGGCGGATTTTTGGTTTCTGCAATGAACCGCATGTTTAAACTTGCCGAAAAATTTCCCAATTCGGAGGATGAAAAAGAAAAAATAAAAACAAGCCGTCTAATCGGTTGTGACGACGATAAATTAATGTTTTCGCTAGGTTGCTCTAATATGATTTTGCGTGGCGACGGAAAAGCTAATATGTATTATGGTTCATGCTTTGATCACCAAGAATCTTTAAGGAGCAAAAAGCCAACTGTTGGGATGATAAATCCGCCTTACAGTGGTTCTATTTATTCGCCGTTACAATTTGTTGATTTCTTATGCGACACCGTTGAAAAAGGAAGTTTAGTGTGTTCCATCATTCCTATTGCGTGTGCATATGCCGAGGAAAATAAGCTTATGAGGCAGCAAATCATGCAGAAACATACTTTGGTGGCTGTTATGAGTATGCCTATTGAACTTTTTAGACCTATTGGAACTGTTCCGTGTATAATGTTGTTTAAAGCTCAAGAGCCCCACGATAAAGAAATACCCACATATTTAGGAAACTGGAAAGACGATGGTTACAAGTGGAAAAAAGGCGTTGGAAGGATTCCCGATGGTTCAAAGGCGCTTGAAGCGAAAGAACGATGGATCAAATCATTCAAACGGACCATTGATGATCCCAACATAGGAATTTGGCAATGCTTAGATGGAACTGATGAATGCTGTTGGGAACGTTATGCAAAAACAGATTACTCAAAACTTGATCAAAGTGCTTTTGAATTGGAAATCAAGAAATATTTAATATTCCAGTTAAATCAAATGGATTTGTCAGAAATTTCAAACAACAAGGAGAATAATAATGATTTCAGTAAGTAAGATATTCGAAATTCTTCCTGGTCACGGTCTTGAATTGTGTAATATGAGCATATCTCAGCAAGGTATACCTTTTGTAAATAGATCGTCTAAAAACAATGGCGTGGCATGCAGAATTGATCCTATAGATGATTTGTTACCTCTTCCTGCTCATACCCTATCAGTGGCATTAAACGGTTCTGTACTCGAAACATTTTTGCAGACCGAACCCTATTACACGGCATATCATGTGGCGTGTTTAAAACCGTTAATAGAATTATCAGATCAAGAATTATTGTATTATGCAGCCTGTATAAGATTAAATCAATATAAATACAACTATGGGCGTCAAGCTAATGCTTCTTTGAAATTTTTAGAGATACCATCACCTAAAGATATTCCAGCCTGGGTAAAATCTTATTCGATTCCCAGTATGAAAACATATCTTAATCGTGCAAGCAAAGATGACGTTCCATTTAATCCTATTAAATGGAAAAAATTTGGCTTGGAGCAACTGTTTGATTTCGATAAGGGCACATTTCATCCTGAAGGAACATATACAACGGGGAACACTCCTTTAATTGCTGCCGGAGAGAAAAATAATGGAATAATGAGGATGACTAATTTACCCGCAGTGTTCCCAGCTAATACCATTACTGTGGGCAAAGCTCAACTTACTGTTTTTTATCAACCTAAACCTTTTGCTGCATCTCATGATGCCGTTGTCCTTTTCCCAAAATTCAAATGTAATAAGTATATTGGTTTATTTATGTGTGCAGTTATAAAAAATGAAGCATATCGATTTCACTATGGTAGACAGATACAATTGGAAGCAACT
>ENA-OQMX01000087-OQMX01000087.1-human-gut-metagenome-genome-assembly--contig:-NODE-87-length-24206-cov-2.693177_pt1 | contig 24206 bp, 18 predicted proteins | sample MGYA00242622_ERZ504866 | MGnify/ENA primary metagenome ERZ504866 (study PRJEB26092, sample SAMD00036422) | human gut metagenome | host: Homo sapiens | study: EMG produced TPA metagenomics assembly of...
TGGTCTGAACCGTGTGAAGGCTTCCCTCCGCAAGGTGGAGCGCCATAGGCCAGTTGTCAGGGATTGCATTCACCACATGTTTCATCCCTGCATGAACCGCCGCCTGGGCAGGCCACACATGTGTCGCCACAAGCGGGATATCCTTCGGGACATTCCCGAATACGGGCGTCATGAGCTCCGCATTCATCTGATCCGAGGCATTGTATGACAGCTTCCTGAAACCCTCATAGTTCATCGGCTCCCACACTGCTTTGTTGAAAACCTTGCTCTTTCCAGAGATCCTGGATCCCATGGAATAGAGCTTATTCTGTGCCTCAATAACCTTTCCTCCCGTGGTCTCACTGTAGGAATTGAGATCCATCCAGTACGGCTTGTATCCCAGATGATTGGCCGCTGATGCTATCGCCATGGATATCCTGTAGTGTCCGAATCCCATCCTGATATTGCCAACTATGATTCCTTTGCCCCTGTCAAATTCCTCCCGGCCGCCATCCGGTATATCATCACTGACTCCGCCGTCGATCACAATATTGGAAACACCGAGAGTATCTCCAATATACGGATTCTTCACAACTGCAAGAGGATAATCCACGTCACTGTCATCACCGAATCTTTTTACAAATCTCTCTTTGGAGTTCTCCGCCTTTTTGACGACCTGACTGCTCATCCTGTTGCCAAATACAACCTCAGATCTCTTACCCATAACACAACCTCCTGTCTTTTATATATACCGCCCATCTCGCCCCAGTGAATGAAACCGGCCGCGGGCATCAATTCCATATAATCACTTCATTCATAGCGGTTCCTACTCCTTACAGGATATGCCATCCATAAGTACATCAAGTGTATACTGCACCGCCTCGTCAAATGTAAGTCCCGCGTCTATCAGGACTGTAGTCTCCATGTATTTCTCAAGCGTGGCCTCGAACATCGTCTTGATGACCGGAATCGGAATATTCCTTATAACACCCTCGGCAATTCCGCGCTTCAGGAGTTCTATGGTATTATCCCACTGCTGCTCCATCATTACTCTCACCCTGGCAAATATCCGTGGATATGAATTCTCCAGTTGGTATATCTGCCTCCAGTCCAGCTCGCTGTAGCTGTCCGGCATGGCTATGAGTATCGCCTTTATCTTCTCCACAGTGGTCAGGTGGTCGTCATCCATGACCGCCTGCTCACTTCTCTTGATCTGCTCGTATATATATGTCGCCGTGTCAAAGAACAATGATTCCTTGTCCCTGACGACCTGATATATGGTTTTCTTGCTCACTCCAAGTCGTCTTGCCATATCGTCCATGGTGAATTTGAATCCTTTCTCCCGGAACTCCTCTATGGTCGCCTCATATATCCTCAATTTAAGCTGCTGCTGTGCTTCTCCGTCCATAACTCCCTCCTGTTCATCCGTGTCTGTCAGCTTCCTGTACATACTTCCCGCTCAGGAAACTCAGAAACTATTTTTAGTTTCCCCGTTTCCTTAATAATAACATTTCTTTGTAGATATTGCAACAATAAAAATGCGTTATCTCTATTTATGTATAATTTTTGCACAATCAACACAAATCTCAATTATTAGCTGGCGAATAATTTACAGAGTTCTGACACTCACAGTCGCAATTCTGCCCAGGTGCGCATCCACCATATAGCAGCACTAAAAAAACGGCATCTCCACTCAGGCGGAAATGCCGTATAGCACATCATATATTGTTCTGTTATAATCGCTGTTTTTCCGTATAATATAGCTGTTATAATATTTCTTTCTCTGTGTAACTACTGTGGCTGAACCACATCAAGCACATACAGCTCATGGAGCGCCCTTGTACAGGCGATATAATGCGCATGTCTTGTGACCATGCTGCCGTCGTAGGTTCCGTCCGTCATGACATACACCGCATCGAACTCCATTCCCTTTGCAAGGAACTTTGGAAGTACGACCACACCGCCCGCATAGACAACCGACTGATTGGTGATGAGCGTCACCTCGGTGTACTCCGAAAGCTGCTTGTACACTTCGTAGGCGTCTGCCTCGTCATTTGTCAGGATAGCTATGTTGTCGTAGGCGTCCATGTCTCCGTAGCTCAGCTTGTCATTTATGAACTCCACAGCTTCATCCAGTGACTCACACTGTATCTCCTCAGGCACCCTGCCGTGTCTCTCCACAGTGTTGCCGCCTACGCCCTCTCCGCCAAGTATACCGTTGCAGAACTCGGTGATCTCCGCCGTGGATCTGTACGACGCGAACAGCTCCTTGAGCTCATAGCCGCCCTGTCCGTTCCTCTTTGCAAATATCTTCGTCAGAACATCCACAACAGTCTCCTCAGGATCATAGAAGAGCACCTGATACCTGTCGCCGAGGATAGTCTTCCTGCAGCCAAACACCCTGTCTATCACCGCATACTGGAATATATTGTAATCCTGCATCTCATCTATGACGAGGTGCTTGATATTGTTGTAGGAATGACATCCGTAGAAATACACCTGCAGGTAAAGTATAGGAAGGATATCCTCATAGCATATCTTTCCATATTCATTTCTGTACTCCGATATACCCGGATATTTCTTCTCCATCTCCGCCAGGAATCCAACATACAGCTCAACCAGATTCCTCTCTGCAAATAAATTTACCATCTGCTTCTGTATCTGCCTTGCCAGATTACGCTTCTTCTCGTCCGGGAACTCCTTTGGTGAATTATCCTCCACCCTGTCTACTATGAAGTATGCTATGTTCTCAAATCTCTCATACACAGGTTTTCTTGCAAATCTTCCATTGAACATGGCAGCTATATCCTCGCCTGTATACTCCACCTTCTGATAGTGGAAATTTCTGAACTTTATACCTGACACATACCTGTCCAGATACTCATTGAAACTGTCGTAGAAAGAGATGGACGACTTGACCTTGATATTTCTCATCCTCTGGTTGTCCTGATCGCCGCTGTCTATAATGAACTCCGACTGATCCAGCTTGCTCTCATATTCCTCCTCTATGAAAAGAAGCTCCTCAAGCAGACTGTCAAATTCCTTCTCAGGCACACTGTTCTCCTCGAGCTCCGGGAGAACCTCTGATATATAATCGCCAAATATACTGTTTGGAGACAGTATCATGACATTGTCACTCTCAAGTGTCTTGTAATTGTACAACAGCCACGCCAGTCTGTGCATGGCTATGACCGTCTTGCCGCTTCCGGCGCGGCCGTCCACTATAAGGTTATACGCCGTGCGGTTTCTTATGATCGCATCCTGCTCCTTCTGTATGGTAGCCACCACATTTTTCATCTTCACACCACTGTTGCCGCCAAGGGCCTCCAGCAATATGGCGTCGTTGATGTTGGAGTCAGTATCCACCGCGTCTTTAAGTCTGCCATTTGACACCAGAAACTGTTTCTTCTCCACTATGTCTCCAGAAAACTCGTCATCTTCCATGTCATCCACATGGACATTGTAGGATGCCGGTCCCTTTTCATAAGCATAATACATAGAGGATACAGGTGCTCTCCAGTCGTACACAAGCTGCTGCCCATTCATATCTGACTGATAACCGCTCATACCCACATATACCGGGAGATACTCTTCGTCATCTTTATATTTGAATACAAATTTGCCAAAGTACGGCACCTTCTTCTGGTGCTCATACACCTCCAGGCGCTTCGCAGCTCTTCTGAGGAATGCCTCATCATTGTTCACCGACTGCATGTTCTGCAGGAACTCCTCGTCGTCCATGTCTCCATGGCTATCACGCATGTACTTCTTCTGTTCCTTTATATTGTCCTTTCCAAGCTCCATGGAGCCCTCAGTTATACTGATGCTGTAGTCGAGCTCCATCTCCACATTGTCAAAATAATCCTCTTCATCCTCCATCGTGGAGATCTTGTATCCTTCCAAATTCTTATTTTCTGCCATCTTATCTGCCTTTCGCTATTTTACCTTTACGCGCTGTACACTGCTCCAGCCGCCATAAATGGTCTTGCCGCCAACTCTTCTGTAGGTTCTCATCCTCACATAATAATATTTTCCTGAGAACAGAGAGCTTATCCTGCGTCTGAGTTTTGTGGACTTATTTATCGTTGCCACCTTATATCTGTCAAATTTCGACGATGTACTGTACTGGATCTGATACCCGCTGACATACCTGACCTTGTTCCATGTTACATCCATCGTCTTTCTGGAATTTGATCTGACCGTTTTCGCCTTGCATCCCGGCATCCTGTACAACCTGACCCCCGCAGTATCATACGAGCTTGCAAAAATACCCTTGAACGCCTTGACCGTGTATGTATAGTTTCTGTAATTAGTCACATTCTTATCGACAAATGTGAGCGTTCCCGCTGACAGCACCTTGTACTGCTTCCATCCGTTCTGCCCCGGTGCCTTGCGGTATATTTTGTATCCACTTGCGCCCTTCACTTTGTTCCAGGATACCTTCACGCCGGAATATGCATTCTTCACGTTGTACTTCGGCTGGGTAAGTCTGACCAGTGCCTTTGTAGCCGCCGGCTGTCCCTCGGTCGTGCCGTTCACGCCCCTCACCGCATATCTGTATCTGATTCCAGCCGCCGCAGTCTTGTCAGTGTATGTTCTGACTCCTGAACCTTTTATCTCAGCTATACATTTGTATGCGCTTGTCGCAGTTTTCCTGTATATCTTATACCCACTTGCATTATCCGCCGAAGTCCACGACAGTCTCAGTCCATCCTTCGCATTTCCAAGACTTTCCACCGCACAGGTTCCGACCTTTGTCTCCGGATGTTTTCCGCCAAATGTATTAGCAAAATAATCCGCCATGTATGGACAACCGTAACCGTAGTATTTATCCTTTCCCGCTGTTCCCAGATCCACGGAATATGATATCAGTCTATTCTTCAACTGGTCACTGTCAAGCTCCGGCTCTGCCATCTTCACATAGGCTGCTGCAGCCGATATGTGAGGTGTCGCCATGGATGTTCCTGTACTGACATGTCCGTGATCCGTTCCGGTCTGCCACGCCGATGTTATATAAGTTCCCGGAGCAGAAAAATCCACCGCATCACCATAGTAGGAATATGCATCGTCAAACTCTACCGTATCTGCAGCAATCCTGTCTGCTGTCTCCTCCGTTCCAGCCTTCTGCATAAGCCCCGACACTGTTATCACATCACTGCTGTCCGCAGGATATGACACACCTTCCACGTCGCTGATCTCCCAGTTGTTCACAGTGCTATTCGTATTGCCTGCTGCCACACACATGATGACGCCATCTTCTTTTGCACTTTTTAACAATTCGTCAAGCTTCGACCTGGTGTTGTCACTTGCATTTTTACCATAGAAGCAGAAGCTCATATTGATCACGTCCGCACCGCTGTCAAGCGCAGCCATGATTCCCTGCTGTACCGTTGACACTGTGGTTGCTCCCTGGCTTGTGAAACATTTGATGATCGTGAGCTGGACATTGTCCGGTGTCGCATCCGCTATTATACCCGCCACATGACTTCCATGTCCCATGTTGTCTCCGTAGTCGCTCCGGTCTTCGCCCTCGCAGCAGTTCATACTTCCTTCCTCATTTATCCTGCCTTCAAACAGAGTATCCGAGGAATTAACTCCGGTATCTATGACCGCCACATTTACCTTAGCATCCAGCTTGTACTCCGACACCTCTGCCTTCAGCCTGTCCATTCCCATGTACCTTGTGCCCCAGCTTACAGCCTTATATGTCTCCGATGCGGCAAGCATGGCATCAACGTTCCGCTGTGCAGCATACGAATTTGAATCCAAATCTGAATCCGCCAGCACATCTTCTGAATATATGACCTGATCAAGCATACATTTGTCAGGCTCGTACTCTTCCTGAAGCTTTTCGTATGCCTGTTTCGTCGCTTCCTCGGTATCGTAGCCAAGCACATAGTAATCGTATTTGTCATAACAGATGACTGTTGTCGCGCCATAGGTCTCCGGCACTTCATCTGTATACAATATGATCCTGCGAAGACTGTATATGTCGGCTGACTCACAGCTGTACATTGCCGCTGCGTCGACATCCGCTCCTCTATCCATCACATCGGCAGAGTTTACCACATCAGCTTCGTCCATGGAATCTCTAAGCTCTGACACACTGGTTACGTATTCTACATTTTCATAATCCTGCGCGTACACCTTGGTATATGTGCCAGGCGCTGCCAGCCCACCTGCCAGCACCACACAGGCAATCAGGTACGACCACCTTTTCCTTCTCACCTATATTCCTCCTGTATATAAAAACAACTCTTTAAACCACATAGTTATCTTTTAGTATAACATAAATGTGCCGCAGATGGTGAGTAATATCTGTAATCCAAAGCCTCCACAGCACATATTTTATATCAGAGGTATATAAACCTCTGACAACACAATACGGAGGTAAAGTAATGGCAACATTCACTAATCAGGCAACTCTGTCCTACAACGGAGGATCCACCAATTCCAATATCATAACTGGAGAAATCATTGAAGTCCTCACAGTCTCCAAGACGGCTGTAGTGGACACCTACCGAACACCGGATAAGATCACTTATGTGATAAGTCTCATCAATTCCGGAACTACCACACTCACAGGTCTGTCTCTCACAGATAATCTGGGAGCATATGCAGTGGGAAATACAACAGTATATCCTCTCACATATATTCCGGATTCCATCAGATACTACACCAATGGAACTCTGGTAGCCGCTCCGGCTGTCGGTGCTGCAGCTCCGCTGACACTCACTGGAATCTCCGTTCCAGCGGGCGGAAATGCTACTATTATATATGAGACAACAACAAATGAATTTACACCTAGAGGCAATGAGGATTCCGTGACCAACACTGTTACAGTAACCGGCGCAGGACTTACCAACGCAGTCACTGCAACTGAGTCGGTTTCCCCTGTTGCAGCTCCCGATCTCGCCATCACAAAGTCTGTGAGTCCTAGCATAGTTGCAGAGAATGGTCAGATCACTTACACCTTCCTTATAGAGAACTACGGCAACACCGAGGCATCCGCAGGTGACAACGTCATCATCACAGATACCTTCAATCCGATTCTCAACGGAATCACTGTGACCTACAATGGAAAGGCATGGACAGCACCGGACAACTACACCTACAATGAAGCAACAGGCGAGTTCGCAACAGTTGCCGGACAGATCACTGTTCCAGCGGCAACATTCACACAGAATACAGCCACGGGAGTCATCACCACAACTCCGGGAACGGCAACCGTGACTGTCACAGGAACCATCTAGCTGGCATGAGCCTGTCCGGGTCGACAACCTGACAGCTTTGGGAACATTTCCCACAAAATAGCAAAAAAGAAAATTTTGTGCTCAAACTCCCGGATTCCCCTGAAAAGATACACGACCTCTAATCCATGTATCCTTTTCTAGGGATTCGGGGGATTTACAGCACAAAATTTTCTCTTTTTTTCAATATAATACCTGAACACAGCTTGACACATCACTCCACATTCTTGAGCGCCTCGTCCATAGGAATCTTCTTTATCCTCTTCATCTGCAACAATGAGATCACCAGATAGCAGGTAAAGCTGAGCACGAACATGAGTGGGAATATCCATGGTGCCATGTATATCGGCATCCAGCCGCTTAGCATATCTATCAGCATTGCCCTGTATATCACCTTGATCGACAGGTAACTGAGCAGTATATCGAGCAGCGTCACCACCGCAACCATGACAGTTGTGGATGACAGATACAGCTTACTGATCTCCTTTGTGTCATATCCCAGTATCTTAACCATGGATATGGACACCGTGTTCTTCTCCACTATTAGTTTTGTGAGCAGATATACGAGAAGCATGAACATAACAAGTGAAAATACAACCACTATGTAGAACATACCTCCCATGGACTTGGTGAGCTGTCTGGACACCTTTATCATGTCATCCTTTGTGATCTCTGACACTACATGATCCTCTATATCGGTCAGCTTGTCATTCGAGAAATAGCCGGTGAAGTAATCCTCGTCCTTGTCAAATATTTTTCTGAAATCACCCTCTGTCACGAACACCGCAAGGGCTGCCGGATACACCACAGAACCCGTCACCTTGAGCTCATATGTGTCATCAGTATAGCTCTCCTTGAGCTCAAGTTTGTCGCCATCAACTATCTCATATTTGTCTGCGTAGCTGTCAGATACCAGCACATCTCCGTCGTCAAGCTTAACCGGGAAATATTTACTGTCCGAGTGTATTCCATACACCATAATCTCATCATCTATATCTCCGGTCGTCCTTAGCGTCTTCATACAGTAGGTTTCCGCATTATTATTTGCCGTCTCCACCTGTGAATCCAGAACATACTGGTGGTCAGCTACCATATTATCCAATATGTCATTCTGATAGTGCTTCAGCATAGGATTCAACATAAGTCCAAACATCAGAAGAACCTGTGCGAAGTAAATTCCAAGAAGCATGACCACATATCCTGGAATGTTCTGAAGTATGACACGGGTCTTGAACCTTGTCATGAACTTCCAGTGAGGCAGCTTCACCGCCTTCTTTCTCTTTGATCTGCTGAGATCATGCCTCAGGAACCTCAGTGGTGAGAGCTTCAGTTTGCTGTTTACCACTAACAGGTTCACAACGATCATGATTATAAGAGGTATGACTGTGGTAAGCACAAATGCATCGGCATTCCAATACGTCACATACTTAGTGAGGGAATAGCTTCCATAGTAAAGCTGCGCACCCATATCCTTAAACACCGAATAGCCCAGCACGTTTCCCACCACTGATGCCACAAATGTAACTATGACAGGAAGTGATATGTAGTGAATAAGCAGCTCGCCCTTCGTATATCCTGAAGCCCTCAATGTTCCAATAACCGACGCTTCCTTTGTCAGAGTGTTGCTGATGGTTACCGCAAATATAAATGCAAGTATAACTATGACGATGTATTCAAACCATTTCATCATATTTGTATCACTGCCAATATCATCCCCTGCAAAGTTGATCGCCTGGTTCTGATACCTTGGAATGTAGCTCTCCACCGTAATGCCGTTCATGACCGCCTGTGTATACACAGTCTCAAGAAGGTCATCCGCCAGCTTTTTCTCATCGTTCTCCTCATCCGGCATTCCATCATCGTACATCCATGAATACGACTAGGTCTTATTTTTCTCCGGGAGATCATCAAATTCCTCATTTGACACAACCGCAATTCCGAATATCGTGGCATCAAACATGGTATCATTGTTGTTCTGGAACATGGTACTGTAGTCGGAGAGTGCCACAAATCCGCACACGCTGTATACCTTGTCACCCGCTTTTATATCATCACCGATCTCTATATCGTTGTTCACCGCATACATTCTGTCAATGGCGATCTCATCAGTTCCTACAGGAAATTCACCATCCATCAGGCACATTTTATTTACATCGTGTCTTGGTGCGAATATCCTCAGTGTCCTTCCCCCATCATCTGCAGCATCATTTACAGAATTCACCGTATCATCTTTTGTCTCTGCATTGCCTTCCACATTACCACTATTGCCATCAGAGTCTGATCCGATCTTACTCATAGGCAGTTCATAATACGACATATCATAGAGCTTCACGCCCTCATCCTCTATATTGTCCTTCATATTGTCAGACGCCTCATCCGACAGATCAAAATGTCCATCCTCCACGTTGTATTTGTCAAATGTATTGTCGTAGGTTTTCTTCATGCTCTCACCTGCAACCATGAAGCCCGACACCATTCCCGTCGTGATGACCATGAACAGGAATATGACTATATATTTTCCAAGCTCTTCCTTCAGTTCCTTTGGAATTCTTCTCCACAATGGATTTCTCATAACAGATCCCCTTTCCTATTGAACATCTACCCTGTCTGCCCAATTACCAGTCAAGCTCTACAGCGGATATCTTGTTCTCATTTACAATGTTGCGTCTTATCATGCCGTCCCTGAGCTTCACAGTCCGGTCCGCCATATTCTTGATGGCATCATTGTGGGTGACCATGATTATTGTGTTGCCATACTTCTGGTTCACATCCTCTATGAGCTTAAGTATCTCCTTGGAAGTGTTGTAGTCAAGGGCACCTGTCGGCTCATCACAGAGAAGTATATCAGGATTCTTCACGATTGCCCTTCCAATCGAGGTCCTCTGCTGCTGTCCACCCGACAGCTGATTTGGGAGCTTATGTCTGTGATCATAAAGCCCCAGAGTCTTTAACAGATCATCAACATCAAAAGGATTATCACTAAGGTATGCTCCAACCTCCACATTCTCCTTTACATTGAGATTAGGTATGAGATTATACATCTGGAATACATAACCGAGATGCTTTCTCCTATATCTGGTCAGTGTCTTCTCATCCATATCCCCTGTCTTCTCTCCATCTATGGAGATATAACCGGAATCCGGGCTGTCGATCCCACCTATGATATTGAGCAGAGTTGACTTGCCAGACCCCGATGGGCCAAGCAGCACACAGAACTCGCCCTTTGCGACCTCAAAATCAATTCCTCTAAGTACCTCAGTTCGGTTCTCCCCTGAACCGAAGCTTTTCTTTATCCCACTGATCTTCAAAAAACTGTTGTCTCCCATGATTCTCTCCTTTTCCACATTTTATATTCTCCATAAACGCATCGCATAGCTCTCATGCCGTACGTTGATATTTAAACGCATGATTATATGTTCATATATTTATTAGCACATATGTAGGCTCTGTGTCAACTATATTAGTGATAAATAATATCAAGTATTCTTTTATACACATTTACAGGAGCATTTGGGGATATCCCAGAAAAAAAGAGAAAACCACATTCACATCATATTGATCTGCCTGCTGTTTTCTCTTTTTTACATCTGATACCACACATGTGGCGATCAGAATCTATATTCTCTTATCTCACAGTTCTTTATGCCAAATGCTGCGAATTCCTCATTTGTCATATCATTGAAATACGACTGTACTATTCTTGATATTCCATTGTGGGCAACCAGAAGATATGTCTTCCCGGAATCTTCCGACTCAGCCTTAAGCTCATCTAACAAATTGTACACCCTCTGACACAGATGAACCATGGTCTCTCCGCCCTCATAGTGATCCAGAAAATGCGTCTTCGCCTTGGCGAATATAGCGCCGTTTCTGGCTGTTCCCTCGTATTTGCCAAAACACTGCTCACGGAGTCTCTCCTCGGCTCTCATAGGAATTCCTGTTATCTCGGATATATGTCTTGCCGTCTCCGAAGCCCTGACCAGAGGCGAATACAAGATCTCATCTATGTGATAATCTCCATTCTTTATCATCTCACCAAGCTGCTCCGCCTGCTGATGTCCAAGCTCTGTGAGTTCAATATCCGTGGCTCCACATATCTTGTTTTCCACATTCCACACGGTCTGCCCATGGCGGGTGAAGAACAGTCTTGGGCCAAACTTCTCAACAAGCACCGCCTTTGCATCGTCATATCCCTGTGTTATCCTCTTCTCAACACCTTCAGGCGAAAAGTCAAGCATGCCATCTATGGCACCACCAAGAGGAATGGACGGATATATATGTATCATCTCTGCATCATCGTATCTGTCGGTCTTCCTCTCATCGAGATGCACCACGACAAATTTTCTGTAGCCCTCATCATAGAGAGGCTGTATTGGCACATTATCTCCCCCAAGGAAGAAGCCTCCATCATAATACTTTGTCTTGTCTATCGTCTCCATAGGGAATATGACCGGTATGGCTGAAGAAGCAAGAAGTATACGTTCTATCTCCTCCGGTTCCATGCCTGACAGCTGGAATCTCTCAGGAGTAGGCTTGCCCTCCACATTGAGACATGTCGCATAACAGCTCATGTCACTGTTCGACACACCATCAAGTACTGGTGAATTCTCCAGTATGTCCATAAGTCCTTCTCTGGAGAAGAAGCCATCCTTTATCCTCATGCCTTTTGCCACAGCATCCAGTCCTATGCACTCTATTGCACTCTGTATGACTGGATTGTCTATGGTCGTGAGCTTCTCCTTGATGGACTCAAACCATTTGTTCCTGTTGTCCTCGTCTATATCCTTGTTGGACAGTATCCTGTCGTTGGTTATGTCGTACCACATCTGTGTAGCCTTATCCAGATCGCCGCAAGCGTACAATGCCGCATTCAGTGCGCCTACCGAGCTTCCTGACACCGCCTTTATATCGATCACATCTCTGTACTCCTCAAGAGCCTTCCACACTCCGATCTCATAGGAGCCACGGCCACCACCGCCACCGAGCACCAGACCGTATCCTTCCTTAACCGGCACATCCGGCTGCCCGTCCTGACCGCCCAGTTCCGTGTAATGCATCTGCTTCTTCTGCGATATAGTCTCCTCTATCGCCTTATGAAGCTCCCCGGCCTTTTCCTTTATCTCCTCTGTTCTCTCCTGAAGCTCCTGTATAACTTTTTCTTTATCCATATATTAATCCCCCTTACTATTCCATAATAAAGCTGCTCTATCCAATATTGTCATCTGATATATCCACCAATTATGATCATATGTGTGTTTCATTTTAACATGTCAGCAACTATACCCACAACCTTATACTCACTATATTCAGAAGCTTTACCATTTATAGAACATTTATTTACGCTTTATATATTATTTCTTTTATGAACATATTTCTTTAACATCCGATACACAGAATGTACACAGTACCATCTTATTATATATACAGATTGATGAGGACAGCAGATGCGCGACATGCCCAGGCAGCACCAGCGTATCTGCCGTCACTCAAACTAACAACAATCCAATTTATATAGATGGGAGGCCGGATACCTCACAAGTCCGGTCACAACACCTAAAACCTTCCTTTATAACTTTTATAAAAAAGACGGATATCAGACAATGAAACTTTTACCCATTTTCCATTTCTGACATCCGTCTTTTTGTATATATCAATTATTCTACAAGTATTTGTACAAGGCACTGCCACTCTCAGCCCTGCCGATCATGCTAAGTGCGGTCCTGTCTCATGGTGTACCACCATTTGAAAACTGCACTTCCAATGATTATCACATATCCTATAATGCTCAGCATGTCAGGGATCTGATCCAGGAATACAAATCCCAATATAGCCGCAAATATGACCTGACTGTAGTCAAATACCGATATCTCCCTGGCTGGAGCCTTCTGGTATGCTGCGGTTATACTGAACTGTCCACCAGCCGCCGCAAGTCCGGCACAGAGCAGGCACACAATCTGCTGCCATGTCATAGGTGCGTGGTCCAATATGATAAATGGAAGCGTCACCAGACATGAGAATACTGAGAAACACATAACTATGACCGGTCCGCGCTCCCCTTGTTTTCCAAGCTTTCTCACATAGGTGTAGGCTATTCCTGCCCCAAGGCCGCCTGCCACACCAACCATGGCATACAGAAAATCCATATGAAACGAAGGCTTCACAACGAACAATGCACCAGCGAAAGCCAGCACAACAGATGCCCACTCTACCCGGTTTGCCCGTTCCTTCAACACAAAGTATGATGCGATGATAGCAAAGAACGGAGAAAGCTTGTTGAGGATATTGGCATCCGCAATATTCAACTTGTCAATTGCATAGAAATTACATATCAGTCCCGTCGTTCCACATATGCTTCTCGCCGCGATTCCCGGCCAGCTGCTCTTCTTTATCTTGAATTTCTCCTCAGTCCTCATGAGCATGGCAATGGCCACAACAGCGGCCACTGCATTTCTAAAGAATGCCTTCTGCATAGTTGGCAGATCTCCAGACAGTCTCACGAAGAAGGTCATCAGTGAGAAAAGAACCCTGCCATGATTATGAACAGGATTCCCTTATATTTATCTTTTATTACCAGTCTTTTTGCCATTTGATCAACTCCCGATAATGATAAAATGCCCTCAGGTCCCGCAGCCCTTTATCTATTTGAAAGCATCATCCTTGAGCCCATGCTCATACAGATACTGCTCCCACAGACTGTAATACTGCGCCTGCAAATGTATGTCATCCCAGGTATAGTCCTTTACAAGACCACCCTTGCCATCGTCCACAACCGTATTCATATCCAGATAGAAAAGCTTTATTCCATCAGCATATGCAGCTATGGCACCATTCTTGTCATCGATATTGTCATTGTTCACAATATCGTGGCTTGCCGAATAGTCGCTGGATACATGCATGCAGCCCATCATAAAGATCACTGCGTCCGGCTGAAGCGCCTGTATCTGGGCCACCGCATCGATATATGTGGATGCGTATGTCTCCGTATCGTAACCCGCCTCATTTATGCCGAGCATGATGTATATCTTTCTGAATTGTTTGCTCTTAAGCAGCTCTGTGAGTGTCTTTGTTCCATTTGAGGCGATCTTCTCACCCATCAGTCCAAATGAAGTAAGGCCCTCCATATATGCAAATTCTGCATTGTCCAGTCCGGAATACAACGCCAGTCCTTCCACTCTGGAATCACCTATAAACAGAGCATCGTCAAAATAAGACTTGTCAACCTTTATATATGGGTACTGGGTCTCAAGAGCGATCTGTGTGAGATCTCTGTAGCAGCTATTTCTTGCCTTTCTCTTCTTAACCTTCTTGTATTGAGTCTGTCTTGTCACCGGAGCAGCCGAACCGCCTGTATCTATGGTTGCTTTTTCCGTAGTTGCCTTTTCGGTGGTCGCTTTCTCTGTAGATTTCTCTGTTGTCTTCTCCGTGGATGCATTCTCAGAAGTCTGCTTCTCCGTGGATTTCACCTCCGTTGTCTGCTCCTCTGCAGCCGCACTGCCCGTGGACTCCGACGTCAGCTCGCTCTTTCCCGGAGCATCCGTGCTTGTTGCGTCAGTTCCGGTTGCCACCCTCTCATCAAGCAGCACAGTCTGGGCCATAGGATGATGAAAGCTGACATCCCATTTATACACGCCAAGCGCAGCTCCCACATAACCGCCTGCGGTAACTATCACGCCGGATATTATGAGTATCGAGAACAGTGGACAGCCTTTTATCATTTGCCATAATTTCTTCATCTGCCCACCTCCTAAAATCTAAAATAAAGGAATGGATTGGAGCCACCCTTTGCTATCTGATATACACAGAACCAGAACAGTGCGAGCATTATAAGCTTGCATACCCAGTTCTTGTAGAATTTCTCTATGAGCTTTCTAGGCCACGGTGTACAGAAGATCACGCAGATCAGCAGCAGCCACCAGTATGTGTGTCCCAGCATGATCAGCTTGTCCATGGCATGTGTGGTGACTGATCCCTCTATGTTCATGCCAAACATTCTCTTCAGGTACAGTCCCAGAAGCTTCAGATCAGATATGTTAAATATTGTCCATGATATCGGTATCAGGAAGAACATGTACACATGGCCAAGAACCTTCACCTTGTCAAATACCTTGCCAAGGAACAGCTTCTCCATGAGAAGGAACACGAACAGGAACAAGCCCCATATCAGGAAATTCCAGTCCGCACCATGCCACAATCCGGTAAACATCCACACAGTGAACATGGCAAGTATCATTCTGAGCTTTCCCTTTCGGTTGCCGCCCATCGGTATGTACACATACTCTCTGAACCAGCGTCCGAGTGTAACATGCCAGCGTCTCCAGAAATCTGTGAGGGAATGTGCCATATAAGGATCGACAAAGTTCTCCGGTATCCTGAAGCCAAGTATAAGGCCAATTCCTATTGCCATCACGGAATAACCCATGAAATCAAACAGGAGCTGGAATGAATATCCCCATGAACCAAGCCATGCGGTCACAGTGTTTATTCCATAAGGGCCAACCGTCTGCACATCGTTCCACAGACTGGCTATCTTATTTGCCAGAAGCACCTTGTACGCAAGTCCCAATACGAACAGTGTCGCACCGCGCTCTATATCGTCCGCCTTGACCTCTCTGTGATCCAGCTCAGGCTTCACCTCATCGTAGTTGACTATAGGGCCGGCTATGAGCTGAGGGAACATGCTCACATATGTTCCGAACTTGATTATACTCTTGTCCGCCTGATACTTGAGCCTGTACACGTCAAATATATACGATGTTATCTGGAACGTATAGAAGCTTATTCCAAGCGGCAGCGTGATCGCCACGCTATCAAATATCTTTGTTCCCGCTGCAGTGTTTATTATCTCTATAAAGAAGTTGATATATTTGAATATGAACAACATTCCAAAATCAAACACCATAGCCACCGCCAGCCAGCAGTTTCTCTCAAATGAACAGTCGATCTCCGAATATACTTCTATATCATAAAAACGCTTGATTCGTCTTGCCACCGAATAGTTAAATATAATAGAAAACATCATCAAGAACACGTATATGGGTTCGCCATACGCGTAGAACACAAGGCTGCCTAAAAGCAGTACAACATTCCTGTACTTCGGCTTTGTCACAAAATAGATAAGCAAAAATAAAGGCAGGAATCTAAATAAGAACTCCATGCTCGAAAAAAACCATAATATACTCCTTAAATAAATACTCAGTCCAGTGTGAGTATAAATACTTTTACCACTTATGTCAACCGACACTAATCCTATTTTTCTTAAAAAAACTATTGTTTTCGACATATTTTCTCACCACCACAACATATGGTACTTCGCCCATATCCACGCCCCTATTAACATAAAAAATGCGTGATCCATATTTCATGAATCACGCATTTTTTCTCTATTCTATATATGATCATATTAAGATCTTATGATATGACACATATCCCTATGCCATGTCTCAACCTCATCTTACAGATAATCAAGTGGGTTGACATATGAGCCATTCAGGAATACTGAGAAGTGGCAATGTGTACCTGTTGAATATCCTGTTGAACCTGCGTACGCAATGGTCTGTCCCTGTGAAACCACATCGCCAACGCTTACTGCAAGTGATGAGTTGTGAAGGTACATCGTCACAAATCCATTACCGTGATCTAATCATAACGTAGTTACCACCACTCTCGCCCCACTCGGCTACCGTTACAACACCTGCATCAGCCGCTGCGATAGGCACTCCGTATGAACATCCTATATCTATACCCATATGATTGGAGCTTGCTCCTGCTGTCGGTGACTCTCTAGGTCCGAAGTAGTCTGTGATAGGTCCTGATACAGGCCATATGAACTGACCTGAACCGGTTGTTGAACCGCCATTGTTACTTCCACTGTTGTCGCTGTCACTGCCTGAGTTATCGCTTCCACCGTTGTTATCCTGCTGCTGTTGTTCAGCTTCTCTCTGCTTACGCTCCTCCTCCAGTCTCTGCTGTTCCTGACGCGCAAGCTCTGCCAGCTTGTCATCCAGCTCTGACTCCTGCTTTGCGTATTCAGCCGCAAGAGCTTTCTGCATCTCAACATCATCACTGTACTTGTTGATCTCCGCATTCTTCTGGCTTATAACATCATCGAGGTCTGCCTGCTTGGTCTCCAGGTCTGCCTTTACCTTCTCTACATCCGCCAGATCATCCTTGAGTGTCTGCTGATACTCTGCTATGTCATTCTTAGTCTTTACCAGCTTGTTGAGCTGCTTCTGGTCATATGTGCTGAGCTGATCAACATACTCAGACTTGTTAAGACTATCCTCAAATGAAGCCGATGACATAAGTGCATCTATGTAAGCAACATCGCCCTCCTCGTAGAGGTACTGTATCCTCTTCTTCATCGCCTCATACTGATTATCCTCACTGACCTGAGCCTCTGCAAGCTTTGTCTGAGTCTCATCTATCTCATTCTGAAGATCCTCAGCCTGCTGTTTCTTCTCCACGATCTGTGTGCTTATATCTGTGGCCTGCTTATCGAGCTCATTTACAGCCGCTGTAAGCTTGTCTACCTTCTTCTGATACTTCTCTGCGTTTGCATTCGCCTCTTCCTGAGCCTGCTGAGCCTCTTCCTTCTGCTGCTCAACATCCTCCTTGGTCTCCTCAGCATGCACGCTGAACACAGGAGCCGCAAATATGGATGTAAACGACATGAGCAGTGCTCCTGTAGTAACCACTGCCACCTGCATACCTTTCTTCTTTATCTTGTATAAATCTATTCTCATCATTCATGCCTCCTAATCGCATTTCATAATGTTATTATCTTTTGCCCTACTTATCAACATTATAACACATATTGTTCCTAAAAAAGTAATAACAATTTGTGAATTTTTTGTGCATTGCTCTGACCGCATTTAACACTACACTCTCAGGTGCTTTCTTGTGGTAAGAATACTTCCTACCAGACCAACACCGATACCGAGCACAAGTCCGACCGGTACCATAGTCCTGAACAGATCCTGCTGGCTCACAAATGCGAACAGCGTTGTGACAACCTTGAACCTTCCGGCAACGTATGTCAGTATCTTATCGTACATGTAGTACAGAAGGACCAGAGGTATAGCCGAACCGACCGCGCCTATGATCACACCCTCTATGATGAACGGTGCTCTTACAAATACATTTGTCGCACCGATCAGCTTCATGATCCCTATCTCTTCCTTTCGCACTGTGATACCTATGGTGATCGTGTTACTTATAAGGAATATAGATACCAGCATCAGTATCACAACTATTCCTATGGATGCATATCCCACAAGGGATGACAGTGTCGTGATGCTGTCCGCAGTCACGTCAGAACTCTTTACCTTTCTGACTCCTGAAAGGCCCTGGGCAAATGCCACGAACTCCGGCTGTCTTGATACATCCTTGAGTGTGATCTCATATGACGCAGCATTCTTTAACGGGTTATCTCCGCCAAATGCATTCTTTGCAACCTGTGGATCATCGTAGTTCTGATCTGCAAACTTGTCCCATGCCTCATCGGCTGAGATGAAATCCATCGTCTCAACATAATCGACCGTTCTTATCTGTTCACCTATGAGATGTATGGTCTCATCTGACGCATCCTCGTCGAAGAATACAGATATGGTGACTGTCTTCTCAAGCTCCTGCATACCTGACTGGAAGTTTACAACCACCGCATATATGATTCCGAAAAGGAACAGACATGATATGATGGTTCCAAGTGATGCAAGTGAGAACAGAATATTTCTTCTTATATTTGCAAAGCCCTGTCTGAGGATATAGAAAAATGTACTAATCTTCATCTATGTAGCCTCCTTCCTTCTCATCACTGATTATAACGCCCTTCTTCAAGGTGATAACTCTCTTCTTCATCTCATTGACGATATCCTTGTTGTGGGTTACCACAACAACTGTGGTTCCTCTCTTGTTAATATCCTCAAGGAGGTTCATGATATCCAGTGAGTTCTTAGGATCAAGGTTTCCTGTAGGCTCGTCCGCCAGTATGATGTCCGGATTGTTGACCAGTGCTCTCGCCATGGCAACTCTCTGCTGCTCACCACCTGAGAGCTCCTTCGGGTATGATTTGTATTTGTCTGCAAGTCCAACCAGCGTCAGCATGGCCGGAACTCGTCTTCTGATATATCTCGCCGGGGTCTGGATGACTCTCTGTGCAAATGCGACATTCTCGTATATAGTCCTGTCCTTGAGAAGTCTAAAGTTCTGGAACACAACCCCTATCCTTCTTCTGACCTTCGGTATATCCTTCCTCTTGATCTTGCCGTAGTCGTATCCGGCAACAGTGATATTGCCCTCCGTAGGATCGAGCTCCTTGAGCAGAAGCCTGAACAGAGTGGTCTTGCCCGAACCACTGCTTCCAACGATAAATACGAACTCGCCTTTCTCTATATTAATATTGACATTCTTGAGTGCCTGATTGCCCCCAGGATATGTCATACTCACGTTCTCTAATTCAATCATAATATCTGTAGTCTCCTTCGACCTGTATCTTTATTTTTCTCCCCTTTACTCAATCCAAGCAGAATTGTAACAATTCTGTAACATTTTGTCAAGTGCTGACATATATTACATATCTTAAGTTTATTTTGGAAATTTCACTATTCAAATTGACCTTAGTGTAAATAAACTTTATAATATTTAACTAAGAAAAAATATGGGAGGATTATTACTTATGGATAATCAAAAAGAAGCCATTCGTGATGCACGTAAGCTTGGAATTCCAAAGATGCTTTTACTTGGATTCCAGCATATGTTTGCCATGTTTGGTGCAACAATTCTTGTTCCGCTTCTCGTAAACGGATACTTCGAGGGTCAGGGACTCTCAATTCAGGTAACTCTTGTATGTGCCGGTCTTGGAACACTGTTCTTCCACTTATGCACTAAGCTTAAGGTACCTGCATTTCTCGGTTCTTCATTTGCATTTCTGGGAGGTTTCTCCACAGTTGCAGACCTTAAAACAGGCATATTCAAGGACATGCCAATGGGCGAAAAGCTTCCATATGCATGTGGCGGTATTGTGGTTGCAGGACTTCTGTATCTGATACTTGCACTGATCGTCAAGCTTGTCGGCGTGAAGCGTGTCATGAGATTCCTTCCACCAGTGGTTACCGGACCTATCATCATATGTATCGGTCTGAGCCTCGCACCATCAGCTATATCAAACGCATCCACTAACTGGCTGCTTGCATTTATCGCACTGGCTGTTGTCATTGTGTTCAACATCTGGGGCAAGGGCATGTTCAAGATCATACCTATCCTCATGGGTGTACTTATCTCATATGGCGTTGCACTCATACTTCACTTCTGTGGTATGACCAACCCTGATGGTTCAGCAATACTCAGCTTTTCTGGAGTTTCAGACGCACATTTTCTCGGTCTGCCACCTTTCCAGATCTGTAAATTTAACTTAACTGCCATACTTGTCATGGCTCCTATCGCCATCGCTTCCATGATGGAGCATATAGGTGATATATGTGCCATATCAGCAACTGTAGATCAGAATTTCCTTGAGGATCCAGGTCTCCACAGAACACTTATCGGTGACGGTCTGGCAACATCTCTCTCCGCACTCTTTGGCGGTCCTGCCAACACAACCTACGGAGAGAACACAGGAGTTCTCGAGCTCAGCCGCGTTCACGATCCAAGAGTTATACGACTGGCTGCCATTTTTGCAGTCATCCTCGGTTTCATACCTAAGGTTGCAGAAGTCATCCGCTCAATGCCTTTCGCCATCATTGGCGGCATAAGCTTCATCCTCTACGGAATGATCTCAGCCATAGGTGTAAGAAATGTGGTTGAGAACCACGTAGACTTCACGAAGTCAAGAAACCTGATCATCGCAGCCGTTATCATGGTATGTGGACTTGGTTTCAAAAATGGCCTTACATTCACGATCGGAGGCACAACTATCACTCTTACAGGACTTGCCCTCGCAGCTATATTCGGCATCCTGCTGAATGCTATACTGCCTGGTAACGACTATACATTTGGTGAGAACACCAAGGGTGATGTAAGCCGTGGACTTGGAATGAATCCACAGAACTCTGACATTGAGGCATAATAATTATCTGTATATTATTTATTAGGAGGTTACACAATATGACAGATTACACAGTTATGACACATCCACTTATTCAGCATAAGATTTCAAAGCTCAGAGATAAGAACACCGGAACTGCCGAATTCCGTGCACTTGTTGAAGAGATCGCCATGCTCATGGGATATGAGGCTCTGAAAGATCTTCCTACCGAGGATGTATGTATAGAGACTCCTATCGAGGAATGCATGACTCCGGTCATCGCAGGAAGAAATCTTGCGATCGTACCTATTCTCCGTGCAGGACTTGGAATGGTCAGTGGACTTCAGGCTCTGGTTCCTACAGCCAAGATCGGACACATCGGTCTGTACAGAGACGAGGAGACTCATGAACCTCATGAGTACTACTGCAAGCTCCCTGATCCTATCGATGAGAGACTTATAGTTGTCACGGATCCTATGCTTGCAACCGGAGGATCAGCTGTTGCTGCCGTTGATTTCATCAAGCAGCACGGCGGTAAGCATATCAAGTTCATGTCGATCATCGCTGCACCGCAGGGAATTGAGAGACTTCTCAAGGCTCATCCTGACATCCAGCTATACGTTGGTCATGTTGACCGCGAGCTGAACGAGAACGCCTACATCTGCCCAGGACTTGGCGATGCCGGCGACAGAATCTTCGGAACAAAGTAAGATCTTTCAGACATGATATTTATACCAGCATAGACATGCCGCAGCCCAGCACATATACTGGGCTGCGGCATGTCTTCTCTTCCCAACATTTTCACACTTCTAACATTTTTATTAAGAATTCTTTTTCGATATCCATTTGCAGGCCTTTCATGTTATCATATAGAGACTGGAGGTCTTTTTTATGGAATCACAGAAGAGATATACGAAAAAACAGAGAACACTGGACATTATCGAGAGGCTGAAGAAGGAATATCCTGACACAGTATGCACCCTCGATACTTCACACGCATGGCAGCTTCTTGTCAGTGTCCGCCTGGCGGCGCAGTGCACTGATGCAAGGGTGAATGTGGTAGTCCAGGATTTATTTGCCAAATATCCAGGAGTAAAAGAACTGGCTGCTGCCGATGTCAGTGACATCGAGGCCATTGTGAGACCTTGCGGACTGGGGAAGAGCAAGGCCAGAGATATTAGTGCATGTATGAATATGCTTGTTGATTCCTATGATTGCCAGGTTCCTGACAGTCTTGATGAGCTGCTTAAGCTCCCCGGCGTAGGCCGCAAGAGCGCAAACCTCATCATGGGTGATATCTACGGCAAACCTGCCATTGTAACAGATACCCACTGTATACGCCTTGTCAACCGAATGGGACTGGTTGACGGGATAAAAGATCCGAGAAGGTTGAGATGGAACTGTGGAAGCTTGTACCTCCAGATGAGAGCAATGACTTCTGTCACAGGCTGGTGGATCACGGCAGATCCGTGTGCACAGCCAGAACGAAGCCACATTGCGACGCATGTTGTCTAAGCGACATATGCAAAAAGATCATCTGATTTATCATACAAACGGAAAGGAGTTACTTATATGGAGTATATGGAGAATCTGACAGAATACGTGGAGAAGCAGGCTTCTCTCTGTCAGCAGCATGATGTGATAGACAAAGAGCTCTATGCCAGATACGGAGTAAAAAGAGGACTGCGTGATGAGAATGGGCAGGGAGTTCTGACCGGTCTTACCAATATATCACAGATCATAGCATTTAAGGATGTGGATGGCCAGAAGGTTCCGTGTGACGGACAGTTATTGTACAGAGGCTATGATGTACAGGATCTCGTAAAAGGCGGCAAAGGAAAACGCCATATATTTGAGGAAGCTGCTTATCTTCTTCTCTTCGGAGAACTGCCTACCGAGGCTCAGCTCTCAGAATTCAGCAGTGTCATCGCCGAGTCCATGAACCTGCCGACCAACTTTACCCGTGATGTCATCATGAAAGCACCTAGTGTGGATATAATGAACTCCATGACAAGAAGTGTGCTGACTCTGGCTTCATACGATAATCAGGCTACCAACCTGGATATAGACAATGTTCTCAGACAGTGTATCGGTCTCATCGGAACATTTCCTATGATGGCTGTGTATGGTTATCACGCATACAACCATTATGAGAACGACGGAAGTATGTACATTCACAGACCTGACAAGGATGCTTCCGTGGCTGAAAACATCCTCAGGATGCTCAGGCCTGACATGAAGTATACCGAGCTTGAGGCAAGAGTTCTTGACATAGCACTTCTGCTTCACATGGAGCACGGCGGTGGTAACAATTCCACATTCACCACAAGAGTTGTAACGTCATCCGGCTCTGACACATACTCTGCCATTGCCGCCGCCCTTTCATCCCTCAAGGGAAGGAAGCATGGTGGTGCCAACCTGCAGGTTATGAACATGATGGACGATATCAAGGAGCACATAAAGGATTACCATGACGAAGAGGCCATAGAGGCATATCTGGATAAGCTGCTGAACAAGCAAGCCTACGACCACAAGGGACTCATCTATGGTATGGGCCATGCCGTTTACTCACTGTCAGACCCAAGAGAAAAAGTATTCAAGTCATTTGTCGAACAGCTTGCCGCTGCCAAGGGCAGGGACGAGGATATGACTCTGTACAACAACATTGAGAAGATCGCGCCAAAGCTCATCGCCAAGGAACGCAAGATATACAAGGGTGTCAGCCCTAACGTAGACTTCTACAGCGGATTCGTGTATGAGATGCTCGGAATTCCTAGGGAGCTCTACACACCGCTCTTTGCAGTGGCACGTATAGTTGGATGGAGCGCTCACAGAATCGAGGAGCTTGTCACCACGGACAAGATCATCAGACCGGCATATAAGAGTCTGGTTAAGTATAGAGAATATGTAGACAGAGACGCCAGATAGTCAATGTGTTTTCAATAACCTTAAAGCCT
>ENA-OQMX01000090-OQMX01000090.1-human-gut-metagenome-genome-assembly--contig:-NODE-90-length-24041-cov-3.044367_pt1 | contig 24041 bp, 23 predicted proteins | sample MGYA00242622_ERZ504866 | MGnify/ENA primary metagenome ERZ504866 (study PRJEB26092, sample SAMD00036422) | human gut metagenome | host: Homo sapiens | study: EMG produced TPA metagenomics assembly of...
GAAATATATATGATAAGAAGAGTTATACAGATAGACGAGGACAAGTGTAATGGATGTGGAGCCTGTGCAAATGCGTGCCATGAGGGTGCTATAGGCATGGTAAACGGCAAAGCAAAGCTGCTCAGAGACGATTATTGTGATGGACTTGGCGACTGCCTGCCGTCGTGTCCTACAGGAGCCATAACATTTGTGGAGAGAGAGGCGGCTGCGTATGATGAGGCGGCAGTCGTGGCAAACAAACAGGCAAGACTCGATGCAGAAAAATCCAGAAATATGGTTGGCTCAGGAGTGATGCATGAAAAAAGTCCGGCACACTCCGGTTGCCCTGGTTCTATGGCGAGAAGCATATTCAGGAGACCGGCAGCAGCTTCAGGTGAAGCAGTACAGGCAAGCTCATATGAACAGGCAGCAGTAGAATGCGTACAGAGTACAACTGATAAAACAGTCAATCAGCAGGCGGGTGACATATATAATTATGAGCGCCCGAGCCAGCTCACACAGTGGCCGGTGCAGATCAAACTTGCCCCGGTAAATGCGCCATACTTTGATGGTGCAAAGTTGCTTATAGCGGCGGACTGTACAGCCTATGCCTATGCATCGTTCCACGAGAAATTCATAAAGGGACATGTGACTCTGATTGGCTGTCCGAAACTTGACAGTGTCGATTATTCAGAGAAACTTACAGAGATTATCAGGCGAAATGACATACAAAGTGTTACAATAGTCCGTATGGAGGTTCCTTGTTGTGGAGGACTGGAGATGGCTGCGAAGAAGGCACTTCAGGACAGCGGCAAGTTTATCCCATGGCAGGTTGCAACAATATCAATAGATGGAAGAATTCTTGACTGACATTCTCTTCACAGCACCATGAAAGGTAAAGACAATGGAAGATAAAATAAGAATTACAAACTGAGACAGGCAGTCGTCTGGTCGGTGCTCTGATAGGGCTGGTGAGAGCCACTGATGGGATGATGCATGTGACTGATGATACAAATAACATAATAATAGAAGGTTTGCACATGTCTGATATTGCTCTTGGCATCTCTGATGCAGACATGAAGGCGATGATCGCAAGGGTGCATGCTGATAAGCATACAATTGTCCCTGACTGCAGTGTATGCGGTGCACCATGTGGCAGGACTGCAGATTATGATTGGGAGAGCGTGTACAGAGAAGAACGGACAGAGCACGAGGAAGGCAATAGTGATGGCAATGTGGCAGAGCCTTCTGTCATATCGGACGTGCGGATAGACATACTTTCCACACTTCAGAAGATATCCCACAGAGTGATCTCCGGGGAGATCAACGCAGATGGCGAGGTGAACTTCAGTGTGTGCAGGGCAGTATTTGCACTGGGGGAGAACTGGAGTGACGGCGAGCTTGAGAGAGTAGAGCGTGAGCTTGAAGATTTGTCAACCAACAACAGTATGTAACAATGGCACACAAAAATATAATACTTGAAAATAACAAGGCTTGGCGCATCACAGATGGAATGAAAGTGGTGCGCCTGTTAAAATTAATAAGAAAATACTTCATACTACAGGTATAAAGCCATTGCAAATACAATTATTCGGGAGTACAATAATCGGACGCATCAAATTAAATGATGAAAGAGATAATAACAGGAAAAGGAAACAAAAATGGGAAGTGCTGCTACGGGCTTTGTAAAAAATAATAAAAAGGTGACATGGAAAGAATTTGCCAGAATGCTTGCTGTGCTTGCTGTGCCTATTGCGATGCAGAATCTGCTGGCGACCACCGCCAGTATGGTTGATACCATCATGATAGGAAGTGAGGGCGAGATCGCCGTTGCGGCGGTTGGCGTGTGTGCACAGATAGGATCACTTTTGTTTTCAACATATTGGGGATTTGTCAGCTGCTCCCTTCTGTTCATGTCTCAATACTGGGGTGCCAAGGATCCGGAGGGAATGAACAAAGCATTTGGTCTGGCGATCATATGTGCGGGAATATTTGGAATAGCATTTGCGGTGGTGACTGTGGTTGCACCGGGGTGGATACTTGGAATATATACAGATAAAGTAGAGATCATAGCACTTGCGAAGCCATATATGAGAATAGTTGGATGGTCTTATCCGCTTCAGGTATTTGCCGCAATAATTACAGCACTTCTTAAGTCAACGGAGAGGGTGAAGGTGCCACTGGTGTGCTCGGTCATCTCACTTTTACTCAACTTTTGTATAAATTTTGTGTTGATCTACGGTAGATTTGGTGCTCCCAAGATGGGAGTTGCTGGTGCGGCTATAGGTACACTGGTGTCAGGAATCGTGAATATAGCATTGCTCATTCTGTACCTTGCAAAGAGCAGTCACGAGATAAAGTTCAGCGCGCGAAAGGCATTTGATATTGATATGGGTTTTGTGAAGTCCTATGCGTCCAAGGCATTCCCAATCGTATGCAACGAGATCCTCTATGGCGTGGGCCAGATGATAATCAACGTTGTCATGGGACATCAGAGTGATTCCGCCATAGCCGCCATGGCTGCATTCCGTGTATGTGAAGGGTTTGTATATGCATTCTTTGGTGGTCTGGCAAATGCGTCCAGCGTTGCCGTGGGAAATGAAGTTGGCGCGGGTAATCTGGACAGGGGACTTTCCTATGCCAAGAGAGCTGCACTGGTATGTCCTGCCATCACATTCACAATTGTGCTCATCACGATGCTGCTGCACAATCCGCTGTTTGGATTGTTTGGACTCGGGGCTGAGGCGATGATGTACACAAAGTATATGCTTATAATATATCTGTTTTTCGGAGCAGTCAGAACATGCTGCTATATACAGAACGAGTGCTTCCGTGCAGGCGGTGAGGCCATCGTTGGAACAGTTATGGAGATCAGTGGACTGATGTTGTTTTCGGTCCCGGCTACATGGGTAGCAGGAATGGTGCTCAAGCTGCCATTTCTCGCAGTGTTCTCATTTGTTTACACGGATGAACTTCTGAGATTTGTCATACTGACACCGTACTTGTTAAAAGGAAGGTGGATCAAACCTATGACGGGACCTGGTCGCGCGGCACTTGATGAGTTCAGGGGCAGGATGAAGCGAAATAAGCATAGAGCGCGATAATCTATGGGGACGGAGAGGTCAGGTACCTCCGTCCCCTGTTTTGAAAAAGGAGAAAATAATATGCTGCAAATAAAAAATCTCACAAAGAGATACGGAGATAAGTTGGCGGTGGACAATCTAAGCCTACATATAATGCCGGGGGAGATATATGGTTTCATCGGACACAACGGAGCAGGTAAGACAACCACTATAAAGGCGTGTACAGGGATCCTGAATTTTGAGGAGGGAGATATCCTTATAGATGGTGTGTCCATAAAGGAAAAACCGCTGGAATGCAAGAAACAGATGGCATATATTCCTGACAATCCAGATATGTATGATTTTATGACCGGAATCGGATATTTGAATTTTATAGCAGATATATTTGACGTGCCGGAGGAAGTCAGGGACGAGCTCATAGACAAATATGCTGACGCATTTGAGATAAAAGACAACCTCGGACAACTGGTATCCGAGTATTCTCATGGTATGAAACAGAAACTTGCAATCATATCGGCATGGATACATGAGCCGAAACTTGTCATCATGGATGAACCGTTTGTCGGACTCGATCCAAAGGCTTCCCATATACTCAAGCAGATGATGAGAAAAATGTGTGATGACGGAGGGGCGATATTCTTCTCCACACATGTATTGGAAGTCGCAGAAAAGCTGTGCGATAAAGTGGCGATCATCAAATGCGGACGACTGGTGAAGGCGGGCATAATGGAGCAGGTGAAGGGAGACGAGTCACTTGAATCCGTGTTCCTTGATCTGGAGGGTGAGTCATGATAAGGATATTGATGAAGAAACAGCTTAAGATGCTGTTCAGTGGATTTTTCGTTGACCGGAAGACTGGAAAGTCCAGATCCAAAGGTGCTGTAGTTCTGGGTATCATCAGTTATGTGGCAGTGCTGCAGGGCTGTATGGGAGCCATGTTCGGAATGGAGGCATATTCGGTGTGTGAGCCGCTTTGTTCTGCGGGGCTTGATTGGATGTACATGGCGATGATGTCTATGATGGCGTTGACCATCGGTATATTAGGAAGTGTGTTCAATACATATGCGAGCTTGTATCAGGCAAAAGACAATGACCTGATGCTGTCACTGCCCATCCCGGTCAGGGCTATATTATTTGCAAGACTGTCAGGAGTGTACATCATGGGTGCGATGTTCGCCGTGACCGCCATGGTTCCCGGTATCATAGTATATGGAATAGTAGCCCATCCCGGTGTGTGGCCGGTCGTGTCATCTATTATAGTGCTGGTTCTTCTGACATTTGTCATACTGGTGCTCTCATGTATACTTGGCTGGGTAGTGGGGAAGATAGGCAATAAGACCAGAAATAAGAGCTTTGTGACAGTTGTATTGTCACTGGCATTTATAGCCGCATATTATGCTGTATACATGAATGCAAATAAGCTGCTCTCAAAGATCCTGGCAAACAGCGGAGAATACAGTGCAAAGATAAAAGGTGCTGCATATCCGCTCTATTCAATTGGTCGTGCGGCTACAGGAGACGGACTGCAGCTGGCGTTTGTGGCAGCAGGCACATTGATCATCTCTCTTGCAGTGTGGCTGGTACTTGAGAGAACATTCATCGGAATCGTGACGACAAAAGCCAGACATACCAAAAGGAAGAATATAATAAAAGCTGCAAAGGCGCAGAGCCAGGATGCAGCACTTCTTCAGAAAGAGTTCAAAAGACTGGCAGCATCTGCCGTATATATGCTCAACTGTTCCCTGGGGACATTGATAATGATCGCTATGGCAGTGGTTTGTCTTGTTAAAGGACAGTATGTAGTAGATATGATTACGAAAACTCCCGGACTACCGGATGGTGTACTTATAATTGGGGCGTGTATAGCCGTATGTGCCGCCGCGTCGATGAATGATCTGACTGCACCATCGATATCTCTGGAGGGAAAGAATCTTTGGATCGTGCGTTCGCTTCCAGTTACATCGTGGCAGATACTTAGGGCAAAACTGAGGATGCATGTGATACTTACCCTGATTCCGGCGCTGATCCTTGATATAGTGATGCTTGTTTTTGTGACACCATCACTTGTAGATGGCGTGATGATGTTACTGATACCATGTCTTTATGTGTGCCTGACTGCATACATAGGGCTTGCAGTCAATCTCAAGATGCCAAAGCTTGACTGGACGTCGGAAGCATCAGTCGTGAAGCAGAGCATGGGTGTACTTGTTGCTCTTTTATCTAATTTTGTGTATATTATAGTACTTGTAGCAGGATACGTAGCCTTCGGAAGCCTGACTGGATCGACATTATATCTTATAATAAGCGCAGTGTTGACAGCTGTCATTGCCGCGTTGTTCAGGATATGGCTGAAGAGACGCGGGGTGCAGGTGTTTGAGGCACTTTAGCGGTCTGCGATGATGATCCCAGGGCTGTACTCTGCACGGGAGCTGGAGACTGCGGTTGTAAGACAGTGTAGATTATAGATAGCAGTATAAATTATAGATAGAATTATAGATAGAGTTATAGATAGAAAGAAGTTTTAGGATTAAATATGGCAGAAGTAAATAACTTAGAAACAGACATGAGCAGTCAGCAGAAAGCTGAACTGGACAAAGAGAAAAGCAAAGAAGAGAAGAAAGAGGCAAAAAGAGCAAAAAGGCAGCACTACAGGGAACTGAATGAGCCGCCAAAGCTCACCGTTCTCGAGGAGGTGGGAAATGCTGTTACCCACGGAATAGGAGCAGGACTTGCCATAGCCGGCTTTGTCCTTCTTCTCCTGAAGTCAGACACAGGACTCAAAGTGATGGCATCGTGTTTTTATGGAATATCACTGATATTGATGTTTCTCATGAGCTGTCTGTATCACTCATACAAATCCGGGCTGGCAGTCAAGCGGCTCTGGAGAAGATTTGACTATTCCTCGATATATCTGCTGATAGGAGGAACATTTGCTCCACTGTACCTTGTGTACTGGGGAAATGTGCTTGGAATAGTGTTGTTCTGTGTGCAGTGGGCACTTATCATAGCGGGGATCACCATCATATGTGTGTTCGGACCGGGCAGGTTCAGACCGATACACTATACGCTGTACTTCGTTATCGGATGGAGTGCTATCATGTTCATTCCGGGCTGGTTCAGAAATGACAAGCCGCTTCTGGGATGGATCGTGGGCGGTGGTATTGTCTATACGCTTGGCATGATTCCATTTGTGAAGGACACCAAGGGGGCGCACTTTATCTGGCATATCTTTGTGATGCTGGGGGCTGCGCTGCATTGGTTTGGGATGTACCTTTATGTGTATTGAGGACGGACGAAAAAATGCTCTCCAGACATAATAAGCCGTGTGCCTGTATTCTGAATCACACTAATCTTCCGTCACTTCAGCTTGCTTATATTTGCACTGCGCTCTGCGCACGATAAGGGCGTTTGTGCGCGCCGCTCCGGCAATAAGCGCTGAAGTTCAGTCGATTACGCTATCGATTCAGAATACAGGCACGCGGCTTATTATAATATCTGGAGAGCAGTTTTTCTGTTACCGATAGAAGTTTATTGCTTATATTGGATTCGATTTACGAGTAATTATATTTGCGGTTGATTGCAGCCATAAAGAATGGTATCTTTTAGTCAGATATAAACATGATGGGTAAATATTATAATACGAGGAGAAAATTCTATGGACAGAGTAGAGAAAATGCTTGGCAGAATGAAAGCTGGTAAGTTATATAAATGTGTGGACTGGGATCCGGAGGGGAAGGCGAAGGATCTGGTTGATAAGTTCAACGGTGCTCCGAGGTCTGAGACAATGACAAGAACAGGCGAGTATCTTGGAAAATTATTCGCACACATGGGAAAGGAGTGTTACATAGAGCCGCCATTTTACTGCGACTATGGAACAAATATACATGTGGGAGACTATTTCTATGCAAATACAGGGCTGATAGTTCTGGATCAGTGTGACGTCATCATTGGAGATCATGCATTTCTGGGACCAAGGGTCAATATATACTGCGCATGTCATCCGATAGATGCGATGATCAGAAATGCCGGTGTGGAGCTTGGCAAGCCGGTCACAATAGGCGATAATGTATGGATCGGCGGCAATACGGTCATCAATCCGGGTAGTGACCATAGGTTCAAATGTTGTCATAGGCTCAGGGTCGGTTGTCACAAAGGATATTCCGGATGGTGTGATAGCTGCTGGAAATCCATGTAAAGTCATAAGACCGATAACAGAAAAAGATAAGCAATATTGGCTTGAACAGGTAAAGGAATTTGAGGCAGACACAGGCGAGCAGGTCCCTGGAGAGGACATATGGTAAATTACAGATTTACTTTCAGCTATGATGGTACACGTTATCACGGCTGGGAGAGCAAGACAAATGCGGATACAGTGGAGGGGCGAATAGAGGCGGTCCTCACCAGGATGGTCGATGCAAAGGTCGATATCCATGGTGCAGGCAGGACTGATGCGGGAGTGCATGCCAGAGCCATGGTGGCGAACGGAAGGGTAGAAACAGATAAGACTCCGGAAGAGATAAAAGATTATCTGAACAGATATCTGCCTGCGGATATCTGCGCGCTTGAGGTTGCTGTGGCTGGGGACAGGTTTCATGCAAGGCTGAATGCAACCGGTAAAGTCTACGAATACACGCTGTATGTAGGCGCTGAGAAACCTGTATTTGACAGAAATTATGTGTGGTGTGTGCCGCAGGGCAGTGCACTTGATGTGGATGTGATGAAAAAGGCTGCATCGTATCTTGTCGGAAAGCATGATTTCAGATCTTTTTGTGGCAACAATAAGATGAAGAAATCCACGGTCAGAACTATATACGATGTGGATATAGTCAAGGAGGGAGACTACGTCCGCATGAGATTCCATGGAAATGGCTTTTTGCAGAACATGGTGAGGATACTGACCGGAACACTGGTAGAGGTTGGATATGGGAATATGAGTGCGGAGCATATTCCTGAGATCATAGCCGGGATGGACAGGCAGCTGGCGGGGCCTACGGCGCCTCCACATGGACTTTGCCTGATGAAGGTGGAATATGACTGAGTACAATTAAGAAAATGGGGTTAAAACAGATGATAAAGAAGCTTGGAACAAAGTACAGGATAAAATGTATTATTGGAGCAGTGATATTTGCAGCAATCGGAATCTCCGGTGTTGCTGCAGCAATGGGGGTAGATGAAGGATCGATATGGATAGGGCTTGGATCCGCGATGTTCCTCGCATTTGCGGCATGGTTTGTATCCCTGGCAATAAGGCAGAGCAACATAAGAGACGTACTGGATTACTGCAAGAAGAAGCCAAATCCTGAATATGAGATGGAGAGGATAGAGCAGTTTTACAGATCAGGTGCTGCAGTGAATGGCCTCAGATTAAATAACGAGTTCTTCATGTATATCAAGGGTGACACGGTGAATTTTGCCGAGACCAGGGAGCTTATGTGGGTATATAAGCTCATAACCCAGAACAAAGTGTACGGAATCAAGGCGGGTAAGTCTTACCAGATCGAGGTCAGGCTGAATGATGGCAGCGGAATGGCGCTTCCGATGAGGAAGGAGAAGGACTGTGATGACATCCTTGCATACATAGAAAGCATGGTTCCATACATAATAATAGGATACAACGATGAGATAAATAAGATATATAACCACAATCAGAAGGAACTGGAGAAAATGGTGGATGAGAGAAGACACCAGTACTTCCAGCAGGTTCCAATGAGATAGATAATGGCATGAGGTATATCTGTACAAAAAGGATGGTGGCATATGGGTATGGCGGATATTGACAGGCACAGCGGAATGGAGAAGCTGCGGGATATGCCTCAGGGAAGTCCGGAGGATGTGAAAATGCTCGGCCTGTTCATGGATGTGGGAGCCATGATGATCCGGAATGGCTCGGAGGTGAAGAGAGTGGAGGATACACTCAGACGAATGGGAGCTGCTTATGGAGCAGAGCGTATGGACGTATTTGCTATTACATCCACTCTGGTATGTACCATGAACATGCCGGATGGATCGGTGTGCTCCATGACCAGAGGAACCAGGGATGGGACAAAGACGGACTTCTGGAAGCTGGAGCGGATAAATGCCCTGAGCAGAGAGTATTGCAGACAGCCACTAGCCACTGAGGGCCTGAAAGAACGAATTGAAGAGATAGAGCAGGCATCAGCGCCGAGATTCCGGGTGTGCGTGGGAAGCGTGCTGGCGGCGGGAGCGCTTGCGGTATTCTTCGGCGGAACCATACTTGATGGAGCTATGGCGGCGGCATTTGCTGTGGGGATATGGCTGATGCAGATATATTTCGCCCCGATATGTACCAACAACATACTGTTTAATTTTCTGAGTTCATTTGTCACGGGCGTACTGATCGGACTGGCAGGGCACGTGCTTCCAATACATGAGGACAAGGTCATGATAGGAGATATCATGCTGCTGATCCCGGGGCTTGCGCTGACAAATGCAGTGAAGGACATGTTTGTAGGGGATACCATAACGGGAAGTCTGAGGCTGGTTGAGTCGCTGCTCTGGGCGGCGGCGATAGCGTGCGGATTTGCACTGGCGGTATTTATCACGATTTAGGAGGTGCAGACAAGTGCAGCAAACGATCATACAGGTTGTCACAGCTCTATTAGGTTCGCTGGGATTTGCTTTTATGTTCAATCTAGGAAAGAGAAATGTGATACCGGCGGCGGTCAATGGAATGTGCACATGGATAGTATACATTCTGGTCAGAAATATCATAGATGACGTATTTATCCCATCTCTTGCGGCAAGCCTGTGGGCTGCCATATATGCTGAGATAGCGGCAAGGATCATGAAAGCACCGGCAAATCAGTATCTCATAGTCGGACTTATCCCGCTTCTGCCGGGGGCTCCGCTCTATTACACACTGAGCGCGGCATTTGATTCAGACTGGAAGGCCGCAAGTGCATATGGCAATTCCACAATGCTGTTCGTGCTTGGGATTGCGGTGGGAATAAGCGCAGTCTGTGGATGTGATGACATAATAAGGAGGCTTAAGAACAAAAAGACGGAAAGCTTGAGTAAACACATATAAGGTGTTATGATACAGGTTAAGTGTTATATTAAGGAGATCGAGGGTTATGCTTGAGAAGTATGGAAAAAAGCTGTTTATATTGCTTGGATGTGATGTAGTATATTTTATATTGTGGGTTATACCGGCCATAAGGATACCTGCTTCATCTGCGATTTTTACCGGACTTGGGCTTATGACTATGACGGCACTCAGCTTTGTTGAGGTTGAGGATGATACATTTGACAGGGTGACAGGTGATGAGAAGTGGTTTAAGATAGCCTTTCTGGTGGGAGCGGCACTCACGCTTGTGGGGATCATACTCCTGCTGATGTTTTTCAAATTCTAAATATAATGTGGATTACAGATCCCTTCCGTATGATTAGGTACATCATACGGAAGGGATTTTTTCGTCTTAAGAATATCTTAAAGTTCCCGGCAATTGTTTCTTAATGTACACCCATTTTACAATACATTATGAGCAGAGACATTTCTGAAGTTTAATGTGAAGGGAGGCAGAAAATGTCAGGAAATTCGTGGCGGAAAACTGCGCTGGTCATGTCTGTACTTGCCGTATGTGGCATATGTGGCTGTGAGAACAGGTCGAGCGGTGATGAGGACAGGACAGAATACATATATGGTGATTCCATTGAGGAGGATCATGGCGGAGGACTACTCGGTATAAGGCTTAGCGTTCCTGATAGCTGTGATCTAAAATTTGATACCGGTCATTCAAAGCTTTCGGAGATAAGTCTTGTGGATGATGACATACAGGTTGCAAATGTGGACAGGGCGTATACTGTAAGCTTTGACAGGATGCGGATGGATACGTCGAGGATACAGGACATGGTGGAGAGTGTATTTGACAAAGACCAGGGAATATATTGCCGTGATGACGGCGACGAGAATATGACGAAGGAGGAGATACAGAAGGAGATAGACCTCATAGAGGTGTACAGGCAGCAGGCTCTGGAAGAAGGGCAGCAGGATGTTGCGGAGATATATGAGAGTGACATAGCAGAGACGAAGAAGCGGATGAAGGAAGCCCCCGATTCGTATACGCCGGTCAGAGAATATACGACAAATAAGATATACATAGGCCAGCATGACGGTGAACAGTACAGCCTGTGGATATCCGGGGATGACACAGCAGATGCATCTGGCAGGGTAAGCATAGTATATGAGCCGGCGGGTGATCAGGAGCAGAAATATCTTGCAGATGTGGAAGATGCAGTGATGACGGAGACCGCCGGGGAAAACTATTTTGGCGGCGATATTGATGACCAGGAAAATAAATGTGGGATAGATGAAAATACAGCAGAGCATGAAGCTCAGGCATTTCTGGATAGGATGGGAATATCCGGAATGGCAAAATGCGGAAGTCAGGCTGTGGTGAGGTCGTGGCTGGACAGCGGATTTGAAATTATAAAAGCTGAAAAGAATGGGTACATGTTCGAATTTGGAATACAGATCGGCGGAGTGGATACTGCCTATATAGACCCGACAGGAGTGGATAACCTGAAGAATAAAAATGGTTACGTCATGTACGAGGGTGACTGGATATCCGTATGTGTGGATGACAGCGGAGTGTTTAATGTGAGAGCAACCTTAAGTACGGATACGGATTCATTTGTCAGGGAAAAGGTGGATCTCCTAAGCTGGGAAGATATGGTGAATAAGGCTGACGAGAGCATAGCGGAATATTATGAAAAATATCCTACCGCCTATTCAGAGGTGCGGTTTAACAATGTGGAATTTATGTATGTTCCCTGTATACAGGATGGAGAAAATCTTGTGTACATACCGGCATGGGTACTGACCCAGTCTGAAAATAATGACATCTCAGAGGAGTATGGCGCATACGATAATATAGTGCAGCTTGTGTACATAAACGCAGTGGATGGAAGCTGTGTAGATATAATTGAGATTGCAAAATGTCTTGAGACATGGTACGGAACAGACCCGGAGACTGGGGCAGGAACAAAAACCATATCAAAATAAATGTGCTGATATGGTCAGATGAAATGTCTAATATATGAATATTTGCGAAATGACAAGGAGGAAGATAATCATGGGAAAGAGAGCGACAAGAATAGCGGCATGTGTGCTGGCAGGAGTGATGGCGATGCAGATGACAGGATGTGGAAATAAAAAGGTTGATTATACATTGGATGGAGAGTCGGGTTCGGCAAGTGGATACAGTGATGATGGCAGTAACGATGCGGGTGGCAGTCTTGCAAAGAGTCTGGGAATCCCGGAGAAGTGTGATGAGACATTTGATGTGGGCAATTCGGGCTTGTCAGAGATAAGCTGTTCCGGTTCGATAGATATTCCTGATACGGATTCCATGAAGAGGGTATATTACAGCACTATGAAGCTTGATGCTGCACAGATACAGAGCATTGTCGAGGGACTCCTTGACAAGTCCCAGGGCATATATATCCGCAAGGATGGAGTGCAGACCAAGGATGAGCTGAAGAGTATGATAGAGAGTACAGAGAAGTTTAAGAAGGAGGCTCAGGGGCAGGGGGATGATTCGTCGGATGCCTGGTATGATACCCAGATAGAGACATACAAGAAGCAGATGGCAGATGCACCGGATTCACTTCCTTTGCTGGAGAATTATGATGATCCGTATTCATCGTATACAGGCAAATATGGAGACAAGGAATATACGGTGAGTATATCACAGTATGGCGGTGAGGATGACAATACAGACGCAGGTGTGTATATATCATTTTACAAATCCGAGAGTGAGGAAAACAAGCTTTTGGATGGTGTGAACGGCGCAACATACACCTATGTGACAGGCATCAGCAATGCCACAGACATAGATCTGACCAATGTCACAAATGAGAGCAAACTCACGGAGAACGATGCCGTATCCCAAGCGATGAATTTCCTCTCAAAGATGGGGATAGACGGTATGGAGAGTACAAAGACAGAGCCGCTTGCCAGAATATGGTCGGATGACAATGGCGAGGTAAAGCAGACCAAGGTGAGTGGATACTCGGTAACGCTCAGCAGGTCTATATACGGAGCAAAGGAGAGAGAGGGCGAATTAAATAACGTTGACAATCTCCAGACACAGAATGGCTATATGTTTGAGCCTGATGACAGTGTAACATTAAATATTGATGATGATGGAGTTGTAGATATGTTTGCCCAGCTTTACACAGATCCTTCATCCCTGCAGGCGGAGGATGTGGAACTCATGAGCTGGAACGACATGATCGCAAAGGCAAATGAGGGCATTGCAACATATTATGAGAAATACCAGACCAGATATGGCAAGGTTCAGTTCAACAACGTGGCACTCAGATACATGGCGACAGCAGATGATGATGGAAAGCTCTGCTACATTCCTGCATGGATATTTACACAGAGCGAGGAGCTCCGGGGACAGGACACGGTAGGGGAGATATCCCAGATTGTATGTATAAATGCAATTGACGGAAGCTGCATTGACATAGTGGATAATGCCAAGAAGATGAAGTTGTGGGAGACGTATTAAACGGATTATTACATCTAAATCTATCAAAAATTACATTTGCATTAATTATCACAAATTAGGGTATATAATATGTTTTGGTGTCAGCTTGTGTAATTTATGTGCAGATGATATTATGAATGATAGGAGAAGTTGTGAGATTTGTTTATAATACATTTATCTTGGATAGGGCAGAATATGCAAAAATCTGCAGAGAAATAAATACGAATTATAGTAAATACGAAGGAAAAACATACGCAGTACATATTTCGTATGGAATAGATAATAAACCATATTGGTATTATTTTGAGAATCATGGATATGATAACCATAATATATATATGAGAATAGAAATGTAAGGGGGCGTAGTTATGGAAGAATTAAGAAAACTGCTCAACAATATAGATGATTCTTATTTTGAGTTTGTCTCGGCTATGGAGCATTATGCTCAGAGAATGCAGCAAGATTAGAAATGCTCACTGCTCATATCAAAAGAAATCCAGGCGTAAAATCCGCAGATGTTATAAAGTTTGTTTCGGATCAGCCGGATTTTGCAGATGATGCCGCTTACATGAGGGTATGCTAGATATTGTAGTTATAAGAAAGTAATAAAAATACAGACAGTCAATTGTTTTTTGAGGTCACTTCATTCACAATTGTGCTGTCTGTATTTTTATCTGAAAGTATCAGTTTTAAGCTGACTAATTCTACAGGTGAAGGACTCTGTCCTTGATCTCCTGTGTACGTCCCTGATTCCAGAACTGGGTTCCGATATAACCGCAGGTACGTCTTGCAACGAAGAGAGTGTTCTGGTCGCGGTTGCCGCAGTTAGGGCACTCCCACACCAACTTGCCATAATCGTCTGTCACGATCTTGATCTCGCCGTCATAGCCACATTTCTCACAGTAGTCGCTCTTGGTGTTGAGCTCTGCATAGAGAATGTTGTCGTATATGAACTTCATGACTTCAAGGACTGCGTCTATGTTATTCTGGAGATTTGGAACCTCAACATAGCTGATGGCGCCGCCCGGTGACAGCTTCTGGAATTCTGACTCAAACTTCAGCTTGCTGAAGGCGTCTATGTGCTCGGTTACATGTACGTGATAGCTGTTGGTTATGTAATTCTTGTCTGTTACGCCCGGGATGATGCCGAAACGCTTCTGCAGATTCTTGGCAAATTTATAAGTAGTGGACTCCATAGGTGTTCCGTATACGGAATAGCTGATATTTTCAGCAGCCTTCCACTCAGCACATTTGTCGTTGAGCTTCTGCATTACAGCAAGCGCAAATTTCTTGCCTTCCTCGGATGTATGTGTTTTGCCGATCATACGGACACACATTTCGCAGAGACCGGCATAGCCAAGGGAAATAGTTGAGTAGCCGCCGAAGAGCAGCTTGTCAATCTTCTCGCCTTTCTTAAGTCTTGCCAGCGCACCGTGCTGCCACAGTATAGGAGCGACATCTGATATGGTTCCGAGCAGTCTTTCATGTCTGCATCTGAGTGCCTTGTGACAAAGCTCAAGACGCTCGTCCAGGATCTTCCAGAATTTGTCCATGTCGCCGTATGATGAACATGCCACATCAACAAGATTGATGGTCACGACGCCCTGGTTAAAACGTCCGTAATATTTGCGGGATCCATCAGGATTCCTGATGCCGTCCTCCTTTGTAGGAAATGATCTGCAGCCCATGCATGGATATACGTCGCCGTCCTTCATCTCTCTCATGACTTTGGCGGAGATGTAGTCAGGAACCATACGTTTTGCGGTGCATTTGGCGGCAAGCTCAGTCAGATACCAGTATTTGGAATCTGTGGTGATGTTGTCCTCGTCCAGAACATATATGAGCTTAGGAAATGCCGGAGTGATCCAGATTCCCTTCTCGTTCTTAACTCCTTTGATCCTCTGATTCAGGACCTCCTCTATGATGAGTGCCAGGTCATCCCTTGTCTGTCCCTCAGGAACCTCATCCAGGTACATGAACATGGTGACAAATGGTGCCTGTCCGTTACATGTCATCAGGGTGATGAGCTGGTACTGTATAGTCTGTATTCCACTTTTGACCTCGTTCAGAAGTCTCTTCTCTGTTATCTTGTCGATAATGGCATCATCAAGGGATTCGCCACAGTCCTTGCGCTCCTCGATGACCTGTGCACGGAGCTTCTTCCTGCTAACATCCACAAATGGTGCCAGATGAGACAGGGTAAACGTCTGCCCGCCGTACTGGTTGCTGGCAACCTGTGCCACGATCTGCGTGGTGACGTTGCATGCCGTGAAGAAGCTGTGCGGCTTCTCGATCATGGTCTCACTGATCACTGTTCCGTTCTGCAGCATATCCTCAAGGTTGATGAGGTCACAGTTGTGCTCCTTCTGAGCGTAGTAGTCAGAATCATGGAAATGTATGATTCCGGCCTCATGTGCCTCAACTATATCCTCAGGCAGAAGCATTCTCTTGGTCAGATCTTTGGATACCTCACCGGCCATGTAGTCACGCTGTGTCGAGTTGATCACCGGATTCTTGTTGGAGTTTTCCTGATTGACTTCCTCGTTCATATGATCTATGAGCGCAAGGATTCCGTTGTCCGTGGTGTTGGACTTACGTGCGAGCTCTCTCTTGTAACGGTAACGCACATATTTCTGTGCAACCTCATATCCTCTCATCTCCATGATACCGGTCTCGACCATATCCTGAATGTCCTCCACGTGAACTGCGTGGGACATTGATTCTATCTGTTTCTCCAGGTTGTCCGCGATGGCGTGAACCTGATATTCGTTGAGCTGGTGGAGTTTGTCAACCTCATTGTTGGCAGCTTTGATGGCATTCTCGATCTTTGACAGGTCAAATGTCACCTCTTCTCCATTCCTTTTGATTACGTGTACGTGTGTTTTAGCTTCCTCTGACACAGCAATAGCCTCCCTCTTCCAATTCAATGGTAAATTTAATCGTAATATTCCAATCATTCAAGTTAACTGAAATCAGGCCAATCAGGTCTGGTTCGACGTAATATAGTAGATGCGGCTGCCTGTGCCGCATGGAATTATTTATAAAGAAAAAATATGCAATAATTATTGTGAACACAATATATTTGGTGGAAATAATGTGAAGCACCCACTAGATATTGTGCTCTGTTATTATAGTCATCACAAATGATATTGTAAAGATGAAAAATGTGCTTTTACACAATAAAAATCCCGTGAGGCGCATAAACCTTGACAAATTTTGAGAAAAAATTTTTGAGGGCTGTCAAAGCCTTGACAAGCAACCATAAAAAGTGATACACACTTATATGAATACAATTTCTAACAGGTATTAATACAAATATCAAGGAGATAAAAAAATGCAGGAATTAAAGCCAATCAAAGAAGGTAAGGTACGTGAGATTTATGACAATGGAGACAGCCTGATCATGGTAGCTACAGACCGTATAAGCTGCTTCGATGTCATCCTCGACAATGTAATTTCCAAGAAGGGAACAGTTCTGACACAGATGTCAAAGTTCTGGTTTGACATGACACAGGACATTCTTCCTAACCACATGATCTCAGTTGATGTAAAGGATATGCCTGAGTTCTTCCAGCAGGAGAAGTTCGACGGCAACAGCATGATGTGCAGAAAGCTTGAGATGCTTCCAATCGAGTGTATCGTTCGTGGATACATCACAGGAAGCGGCTGGGCAAGCTACAAGGAGAACGGCACAGTATGTGGAATCAAGCTCCCAGAGGGATTAAAGGAGTCTGATAAGCTTCCTGAGCCTATCTACACACCATCAACAAAGGCCGAGATTGGCGATCACGATGAGAATATATCATATGAGCAGAGCATTGCTCACCTTGAGAAGTACTTCCCTGGCAAGGGCGAGGAGTACGCTTCAAAGCTCAAGGAGTACACCATCACACTTTACAAGAAGTGTGCAGAGTACGCACTTACAAGAGGAATCATCATTGCAGATACAAAGTTTGAGTTTGGTCTCGATGAGAATGGCAATATCGTTCTCGGCGATGAGATGCTTACACCTGACAGCTCAAGATTCTGGCCAGCAGATGTATATGAGCCAGGTCATGGCCAGCCATCATTTGACAAGCAGTTCGCACGTGACTGGCTGAAGGCTAATCCTGACAAGGGCTGGAAGCTTCCAGAGGATGTCGCTCAGAAGACCATCGACATCTACCTTGAGGGCTATGAGAAGCTCACAGGCAAGCCACTTGGAAAGTAATCAGTACATTATAATATATAGATGCAGTGTTGAGTGATGGCGGATAAACCGTATGTCACTGGATGTCTGCATGGCAGAAAAAAGACTCCCGGCGCAATGATATGTCCGGGAGCCTTTTTTTAAAGCATTTTCGCCAAAAAGATAAAAAACACAAAGTTATCTGACACCCGGCGGACAAGCCCTGAACTGGGAAATGACCGAAAATAGAGACTCATCAAGTTGTGAACTTCGTTGAAATAAATGTCTCCGGGTGGTAAAGTGTAAATGTTATGAAAAGGCAAAATCAAATGAGATTTTACAAGGAGGTAACAATGAAGAATATGCTGCGTGTGGCGGCCGTTACGCCGAAGGTTCATATCGGAAGTGTCAGCGGAAATGTCAGAGAGATAATGGATATATATGAAGAGTATAAGGATGCTGCGGATGTCATAGTGACGCCAGAGTTGTCTATCACGGGATATACCTGTGCGGATCTGTTTGAGAACAGAAAGCTCATAGATGGCGCGAGAAGAGGTCTTCTTCAGCTTGCCATGGCGACTTGTACCGGTCAGTCGGCACTGGTGGTCGGTCTGCCATTTGAGGTGGATGGAGAGCTGTTCAACTGTGCGGCGTTCCTGCAGGGCGGAAGAGTCGTGGCCATCGTGCCGAAGACTTACCTTCCAAACTACGGTGAGTTCTACGAGAAGAGATGGTTCTCAGCCAGAAAGTATGATGCGGTGATGGTCAATCTCATGGACCCGGAAGATGATGGAGATGAGCTTGAATACAATGCCGGTTCAAAGAAAGCCGGGGACAGGGCTGTTGGCAGTGAAGTGCTGTTTGGCAACAATGTGATGATAGAGATGGGCAGCGGAGATCAGAGAGTCAAGCTTGGCATAGAGATATGTGAGGATGCCTGGACTCCGGTTTCGCCGGGAAGACTTCTTGCCATGGCGGGAGCAGAGGTGATACTCAACCTTTCCGCGTCAAATGAGGTCATCGGAAAGGCTGCATACAGGCACAAGCTGATAGGAAGTGTGTCGTCGGACTGCCTGTGCGGATATGTGTATGTGTCGGCTGGAATGTATGAGTCCACATCGGATCTGGTATTTTCAGGACACAATCTGATGTACGAGAACGGCAAACTCCTCGGCGAGGTAAAGCCATTTGAGGACGGAGTATTGATCAGGGATATAAGTCTTACCAAGATAAGACACGACAGGATAGCCAACAAGTCATTTGCCGACTGTAAGCGTGATTTCGCATTCAGAAAGTATGAGACGGTGGTGTGCGATACCCCACTCATGGACAAAGGAAATGTGCTCATGAAGGTGAAGATGACACCATTTGTCCCATCGGGAAATAAGCTTGAGAGGTGCATGGCGATATTCAAGATGCAGGTTGCCGGACTTCAGAGAAGGATAGAGGCCACCCATTGCAAATGTGTGGTCGTGGGAGTGTCAGGTGGACTTGATTCCACACTGGCTTTGCTGGTTTCAGCACAGGCGGTGAAGAATGCGGGACTTCCATCCACAACTGTCGTGGGAATCACCATGCCGGGATTTGGAACGACAAACAGGACGAAGAACAACTCCACGGAACTCATGAGACTGCTCGGCTGTGACAGCAGAGAGATAAGCATAGCTGCATCGGTGAGACAGCATTTTGCCGATATCGGACAGGATGAGAGCGTGCATGACGTCACTTACGAGAACTGTCAGGCGAGGGAGAGAACACAGATACTCATGGATGTCGCCAACAAGGAGGGCGGATTCGTGGTTGGAACCGGAGATCTCTCGGAGCTGGCACTTGGCTGGTGCACCTACAACGGCGACCATATGAGCATGTATGCGGTGAATACAAGTATACCAAAGACGCTGGTGCGCTCACTTGTGAACGAAGTCGGACACTTCATGGAGGTTGACGGATTTGCGGGCATCGCGCCGATCATAGACGATATTATAGACACACCGGTCAGCCCGGAGCTGTTGCCGCCGAACCCGGACGGAACCATCGCGCAGAAGACGGAGGACACCGTGGGATCATACATCCTGCACGATTTCTTCTTATATTATACACTGCGATATGGAATGTCCCCTGAGGAGGTAAATGAGCTGTGCAAGGAGGCTGTAAGACAGAGTGACGAGTACAATTTCTCAGACAGCGAGATCGACAAATGGCAGAAGGTATTCTACACGAGATTCTTCCGCCAGCAGTTCAAGAGGAACTGTATGCCGGACGGTGTGAAAGTTGGAACCGTGTCGGTCAGCCCGAGAGGAGATCTGAGACTGCCGTCTGAGATAGAATTTGAGGACTTTTTGTAGACATTTGCCTGGGATAGTTATTAACGTGGCAGAATCATAATAGCATACAAAGACAAATGTCTACAAAAGTCGTGTATATATTTTATATGAATAATATAATTTAGGAGGACAAAGAAATGCCATTTATAGATTCAAAGGTTACAGTGAAGATGAGCGATGACCAGAAGGAGACTCTCAAGAGCAGTCTCGGTCAGGCGATAACAACGATGAACAAGACGGAGAGCTACCTTATGGTCGGCATCAACGATGGATACGACCTGTTCATGGGCGGAAAGAAACTTGATAAGGGTGCATATGTGGAAGTCAGCGTATTCGGTGATGTGACTCCTAAGGCATGTGATGCCATGACAGGAAAGATCTGCGATATATTTGCAGATGTACTTGGAATCCCGGGAAATGCGGTGTACGTGACTTACCACGGCGTACATGACTGGGGCTGGAACGGCGGTAATTTCTGATGTGGGAGATAGAAGTCCTTGACGCTCTCCAGAATATACATACCCCATGGCTTGACAAGATCATGGTGGCGATCACATCCCTTGGAAATGCGGGAATACTGTGGATAGTGCTGGCGGCTGTGCTGCTGATCATTCCAAAGACGAGGAAGGCAGGGCTGTGCATGGCCATCGCACTTATCCTTGATCTTCTCATAACCAACTGCCTGTTAAAGAATCTTGTCGCCAGGACAAGACCATATGATGTGGCGAATTTTACAGATCTGATAGTGAAGAAACCAAAGGATTACTCCTTCCCATCGGGACACACGGCGGCATCATTTGCAGCTGTCACGGCGTTGTTCATGAGCAGAAAGAAACTGCTGGGCGCAATATCCTGCGTGATAGCGATCCTTATAGCGTTCTCAAGAATGTATCTGTATGTGCATTTCCCGACAGATATCATTGGCGGAATAGTGGTAGGCGTGGCAGCCGGAGTGGCAGCAGGATTTATACTTAGAGCGATTGATAAATGATTTGGCGGATCGTTGGTTTGGAGGGATACGATCATGAGTGAATATACCATACTGCCGTTGATCAATGCAGCATTTCAGCCGGGTGAAGCGAAAAAGATGGTAGACAGTTTTGAAGACAGGGATTTTCAGGAGATAGCACGTGCTGAATACTATTATTTTACCGGGCAGGCGGAGGAGTGCAATCATATAGCAGAACGTTATCTGATGAGCCATAATATAAAATTGAAGATGTCATCCTGCCTGTTATATGTATATTCTAATCTGACACTTGGCAGAGAAGCTGCATCAAGAAAAGGACTGATGGAGATTCAGGAATGTCTTGAAAAAGAGACGAAAAATCCTTCATCCGCTGAGGACAGGGCTGTCAGTGTATTTGCGGGATATATGTCCTCTGTGCTTTTGCATCTTTCGGTGGATGAACTTCCGGATGTGGAGCTTTATGCAGTAACATTGCCGCCCGGAATTAAGCTGTTTTCTGCCTATGTAATAGCTCACATGGCATATTTAAAAGGCGAGTATGGCAGGGCACTTGGAATTTGCGAGGCAGCATTGATGTTCAGGGATGATATATATCCTATTAGTATGATCTATCTGTATTGTATGATTGCAATGTGTCAGATGAATCTGAAAAATCAGCAGAAAGCAAAAGATGCATTGATGCTGGCGTGGAACGTGGCGAAAGAAGACGAATTTTTGGAACCCTTTATTGAACATCATGGTTTGCTGCAGGGACTTCTGGAGTCATGTATCCGCAAGGAGGATTCAAAACTATATAACAAATTATCTGATAAAGTCATTGCCTTTAGCAGGGGATGGATGTCAATCCACAATCCTATGTCAGGAAATTCAGTGACGGATGCATTATCCACAGTGGAATTCTCGATTGCAATGCTGGCAAGCCGAGATTGGAATAATCAGGAAATTGCAGATTATCTGGGATTTTCACCCAATACGATTAAAACTTATCTGAGCAGAATTTATGAAAAAATGAATATAAATAAGAGGGATGAGCTGAAAAATTATATGCTGAAATAGGAAAATATACATTTTCGTATCGAAACGGAGATTACATGGAAGAAGTCAAAATGATAAAATCTTTATATACAGAAATCACTAACCAAACTCAGATTTATTTTTAAGGGAGGGAACTATATGAAGAGAAGAATTTTGACCACCCTGCTCACTATGTGCATGGTGCTGATGCTGCTGCGGATACCGGCATATGCGGGCAGAGCCTATTGCGACATCTGTGGTAAATGGGTAAGTACAACCGGAACTTATGAATACAAAGACGCTGGATATCATTGGCATCACGTTTATTGCACAGAATGTGGCACTAATATCACCAATCCACGTTCTGCGCATGTGTGGAGTGGAACGGCAACCTGCACAAGCGGACAGACTTGCACGATCTGACGGAGGAACATCCACCCCTCTCGGACATGATTGGAACTCAAACTGGATTTCGGATGAAAACAATCATTGGCATGAGTGTAATGTCTGCGCAGAAAAGGGCGATGTTGGAGTACATATTTGGGATAATGGCACTATAACTATTTCTCCAACCTGCACAACAGAGGGGGAGAGAAAGTATACTTGCATTGGATGCGGCAGAATAAAAACAGAGACGATCCAAGCTACGGGTCACGACCTCGTACATCACGATGCACAGGCGGCGAATTGTACCGCAAACGGTTGGGAAGCTTACGATACCTGCAGTAACTGTGATTACACCACCTATACGGAGATTCCGGCAACAGGTCATAGTTATGGAGAAGTAAAATACACATGGAGCACAGACGATCAACACTGTACAGCAAGAAAGAAAATGTACAGCATGTGATGGCGTAGAAAGTGAGACAGCAGATACAACAGCAACAGTAATACAGGAAAAGAACTGCGTATTGCCAGAATTAACTACATACAGTGTAACATTTGAAAATTCTGCTTTTGAAACTCAAACAAAGGAAATGTACGGACAGCAGAAAACGCCGGCCACGATATGGAAAAAGTAGAAAAGCAAGCTGCTACTGCTGCAAAAGAAGGAAACATTACATATTGGTTCTGTGATAAATGTAATAAGTATTTTAGTGATGAAGAAGCAGAAAATGAAATTAAAAAGGAAGACACAGTGCTTGCGAAACTTGCCCCTGTTATTATCAAGGGAGATGGAGCAACAGTAACAGCAGGTGCGAAGAATGCACTATCATTCACATCTGATGCTGCATACAGGGATTTTATTCGTGTTGAGGTTGACGGAAAGACCATAGATGAGAGTAATTATACGGTGGAATCTGGAAGTATAATCGTAACATTGAAAGAGGATTATGTTGCCGGCTTTTCGAAGGGTGAGCATATACTTGGCATTGTCTCTGAAAGTGGAACAGCGACAGCTCATTTTACAGTAAACGAGAAGACAACGGGGACACAGGAGCCTTCGGAAGACACAACCGGTACAACACAGGAGCCTTCGGAAGACACAACCAGTACAACACAGGAGCCTTCGGAAGACACAACCAATAAAACACAGGAGACAAGTACAACGGATAAAACAACACAATCATCTCCAAAAACTGGTGACAGTACAGACTTGCAGTTGTATGTGATTCTTATGTTTGTTTCAATAGTGGGGGTTGCAGGAATTTGTGTTAAGAAAAGGTTCAAGACCCATTGATGGCTTTGAATGAAATGGCTGTTAGAGCGGAAATTAAATATTAGATCTCTATAAAATGAGGCATATGGACTAAGAAGCTGTTCATATGCCTCATTTTTAATATGACATTAAATACTTTAAATACACAGAAATTTCACAAATAAAACGCCTCTGTATACTATTGACATTAAAAAATAGAAGTATTAATATTTATGCAACTTGCGTCAAATCACACATAGCTGACGATCAGATATCGCATATCATAAATCAAATTCCTGATTTTGTGCATCTGAGGATTCTGTCAGCATTTCAAACTGAAACAAGGA
>ENA-OQMX01000093-OQMX01000093.1-human-gut-metagenome-genome-assembly--contig:-NODE-93-length-23308-cov-3.797636_pt1 | contig 23308 bp, 16 predicted proteins | sample MGYA00242622_ERZ504866 | MGnify/ENA primary metagenome ERZ504866 (study PRJEB26092, sample SAMD00036422) | human gut metagenome | host: Homo sapiens | study: EMG produced TPA metagenomics assembly of...
TAGGCACCTCGAGCATGTGGCTCTCGGCCTTGGTGTAGACATTGCAGATCACGGCGTTTTTGGGAATACGCGAAGTCGTCACGTCGCCGCGCACCTGACGCAGCTCGGTCGCCGCATCACGCGGCAGCAGACTCGCCAGCCATTCCTGGGTTATGACATTGGTCTCGTCGAGGGTCTCGCCCGCATCGATATCGCGCGCCGCGACGCACACCTCGACGCGATCGCCGCCGTACTTGGTCAGCATCTCGGCCTGGGCCCGCTCAGCCTGCGAGCGAATCGATGACGCGTAGACCATGCAGAGCAGCGCGGCGAGCACGCCCGCGATCAGACTGATGGCGATGCGCTTGCTCTTGTTCACGGCCGCTCCTCTCAAGGTAGCAACGGGCGGATGCCCGTAGCACCATTGTCCGAGCGGGCAAGCAGCAAAACGACGCGATCGCGATCTTGGTTTTGAGTGTCAAACCAATTGCCGACCAAAAGCTGACCGGCCCGTCAAGCTCGTGGCAAGGTTTTGGTCGGCACGTCGGCAAAACGCACGTTTAAAGACGCATCGGCAATAAAAAAGCCGCCTCCCGTACCATTGGGAGACGGCTGTCATAGCTACATTCAATTACAGATGGACGTCGGGATCGAGCATCTGAGCACTCACACGCATGGATGACGCCAGGTTTTGGAACGTCTCCAGGCGCAGGCTGTCGATCCGCCCGGCGTCCTCGGCCTCGCGAACGGCGCAGCCCGGCTCGTGGGTATGCGTGCAGTCGCCAAACCGGCACGCACGCGACGCCTCGACGATCTCGGGAAACGCACGCGCCAAGCCCCGCTCATGCCCCACGAGCGGCAAACTGCGCAGTCCCGGCGCGTCGGCAATAACGCCGGCATCACCCGGAAGCGACACCATCACGCGCGCGACGGTGGTATGGCGGCCCTGGTCATCGCGCTCGCGTACTCCGCCGGTCGCCAGCGTATCGTGACCCAGCAGCGCGTTGAGCAACGTCGACTTGCCGGCACCCGATTCACCCAGGATCATGGCGCAGCTCCCGGCGGGCACGCAGGCGCGCACCTCATCCAAACCACGGCCCTCGGCAGAGGATGTCACGATTACGCGCACGTCCGGACCCACCAAGCGGTGCACGTGGTCCAGATCGCGCTCGAGCTCATCTGGCTCGCAGCGGTCGGCCTTGGTGAGTACCACCACCGGCTCGGCATCGCAGTCGAGCGCCAACACCAGCGAGCGCGCCACGCGGTCGAGCAGCACCTCACCGGCGCCGAGCGCCTGCGCGATCAGCACGCTATCCACGTTGGAGCAAAGCACCTGACGCTCGCCGCGAGCGCGTCCGCGCCAACGCTCAAAACTCGTGCGGCGCGGCAGCACGCACTCGATCACGCCCATGTCGTGCCCGGGAGCACGACGAACCGCCACGCGGTCGCCCACGGCGGGCAGCAAGACCTCGTCCTCGCCACGCGACTTGGCAAACCCCACGGCATGCTCGGCACGAAAGGTGTCGTCGGCAGTCGCCACCAGCGGAAACCCGCGATCCAGGCGCACCACGGCACCAAGTTGCATCTGCTCGGGCTCCTCGGCCTGGGCGCAAAAGTCGTCAAATGCCGCTTGCTGAGCATCATCGATCGGCAGGTCGTCGAACGCCGGAACATCCTGTAGCGCGTCGAGTCCCGGCACGCTTGCCAGCAGCTCCTCGGCAGACGCGGGAGCTTCGGTCGCAAGCTTCCGACGACGATCGCGCTTAGCCCGCGCCCCCGTCGTCTTTTTCTTCGCCTTAGCCTTAGCCTTGCCCACAAGCGCCTCCCAGCACCACAAATCACAACTGAGCAGGTATTTTAAATCAAAAAGAGCTGGCCGGGCAAAGCCCGACCAGCTCACATACTTTCCCTCAGCCCTTTTCATCCGCACGGGAGAAAAGCCAGCAAGGATACCGCAGGGCCCGCCCGTCGGGAGGGGTTTCCTAAGGGCACATCCCGCAGCCGCAAAGCGGCGAGGACGTGCCCGTGGAAACCCCGCAGGCGGTCGGGCCCGGACAGGTGCGTTACTCTTTCTCCACGGCGCGCATGATCGCCTTGTAGATCTCCATCAGCGGGATAATCAGGAAGGCAAGGCCCAGCGCGGCGATAACGCCCTTGAGCTCGAGCGTCACGGGGCCAAAGAACATCTCGGCAAGCGTCGGCTGCACGGTTACGATCACCGTCAGCACCAGCGCCAGCGCAGCAGAGGCCCACAGCCACTTGTTCTGCTTCTTCATCTTAAACAGCGACGTGCGACGGCTGCGCATGTTAAAGCAGTGGAAGATCTCGACCATGTTGAGCGTGATGAACGCCATCATCACGCCTTCCTCGTCGGCATTGCCGGCGATCATATCGGCGATGTGGATGTAGCCCATGTCAAAGTACACGCCCACAAAGAAGCTCGCCAGCACCAGCACGGTGATGATCAAGCCCTGGACCACACAGTCCAGGCCCATATTACCGGCAAAGACGCCGTCCTTGGCGTTGCGCGGCTTGCGCTTCATGATGTCGCCCTCGGCATCCTCCATGCCCAGCGCGAGCGCGGGGAAGCAGTCGGTGACCAGGTTCACCCACAGCAGCTGCACCGGCTGGAAGATGGTAAAGCCGATGAGCGTGGCGATAAACACCGAGAACACCTCGGCAAGGTTAGCCGAAAGCAGGAACTGGATGACCTTGCGGATATTGTCGTAGATGCGACGGCCCTCTTCGCAAGCACCGATGATGGTGGCGAAGTTGTCGTCGGCAAGCACCATGTCGGCAACGTTCTTGGTAACGTCGGTACCGGTGATGCCCATGCCAACGCCGATGTCGGCGCGCTTGATGGACGGGGCGTCGTTGACGCCGTCGCCCGTCATGGCCACAATCTGGTCGCGCGACTTCCAAGCCTCAACGATGCGGGTCTTGTGCTCGGGCTGGACACGGGCGTACACGCCGTAGTCCTCGATGTGCGCGTCGAGCTCCTCGTCGCTCATGCGATCGAGGTCGGCGCCGGTGATGGCTTGGCCGCGATCGGCGACGATACCCAGCTGCTTGGCGATGGCCACGGCGGTGTCGATATGGTCGCCCGTGATCATGACGGTGCGAATACCGGCGTCGTGCGCCTCGCGGATAGCGTCGGCCACCTCGGGACGGACCGGGTCGATCATGCCGGACAGGCCGCAGAAGACCAGGTCGTGCTCGAGCGCAGCGGGGCTGCAGTCGGCGGGAACCTCGGTGTAGGTGCGGCTCGCCAGCGCCAGCACGCGCAGGGCCTCGTCGGCCATGGCCTTGTTGGCCGCCACGAGCTCGGCGCGGCGCTCCTCGGTCAGGGGGACGACCTTATCGCCCTCGTAGATATGGGTGCACAGGCCGATCACCACGTCGGGCGCGCCCTTGGTGTACTGCTCGTACTCGCCGTCCAGGGTCTCGACGACCACGGACATCATCTTACGGCCCGAGTCGAACGGGGCCTCGCCCACGCGCGGGTGCTCGGCAGTCAGGCCAGTAAGACCAGCCTTGCCGGCATCGTTGACGAGCGCGCACTCGGTCGGCTCGCCCACGGCCTCGCCCAGCTCCTCGTCCCACTGGGCATCGGAGCACAGCGCCATGCCGGCCAAGAACTTTTCCTTGGGCGCAGCGAGCTCGTGCTTGACGACGGTCATCTTGTTCTGGGTAAGCGTGCCGGTCTTGTCGGAGCAGATGGTCTGCGTGCAGCCGAGGGTCTCGACGGCAGAAAGCTTGCGGATAATCGCCTGGCGCTTGGCCATCTTGGTCACGCCAAGCGACAGCACGATGGTCACGACGGCGACCAGGCCCTCGGGGATGGCGGCGACGGCAAGCGAGACGGCGACCATAAAGGTGTCGAGCAGGGCAGTCGGGTCGGTGAGGACGTTGCCCACGCCGTGACGGATGATGTCGACGCCAAAGATGACGACGCAGATGACGATAACCATAATGGTAAGGATGCGGCTGAGCTCGGCGAGCTTCACTTGCAGCGGCGTGAGCTCTTCCTTGGCCTCGGCCAGGGCGCCGGCAATCTTGCCCATCTCGGTATCCATGCCGGTGCCGACTACGACGGCGCGGCCACGGCCGTACACAACGGTGGAACCCATGTAGCACATGTTCTTGCGGTCGCCGAGCGGCACGTCATCGGTGCCCGCGGCAAGCTCGATCACGTTGGCGTGCTTCTCTACGGGCACGGACTCGCCGGTGAGTGCGGCCTCTTCGATCTTCATCGTGGCGCTCTCGAGGACGCGGCAGTCGGCCGGAACGGAGTCGCCCGCCTCGAGCATGATCACGTCACCGGGCACGAGCTCGGCGCTCGGCAGATGCACGAGCTTGCCGTCGCGCAGTACCTTGGACTGCGCCGCGCTCATCTCCTGCAGGGCCTCGAGGGCCTCCTCGCTCTTGGCTTCCTGGACCACGCCCAGCACCGAGTTGACGATAACGACGAACATGATAATGACGACATCGGCAAAGTCGGGCTCGCCCTTGACCATGCCCGTGAGCGCACTGATGACGGCGGCAACGATCAGCATGATGACCATGGGATCGGCCATCTGCTCAAAGAAACGCTTCCACAGCGGCGTCTTCTCGGCTTCCTCGAGCTTGTTAGGGCCTGTCTTAGCGAGGCGCGACGACGCCTCGTCGTCGCTCAGGCCGAGGTTCTCATCGACACCCTGGTCGCTGAGCACCTCCGCCGCGGCGGACAGGTATTCCTTTTGCATATAGAGTCCCCTCCTGGGATTCGGGCCACTCAGCAGATTGATGCCCGATCATAATTCCCAGGAGAAGGGCAAGGGCTCATCAAGGCTGCCGTGCTGAGCGGCAGTTGATAGTGGAGCTATGGTACCCCAAAGCAACGCGTCTAGCCAAAACAATCCATTTGGAAATATGGTCCATAAGCAACGGTGCAGGCCGTGTGATGCTCAACATTGATAAAACGTTTTTCTTCGGCGCATCATCAAACTGAAATATCGCCCAGATAGCAGCGGTTAGAACGGTTGGTAAAGTTTTTGCATATACCGTTTTTCCGCAAAAAATGAACTTCTAATTCGGCATACGGTCGATTTTTTGGGGTATTCGGTCGCCATTTCGTTATAATCAACTCAGTTTTATTTCTTATGGTTTATCTATCAGCGCAAGACGATGTCAGATGGAGGTCTGAATGTACAAGCGCACTAAGATTGTATGCACCATGGGTCCCGCCTGCGATAGCGACGAGACCATCCGCGAGATGATCAAGGCGGGCATGAACGTCGCCCGTTTTAACTTCTCGCACGGCTCCTACGACGAGCACCACGGTCGCATCGAGCGCGTCCGTCGTATTTCCAAGGAGCTCGGTATGCCCGTCGGCATCCTGCTCGACACCAAGGGCCCCGAGGTCCGCACCGGCCTTCTGGTCGATGGCAAGAAGGTTGCCGTCAAGACCGGCGACAAGATCGTCGTCACCGCTCAGCCCACGACCGAGGATTTCCACGGCACCGCTGAGCACATCTCCCTCGACTACCTGGCTCTGCCCTCCGAGGTCGAGAAGGGCTCCCTCATCCTGATCGATGACGGCCTGGTTGCCCTCGAGGTCGAGTCCGTCGACGGCCAGGACATGACCTGCGTCGTCAAGAACGACGGCCTGATCGGCGAGCGCAAGGGCGTCAACATGCCCAACGTCAACATCTCGCTGCCCGCTATCACCGAGCGCGATCGTCAGGACATCCTCTTTGGCCTGACCGAGAACATCGACTACATCGCCGCTTCCTTCATCCGTGACGGCGAGTCCGTCCGCGGCATCCGCGAGCTTTGCCGCGAGAACGGTGGCGAGCACGTGACGATCTTCCCGAAGATCGAGTGCGCCCTGGGCGTCGAGAACTTCGACGAGATCCTCGAGGCTTCCGACGGCATCATGGTTGCCCGTGGCGACCTGGGCATCGAGATCAAGCCCGAGCTCGTTCCCCACATCCAGAAGGAGATCATCGCCAAGTGCAACGCGGCCTACAAGCCCGTTATCACCGCTACGCAGATGCTCGACTCCATGCAGCAGAACCCGCGCCCGACGCGCGCCGAGGTTGCCGACGTTGCTAACGCCATCTACGACGGCACCGACGCCGTTATGCTCTCTGGCGAGTCCGCTGCCGGTAAGTACCCGGTCGAGGCCGTTAAGATGCAGGCCAGCATTGCTCTCGAGACCGAAAAGTACCTCCCGGCTCACGCTCCGCTCGAGGTTCCGGCCGATGCCCACGGCACCCGTGTTGTCAACAACGTTGTGGGTATGTCCGCTGTGAACATGGCTACCACCGTTGGCGCCAAGTGCATCACCGTGCCGACGACCACCGGCCGCACCGCTCGCCTGATCTCGCACTTCCGTCCCAACATGCCGATCTGCGCGTTCTCCCGCCACGAGTGGGCCGTCCAGCAGATGATCATGTACTGGGGCGTTATCCCGCACCAGGCCGAGATTACCCAGGGCACCGTCAACGGCACGATCGTCAAGGCGATCGAGACCGCTAAGGAGCTCGGCTACGTCGAGGCCGGAGACCTGACCGTCGCTACCGCTGGCGATCCCCGCATGAGCGTCCAGCTCGAGGACAAGGTCTCCTCGACCAACGTCGCTTACGTCGCTCAGGTGCGCTAAGTCGTACTTGCAAGCACACTTGCATTGCAAAGGGCCCGGAAGGCATTGCCTTCCGGGCCCTTTTTCTGTGCCAATGCCGGCGCACGGCAAAACACGCACTCATTTCTTTACCAAAAGCGCGAAATCCACCCTTCGAGGCCCAAAAATAAAGTCGCAAGCGCTAAAAGTGTTCGCCCGGTGGCAAACCCACACCTTAACCGACACTGCTAAATCGTTTTAGCAAGAGTCAGATCGACCTGGTTTTCGGAAGTATGCGGCAAATTCTGAGACCTCCGAGCACACCTCGTTTTTTCGCAACAAAATGCCTGATAAACTAGCCTCAAAAGCCAGGTCTGCTCACAGGGTTTAGATTTTGCCGCATACTTCCGAATTGACACTGGCATCGCACGGTCCAAAAGCATATTTCGACCAGGAGGACGTCATGGACCTGACGCTATGCGGTCAATCCGCCTTTAACTATTACCGTATCCCGCCGCAGGTATTAGGACTTTACCCCGCTGTCAGTCTAGACAACATGGATCGCAGGTGTTGCGCCCTTGGGAACCATGCGCTTGTTGAAGACCTTCTTCATATGCCGCTTCATCGATTTGTGTTCAGTCGCGAGCAAGTCGGATCACGGAGTTTGTTCAAGTCACACCTCCTGACCCAAGAGCCACCTCCCGGGTCGTTTAGGCAGACTGAGCATGGATTTGATGTCACGTCCCCGGAGTTCACGCTGCTCAGCCTTGCCACGCAGGTCTCACGCAGCCAGTTACTCATGGCTTGCTACGAGATGTGCGGCTCCTTTGCAGTGTTTAAGCCCTGCGAGCGAACGCAACAACAACTCGATGAAGCTATTTCGCTTAAGCTCATTCCGCCCAGCTGCGGCTGGGAGCGAGCTAACGACACCAAGGGCAATGACACCAACTTGTGGAAGCGCACGCCGCTTCTTACCGCAGCGGATATCGCCGCGTTCGCCAAGCAGGCCGCAGGCCTGCGCGGCGTTAAGCAGCTCCGCTGGGCCGCCGAACGCATGACAGGACAGACCGCCTCGCCCTTTGAAGTCCAGACGTCAATTCTCATCTCGCTCCCCGCGATGAGGGCGGTCTGGGCATCGACATCACCAATAACGCGCGCATCCCGCTCAGCGAAGCCGCGCGTTCGCTGTATGACAAAACCTGCTGCTACGCCGATATCCTCATCGAAAGCGCCACCGACAGCATGGGCGTCATCCTTGAATGCCAAGGCCGCTCCGCCCACGACAGCGAAGCCGCGAGCCTCTCCGATGCCGAGCGCGCCACCGCACTCACAAGCATGGGCTACGACGTCATCCAAATTACCTATGACCAGATCAAGGAGAAGAAGAGCTTCAACCACATAGCCGAGCTCATCCATAAAAAGGCTGGGCTTCCCTACACCCCAAAGACTAAACAGGAGCGCACTGCCGAAGATGCCCTGCGGCAAGAGCTACTTGTCGATTGGGTTGAGCTATTCACTGCCGGGCCGGCCAGCTAGCAGCTAGCAATCAGGGGCAGCGCAGACACATCGGGCGATTCGACACGGGCGGCAAAACCCGCCTCGGTTAGCTCGACGACCTCGGTAAACGTTGCATCGAAAAACTCCTCGGTTAGCAAGCGATACGGCGGATGATCGGGCTCGCCGGGGTTTTCGCGTACAATCTCGTGCATAACGCCGATGGTCTTGAGCACATACTCCTTATGGATGGGATACTGACCAAAACGCGTCGCCGCAGTATAGAGGCGATCGGTCGCGCGCGGAATCGAAACAATGCTGAGCGTCTTGCCAAACCAGTCAAAGTCGCCTTGCTTTTTAATGCGGAATTCCTCGCACGGCTTGCCGCCGTGCGCCTCCAGGTACTGGTTCACGCGGGTATTCCACACAGTATCGGCCACAAGGTGAGACCAAACGCCCAGCGTCAGATCGAGCAGCGACTGCGCCACGTCATCGGGCGCGAGCGAAAACTCACAGGCGCCGGGACCGGCAACCGGCTCGGCGTCCTTGTAACGTTGGGGATAATGCACCCGATTGAGTCGCTCGCGTTCCTCGACAATCGAGGTGGCCTCAGCAGGTTCGCCCGCGGGTGCGCCTTTAAGCAGCGGCGCCACATAGGTATCCCAGAACTCATGCTCACGAGGCTTAGGGATAGGCTCGGGCTTTGCAAAGTGCGTAATGCGATACGGAATGGGATCAGCGATGCCAGGGACCATATAGCCCACGAAGATATCCGGAACCACGCAGCCAAACAAAAAGGCATTGCGGTCGCGCACGCTATTGGCAAGCGCACCGCTGCGCTCCAGCAAACGCTCCGTCTGAGCGATATGAATGTTCCAGCTTGGCATAGCCACCCCCATAAAAACCTGGATAACTATACCATCACGGCAAAGCCGCGCGGGCGGCTACGCACGCTCTACGCAGCAACTATTCCGCAGCGCCGCTCTCGGTTCCATACGACGACACCGGCGCCTCGACCACATGGTGATATCGATCGATATAGATGGCGCGGGCACCCAGGCGCCGCACCAAATCCTGATGATGTGTACTCATCAAGACCGTCTTGCCGGCAGCAACATAGGCCAGTAGAAAGTTGACCACGATGTCGCACGAGTCCTCGTCAAGTCCGTTGGTAGGCTCGTCGAGCACCAGGATATCCGGGTTCATCGACACCACCGCAGCCAGCGCAACGCGCTCTTTTGCCCGCCCGAGAGCTGATAGGGAGAGACGTCGGCAAGATCGGCAACCTGGAACAGCTCCATGGCATCGCGCACGCGGCGCTCGAGCTCGTCTGCCGGCAGTCCCATTTGAGCCGGGCCAAACGCGACCTCCTCGCCCACCGTAGCGCAAAAGAGCTGCGCATCGGCGTTTTGGAACACAAAGCCCACGCATTGATGGAACCGCTGGGCCGTCGCGGAATCCTTGAGATATGCCGCATCGACCGCATGCCCGTTGAACAGGTACGCACCCGCGTCCGCGAGCTCAAGGCCGTTAATAAGGCGCATGATCGTCGTCTTGCCGCAGCCGTTGGGACCTAGCAGGGCAACGAGCTCTCCACGGTCCACCTGCAGCGAAACGCCGTCGACCACCGTATGGCCCGCATAGGAAAACACCACGTCACGAAACTCGATGAGCGGCGTTGTTTCGACGCCAGCAGCACCGCTCGCGCCCATCGCGCCATTTGTATCGTTTGTCAAAACGTCGCCCTTCCCTACTCACATCGACGGTTCGACCGCCCGCGCTACAGCACCGCGCACAATACGGCGAGCAGAGCCACAACGGCCGCGTAAACGGCATCGCGCCAGCCAAAGCCGCTACGCGCGGGGGCCGGGTACGCACCGGCAAAGCCGCGGCAGAGCATGGCCTCGTCCATCGCGCGGCTGCATTCCATCGCCTTGATAAACGTCATGCCCATGATACCCGCCAGCGAATCGGTGCGCGAAAAACCCGCAGGCGCGGAACCGACGCTGCGCAGCATGACTGATTCGCACAGATCGTGCGCCGTGCGTCCCAGCACCTCGATATGCTTGAGTGCCATATCAAACGTAAAGATAACCTCATCGGGCAGGTGCAGCATTTTGAGCGCCGCCGACATGCGGCTCCAGGTGAGCGTCCACGAAACACCCAGCACCAGCGACACATTAATAAACGTCTTGAGCGCGATCTTGAGCATGGCGCCCGTGGCAGACGCGCCCAGCAGCAGGGCAGGCAGTGCCAGAACCACCGCGAGCCCCGCAGCGCCAAGCGCCGGCACAAAGGTTGCCCGCAGCCCGCGTACGGGGCGTACGGCAACGAGCACCAACACGATAGCCGCCATCAACATGAGGTACAGCGGGCTTTGCGTCAGACACACGCACAGGACGCAAACGAACATCCCCACCAGACGCACCGGAGCCGAAACGCAAGAAAGGGCGCGGTCGACCATCGACCCGCCCTCGTGCGCACCTCCACCCAGGCGAACCCGCTCAAGCAGGCTCGCCAGGTGCAGGACATTCTTTTGCATCACACGATGCCGAGCCCCCGCGGGCTCGTAACGCTGCTCGACCGCAAGCCAGCTAGGCAGCTCGACCATTTGCATGCGCTCAGCTTTCCTTAACCGTCAGCGAAATCAGGCGGAATGCGATGGTGAGCACCGCCACGCCAATCACACCGGAAAGGATATACATGGCAGCCTGGCCGGCAAAGCCAAGGCCCTGTTCCTCGGAATAGGCCTGCAGGTAATCACCCGTGGGCAGCGCGTCGGCAAAGGTCGGAGTATCGAGGCCGACCGAAGCCTGCAGGCTGTCGTCGCCAGCCTCCTGAACGGCAGTTGCGGCGCCCTCGGCGTCCCACTCACCCCAGGCGTCACCGGTGGCAAGCAATCCCAGCGGCGTGGCCACCACGAGCACGGCGACCAAAATGAGCGTGGGAACCAGCGAGGTCTTCTTGACAGCAGCGCCCTCGGCAGCAAGCTGGCCATCGATGGCCCCGGGCCCGACGATAATGCTCGGCGCCGTCTTCTTGATAAAGCCGTAGATGGCGGCCGTCGCCACGCCCTCGATCACGCCGGCAACCAGCATATGCGGGATCAACATGGCAGGAATAGCCACGGACAGCGGGAAGGGGCAGTACAGCGGAGCGCCCGAAGCATTCGTGAAGAGCATCGGCTGAATACCGAACTCGATTGCCGCGCACAGGGCCGCCAGGCACAGGCCGACCCAGCCGCTTACGATGGCAGAAACCGAGGTGCCCCAGCTCTTGTCGTGCAGACGGCTGTTGAGCGCACGAAACACGATAGCAGCGACAAACGGCAGCACAAAGGCCATGTTAAAGCAGTTGGCGCCAAACGACAGAACGCCGCCGTCGCCAAATAGCAGCGCCTGCAGCGCTAGCGCGACCGAGACGGCAATGGCAGCGGCCTCGGGGCCAAGCAGCAGCGCGATGAGCGCGCCGCCAACGGCGTGACCCGTGGTACCGCCGGGCAGCGGCACGTTGAACATCATGAGCAAGAAGGAGAATGCGGCGCAGATGCCCAGGAACGCCATATGCTCGCGATCGAGCGTGGCGCGCACCTTTTTGATGCAGTGAACCCATACGGGCACCATCGCCACCGCCATGACGGCATCGGTCTGCGGGGACAGGTAGTTGTCTGGAATGTGCATATACGCCTCCCGGTTATCGGCGCGCGGAATTGCAACGCCGCTAAAATCACCTTGTCAGTGTTACGTAATGTCAGATTCGTAACACGCCGCGGGCTATCATAGCAAAACGGCGCACTGCCGACAAAGCAGCACGCCGTTATGTAATGCGCGTGTCATATATGCAGGCTCAGCAGCGCCTTATATCGAGCATAGCAGTCACGTAGGACTCGGCGGCAGCCACCGCTGGCCTATACCCAGCGCAAATCCTAGCCGCGGACCTCGCCGTTTACGCCCTTGCACACCTTGGTGACGATCTTCTGGTGTGCCTTCTCGACTTCTTCGCTGGTGAGCGTGTGGTCGTCGGAGCGATACGTAAGCGCAAAGGCCATGGACTTCTTGCCCGCTCCGATGCGGATGGGATCGCGGTAGACGTCGAACAGGCGCACGCCCTCGAGCAGCTTGCCACCGGCGCTGGTAATGCGGCGCTCAAGATCCTCGCAGGTCACGGAGTTATCGACCACGATAGCCAGGTCGTGCTCAACAGCCGGATACTGCGAGAACTCGCGGTAGTTCTCCTGGTTGCGAGCGCCCTTGATCAGCTTGTCCAGATCGAGCTCAAAGGCAACAACGACCTCATCGATGCCCATCGCCTCGCGCGCCTCGGGGTGAATCTCGCCGACCCAGCCCAGCACGGTGCCGCCGGACAGGACCTCGGCGGCGCGACCCGGCTGCAGGAAGGCATAGCCCTCGCCCTCGACAGGACGGAAGCGAACCTTCTCAATGCGCAGCTGGGCGAGCAGCTCCTCGACGATGCCCTTGCCAAAGAAGAAACGCAGCTTACGGTACTTCATGGTCCAAGACTGCTCGCTCCACTGGCCCGAGAGCACACCCGCCACGGACTTGGTCTCCTTGGGCAGGCTGGCGTTCTCGCGGCCGTGGAACAGGCTGCCGACCTCGTACAGGTGCACGTTGGGCGTGCCGTGGGCCTCGTTATAGGCCACAGACTGCAGCAGGCCCGGCAGCAGCGAGCGGCGCATCTCGGTCTGCTCGGCTACCAGCGGGTTCATGAGCACCACGGGGCAGCCGCGGCCCTCGGTGGACATGCCGATCTTCTCCAGGTCGCCCGGGGCGGCAAAGCCAAAGGTCGTGGTCTCGTTGAGGCCACAGGCGCGCAGGATCTCGCCGACCTTGCGGGTAAGCTTCTGCTCGCGCGTCAGACCGCCGATGTGGTTCTTGGCAGCCGGGATGGTCGCCGTCACACGGCCCATGCCCCACAGGCGCAGGACCTCCTCGATCAGGTCAATCTCGCGCGGCAGGTCGGGACGGAAGCTCGGCGGGGTGACCATAAAGTCCTCGCCGTCGCGCTCGACGGTGCAGCCCAGGCGGGTGAGTGAGCGCTCGATAAAGTCGGGCTCGATGTCGGCGCCGCAGATGGCGTGCACGCGGGCCAAGCGCAGCTTGATGCTATCGATGGTCTTGGGCGCGGGGAACACGTCGACATAGCCGGGAGCGACCTCGCCGCCGGCGATCTGTTCGATGAGAGCGCAGGTAACGTTGGCGACGTCCACGCAGCCGGTCTCGTCAACCTGGCGCTCAAAGCGAATGGAGGCGTCGGAGATCAGCGACAGGTCGCGGCTGGTGTGCGAGGTGCGACCGGCGTTGAAGCAGGCGCTCTCGACCATCACATCGACGGTGTCGTCCTCGATCTCGGAATCCATACCGCCCATAACACCGGCCAGCGCCACGGGGCGCTCGCCGTCGGTGATGAGGCCCATGCCGGCGTCGAGCACGCGCTCCTCGCCGTCGAGCGTCGTGAACTTCTCATCCTGCTGGGCGGCGCGAACCACCACGCGACGCCTGCCCTCGCGCTCGGCAAAGGTGTCCAGGTCAAAGGCGTGCAGCGGCTGACCGGTGAGCATCATCACGTAGTTGGTGATGTCGACGATGTTGTTGTGCGGACGCACGCCCAGGGCGTTGAGGCGCTTGACCATCCAGTCGGGCGAGGGGCCGACCTTCACGTTGCGCACGATGCGGGCGACATAGCGGTCGCACAGGCCCTCGTCGGCAATCTCGACCGAAAGCTCGTCGTCGGTCGCGCGGCCGGTCTCGGCCTTGATGGCGGGCAGCTCAACGTGGAAATCGCGATCGAAAATGGCGCCGGTCTCGCGGGCCATGCCGATCATGGACAGGCAGTCGGGACGGTTGGGCGTGATCTCGCAGTCGAGCACGGTGTCGCTCGAGCCCACATACTCGGCAAACGGCATGCCGCAGGGCGTGTCCTCGGGCAGGATCATGATGCCGGAGTGGTCGCCGCCCAGGCCGAGCTCGCGCGCAGAGCAGTTCATGCCCATGGACACGACGCCGCGAAGCTTGCTCTTCTTGATCTTGACGTCGCCGGGGAGCACAGCGCCGATCATGGCCGTGACGATGTGGTCGCCGGCCTCGAAGTTCTGCGCGCCGCAGACGATCTGCAGCGGAGCGGGGTTGCCGTCGGCGTCGAGGTTCTTGTCGCCCACGTCGACCGAGCACACATACATATGGTCGCTATCGGGGTGCGGGGTCTTGGTGAGCACCTTGGCGGTCACCACGTGGTCGAAGGACTCGCCCACGGTGTCGATCGCCTCGACCTCGGTGCCGGTACGGATATATTCGTCCGAAAGGGTCTTGGGATCCTCCGGAATATCGATCATGGTCTTGAGCCAGTCGTAAGAAACACGCATCTAGCTCTCCTTTCATACTGAAAGCCTGCGAAGAGATGCAGGTGGAAACTTCAACTTTGTGAACATTCCTTACAAAGCGAGGGTTGTCCAAGTGCGGCAGATCGGCCCGAAAGAGGAGCGCCGCGTACTTTGGTACGCAAGCGACGAATGAGCGCCGAGGTGCCGTGCTTGGGCAAGCCGCAGCCTAGAACTGATTCAGGAAACGCATATCGCCTGTCATGAGAGTACGCAGGTCGGGCAGGTCGTAGCGCAGGGCCGCGACGCGCTCGGCGCCAATGCCAAAGGCGAAGCCGGTGTACTTCTCGGGGTCGATGCCGCAGTTGATCAGGACGTTGGGGTCGACCATGCCGCAGCCCAAGATCTCGATCCAGCCGCTGTGCTTGCAGAAGTTGCAGCCCTTGCCGCCGCACACGTGGCAGCTCACGTCCACCTCGCAGGAAGGCTCGGTGAAGGGGAAGAAGTGCGGGCGGTAGCGCGTCTTGCGGTCCTCGCCAAACATGCACTTAACAAAGTAGTCGAGCGTGCCCTTAAGATCGCCAAAGGTGATGCCCTCGTCGACGACCAGGCCCTCGATCTGGTTGAACTGCGGCAGGTGGCAGGCGTCGGCCGTGTCGGGACGGTAGACGGTGCCCGGGCAGATCATGTAGATGGGCGGCTTCTGCGACTCCATAGTGTGGATCTGCACGCCCGAAGTCTGGGTGCGCAGCAGTACGTCGGACTCGCCATGGGCGTGAGCCTCGGGGTGTGCGACGCTGCCAGGGTTGTTGTCGACCACGTAGAAGGTATCGCGGGCCGAGCGGCTCGGGTGATCCATGGGGGCGTTGAGCGCAGTGAAGTTGTAGTAGGAAGTATCGACCATGGGACCGGACTCGACGGTGTAGCCGATGCCGCAGAAGATGTCCTCGGCCTCCTCGATGATCTGCTTGATCAGGTGCTGGTGACCGATCTGCGGACGGATACCCGGCAGGGTAATGTCGACGGCCTCGTGCTCGAGAGCGTGCTTGAGGGCGGCGGCCTTCATCTCGGTGGTGCGCTCGTCGAGCATTGCCCTCGTATCAGTTGGCGCATCTCGTTGGCAACGCTTGCCCATCATGGGACGATCCTCGGGGGCGAGCTTGCCCATCATGCGCATCAGGCCGTGATGCGACCCTTGCGACCGAGCAGCTCAACGCGCGCAGCCTCGAGCTTGGCGGCGTCGTCGGCGCCTGCGACGAGCTCCTTGGCCTCTTCCTCGAGTTTGACCAGATCATCAATCAGACTCATGTCTTCCCTTTCGTCTCTCGCGCATTCGCTTGCCAGGGCGACCAATGCCGCTTGGCGTTGCGAAAACGCGGCCCGGTTCGGTAACAAAAAACCGTCCTCGGGCATGTGCATTGCCCAAGGACGGTTGAATTCCGCGGTACCACCTTGTTTGACCCGACGGATGTCTGGCCCGCCGCGCCCACTCTTTGCCCCTTGTCGCGAGGCTCACGGCTTCCCTACTGGGGACATCGCCGCCGCTGGCCGCGCGCCCGTTGAGGTCGCTGCTCGGGAGTGAACGCTTGGCCCTTGTCACCGCAGGAAGGCTTGCAGCCCATGACCTTCCCTCTCTTGCCGGCGACGCGGCGGGCAAAACCCGTCTCCGTCAACGCATTGGGCTACAGGATACCACATTGTTGGGTGTATCGCCGCGTTCCGTTTTGTTCGTGCTGGGTACAAGGCAAGTAGCTGTGCAAACTGGCCGCGCCGCCGCGTGCGACGGGCGACCTGCGAGATCAAGGATATGGTATGGGAAAGAAGCACGATAAGAAGGCCGAGCCCGCAGCGGGCAAGACGCCCAAAGGCATGAAGGTCGATAAGGCCGTCAAAAAATTCCGCAAGCTCGAGGGCAAGCTGTGGACCCGCGAGTACCTGCTCAAGATTGCCGAGTTTGACGGCGCGACCATTGCCCCCGCCAACGGCGCCGCAGCGCGCGCCGACGCCATGGGCACCCTTGCCGGCGAGCATCATAAGCTCCTGACCAGCGAAAAGTCTGTCGAACTTGTGCGCTCGCTGGCACGCGAAACCGTCGCCGGCGGCAAGATCGACGACCCGCAGCTGCTCGACGAGATCCGCGTACTCGGCCGCGACCAGCGCGAAGCGAGCGTCATTCCCACCGAGGAGGCCGAGGCCTGGACCAGGCTCACCTGCGAGGCCGACGCCGTGTGGCACAAGGCCAAGACGGCCAATGACTGGGCGAGCTTTGAGCCCTATGTGGATAGAATCGTCGGCCAGCTTAAGCATCAGGCCGAGCTCATGGACCCCAAGCGCGACCCATACGATGTTTGGCTTGACCAGTACGAGCGCGGCCTTTCCGCCAAGAGCTTCGATGCGTTTTGCGATGAGGTCAAGGCGACGGTCGTGCCGCTCGTGCACGCCATCGGCGAGCGCAGCCAGCAGCCCGCTGCCGACTTTTTGCACGCCCGTGTGCCCGAGGCCGCCCAGCGCGCCATGAGCTTCGACCTTATGAAGCTCGTCGGCCTGGACCTAGACGACACCACGCTTGCCTTTACCGAGCACCCGTTTAGCGAGGGCTTTGCCGTGGGCGACGCGCGCATCGCGACGCACATCTATGAGGACGACTGTATCTCCAACGTCTACAGCATCATCCACGAGGCGGGGCACACCATGTACGAGCTGGGCGTCAATCCTGCCTATGCGCGCACCTGCCTGGAGGGCGGCACCTCCATGGGCATCCACGAAAGCCAGAGCCGCTTTTTCGAGAACACCGTGGGTCGCAGCCGCGCCTTTATGGGGCCGCTGCTCGAGGTGCTGCGCCGCCACGCGCCCGAGGTCTACGGCGACGTCGACGAGGACACGCTCTACCGCGCCGTGAACATCGCGCAGCCGTCGCTGATCCGTACCGAGGCCGACGAGCTCACCTACCCGCTGCATATTATGGTGCGCTACGAGATCGAGCGCATGCTGTTTGCCGGCGAGGCCACGGCCAAGGACATCCCCGCGCTTTGGAATCGCTTTATGGACGAGTACCTGGGCATTCCCGTCCCCGACGACACGCGCGGCTGCCTGCAGGATACGCACTGGAGCGGCGGCTCGTTTGGCTACTTCCCCACGTATGCGCTGGGTAGCGCCTACGACGCCATGTTTGTGCCGGCCATGTGCCGCGACGGTGTCGACCTCAACGGCGCCTGTGCGAGCGGCGATTTGGCGCCCGTCCGCGCCTGGCTGGGCGAGCACATTTGGCAGTGGGGCCGTGCCAAGGACGCGCCGGAGCTCATCAAGGGCGCATGCGGCATGGACTTTGACGCCCGCTACTACTGCAGCTACCTGCAGGACAAGTTCACCACGCTGTACGAGCTGTAAGGATTGACCAGCACGCCATCACCAACGCCAACCATGTTGACGCCGATGTCTTGGCAAAGTCAGCGAAAACGGCCCCAAGCGAGCAAGGTGACGTGAAATGAAAGGGCGCTGACCTTCTGGTCGCGCCCTTGAAATTGAACGTCAGGTTGCCGCTTGGGGCCGTTTGCAGCGTCGAGTAGTTACGCGGTTTGGTAAAACCGCGTAACTACAGAGCTTCCAGCGCGTTGGCAATGCGCTTCATGGCGGCGTCGGCAGCTGCCTGGTCAGGGGCTTCGGCCAGCACGCGGATCACCGACTCGGTTCCGCTCTTGCGCACCAGCACGCGGCCCTCGCCCGCCAGCGACGCCTCGGCCTCGGCAATGGCGGCCTGCACGCCCATGTTCTCGAGCGCGGCGTCCTTGTCGGCCACGCGCACGGCAACCTGCGCTTGCGGCAGCAGCTTGCACGGAGCCGTGAGCTGCGAGAGCGTCTCGCGCTCGGCGCGAATCACTTCCATCACGCGCAGCGAGGTCATAATGCCGTCGCCCGTGCGCTCGATATCGCCAAAGATCGTATGACCCGTCTGCTCGCCGCCTAGGCTGAAGCCGCCCTCGCGCATCTTGGCGTACACGTGACGGTCGCCCACGCCGCTGGTCACGGCGCTCAGACCGGCAAGCTCCAGCGACTTGATCAGGCCAAAGTTGCTGGCGATCGTCGGCACCACGGTACCACCCGAAAGGCGCCCGTGCTTGTTCAGGTACACGCCGCACACGTACAGGATCTGGTCGCCGTCGACCACACGGCCGCGCTCATCCACGGCCAGGCAGCGGTCGGCATCGCCGTCGTAGGCAAAGCCCACGTCCAGGCCCTGCTCCACCACGTGGCGCTGCAGGCGCTCCATATGCGTGGAGCCACAGTCCACATTGATGTTAAATCCGTCGGGCGCGGCGTTGATCACGCGCACATCGGCGCCCAGCGCGTCGAACACCGGCTTGGCCACCGAGGATGCCGAGCCGTTGGCGCAGTCGAGACCGATCTTGACGCCCTGCAGCGAAAAGTTCGCGCTCGCGATGAGCGAGGCAATATAGCGGTTGCGGCCCTGCATGTAGTCACGTGCGCCAATGTGTGCCGTAGCCAGCGGACCTCGCTCTTGCCATCGATATAGTCCTCGATGAGCTCCAGCACGTCCTCGTCCATCTTAAAGCCGTCGCTGTTGACGAGCTTAATGCCGTTATCGCAAAACGGGTTGTGGCTCGCACTGATCATGATGCCGCAATCGAAGCAGCCCTCCACGGTCTGATGCGCCACGCCCGGCGTTGGGATCACGTGCAGCATATATGCGTCCGCGCCGCTCGCGACCAAGCCACTCACCAGCGCCGCCTCGAACATATAGCTCGAGCGACGCGTGTCCTTGCCCACGATCACGCGCGCCTTGGCCCCGCGGTTGGCGCCGTAATACCAGCCCACAAAGCGGCCGATCTTATAAGCGTGCTCTACCGTCAGCCCAACGTTGGCCTCACCGCGAAAGCCATCGGTGCCAAAGTACTTCATGCGCTCTCCTTACAAAACAGGGGCGAACAGATTGCCTGTCCGCCCCAAAATGGTACTCGATTATCTGGGCTACCAGAAAAACCCTATGCCGAAGCGCTGTCGCGAGCCGCCTGGCACGTAGGAGTCTGACGCAGCGCAAGCGGCTTGTCCCCCGCCTCAGCCGACGTGGTCAGCGTATACGTGATCGTTGTCGTCTCGCCCGCATGCAGGTCAACGGTTCCCGAATAGAAGGGAATTCCATGCCAAGTTGCGGCACCTAGCCCAAACTGGGTCCCCTCAACCGTAAGGTCACTGATGTTGCCACCCGTCGGGGCAAACAGTGAGACATTCAGGCGCTCGTCGTCACGTGCGGCATCGGGCGCGCTCGCCGCAACGTAGTCGGGCAGCTTGCCAGCCTCCTCCTGCGTCATGATGTTCGTCAGGGTAACGGTAATGCGATAGGAGCACGTGCCGTCGCCGTTCTTGACGCCCTGGCCAATCTGCGTGTCGGCGTTCAGGTACCAGTCGAGCTTGGAGAAGCTCAGATTGTTAAAGTAAACGCCGGCAACGGGATCGGCACTCGGGTCATCCGGATCGGGCAGCGAAGCGTCAATGCCCGTCTCCTTGATGGCATTCTGCTCATCATCGTTTCTCATCCAAGCAATCAGACGGCCCTCTTCGGCACCGCGCTCGAATGCACCGACAAGCTTCGTAACATCGACGTCACCGATGCCACCGAGAATCTTGTCGAAGGCGGCGCTGGCAACAGATGCAAAGATGCCGTCCGATTCCTCGACCGGATAGTTCCAATACACATCGTGCATGAGAACCTTCGCCGCGTTGGTACCGTCGACGACCGTACCATCGGGCAGCGAGACATTACCGACAAGGCCCAGCAGGTACTGCAAGAACACCGGATCGATGCCGACGACGCCATCGACGTCCTGCCCATACTGGGACTTCCACAGTGCGGCAACACGCTGAGAGTTGCGGGGCCAATCGGGCGAATACGTGTTACCAGAGTTGTACAGGTTACTGTGGTTGCCAAACAGCGCCTCGTCCTCTTCGTCGACGCTCTCAACCGCCTCGTCCTCACTGAGTCCAATGCGGGGAACAAAGTCGCCGATTGACATCTGGCCATCGGTAACCGAAATCAGGCCCTGCGAACCACCAAAACCGCCGCAAGCACGGATCTCGACGTTGTTCATGGCATACACAAGATAGTTGCGCGTCTGGCCGTTGGCGCCGAGCATCTGGGGCAGAACGGGGGCGATCTTCTCTGCCGCATCGACTACACCGTCCAGGGTGGCAAAGCCGTCCTTTGCCTTATCGACCAGCTCGGTCACCTGGGCGATATGCGTATCGCCAATACCCTGCACCTTTTTGTTGGCGCCCTTGAACGCCTTCGAGCTATCGGAGAGCGAATCGGCGACCGCCTGCAGCGCGGACACGTTGATTGTCCCGTCCTGGAACAGCTTGCCGGGCGTTGCCTGAGCGAGATTATCGGCCATGGGGACCAGCGCGCCGCTCGAAACATCGGACAGAGCGTCGACCATGGTGCGGGCGGCATTAATGTCGCCGCCGTACACCGGAATGAACGAGGCCATCGTCCACACCGGACTCGAGGTCTCCTTCTTCATGCTGCTGCAGAGCTCGTCAATTTTTTTCGCATCGTCGGGCAGGGTCGAAAAATCGCCCGACGTGACCTTGTCCTTAAGGCCGCCGACGATCTCGACAGTTTCCTTTGCCTGGCTCTTCACGGTTTTTGCCGAGTTAAACAGCATGAAGCCACTCACGCCAAAAGCGACAAGAACCACCGCGACGATGACAGCAACAACGGCTGCAACGCGGCGCTTCTTGCGCTCGCCCTTGCGATGGCGATGGCGAACCAGGCCGTTCGAGGTCGGGCTCGTCGAGGAATCACCGCCGTAGTTCAAGCCAAAATCGTAATAATCTTCTTTAGAGCCCGAGCCCTTAAACTCGGCACCGTCGTCATTGAGACGGGCAAACGTGCCGGTTTCGGAAGCGCCCGTATAGATAGTGCCTAGGTTACCCGTAAGCCCTGCGTCTCCAGCAGAAGAAGCACTATTGGCGGGATTGGCAGAGTTGACGGGGCCGGCGTTGTGGGCGCGATGAGCGTTGTTAGCGGGGCCAGTGGAGCCGGCGACATTTGCACCGCCCGTTGGCGCCGGACGGACCCCGGCCGACGAAGCCGCAGAGCCCGACCCGCCCGGAAATGCCTGCCTGCCTACGCGACCAGCCTGTTTTGCCTTTTGAGACTGTTCGTACAGAGCGGCAAACATCGCCGTTTCGCCCGGAGACGTACGGTTGCCAGCACCGTTTTGGCTGGATCCACTCGGTACGCCAGCGTTTCCAGTCCCATTTGAACGCGGCGGAACTGCAGAGCGCTCGCCGTCGCCGTTCTTAAAGTGGTTACCAGCCATAGAGGAGTCCTCGCAATACTAAAAGTCAATAACGCTATTAGTTTATGACATATTTGGCATCGTCAGTTAAACTCCAGATGCAGGCACCAATTCGCGGAATTGTGGTGCAACACCGCGTCCGTCTAGGCAGCGGCGTGAGCTATACCGTCAGGAACATCATCACGATGATCATGGCAAAGCCGATAAGGTCGGTCGGCAAAAACACCGTGCCCAGCATAACAGCGCTGGTGATGGTCGCCGAAACCGGCTCCACAGTTCCGATGAGGCTCGCACGCACCGAGCCGATGTCCTTAACGCCCTGCATATACAGCATGTAGGCAAAAAACGAGCCAATGACCACAAACACCGCGAGCGCCTCGATACCGGCAGCATCGAGCACCGGCATATGAGCCCACGGCTGCACGAAGACGCACGAGACCACGCCCGCTGCGAGCATGGCAGAGCCTGTAACGATGGGGCTGCCGTATTCGGGCAGAATCTTGGCGGGAATCACCGCCATACAGGCTGCGCTAACCGCACACATAAGGCCTGCGACCAGACCAAGCGGCGATATGCTCAAACTGGTCGGGTCGCCGCCGGTAGCGATTAAAAAGGTGCCACCGAGGGCCAGACCAATGCCGATCGTCTCGCGAGCGCGCGGCATGCGGCGATCGACCACGCAGGCGTAACCCATGATGATGACCAGCTGCAGGCACTGGAGCACCGTCGCGGTTCCGGCATTGGTCAGACGCACGGCCGAAAGATAGCAGAACTGGTTGAACAGCAGGCCAAAAGCGGTAAAAAGCAGCAGTTGCCTACGGTCGGCGGGCGTCGTCCAAAGCTTGACCAGGCGTGCGCGGTCGTGCGTGACAACCACAGCCATAAAGAGCAGGCCGGCGAGAATCTGCCGTATGCTCATAAGCCACAGCGTATCGACATGGTAGGTATCGAACAAAAAACTCGCGCTGGTACCCGAGAAACCCCAAAACGAACCGCCCACCAGCGTGGCTAAAACACCCGTGATCATCTTGCGCGACGACGCATCGTTGAGGCGGTCGCGCCAGGCGCGACGGGTGCTGCGGCTGAACTCGTCAGTTCCCTCGGGCACGACAAAATCGGACGCCGCCGTCATCGGTACCGAAGTCTTTTTGCGTGCACGCTGCGCTGCGCGCTCCTGCTCCATTCCACTCCCCCGAAATCAATTGGCAACAAAGCGCTCAAACTGTAGCACGAATATCGGCATGAAAAAGCAGACGATTCGGAACATCTACGAGCATCCAAATTGCAGGGACAAAAGGCACCGAAGAGCTATGCCGAGTGGTTGGAATCGTCTAGGGCGCCGGGATCGGTTTCCACACTTTCCCCAGTATGCTCGCCGTCGTTCTGCTCCTTGGCGCTGTCCTGGTCTTCCTGCTCGCGGCGACGTTTTTCGCGAATCTGCTCCACGGCTGCGCGCAGGGCGGCCTCGTCCTCGGCGCGCGCCACCTCTTGCGTGGTCTTGACCATATGGCGAATCGTCGAGCCACCAGCAGCACGGATCAGCGGCACCACGATCAGCGGAAAGACAGCAGCGGGTTG
>ENA-OQMX01000094-OQMX01000094.1-human-gut-metagenome-genome-assembly--contig:-NODE-94-length-23201-cov-4.079657_pt1 | contig 23201 bp, 20 predicted proteins | sample MGYA00242622_ERZ504866 | MGnify/ENA primary metagenome ERZ504866 (study PRJEB26092, sample SAMD00036422) | human gut metagenome | host: Homo sapiens | study: EMG produced TPA metagenomics assembly of...
TGAAAAGGGCAGTCGCGAATGGCGGCTTTCGGGTATACTTACGGCGTCACAGATAAACAAGCTGTCACTTTTCAGCCCGTCGCAATTCGCCGAGACGCTTCGTGTTTGCGTCGATAACGGCTGGCGCATAATAACGCCCGACAGCGAATATTATCCGAAAAGACTCAGAGTAATCGCAGACCCTCCGTCGGTGCTCTTTGTTTGGGGCGATGAAACGATTTTAAACAGCGAGGTTATGCTTTCGGTAGTCGGCACGAGAAAGGCGTCGAATTACAGCATGCGCGTCACAAGGCTGCTGTCGTCAAAGCTTGCAAAGGCGGGCGCCGTCATAGTTTCGGGCGGTGCGCTCGGCGTTGACAGCGCGGCGCATACCGGCGCTATGGAGGGCGGAAGAACGATAGCCGTTCTGGGCTGCGGGCTCGGAACCGACTATTTGCGCGACAATGCCGCTCTAAGGCGTGAAATATCAAAAAACGGTGCGGTTATAACGGAGTATTTTCCGTTTACTCCTGCGTCGAGAACAACATTCCCGATGAGAAACAGGATAATTTCGGGGATGAGCCTCGGCACAATAGTGGTTGAGGCCGGCGAGAGGAGCGGCTCGCTTATTACGGCAAGGCTTGCTCTCTCGGAGGGCAGAGACGTGTTTGCCGTCCCGGGCGAAGTCATAACCTCTGCGTTCACCGGAACCAACCGCCTGATACACGACGGAGCAAAGCCCGTATTTACGGCACTTGACGTTTTGGAAGAATATTATTATACTTACCCGGATAAGATTGATTTAAGCGGAGCGGATAAGCCGCTCGGCGAGGCTCTTAAAAATATGCCGATTGAGGAAGTCTCCGTTCCGGAAGCCGCTCATCGTGCCGTAAGGCAAAAATCAAAGACGGCACAGAGAAAAGCGGCGGAGAATAAGACTCCGCAGAAGAGCGCGCCGAGGGAGTTGCCCGACTCGCTTACGGAAAACGCGAAAAAGCTGTATTCGGTCTTAACAACCGAGCCGCGGCATATTGATGATTTGAGCGAGGAAGCGAAGCTCTCCTCCGCCGATACACTTGCCGCTCTTACCGAACTCGAGCTGTATTCGCTCGTCGCCCTCTCTGAGGGAAAGCATTATTATAAGGTCTGATACGGCAAAAGCCGTTATTATCGAGAAACAGGAGTTTGTTTATGTCAAAGCTTGTTATAGTGGAGTCGCCGCACAAGGCGACAATGATTAAAAAAATATCTCGGAAAAAGTTACGATGTAACCGCGTCCGTAGGGCATATAAGGGATTTGCCGGCGGCAAAGCTCTCGGTTGACATCAAAAACGACTTTGCACCGAAATACGCAATAGTTAAGGGCAAGGAGAAGCTTGTCAAGGAATTAAAGGAAAAAGCAGCAAATGCAGATGAGGTTCTGCTCGCAACCGACCCCGACCGAGAGGGAGAGGCTATTTCCTGGCATCTTGCCACGGTTCTCGGGCTGCCGCTTGATGAAAAGAACAGAGTTAAATTTAACGAGATAAATGAAAACGCGGTCAGAAAGGGCATAGCAAGCCCCGAAAAAATCGATATGGACCTTGTTGACGCTCAACAGGCGAGAAGAATTCTCGACAGACTTGTCGGCTATAAGCTCAGCCCGTTCGTATCGCAAAAGATACACAGAGGACTTTCGGCAGGCAGAGTTCAGTCCGTTGCCGTAAGGCTCGTCGTTGACCGCGAAGAGGAAATCCGCAAATTCGTTCCCGAAGAATATTGGTCACTTGACGCAAAATTCACCGCGCCGTCCTCAAAAAAAGCGTTTAAGGCAGCGTTTACGGGCGACGAAACCGGCAAGATAAAGCTCAAGACAAAAGAGGAGACCGACGCGATTTTAGCGAGACTTCAGGATGCGGAATACTCCGTGTCGTCGGTCAAAAAAGGAACGCGCAGACGTTCTCCGGCGCCGCCGTTTACAACCTCCACAATGCAGCAGGACGCCTCCAGAAAGCTCGGATTCCAGGCTAAGCGCACTATGAAAATAGCGCAGGAGCTTTATGAAGGTATGGAGGTAGAGGGCTTCGGCGCAACAGGTCTTATAACATATATGAGAACCGACTCGCTCCGTATATCGGAAGAGGCAAGGCAGGAGGGCAACGCCTTTATCGAGGAGAATTACGGCAAGCAGTATTTGCCCGAAAAGCCGCGCTATTTTAAAACTAAGGCGAGCGCACAGGACGGCCACGAGGCAATTCGCCCCACTGTTCCGGCAATCACACCCGAAATTGCCAAAAAGAGTCTTACTCCGGAGCAGTTCAAGCTTTACAGCCTTATTTGGAAGCGCTTTATGGCAAGTCTTATGTCAAATTGTATACAGGATACGGTAAAGATAGAAATAAAGGCAGTCGGCGAGAGTGACAAAAACACCGACAGATATTGCACGTTTAATGCGAGCGGTTATACGGTTCGTTTTGACGGTTATACACGCCTTTACGAAGCCGCAACAGATGAGGACGAGGACGAGGGCAAGCTACCCGAAATCAAGGCGGGCGATGCATTAAAGCTCAAGGAAATGCTCGGAAATCAGCACTTCACACAGCCGCCTGCGCGCTATACCGAGGGCTCGCTCATTAAGATGCTTGAGGAAACGGGCGTCGGCAGACCGAGTACGTACGCATCAATAGTGTCAACCATTACCTCGCGCGAATATGTTGTCCGCGAGCAGAAGCAGCTTAAGCCCACGGAGCTCGGAGAAGCGGTCGTCAAGCTCTTAAAGGAGCATTTCCCGAATATAGTTAACGTAAAATTTACGGCCTCCATGGAGAGCGATCTCGATAAGGTGGAGCATCACGAAATAGATTATATAGCAATGCTTCATACGTTTTATGACGGCTTTGACAAAACGCTTGAAAAGGCAAAAGCCGATATGGAGGGCGTTAAGATAAAGCTTAAGGAGGACGAGACAAATATTCCGTGCGAAAAGTGCGGAAGAATGATGGTTATAAAAACCGGCAGATTCGGTAAATTCCTCGCGTGCCCGGGTTATCCGGAGTGCAAAAACACAAAGCCGTACGTAATAGAGACAACCGCCACCTGCCCGGTGTGCGGAGGCAAGGTGATTCAGAAAAAGAGCAAAAAAGGATATACGTTCTTCGGCTGCGAAAATTATCCCGAATGCAACTTTATGACGTGGGATAAGCCGACGGACGAAAAATGTCCCAAGTGCGGCAAGTCGCTCTTCAAGAAAAAAGGCGGAATCTTAGCTTGCCTTGACGAAAACTGCGGCTTTGAGAAAAAAGCGGAGCGCAAAAAGAAAAGCACAAAGACTCAAGAGGACGACTGATGAAAGCAGCGGTAATCGGTGCGGGTCTCGCCGGATGTGAGGCGGCAAAGCAGCTGTCGAGGGCGGGAATACCCACATATCTCTATGAAATGAAGCCGAAGAAATTTTCTCCGGCGCATAAAACGAAAATTTTGCGGAGCTTGTATGCTCAAATTCACTGAAGGCGGAGCGGCTCAATTCCGCGGCAGGGCTTTTAAAGGCGGAGATGGAGATGCTTTCTTCCGTGTGCGTCGGGGCTGCCAAAAGGACAAGAGTTCCGGCAGGAGGCGCACTTTCGGTTGACAGAGACAGATTTTCGGCTCTTATAACGGAAAATATAAAAAGCGATAAGAACATAACTGTCATAAACGAGGAGGTTTCCGTCTTACCCGATGCCGATGTTGTTATAGTGGCGGCAGGGCCGCTCGCGAGCGACGCGCTGACAGGTACAATACACGCTCTCTGCGGCGACGGATTATCATTCTACGATGCGGCGGCACCGATAGTTTCGGCGGACAGCGTCGATATGGAATATGCCTTTACACAGTCGAGATATGACCGCGGCGGCAGCGACGATTACATTAACTGCCCAATGAATAAAGAGCAGTATGAAGCGTTTTACGAAGCAATTATAAATGCCGAGAGTGCCGAAACGCACTCCTTTGACAAGCGGCACGATGTGTATGAGGGCTGTATGCCTATTGAGGTTTTGGCGTCGCGCGGAAAAGACACCATGCGCTTCGGACCGTTAAAGCCCGTAGGGCTTCGCGACCCGAGAACGGGACACAGACCGTGGGCAAATCTTCAGCTTCGCCGTGAAAACAGCGGCGGTACGATGTATAATCTTGTCGGATTTCAAACAAATCTCAAATTCGGCGAGCAAAAAAGAGTGTTTTCCATGTTTCCGGCACTTCACGATGCGGAATTTCTCCGCTACGGAGTTATGCACAGAAACACGTTTATAAATTCACCGCGGCTTTTAAACGCCTCATATTCTCTGCGCTCGGACAAAAGAATATTTTTTGCCGGTCAGATAACCGGAGTAGAGGGCTATATGGAATCGGCCTCCTCCGGAATTATGGCGGGGCTGAACGCCGCAAGGTACCTTTTGGGAAAAGAGCCGCTTGTGCTTCCGAATACCACCGTCACAGGTGCTCTCGCGAGATATATAAGCGATGAAACCGTGACGAATTTTCAGCCTATGGGGGCCAATTTCGGTATGCTTCCGCCGCTCCCCGAAAAGATAAGGGACAAGAGCGAGCGTTATACGGCAATCGCCGAAAGAGGCATGAGAGATCTCGAGGAATATCTTAAAAGTCTCGGGCTGTGAGAGTGAAAGGACTTTAAAATGGATAACGGACTTAACGAATTACAGGAAAAAATACAATATAGATTTAAAAATATATCGCTTTTGGAAAGAGCGGTCACACATTCGTCGTATGCAAACGAAAAGCATCTTACTACGGGCGACAATGAGCGACTTGAGTTTCTGGGCGACTCGGTTCTCGGCTTTATAACGGCTGAATATCTTTTTTCGCACCACAGAAATTTTCCCGAGGGCGAGCTGACGCGCCTGCGTTCTTATGCCGTGTGCGAAAAATCGCTTTTTGAGTATGCCAAGGAAATAGACCTCGGCGACAGGCTCTTGCTCGGTAAGGGTGAGGAGATGACGGGCGGCAGAACAAGGCCGTCGGTTGTGTCGGACGCATTTGAGGCTGTAATTGCCGCAATTTATATCGACGGTGGCATAGGCGAGGCAAAAAAATTACGTTTTGCGCTTCGTCGAGCCGTATGTTGAGGCAAAGCCGTCCTTTAAGGATTACAAGACCATACTTCAGGAGGTCGTTCAAAAAAATACAAGGCGAGAGCTTAAAGTATGTTCTTGTCAGCGAGAGCGGCCCCGACCACGATAAGCACTTTAAGGTTGAGGTGCATTTAAACAGCAATGTTATAGGAGCGGGCGTCGGCAGCAGCAAGAAAAAGGCCGAGCAGGCGGCGGCAAAAGAAGCGTTGGAGCTGATGGGAATTTGAAACACATAAACGTGGCTCTTTTTGTGCCTCACGCGGGCTGCCCTCATCAGTGCAGCTTCTGCAATCAAAAAACAATATCGGGCAGTATAAAGCCGCTGACACCGGAGGATGTGACAGCGGCTTGTGATATTGCCAAAAACGGCGGTGTAACAAGGGAAACCTCGGAAATAGCGTTTTTCGGCGGCTCGTTTACCGCGGTTGACAGAGATTATATGGTGTCTCTTTTAGAGGCGGCAAAGCCGTATATCGACGGAGGATATTTCGGCGGAATAAGAATTTCCACGCGTCCCGACGCAATTGACGACGAAAGACTTGAGATATTAAAGAATTATCACGTGACGTCAATCGAGCTCGGCGCGCAGAGTATGGACGACGATGTGCTTAAAATAAACCGACGCGGCCACACGGCAAAGGACGTCGAAAACGCCTCGCGCCTTATAAAAAGCTACGGCTTTTCGCTCGGACTTCAGATGATGACAGGGCTTATGGGCGACACCGACGAGAAATGTATTAAAACCGCCGAAAGGCTGATAGCCCTCTCGCCCGACACGGTCAGAATCTACCCGACGATAGTTCTTGAAAACACACCTTTGGCGGATTATCTTCGCGACGGCAGCTACAGAGCCGAAACCCTGAATGAGGCTGTGAGTCTCTGCGCAAGGCTGCTTTTAATGTTCCGAGAAAACAACATAAAGGTAATCCGTCTCGGTCTTCACAGCGGCGGAAATGTAGATGAGGGTTACCTTGCCGGCGCATACCATCCGGCATTCCGCGAGCTTTGCGAGGGCAAGATTTACCTTGAAAAAATGCTCTCCGAGCTGTCAAAGCTGCCTAAGGATATGCCGTATGTTATAGAAGTCCCCGAAAAATCGATCGGGAAAGCAAAGGGACAGAACAAAAGAAATGAAAAAGCATTGCTAAACAACGGATTTCAGTGTAAAATAAAGGGTAACGAATTTTTAAACGATTACGATATAAAGATAACAGAAGATATTTAAAGGAATTTAAAGAATGATTTTAAAAGCGCTGGAAATGCAGGGGTTTAAATCCTTCCCCGATAAAACGGTACTTGAATTTAATAAGGGCATTACAGCCGTAGTAGGACCCAACGGAAGCGGAAAGAGCAACATCTCCGACGCCGTGCGCTGGGTTCTCGGCGAGCAGTCCACAAAAACGCTTCGCGGCTCAAAAAATGGAGGACGTTATTTTTTCGGGAACGAACGTCCGCAAGGCAAAGGGCTTTGCGGAGGTAACGCTGCGCCTTGACAACACCGACCGTTCGCTTAATAAAGACAGCGACGAGGTGTCGGTTACAAGGCGTTATTACCGTTCGGGCGACAGCGAATATCTCGTGAACGGCGAATCTGCGCGTCTTCGCGACGTAAACGAGCTGTTTATGGATACGGGCCTCGGCAGGGACGGTTACTCCATTGTCGGTCAGGGCAAAATCGCCGATATGGTGTCGCCCAAGGCGAGCGAGCGCCGCGATATGCTTGAGGAAGCGGCGGGAATTTCGCATTTTCGTTACAGACGCGGTGACGCGATTAAAAGACTCGCGCAGGCGGAGGAAAATCTCGTAAGGCTTCGCGACATACTCTCGGAGCTTGAGAGCAGAGTAGGTCCTTTAAAGGCGCAGAGCGAAAAGGCACAGAAATTCATAGTGCTTGCCGGTGAGCGAAAAAATCTCGAAATAGGTATTTGGCTCAACACGATAGACAAGACCGGCGAAAAAATGCGCGATCAGGAGCATAAAATAGAAATTGCCGAGGCGTCGCACAAGGAGGCTCAGGATGAGCTTTCAAAAATCGGCGAGATGATTGACAAGGCGGCGGACGGCACAAGAGACATAAACATTAAATTGGAGGAAATCAGAAATTCGGCTTCGGGCTTTGAGGAAAAGCTTTCGGATATAGATTCGCAGATAAAGGTTGCCGAAAACTCGATTTTACATAACAACGAGACAATAGAGCGTATAAACCGTGACAAGGCTGCGGAGAATGAGACGGAGCAAAATATTGACGCCGCCGTTTCCGCTGCGATAGAATGCATACAAAAGGCAGAGGAGCAAATAGCCGACGCAACAAGGCAGATGGACGAGCTCTCAAAGCAGGAGGAGACTTATCGCCTGAGCAGCTCCGAGTTTTCCGATATGGCGGCAGCTCTTTCGGGTGAAATATCGGCACTTTCCGTAAGGCTTGCGGATTGCCGAGTTACGGCGGAAACCGCAAATTCCTCCATAGAGGAGATAAGGTCGAGAATTTCCGCGATAGACGAGTCCATGGGAACGCGCAAGGACGATTACGACGCGCTTTTAAAACGCAAAGCCGACGCGGAAGCATCACTCAAGGAAATACAGGACGAGATAGTTTCCGTCAAAAACGCGATAGACGGCTATACTCTGCGATTTGAAAACCGCGGCAAAAAGGCAGACAGCGTAAAACTTGCCATAGACGAAAAACAGCGCGAGCTTCACAAGGGGCAGGACAGGGTCCGCCTTCTTGAGGATCTCGAAAAAAATATGGAGGGCTACTTCGGCGCGGTAAAAGCCGTTATGAAGGAGTCGGGCAGAGGTGCGCTCAGGGGCATATACGGTCCCGTATCTCAGCTCATAACGGTTAAGGATAAGTATTCGGCTGCTATCGAGACGGCTCTCGGAGCGGCTGTGCAGAACATTGTTGTAGATAATGAAACCGACGCAAAGCGCGCCATGGGCTTCTTAAAGGAGCACCGCGCAGGCAGAGCCACATTTTTGCCGATAACCGCAATTAAGGGCAGAGTTCTCTCAGAGCAGGGGCTCGACGACCAATACGGCTTTGTAAGCATTGCCTCCGACCTTGTGTCGTATGACAACAAATATTCGGAGATAATCCGCTGGCTTTTGGGGCGCACGGCAGTTGCCGAGGACATAGATTCCGCCATAGCTATCGCAAAAAAATATTCGTATCGCTTCCGCATAGTCACGCTTGACGGTCAGGTTATAAATGCCGGCGGCTCCATGACGGGCGGCTCTCGCGTTCAAAATGCAGGCATACTCAGCCGAGGCAATGAGATTGAAAGACTTAAAGGTTCTCTTGCTTCAATGCAAAAAGAGCTTGACGGGATGCTCTCGGATTACAAGCTTTTGTTGGAGGACGCCTCTGCCGCAAAGGCGGAGCTTGAGGGCGCCGAGGGCGACCTTTTAAGAGCTAAAGAAGAAAATATCCGCCGCGAGGGCGAATTGAAGCTTGCAAGCGACAAGCTCGCGTCCGTTTCCTCGGGCGTTAAAGAGCTTTTGGAGGAAAAGGAGACTCTCGAAAAGAGAATCGAGTCCGTAAGCTCGGGTGCCGAGGCGGCTCGTTCGCAAATCGACGAGCTTAAAGAAACGCTGGAAAACAAGGAAAAAGAGCTTGAGAGTATAACCGGCGACAGCAAAACTCTTCAAAAGAATCGCGAAGAGGTCGCGTCAAAAGCGGCTGAAATAAGACTTCGCATAGTTTCACTCCAAAAGGATGTTGAGGCGAACACGGACGAGATTACAAGGCTTAAAAATCGTAAGACCGGTCACCTTGACCGTCTCTCGGAGCTTGACGAAGAAATACGCGAAATCGAAGAGAAAAACGACGAGCTCAGAGCCTTGACCGAGCGGCTTTCGGCTGATGAAAAGGCTCTTAAAGCAAATCACGGCGACGCGCAAAATCAGATAAACGAGCTGATTTCACAGCGTGACGAGCTTGAAAAGCAGGCGAATGACTTAAGGCTTCACGAGCGCGCAAAATCCGAGGAGCGCGAACGTCTCAGCGGCGACATAGCACGTCTTGAAGAGCGCAAAATAGCAATGCGCAACGAATATGACAATCTGACGAGCAAGCTTTACGACGAGTATCAGCTCACCCGTCGCGAGGCTGCGGCTCTCGAAATAGAAATTGACGATTACTCCCTTGCGGCAAAGCGTCTCGCAGAGCTTAAATCGCAAATCCGCGCTCTCGGCTCCGTAAACGTCTCCGCAATAGAGGAATACAAAGAGGTATCCGAGCGTTACGAATTCTTATCGGGGCAGATAAATGATGTCGAAACCTCGCGCGCGGAGCTTAATAAGATGATAGATGATTTGACCGGTAAAATGGCAGAGCAGTTTCGCGAGCAGTTTAATCGCATTAACTCATGCTTCGGGCAGACCTTTATTGAGCTGTTTGGCGGAGGTAAGGCGGAGCTTCGACTCGAGGACGAGCGCGACGTGCTTGGCAGCGACATTGAAATCAAGGTTCAGCCGCCCGGCAAAAACGTTCAGAACATCAACTTGCTCTCCGGCGGTGAAAAGGGACTTTCCGCCATTGCGCTTCTTTTTGCGATACTCAAGGTAACCCCTGCGCCGTTCTGTATTTTCGACGAGGTTGAAGCGGCACTTGACGACGTCAACGTTTCGCGTTACGCTCAGTATGTTCGCCGTATGACTAAAAACACCCAGTTCATCTTAATTACCCATCGTCGCGGCACCATGGAAGAAGCCGACGTACTGTACGGTGTGACCATGCAGGAAAAGGGTGTATCCAAATTACTTGAGTTAAAGACAGCCGAAATGGCGAAGAAACTCGGTTTAGCATAAATCTTGCGCACAATGCGGCTTTTGTTCACCCAAACTCGCGTACCGTAGTACGCGTCGGGGTTCGCAAAAACCACCTTGTACACAATCTTTAAGCTAAACGGCATTGATATATAAAACCAAAAATTACGGCGTAAATCTTGCGCACGATGCGGCTTTTGTTCACCCGAACTCAGGATAGACAAAAATTAACTACACGCCGCTCGGAGCTTTATTTGCGGCGAAAAACGCGGCGATACTGTGGCTGTGCTTAAAATATTCGCATAATCTATTTGATTGAAATCAAAAATTTCTTATCCGAAAGGAATAAACAAATGGGAATTTTCAGCAAAATAAATTTCGGCCTTACAAAGACCCGAAATAAAATGGCGGGAGCGATTGATGATTTGCTCGACAGCGTCGGCGAGATAAACGACGACCTTTACACCGAGCTTGAAGAGCTGCTCGTTATGCACGATGTCGGAGTGCAGACCTCGCTTGAGATAATCGAGGAGCTTCGCAAGCGCGTGCCGGAGAAAAAAATCAAAAATCCGACAATGGTTAAGGATGAAATCAAGGAGATTGTCGCCGAAAAGCTATACGGCGGCGAGGATATGGGGCTTATAACAATACCGTCCATCATATTTGTAATAGGCGTCAACGGCGTAGGTAAAACCACGACCATAGGCAAATTGGCGGCTATGTACAAGTCCGAGGGCAAAAAGGTCATTTTAGGAGCGGCCGACACATTCCGTGCCGCGGCAATCGACCAGCTTCAGATTTGGGCGGACAGAGCCGGTGTTGATATAGTAAAGCACTCCGAGGGAGCAGACCCGGCGGCTGTTGTTTTTGACACGATAAATGCCGCAAAGGCAAGAAACTGCGACATTGTCATAATTGACACCGCGGGAAGACTTCACAATAAAAAGAACCTTATGGATGAGCTCGCCAAAATGTACCGCATTATAGACCGCGAGCTTCCGTATTCGGACCGCGAGGTGCTGTTGGTGCTTGACGCCACAACGGGACAGAATGCCGTAAATCAGGCGCGCGAATTTATGAACGCCGCCGAAATCACCGGCATAGTTTTAACAAAGCTTGACGGTACGGCTCGAGGCGGAGTTGTTCTCACTATTAAAAACGAGCTTGGGATTCCCGTTAAATTTATAGGCGTGGGCGAGCAGATTGATGATTTGCAGCCGTTTAACCCCAGGGCTTTTGCCGATGGTCTGTTTGAAAAAATAGATTACAACGAGGAGGACGAAAAAGATGGAATTTCGCAAGAAGATGTGGCGCCTGACGGGCAAATTATTCAAGCTGATGGATCACAACAGATCGGACATACTGATAAGGATGAACAAAGCGGCAAAGACGAAGATAAAAAGAAGAGGGCAAAGTCAAAGCTGACGCCGACGCAGCAGATGAAAGCGGAGTTCATGGACTGGAACAGAGTGAGAAAGATATAGAAGACGCTCCGTCCGACGCAGAGGAGCCCAAAAAGAAAAAGGAGAAAAAGCGCTTTGGATTTTTTAATCGCCACTCATAATATGAAAAAACGCGCCGAGCTTCAGAGAATACTCTCGCCGCTCGGAGTTAACGTACTGACCGCCGATGAAGCGGGTATAGTTCTTACCGATGTTGAAGAGACGGGAACAACGTTTGAAGAAAACGCATTTTTAAAGGCGGATTCGGGCTGCCGTGAGAGCGGTATGCCGTGTATAGCCGACGATTCGGGACTGTCCGTGGACGCGCTCGGCGGCGAACCGGGTGTATATTCGGCAAGGTATGCCGGAGAGCATGGCAATGACGATAAAAACAACCGAAAGCTTCTTGAAAAGCTCCGGGACGTTCCGCCCGAAAAGCGTACTGCATCGTTCGTTTCGGCGGTGTGCTGTGTTTTCCCGGACGGCAGGCATTTTACTGTCCGCGGCGAATGTCACGGAGTAATAGGCTATGAAAAGCGCGGCGACGGCGGTTTCGGGTATGACCCTCTCTTCTATGTGGGCGACCGCTCGTTTGCGGAATTTTCACCCGAAGAAAAGGACGCCGTGAGCCACCGAGGAAATGCTCTGCGCAAGCTCGCAAAGGAGCTTCCCGAATATTTAAAATAACCGAAAGGCATTGATATACAATATGACAAGTAAAGAAAGAGCCGAAAAAAGAGCTCAGGCAAACAATATGGAGCCGTTATTCCAGCTCGGTAAGGGCGGTATGTCCGACGCGCTGATAAAGCAGGTTGACGACGCGCTGACCGCAAGAGAGCTTATAAAGGTCAAGGTGCTTCGCGACACTTCTCCGCTTACTCCGCGCGAGGCGGCGAACAGGATAGCCGAGGCAACGGGCAGCGAGGTTGTGGCGGTTATCGGCGGAAGTATGATATTTTACCGTTACAGCAAAAAGCTTCACGAAAATAAAAAGAAGAAGAAATGAAAATCGGAATTTTCGGCGGTACATTCAATCCGCCGCACAATGGGCATTTGAGATTAATCGAGACCTTTGCCGATAAATTGGAGCTTGACAAGGTGCTCGTAATTCCCGATAAGCGGCCGGTTCACAAGATTTGTGAGGACCTGGCACTTGACTCCGACAGGGCGGAGCTTTGCCGCCGCACGTTTACGGGCAAAAATTACGAGGTCAGCACCATGGAGATCGACCGTGACACCGACAGCTATATGATATTCACGGTGAACGAGATTTTGAGCAAATACAAGGACGCGCAGCTGTTTTTGATAATAGGCTCGGATATGTTTTTGTCGTTTCATAAGTGGTATAAATACCGTGAAATAATGAAAAAGTGTACCCTGTGCGTTATGTCGCGCGAGGACGAAGACACCGTAAAGGCACTGCGCTCATATGCTTTTTCGACCTTGCACATATATATGCCGTCGAATGAGGCGAACGGTATTATAATTTCTCCGAGCAGCCCTCTCGAAATTTCGTCTACCGAAATAAGGCAAAAAATATCCGCGGGTGAGGATGTGTCCGACGTTCTGACGAAAGAGGCGTATGAATTCATAAAGGAAAGAGGTATGTATGGATACGCAAAGAAATGAAGAGTTCTTTTATGAAATTAAAAAGCATCTTACGCCCTCGCGTTTTTACCATTCGCTGAATGTTGCGTATGAGGCGTATCGTCTTGCCGGAATTTACAAAGCCGACAGGGAAAAGGCGTTTACGGCAGGGCTTTTGCATGATATTATGAAGGACACTCCGAAGCAGGAGCAGTTGAAAATAATCACCGATGATGGTATAATTCTAACGCCTACGGAGAAAAGCAGCACAAAGACGTGGCATCAGTTATCGGGCGCCGTATACATAAAAAAATATCTCGGCGTAAAAGATGAGGATATAATTTCGGCGGTGCGGTATCACACCACGGGCAGAGAAAATATGACTCTTCTCGAAAAAGGTGGTCTACATAGCAGACTATATCTCGGCGGACAGAAAATATCCGGGAGTAGAGCGTATGCGTGAAAAAGCATACCGAAGTCTTGACGAGGCAATGCTTGAGGGGCTTCAGTTCACCGTTATCGAAAATGTAAAAAAAGGCTTCCCCATTCATGAGGACAGCGTTAAAGCATATAATTTTATCGCAATTTCTTACGAAAGGAAAAAGTTATGACGACAGAGGAATTACTCAAATTGACGGTCGAAACTCTCGACAGAAAAAAGGGTATGGATATAAAGGCTCTCAAGGTAACGGACCTTACCGTTATTGCCGACTATTTCGTGATAGTCACCGGCACGTCGCCGACTCATATAAAGGCTCTTTCGGACGATCTTGAGGACAAGCTCGCCGAAAAGGGCAAAAACGCAAAGAGCGTTGAGGGTAAGGCTACGGGTTGGATACTTCTTGATTACGGCACGGTTATAGTTCACGTATTTACAAAGGAAAGCCGTGAAAACTTTAATCTCGAAAAGCTCTGGGGCGACGCCGAGGAGGTTGACGTTTCCGAGTGGATAAGCGAATAATATCCTTAGTTAAAAATTGACTATACTGCAAAAGGGTGAAATAAATGGAATACGATTTTAAGCATATTGAAAGCAAGTGGCAGGAAAAATGGGAAGAGGAGGGCGTTTTCCACGCCGTTGACAATTCCGATAAGCCTAAATTTTACGGACTTGTGGAATTTCCCTATCCGAGCGGAGCCGGTATGCACGTAGGTCACATCAAGGCATATTCGGGTCTTGAGGTGGTATCTCGCAAGAGAAGACTTCAGGGCTACAACGTGCTTTTCCCGATAGGCTTTGACGCATACGGTCTGCCGACGGAAAACTATGCCATTAAAACGGGCATACATCCGCGCAAGGTCACCGATATGAATATAAAGAAGTTTACAAGTCAGTTAAAGCGCGTGGGATTTTCGTTCGACTGGACAAGAGTTATAGACACAACCGAAGAGGGCTACTACAAGTGGACCCAGTGGATATTCCTCAAGATGTTTGAAAACGGTCTTGCGTTCCGCGACAAGACTCTCGTAAACTATTGCCCCTCCTGCAAGGTCGTTTTGTCAAATGAGGATTCTCAGGGCGGCAAGTGCGATATCTGCCACAGCGAAGTCGTACAAAAGTCAAAGGACGTTTGGTATCTTCGCATTACCGAGTATGCCGATAAGCTCTTGGAGGGCCTCAAGCACGTTGACTATCTCCCAAACATCAAGGCTCAGCAGGAGCATTGGATAGGCAAGAGCCGCGGCGCGTTCGTCAATTTCTCTCTTAAAGATATTCCCGAAAAGCTTAGGATATACACAACTAGGCCCGACACTCTCTTCGGCGTTACATTTATGGTAATTGCTCCGGAGCACCCGATAATCGACAAGTATAAGGATAAAATCCGCAATATGGATGCGATAGTCGATTACCGCACAGAATGCAGTAAAAAGACAGAGTTTGAGCGCACTCAGCTCGTCAAGGATAAGACGGGCGTCAAAATTGACGGTCTTACCGCGATAAACCCCGTAAACGGCAGGGAAATACCGGTTTATATTTCCGACTACGTAATGATGGGCTACGGCACGGGCGCAATAATGGCTGTGCCGGCTCACGATGACCGCGACTACGATTTCGCCAAGAAATTCGGTATAGACATTATCGAAGTCATAAAGGGCGGAAATATCGATGAGGCGGCATATACCGGCGACGGCGAAATGGTAAATTCCGGCTTCCTTAACGGTATGGACAATAAAAAGGATTCCATCAAAAAGATGATAGATTATCTCACCGAAAAAGGCATCGGTGAGGGCGGAGTTCAGTATAAGATGAAGGATTGGGCATTTAACCGTCAGCGCTACTGGGGCGAGCCTATTCCGATTATCTACTGTCCGAAGTGCGGAATGGTTCCCGTTCCGTATGACGAGCTTCCGCTGAAGCTTCCGAATGTTGAAAACTTTGAACCCGGTCAGGACGGCGAGAGTCCGCTTGCAAAGATTGACTCGTTTGTAAACTGCAAGTGCCCCGTCTGCGGCGGCGACGCAAAGCGCGAGACGGACACCATGCCTCAGTGGGCAGGCTCCTCGTGGTACTTCTTAAGATATGTTGACCCGCACAACGATAAGACCTTTGCCGACTATGACAAGCTTAAATACTGGATGCCGGTAGACTGGTACAACGGCGGTATGGAGCACGTTACACGCCACCTGATATATTCAAGATTCTGGTATAAATTCCTCTATGACCTCGGCGTAGTGCCGTATGAGGAGCCGTATCAAAAGCGCACAGCTCAGGGTCTTATCTTAGGACCGGACGGAGTTAAAATGAGTAAATCGCGCGGCAACGTAATAGACCCCAACGAGGTAGTTGATGTATACGGCGCCGATGTACTGCGCACCTACGTTCTGTTTATGGGCGACTATGAGCAGGCTGCTCCGTGGAGCGAATCGAGCGTTAAGGGCTGCAAGAGATTTATCGACAGAGTATTTAATCTTCAGGAAATCCTGACGGACGGCGACGAGTATTCAAAAGAGCTTATGAGCGCTATGCACAAGACCGTCAAAAAGGTTTCCGAGGACATAGAGCAGATGAAGTATAACACGGCAATAGCCGCTCTTATGACGCTGCTCAACAAAATTTACGAAAACGGTAAAATCAACCGTGCCGAGCTCAAAACGCTTATTATTCTCGTGAACCCGTTTGCACCGCACGTCACAGAGGAGATGTGGGCGAATTGCGGTTACGGCGAAATGCTTGCAAAGGATGCAAAGTGGCCGAGCTTTGACGAGGCTAAATGTGTTGACAGCACCGTTGAAATAGTAGTCCAGATAAACGGTAAGATAAGAGCGAGACTCTCTGTTCCCACCGACATTGAAAGTGATAAGGCAATAGCTCTCGCAAAGAAGGACGAAGGCATAGCTGCCGCTCTTGAGGGTAAAAATATCATCAAGGAAATCTATGTAAAGGGCAAGCTTGTCAATATTGTCGCTAAATAATGATATATCGTTTTTCGATTTTTGCGGATAAGCTGTCACAAAAATACAAAAGCGCGCGCATTGCGGACTTCTTTATGTTTATAGGTTCGCTGTTTTCGGCGCTCGGTAAATGACAAATGCTTATATGAAGGACAGTTTAAAAAGAATTACGGCCGTTATACTGCTGGCGGCGGCAACCTTGCTTGTCGCTTTGCAGTGCGGCTCAATAGCAAAAAAAGAGGAAGCGGCAGCACTTTTACGTGCCGACGCTTCCTCTTCGTGCAATAAAATGCCTCCAGACGGATTTTTTCGCGAAAGCGTGGAGTCGCCGAAGGCTGCCGTTGACAATAAAATCAACGCTTCCGAAAATGCCGGTATAGATGTCAAAAATGAACTTACCGCGCTGTTTACCGACCTTTACGGCCTTGTGGGGGACGTTTTGTCGGGAAACGATGTTGACACGGGCGAGCTTGAAGTCAGATTTAAAAATATATTTGACGGGCTGTTTAAATTGGATGCGGATACCGTAAAAACCGACCCAACCGCCGACGGCGTGCTTAAAAACGACGGCTTTGTGGCGTCTGCCGCCGAGGTGCTGTGGAATTATATGGATTATTACGACACAAACAGGCTGAAAAAACAGACGGAATCCGCAGGCGTGACGGTGAAAAAGGATATACCTTATATTTCGGACGGCAACAAATATCATCTTCTTGATATTTATTATCCCGAAAATGCCGCAGAAAAGCTGCCGGTGATAATCGACATACACGGCGGCGGACTTATGTATGCGGAAAAAGAGGTTAATCGCGTCTATGCGTCACGTCTTGCGAAAAGAGGATATATAGTTGTGTGTATAAATTATTCTCTGTGTCCCGACGTAACATATCCGACGCAGGTGAGCGATGTTATGGCGTCGTACCGCTGGGTGGCGGAAAACGGCGAGGCTTATGGCTTTGACCTTGACAGAGTCTTTGTTGCAGGTGATTCTGCCGGTGGTCAGCTTGCATTTTACACCGCGGCGGTAAATACGAGCGACGAATTAAAATCGCTTTACGGCGTTTCGGACACCGGACTCAACATAAAAGCGATAGGGTTGATTTCCGGAATGTTTGATATGAAAAACGGCGTTAACAGCGCGCTTTTGTCGTGCTATCTCGGCTACGATTATAAAAATTCGCCGTATTATCCGTATTTGCAGCCCGAGGAGATAATTGATAAATCCGACATTCCGCCGGCATATATTGTGACGAGCGTCAAGGACTTTTTGCACTCTGCTTCGGATGACCTCGATAAGCTTTTGACGGAAAAGGGCAAGGAACATATGTATCACGATTGGCAGCTTACCGTGAACCGTTCGTCGGGGCATATAACGAGCGTCGCCTATCCCGATCTTCCCGAAAGCGCGGAAACAATCGATGAAATGCTCGCGTTTTTTGAAGCACATTCATAAATAAACGGAACCGCAATGGGCTTTTACCCAAAACGGTTCCTTTTTTCGCCTTAAAAGCTGACAAATTAGCCTAACGTCTCTGCTTTATATTGATTTTTTTTGGATATCATATATAATAGTGTTATATAAAATAAGGACAAAATCGTTTTGCACCGAAGGACGGTAATTCATAAAAGACTCGGCGCAAGTCACATTGTCCGAAAGACACAGAGAATTCGGAGGTGTCCCTTATGGACAACGGCAAAACCCTGCGCCCGTTCGGCATGCGCGACAAAATCGGCTATGCTTTCGGTGACTTCGGCTGTAATATGAGCTTTGCGTTCATAAACAGCTATCTTATGCTGTTCTATGTTACTTGTATGAAGATAAACCCGAAGCATTTTGCGATTCTCATTTTGCTCGGTAAAATTTTCGACGCGATAAACGACCCCATTATAGGCGGTCTTTGCGATGCGACAAAGCCGGGAAAAGACGGTAAATTTAAGCCGTGGATAAAATGGGCAAGCCCCGTACTACTTCTTTCAAGCATAGCTTTGTTTATCTATGCTCCGAATGCCCCGTACGGAGTAAAAGTTGCTATGTGCCTCGGTATATACTGCCTTTGGAGCGTTGCCTACACAAGCGTAAACGTGCCTTACGGCTCTATGCAGAGCTGTATCACAAACGACCCCGACGGTCGTTCCGCGCTGTCAACGTGGCGCAGTATCGGCGCTATGTGTGCTCAGATTCCGATTATGATATTACTGCCCCTCTTGGTCTATGATAAAAACGATAACCCCAGAGGTGAGCTGTTTATCGTTTTTGTAGGCGTTATGGGAGCCATAGGGCTTGTTTCATTCTGGCTGCTCAGACGTATGACAACCGAGCGCTTGGCACCTGCCGTCGCTTCGGAAAAGCAGAAATTCAACTATTTTGCCACTTTGAAGTCATTCTTTAAGAATAAGCCGATGATGGGCGCCACCATAAGCACCGTCGCTTACTTAGCACTTATGATGACCGTAACCACATCAATGCCGTACGTGTTTATGTGCTATTTTCAAAACACGAAGCTTATAACGATTGCCTCCATGCTTGCGGGCTGCCCCATAGCACTCGGAATAGTCCTTGCAAAGCCCATGCTTAAAAAATTCAGCAAAAAGCAGCTTTGCACATACCCGTTTTTACTGTCGGCTCTTTCGGCAGGGATTGCGGCGTTTGTAAGAATAAAAAATCCCTATGTCTGGATAGCCCTCGTAGCCGTTTCAATGTTCGGCGCGGCGTTTTACCTCACACTTATGTGGGCACTCGTTGCGGATTGCATTGACTATCAGGAGCAAAAAACGGGGCGTCGTGAGGAAAGCTCCATATATGCAACCTATTCTCTTTTCCGTAAAATCGCGCAGGGCGTAGGAGCCGCGGTAGTAAGCTACGCAATAGGCGCAACCGGCTACAATCAGAACCTCGGCGCGCTTGAGCAGGCACCGGGCGTTCCAGAAAAAATATATTTCGTAACCGCATTTCTTCCTTTTATCGGTGCGATTATCAGCTTTTTAAGTATGCTGTTTTTGTATACTCTTGACGATAACGCACAGGAAAACGGCAAAGACGGTAAAGATAAAAAGAAAAAACACAAGAGTGATTTTATAATTTCCACGGAGGAAAGCTATGCGAGAAGTAATAAATATAAACAAAAATTGGCTTTTTTCAAAAAAAGAGCAGCCTGTGCCTAAAACTCTGCCGGAGGATTGGGAAAGCGTCAACCTGCCGCACACCTGGAACGGCACCGACGGTCAGGACGGCGGAAACGATTATTACAGGGGCAAATGCTGCTATGTAAAGCTGCTTAAAAAAGCGGAATTGGGCGAAAAGCCCGTGCACTACATTCAGTTTGACGGTGTAAACAGCAGTGCCGAGGTCTGGTGGAACGGCGAAAAAATAGGTTCACACGACGGCGGATATTCTGCATTCCGTGTAAGGATTCCGGAAATTTCGGATGAAAACATACTCACGGTTTACGCCGATAACAGCCCGAACGACACGGTGTATCCGCAGGTTGCCGACTTTACGTTTTACGGCGGAATTTACCGCGACGTAACGGTTATCGGAGTCGATGAAAGCCACTTTGACCTTGAGTTTTACGGCTCGTCGGGAATTATGATAACCCCGAAGGTAACCGGCTTGTCCGCAGCTGTCAATATAACCGCGAGGGTCACAAATCCGCAGGACTGCTCCGTTCGTTTTGTCGTGACGGACGCGGATAAAAAGCCCGTGGGCGAAAAGAGCGTCGATGCGTCCGACGGAAAGACGGTTATAGAAATCGAAAACGCGCATCTGTGGAACGGCACTCAGGACCCGTATCTTTACTCTCTTACAGCGGAGCTTTTGAAGGACGGAGAAAAAACAGACGAAATTTCGGTAAGGTTCGGCTGCCGCAGCTTTTCCATAGACCCGCAAAAGGGATTTATCCTCAACGGTAAGCCTTGCCCTCTGCGCGGTGTTTCGAGGCATCAGGACAGACCAGGCATAGGCAACGCGCTCACCGAAAAAGAACACCGTGAGGATATGGATTTGATATGCGAATTGGGTGCTAATACCATACGGCTTGCACATTATCAGCACAGTAGAGTCTTTTATGACCTATGCGATGAGCGCGGTATGGCGGTTTGGGCCGAGATACCGTACATTTCGCGGCATATGCCGGGCGGCAGAGAAAATACCGTAAGCCAGATGAAGGAGCTGATTTATCAGAATATAAATCATCCGAGCATAATAGTTTGGGGCTTGTCAAATGAAATTACCATGAACGGTGCGTCTGATTCGTCGCTTATCGAAAATCACCGTATGCTCAATGATTTGGTGCATAAAATCGACCCGACGCGCCCCACCACAATAGCGGTGCTCAGTATGTGCGACCCGGGCGAGGAGTATGTCAGGATTCCCGACGTTTTGTCTTACAATCACTATTTCGGTTGGTACGGCGGCAAGACCGATATGTACGGGCCGTGGTTCGATAAGTTCCATAAAAAATATCCCGACCGTGCCGTCGGTATGAGCGAATACGGCTGTGAGGCTCTTAATTGGCATACCTCCGACCCGCAGCAGGGCGATTACACCGAAGAATACCAGGCAAAATATCACGAGGATGTAATTCGTCAGATTGCCGTTCGCCCGTGGCTTTGGTCAACTCACGTCTGGAATATGTTTGACTTTGCCGCAGACGCACGCAGCGAGGGCGGCGAGAACGGAATGAATCACAAGGGCCTTGTTACGTTCGACAGGAAATATAAAAAGGACTCTTTTTATGCATATAAGGCGTGGTTGTCGGATGAACCGTTTGTGCACATCTGCGGTAAACGCTATATTGACCGCCCCGAAAGCGTGACGAGCGTCACGGTTTATACAAACGAGCCGTCCGTTGAGCTTTTTGCAAACGGCAAGAGCATCGGCGTGCAAAAGCGCGGGGAATTTCCGTTCTTTTACTTCTCGGTACCGAACGAGGGCGAAACCGTGCTTACGGCAAAGGCGGGCGACTGTACCGACGAGAGCCGCATACGCAAGGTCGATAAGGCGAATCCCGACTATGTATTGCAGGAGGAGGGCGCGGTTATCAACTGGTTTGAAATCGAGACTCCGCCGGGATATATGAGCGTAAACGACACCATAGGCGATATTTTGGCTACCGCAAAGGGCAAATTGCTCGCTTTGAAAATTCTCAAAATGGTTCGTGCCAATATGAAAAAGAACAAGGGCAAGTCCACAGGCGGTATGGCGGATATGGCAAAGGGTATGAAAATCAACAAGAGTATGATAGAAATGGGCAAGGGCTTCAGCGTCAAGCGCGTATGTATGATGGCAGGCGGCTTGTTTACAAAGGAACAAATCCTTGAAATCAACGCAAGCCTTAACAAGATTAAGAAAAAGCAGAAATAAAAAAGCTGTCCCGTGCAAAATCACTTTGCACGGGACTTTGTCGGCTTGACAAACCGCCGATAAAGGAGTCTGCTTTGCGGCGTAAAATTTAAAACAGCATTTTTAATGCGAGAAATTTCAAAAAGCTCTTGCTCTACTACCCGCCGCGTGTTATAATAATTAGGTTCACGGGCCTGTAGCTCAGCTGGGAGAGTGCTACATTCGCATTGTAGAAGTCGAGAGTTCGAATCTCTTCAGGTCCACCAAAAAAGACATTGCTTTTTGCAGTGTCTTTTTTCTTTTATATGTGCAATTTTAAAAAGTGGATTCGAACGCACTGATGGGAGCGAACGCCAAGCAAAGAAAAAGATTTTGATATTGTTGTTTTATCAAAACTCAAAGTTAAATTCATATTTTTTTAATAAAAATATCTGCGGATGAATAATGATTGTGCGACTTAATAAATTTAAAATCAGGCAATTGAAGTGGAAAATATATACAACAGACTTGTCAGGGACAATATCCCCGATATATGTATTTCAAACAATCAAAAGTCTAAGTTTAGGGAACTTGACGACTTAAAATATGTATCTGCTTTAAATGAAGAATTAAAAGAAGAAACAAAAGAATATTTAGCGGATAACAGTATAGATGAACTTGCATATATTATTGGAGTTATTGAAGCACTTGCAATCACTAAAGGAAGCAATCTTGATGAAGTTTGAGAATAAAAGAATAAAAAGCCGAAAATGACGGCAAATTTTTGAAAAAATATTTTTTTAGAAAGCGTTTGGGATTGAACTAAATGCAGTATCTATATATGAAATAATGCAAATTATTGTACTATATAACTAAATAATTTTTTGTCGTACAGACATACAATAAAAACCTCTTGATGTTTATTCATCAAGAGGTTTTTTTATGTGTAGTTAAAAATCTCGGCAGATAATTCCGAAGTGATTGTAAAGATTTGTCAAAAATTGTCTGTCAACGGCAGAAAGCGGTTCGCCAACGCGTTTGCACCAAACAAGCTCGTTGTTATACGGGTTTGAATTGTTGTAAACTATGGGGATAACATGAATTTGAGAGTTGTCAAAACATCCCGCAGTCCATTTGTTGATATACAAAACCATGTCGGTGTTGAGCAAAAAGTGCTTGCAGGCGTCTATTGAATTGAAAAAGAAAACTTTTTGTTGCTTTTTGCGTTTTAATCCGCTGTCAACATAGGTGTTTTGTTTGTACGCGTTTTTCATGTCAAGAGCAAAAGACGAGTACTTTTTTGCATCTTCAATCGTTACTTCTTTTTTGTCATATAGAGGAGAATCAGGACCTACGCAAATGAAAATTTGGTCCGTTGCAATGTGATGAATATCAATCAGGTTTGCCTGAGTTTTCCACAAAAAACTTTTTCCGTCAGAGTTTGTACGAATGAAAAGTCCCAAATCGGCGGCGTTTTGAATTACCATAGAAACAACATTGTCCCTGTCGGTCTCAGTCAAACTGCCGCTTATGTTTTTGCCTTCGTTTTGTTTATAGGTTTTCAAAAAATATCATGGGTAAAGTCAAAACATTGAGATGCAACAT
>ENA-OQMX01000105-OQMX01000105.1-human-gut-metagenome-genome-assembly--contig:-NODE-105-length-22305-cov-4.124583_pt1 | contig 22305 bp, 18 predicted proteins | sample MGYA00242622_ERZ504866 | MGnify/ENA primary metagenome ERZ504866 (study PRJEB26092, sample SAMD00036422) | human gut metagenome | host: Homo sapiens | study: EMG produced TPA metagenomics assembly of...
AAAGCCTCGCCGCCTCGAGGGCCTCGTCGCGGCCGAGGCGCAGTACACTCTCTTCTTGGGGCATCGCCTTTCCTTCCATTCGTCACCTTCATTACTCCAACGACGAATTCTAGGCGGTGTCCCCTCCTTTCAAGAAAGGGCGGAGGCGGGGCATGCCCCGCCTCTTACACCACATCTCTGTGCGCTACCGTCTAAATGCAAATCCGTCAAGCTTTTGGCAAGGTTGCCGCTCAACTGACCAAAAGCTGACCATGCACTTGCCCATTTGCTTGACGGCACGCCCCCGCCAAAATGCTCCGCGACTTCTCGGGCGGTCGAAGCGCTCGTTTAGCGACCACACACCCGCCGCTGGGGTATCCTTGGAGCACATGCACCGCAAGCCACACAAAGGAGCCGCCATGCGCACCGAGCTCGATGTTCCCTTTTCGCACAAAGACGAGGCCAAGGCCCTGGGCGCCAAGTGGGACCGGGTCAAGAAGATCTGGTACGTGCCCGATGGCGTCAACCCCGAGCCCTTTGCCGCGTGGCTGCCCGGCGTGGATCGCTCCGACCCCAGCGCGCCCTACATCTACCTGGTGCTGGGCAAGCGCGAATGTTGGAAGTGTCACGAGCAGACGACGGTCGCGGCCTTTGGCATTCCGTATTGGGCGGCCGAGGACTCGGGCAGCAAGGCTGCGCCCAGCGCAGCGCCCTCCATGGACGACGCTGGCCACATCGCAATCGACACCGCCCGCGCCAACGCCATAGCCATCGTTCCCGCGCTGGGCTGCGTGCCGGCCGAGATCCGCGACTACCTGCGCGAGCGCTGCGGCTACAAACCCGTAACGTCGCGCACCACCAAAACCGTATCGCTCGCCAGCACCTGCACCGCCTGTGGCGCGCTGCAAGGCAGCCATTACCTGTTCGAGGAGCCCACGTCGCCGTTTGCACTTACGGCCATCAACAAGCTGCCCGCGCTGGAGTTCGTGCGCGTGGAAGTCGCCGGCGTCTATGGCATCCCTGCCACCAAAGGCGACTTCGACCAGGCGCTCTTCACCTGGGCACGCGACCACCACACCCAGTTCCACAAGAGCCTGTTCGAGGGGATCTACCTGTAGGGCAAAACTCGAAAATCGAGTCCAGATTTCCTCGAAAATCGAGTGTGAAAATCCTCGAAAATCGAGTATGATTATCCTCGAAAATCGAGTATGCGCAGGTAGTGAGGTCTATCAAATCATGATTTCTTATGGTTCGGAACAGCCCAAATCCTACCGTCCTCGCCTTTTGGACGAACGACTGCAAACCCTGCTCCAGATTTTTGGAGCGGTCGAGATTCGGGGCACAAAGTGGTGCGGCAAATCATGGACCGCGCTCGCATTCGGTGAGAGCGTCGTTCATCTTGACGACCCAAACGTAAAGTCGCTGGTCGAAGCCGATCCTTCGCTCGCTCTTCAGGGCAATAAGCCGCACGTCATCGATGAGTGGCAGGAGGCCCCCGCAACATGGGACGCCACACGCCGCGCCGTAGATGCATCCGGCGGCGAGAAGGGCCTCTTTATCCTCACCGGGTCGTCAACGCCGGCAAAAGACTCTGTCACTCACAGCGGCGCCGGTCGCATAGCCCGTCTCGACATGAGCACCATGACGCTTTGGGAACGAGGGCTTTCAACGGGATCCGTTTCGCTGCAAAACCTATTCGAAGGATCATTCGAACCTTCGGCCTATACAGGCTCGCTCCCCATGCTGGCCGACGCAATTTGCTGCGGAGGATGGCCGGCGCTTGTCGGGGCGAGCCCTCAGATGGCCGCAGAGGTCGTCAACCAGTATCTCGATGCCATGTACGAAGTCAGCGTTCCGCAAAAAGGAGGCGTGGGGTCTACGGCACGGCACATTGTGTCCTCGCTCGCGCGCAACGTTGCGACCTCTGCCACGCTCAACACCATCGCGGCAGACGCCTCGTTGGGCGACAGTGACGCCCAGCCGGCAACTTCGACCGTGGCGTTTTTACCTCGACATGCTGGAGAGCATGTATGCGATTGTAAATCTGCCCGGTTGGGATGCACCCGTCCGCGCAAAGTCCCGCCTGCGCACCAAGCCAAAGCGCTATTTCGCCGACCCCTCCATTCCCGCAGCCGCGCTTGGAATGAATCCCAAAAGGCTGCTTGCGGACGGTCAGACTTTTGGCCTGCTCTTTGAGTCTCTGTGCATTCACGATCTGAGCGTCTACACCTCGTGCCTGCCCGGCTCGCATCCGGGCTCGCTCCACTACTATGGCGACTCCGACGGGCTTGAAGTTGATGCCATTATCGAGTTGAACGATGGCCGCTGGGCAGCGATAGAAATCAAGCTCGGCGAATCCAAGGTTAGCGACGGAATCCGCAACATCGAGCGCCTGCGCCGCAAGGTCGCTCTGAACCCTGCCGCGCGCAACTCCCAGCCGGAGTTCTGCGCCGTCATCACCGCGACCTCGCCCTTCTGCCGCTACGACGCCGAGCACGACGTCTACGTGTTCCCCATTGGAGCGTTGCGGGCGTAGGGCGGTGATTCGGGGCACTGGGTTTGTTTAATGGGTAATTCGATCTTCGAAGCTACGGCTCCGTCTCGTCATAGGTAATGGCACATCCGCAGGTTGGGCATTGCTGAGGATAGACCGGGAGACGCAGGCCCGTTCGAGCCCGCGGGTCGATAGCGTGTTTGTCGCGGGTGTCGATGAAGCTGATGTCTAGGCATGGGAGGTCTGCACCGCAGCTTGGGCACGGCACACAGATTTGGCTGCAGGTGGCCTCAACGAGCGGGAACAGTCTCCGGTCCATTAGCGCTCGCGGCAGATTTCCGTACACGCCTCGTGCGATATCGCTTCGCCATCCCATGTTCTCCCCTTTCCTGTTTTAACTGTTGAGGAGAGGATGGCAGGATCGCGCAGCACTCGATGCGGCGCGGCGCGATCCGATCAATCGACATGATTGAGTTGCGGCAGGCTGCACCCAACTAATACGGAGTAACGGCTTCCGCCCGACGGCGCGATTCCGAGAAGTCGAATTCGGCGCGGTGGGCTTCGAGGAATCGGGCGTTGGGACGCAGGCGATACTCATCCGGCTCGCGCAATACCGACCCTGCAAACGCTGCATAGTCCGTATGCTGCAGAAGGTACGACCCGCAAAGCTGATAGTCACCGCGCACCAACTCAAACGAAATCAAATGAGCATCGAACAGCGAGTGCAAATCGCGGCGCAGCAGGATGCCATTGCTGACAACCTGCGACTTGGGACCCGAGTAATTCTCGATATGCGCGGCTTCGAGCGCTTCGTTGACGTTGCAACCCGAGACGGCGCATCGACCGGTATAGGCCTCAAAGAGCTGATTGCGAAAACGCTGCTGGCCGATTCGCTCGCGACGCAGCGCATAACGTACCCTTTCATCATCGCTCGCCGGAGCGCCGGTAAACTCCGCCGCGACCGGAGCGTCCTTCATATAGCTCATATCGGGGAAGAAACGAGCGTCGGATCCACCCTTATGGACGGGGCCGTGCAGCACAAACCAGCTATTCTCGGGTTCGTAGCGCTCGACGAATGCAAGGCCCAGCACCTTGTAGCCAACGCTCGTTGCAAAGAACACGCCAACGGGAACGCCGCATTCCATGCAGTTGATCATCTTTTGGTTGTAGTCCTGGTCACGCCAGTTTTCGACCAAAGCGCTTTGCGACGAGTACTTGAGCACCCACGTGCCATCCTCAAGATAGAGCGGCGGAACATCGGGGTAAGCGCCGCGCTTGGAATTGTGCACCGAGAGCGCAAAGGTCTTCTCGCGTGGATGTTTAACGCGCCCGCGACCAGGCCAAAAGATGCCCGAATCGCGCGACACCGGAAAGAGCTCGGAGTCAATCGTCAGACGGAAGGGATATTGAGGGCTGTCGGCGTTCGTGCGATGCGGTAGCTTGTCCCACAGGCCACCACGCTGTTCCTCGCGCAAGAACCACTCCCAGGCCTGGACATATTCGGACGGCACAAAGCTGCAAGCGCGGTCGAAACTCGGCCGAGCAACCAGCGGAACATTAGAAGCGATGCCGTCCATAAGGAACCACCAGGAAGAACAGTTCCTCACCTTATGGCCGATGCAGTGATAGCGCCAAAAGAAAAAGGGCCCACTTCCTTCGAAGTGAGCCCTTGCCAGTCTGCATATTAGCGAACGTCGGCATTACGGCGTTGCGACACCGGCGAGCTTAACGCTGACGTTATAGGTCGTCGGGCTGTTCTCGATGGACTTGCCATTAACACAATCCGCGTCGGTACCTTCCATCCAAATATAGACACGCACTGCAACGCCGTTGTAGCCAACGCCCCTAGCAATCGGTTCGGTACCTGTAGCAACCGAATAATCGTCGCTGTCACCCTTAGTAGCAACCCATCCGTCCGTGCCGCCTTTAAAGATATGGGGATAGGTTGCTTTCGCGAGCGTCGGAGTGCCATTCTTGTTTTGGATGCTCGTCCAGCCATCAATAGCGCTTGCATCGTTACCCTTGCCCGTCTCATCGCACATGGCATATACAACGCGCAGTTTTTCTTCGCCGACACACGACTTGCCGTCAGACCCAATCTCCTGCGTGGTAATCGCAACGCGCAGAGAACCAACCATGGTCTCCGACACCTCGCCGCCCACGGGCTCAATCGTTACGGGCTCACCGTCAGACGCGTCAAGGTAAACGTCAGCCGTGCCAGTATCGGTAATGGTGTAGACGATGTAGTCGCTTTTAATGAAAGCGTTGTACTTCTTGCCAGCAACCTCATACTCGCCCGGCAAAGCCTTAGCAGTCGTTGAGAAATTGGGCGTTGAATAGTCAGTTACCAGACCCTGGTTGTTCCAGCCGTTGCAAACGTACCAGTTATCGAGGTCGTCGGTCGAAGACGGGCTGAGCGTGGCACCCACGGTTTGGGCTTCGAGCGACTTCTGCTCGCCACCATGCTGGGCACCATTCTTGAGCTCGTCAATTTGAAGAATGAAGCCATTCGTCGTAGCGCTTATGGTTGACGTGGTTGCGGAAACCTTCGTATTCGCGACGTACCACGCATAGGTCGCCGCCGACAGAGCAAACGCAGAGAGGACCACGCTAACGGCGGCCGCAACAAGTTGTGTTTTAAGGCTCTTAGACGATTGCACGTGATCCTCCTTTCAAAAACAGAACGGGCGTCCGGCGCATAAGCCGGGCGCCCGTTAAAACGCATGGGATAGCTTAGTTTACTCAGTGACAGCGTTGTTTGCGCCCGCCACGTCTTTACCCTGGGTGTTAACCGGAGTGGCGGTAAACGAGATATTCACGCCAACATTCTTAAGAGAAGTGAAGTTCCCGGTGTAAACTTTTTCGGCAGAGCCGTCATAGAAGACATAGGCCGTAACGTTAACAGAGCCACCAGCGGTAATCGCGTCGGCAAGAACGCCGTCGGTGTTGTTACCAGTAACCGGAGTTTTGTCGAAATAAGCGCTTACCAGCGCGCCGCTCTCCGAGACCTTGTACACGCCCCACTTATCACCGCACACGAGCAAAACGGAGACGGCGTCTTTGAGACCATTTTCGTCGGTCGCGCCAGTGCCTGTTACTTCAACCTTGGAAACCTTAAGGTTCTTGAAGGAGCCAGCCTTTGCATCAGTGGTGCCAATCTTAAAGGTTTCCGCGATAGCAAACTCGCCGTTAGCGGCTGTCTCAGGAGTGCCAACATCATAGCGAGATCCGTTAAGAATCGTAGCCGCGACCTTTTTCTGCGCATATGCAGACTGGAAAAGCGGCTTGGTAGTTTCGGTAACGAGAGTAGAATGCGCAGAACCATTCACGACCTGCGATGGGTACAGAACCTTAGCCTCTGCGTTGGCGTCAGCAAAAGAAATGCTCGTGTCCTTGAGCTCATCGTCAGTCTTCGCGATCTTCAAGAACGGAGCGTTCGACTGAGCAGAAATCGTTGCGGTCTCGGCCTTAACCGTGTTGTTGCTCACAAACCATGCGAAGGTGGCGGAGCCGAGGGCTACGGCTGCCACGAGGACCATGGCGATGGCGGCGCCCATCTGCTTTTTTAATGCCTTGGTATCCATACGGACCCCTTTCTTTCCCCATTCGTCCCAGATGACCCCCGAGAAGCCCGGAAGGGGAGCCCGCGCTTTCGTGTTGGATGTTGCTTGCCCATCCTTTAGACATGGAATTGAGAATACCATAATTCTTACGATTTCCTTATGAGTTTTCGGCAGCCTACATTCCGGCAGATTCATAGGTCTACCTCTGGTTATATGCGGTGCTACATGAACATCGTTTACCTTATTTGATCTCTCTCCCGCGCAGTCATAAGCCCCTCTTAAGCCTTGCGACCGCAGCGCCATGCCAACGCACACATTCGCCCTCCGTCGAGCTTCGCCCTAGCCCTTCCCCACCCGCTATACTGATGTAGCACGTGTAATTTCTGCCTGCTTGTGCGGGCTATTTGCCGGGAGGACTCTATGGCTGCCGCCAATCAACCCAAGGGAAGCGTTTCTGCCGGATCGATCAAACCGGTGACGCGCAAAGCCGTTCGTTGCCAGCGCGAAGTCGCCTGGCTGGTCACGCAGGCGGCCGGCAAGCTCGTCGCCACCACCGACGACGTCAACGCGCCCACGCCCAGTTTTGTGCTGGCGGCGGCGTTGTCGTACACCCGTGAACAGGAGCAGGCCGCACGTGACCGTGGCGCCGTGATCGACTACAAGGCCGTCATGGGCCCCGACCTTGCGAGCTTTTGCCAGGCTGCAGGGCTGCCCGCAGCGCCCAACGCGCTTTCGGACGCGGGCTACATGTTCACGCTCTCGGGCGCGGACCTCATCCGCGACCTCTACGCCTACTGTAGCGACCTGGGCGAACGCATGGGAGACGCGGCGCAGGTCAAACCGGGCTACGCGATCAAACTCGCGCTGCGACTGTTCCTGCTGGACGCCGCCGCTGGCGACGTCACCTCTCCCAAAGACAACGCCTCTGCATAGCAAAAGCGCCGGGCCGAGAATCAATCCCGGCCCGGCGCTTGTTCGTTCTACTTGTCCCCGTCCCCCGCGGGCGAGTTCTTTTGGTTGCGACGGTTACTCCAGGTCACGTTGTGTTCCTTGTAGTAATCGGGCGCCTCGTTGCCGCTCGCGCTAATGGGGTCGTTGCCGGTCAGGGTGTCGGCAATATCCTGCACGAATTTAATGAACAGGCTCGAGTCGTCGGTCTCGGACGAATCAAAGTCAAAGCCAAACTCCACCGCGCCGCCGATAATCTTGTCCACGCACTCCGGGTCGTCGCCGTCCAGCCAAATGACCACGGTGTACTTGTCCACATCGCCCACGCGGAAGTTTGCGTGGCTAATGGTCGTCACCACGTCTTTGGACGCAAACGGCTCGGTGTTGGGCTCGGGATTGCCGTCGGCCGCGGCAGCCGCATAGGTGGTGGGCTCGCCATTGCGATACACCCGCACGCGCGCCGCCTTCTCCACGCCCTTGCTGGCGCTGACCACCTTGAGCTTGGCGCTATAGCCCAGATCGGTCTTGCCGGCGTTGCGGATATAAAAGGTGTACGCCACGTAGTTCTTGCCGTTGTGGCTGCCGTCGATATCGTCCAGGTTGTCGGGCAGGTCCTCGGCAGCGATATTCGTGCCGTTGTCCAAGGCGTCGGCGGCCAGACGCGCGGTGGCGTTGTTAAAGTCGCCGTTGTCGGCAATAGCCACGCCGCGGCGGAACAGCTCCAGGCGGTTGAGGTTGATGGTGAAGTTACCCATGTTTTCCTGCATAAACGACAGGGCGAACAGCACGCCAAAGGCAAGCGCCAGCACCACGAGGGCCTTTTGCAGCTTGTCCATGCGCAGCAGTGCCGCGCCGATGCGCTCCATGCGCCGCTTGGGCATATACATGGACACGACCGCGTCGGGGTCGATGTCGTCGAGGTCCTGGTCGGCCAGCGCCTGCTCCAGCTCCTCGATGCGCACCACGCCGCGGAGGTTGCGTTTGGGCTTGGGCTTGCGGTTGGGTTTGCCGAAGCGCTTGCGTGAGGCGGGAGCCTGCTCGGGTGCGGAGTCCTCGCCGGGCGCGGCCTCGGGCTGACCCTCGGTCAAATCTTCAGCCATGCCCTCGATCAAATCCTCGGCTGCGCCCTCGGCCTGGCCCTCGGCCAAATCCTCGGCAGCTTGCTCTTTATTGTTGTTACGCTTGAACAGTGCCATGGCGATCAGAGCTTATATTTTGCGCGGATGTAGTCGACGTATTCTTTGACGAGCTCGCGCTCCATGTCGTCAGCGTAACGGAACTGCAGGCCGCAGACGTTACGGTACAGGCTACCCTTGGGCGCGCGGCGCACCCAGCACACAATGCCCAGTTGCTCGGGCAGCTCGTGGCGCTCGCCCTGCAGGCGAATCGCAGGCATTTGCACGGCCAGGGCCTCGCCCACGTCGGGGTAATCGTTGAGGTAGATGGCCAGACCGCCAGCCGAGACGTCGATGGTCATGGCGTCCTCGGGCTCGGGGGTCGGCGCGTTGTCGCGCTGGTAGGTCAGGCGCATGGCGACCTTAAAACGCTCGTCGCGGCGCTTGACAAAGCTGCGCTGCTCGGCGACTTTGCGCATTTTCCAGTAGGTGCGGATGCCCTTTTTCTCGACTGCCTCGGGGTAGCCGGCGAGCACGAACGTCTCCTCGCCCACTTTGTATTGCAGCAACAGCTTTTGGTTTTCGTCCATGATGAGCGGCTTGCCGGCGAGCATGGGCGCGCTCATAAGAAAGTACGCCTCGTCCAGGTTCTCTTTGTACGTGGCGAGCATGTTGAAGTCGGTTTTTTGGCCCATGGGCACGTCGAATGCCACCTGAAGCTTAGTCCCCGGCGTTATCTGTTGCTCTGCCATGTATTCTCCCCCAGTCGCGGGCGCCGATATCATCGTCGTGCGCGATGCACATTGGGCTATTGTAACTGCTTTGCCGCAGGTTTCGATGTGCAGCGCGTGAAATGGCGCGGATGTGAGGCGGGGCAGCCACTAGTGCAGCTGCCCCGCGCGCTCCGTCAGCCGGTACTTGCGGTTGCGGCTCGTCGCCGGCGCCGTGGGCTCAAGCTCGCCTTGTGCGATAAGCGCATTGACGCGTACCCTAACCTGGGAGACGGTGAGTCCCGTGCATTCTGCCAGTTCACGTGTTCCCAGTTCGCCGTTGCGCTTGAGTGCCGCCACAATTAAGTCCCCGCCATGATCGATTTGCTCAACCTTCGCTCGGTAGAGGACAACCTTAAACCGGTCGAAACCCGGGCAAAACAATGGCTCGGCCAGACCTTGCGCACGCATGGCATCGAGCATCATTGGAATGCCCGACCCGTTGCCTTCGGCAGGAGAGCCCGCGCCGTCGGGCAATGGGGCAAGCGACATGAGCTTCACAAGCGTCGCATTGCGACATCGGGAGCTGCCGTCAAACAGGTTCTCGCGAGTCTTTCCTCCGTATAGGCCGCCGGGGTTCGTCACTTCGATACGGTCATCAAAGACGTCAACAGCGATCGACTGCCCACAGAACCGGTCTCCGTATTCTCGGTGGATTACGGCGTTGGCAATTGCCTCGCGCAGGACCTCCTCGGGAATCTCCAGCGAGTCGACACGCGAGACGCCTTTGATCATCGAGGTTCGTCGCAAATTCTTGGCGACCGCCGCGACGGCATCCGAGATCATTTCGCCCAACGTTCCCTCGCAGATCGTACGGTCCATGAACCTCAACGACCCCGCCGCGCCCTTCTGCGTTCCGGCATAGACCGCCACATCGATAAAGAGCTTGGGGTAGAACTGCTGAGGATAGGCGCCCGCAACCAGGAGTCCGGCCTTAGTCACGTTGCCTTGGGAATCGAGGAAATTCAGGCGCTCCAGCTTTGTTTTCTTGTCCGTCGCACCGTGCATAGCTCGGGGCGTCAGCGAGAAAGCACGCTCTATCGTGCGGTCGACCAGGGCCTCGTCGAGGTCGCCCACACCCGCGCCCGGCACTGCGTCGCGATCACTGGGGCTCGTCCGCTCATACGACGACAAGGACAGGACCTCGGTCGACGAAAGCGGAACATCTTTGTCATCGATGCGTTTGTAGCTGCCGCCTTGAGCGCCCCGCTCTATGACATAACAAGGCTTGCTCGACGGGTCGAGCTCCTCAATTGTGATGACCAGAACCACGGTGCCCTGGAGCTCCACGCGTTCAATGGTGTATTTGGGCGGATTGGCCAGTTTTCCACGACCGCCGGCATCACCCATGCCCGCTACGAATTGGTTGAGCACCTTCTCGGTCTCAAAGTTCTCAACCGGGACAAAGCCCGCGCGCTCGCTCACGCCGAGCACGATAATTCCGCCAGCGGTATTCGCGAATGCACTAACCGTTTCCCATACGTCGCGGGAAAGCGTCGTGGCGCTCTCCTTGACCTCGACGTTAAGATCGTCCGAGCCCATGCGCCTTAAAGACTCGAGCAGACCGGTCAGCTCGTTTTCGTTCATCTGCATGTCCTTTCGCTCGGCCCGGCGGAGAATGCCACGAATAGATTTCCTTCGTCTCTCAGTTATCTCTCGTAATTATCTCTCATCTTTCTGCTATCTCTCATATTAGAGATAAGTGAGAGATGAAAGAAAAGATGTCTGTCATCTGTTTCATTTAAACATGTTTTTGCTGGTAGAACAATCAGTATTGAGACAATACCATGATTGCTTGTCTCCTTGCTGCTCAGTTATCTCTCATATTTATCTCTCGTCTTTCAGTTATCTCTCGTATTAGTGACGAATGAGAGATGAGAGATACGTGAGTGATGCATGAGCCTGGATTTTTGGACGGTCGGAAAATCCCTCAAACAAAAACGGGGCCGGCCTTACGCCGAACCCCGTTTTCAAACGGTCAGTTAGTTATCCAACGCGCGAACATAGCAGTCAACATTACGCCGCCGCGAACACTCCCAAGCCCGTTCCGATGATGCAGATCGCAAAGATGCCCAAGATGATCCAAATGGTCTTGACACCCTTTTTGTACAGGGCGACGCAGGCAAAGGTTGCCAGCAAGGGCAGCAGACCGGGGAAGATCGAATCGAACAGATCCTGCAGGACAATCTCCGAACCACCCACGTCAAAGGTCAAAGCAGTGGACAGTGAGACCTGTGCAGCAATCATGGCGCCGATAACGGTCATTCCGAGGACACCGGCAGCATGCGTCATGCGAGACATAAGGTTGTTCTCTTCGGACTGCTGCAGGAACTTGGTTCCCAGGTCGTATCCCAGATGGGCTGCGACGATACGCGTTGCAAAGTTAGTCAGCGAGTAGAGAAGGAAGACGGAGACGGAAAGGGCGAGCACGACGGCAGTTGCCGTGCCCGTACCCGTAATGACGGCAAACGCGCAGCCAAGCACGCCGGAGACATAGACCTCGGGAGGAACCGCCGCGCCGACCATGATGGCGCCCATGAACATGGACTCCAAAGCAGCGCCGACGATAACGCCCTGCTGGACATCGCCAAGGATCAAGCCGACAAACAGGCTCGTAAACAGCGGACGACCAAGCATCGTAATGCCAAATGCTTGCTCGTCCACAGACGCCATAATGCGACCAGCGCAACTAGGAGGTACTGGGCAGCTATTCTGATTAACCCCAGAAATAAGCCTGCAGGCGAGACGTTCAGAACAGCTCGCCTGCAGGCAACAGCAGCAATTTGAAAGGATTAGTAGTTCATCTGGTGGTAGTAGCGACGCGTGGTGAGCGGGTGGTTGCGGACGTGCTCGAGATGGCAGCTCAGGCGCTCGGTGATGGTGTAGGTGACCATCGGGGAGACGATCTTGCGGAACTCGGGGTCGCTGAACGGCAGCTCGACCTCGGCGGTGTCGAACTTGTTCACGCGGACATGGACGCCCTTCTCGTCGGCGAGCATGTGGGTGAAGTTGTCCACGCGGTCCATGAGCTTGCGGGTGTCGTCCTCGCCGTAGAGCATGATGAGGCTCGTGCCCTCCTCGCACAGCTCGATGGTGCCGTGGAAGAACTCGGCGGCGTGGATGGACTTGGTCTTGATCCACTGCATCTCCTCGAGGATGCACATGGCGTAGTCGTAGGCCTCGCCCCAGAGCATGCCGGAGCCGATCACCATGTGGTAGTCGGTGTCCTTGAAGTCCTCGGCCATGGCGGCGCAGCGCTCGTCCTGGGCGTCCTTGGCCTTGATGAGGTACGGGGCGATGTTGCCGAACTCCTCCATGAAGGTGTCGTACTTGGGGAAGGCGCCGGCGTTCTTGAGGAAGCGGGCGACCAGCGTGATCTGGTAGGTGTAGATGGCCTCGCACAGGACGTCGTCCTCGGCGAAGCTGAAGAACTTGTAATCGGCGTACTCGGTGGCCGGGGTGTTGTCGTTGGAGACGTACATCAGCGTGCGGGCACCCTGCTCCTGGCAGAACTTGGCGGCCTCGATGATCTCGGGGGTGGTGCCGGTACGGGTGGAGAAGACGCAGACCGAGTCCTTGTTGAAGGCCTTGGGCGGGCATGCGAGGAACTCAGCGGCAATCTCGCAGTGGACGTCGACGTCGGCCGTGGTGGTCTCGACCCAATACTTCATCGGGAGCGTGTGGGCCCAGGTGCCGCCGCAGCCGATGAAGAAGATGTTGGAATAGCCCTGCTCGCAGACCTTGTCCACGGCAGCCTCAATCTGAGGACGGAGAGCGAGGGCATCGCTCACAACCTTCTCGTAACGAGGCTCATCGAAATTGAACATATCTAATATCCCTTCGTTTAATAGAGTGAAATTCGTTTCAATTGACAACTTGTCATTTCACTACGTATTAATACTTAATGACCTAAAAAATACCTTTCTAGGAAATGGAAGCTTGGCCGTCTTTCATCTCGGCGAGTTTATGCTCGAATCCAAAGCCGCCGGGTTTAAGGCAATTCTTAGCTGAATAGTCAGCAGCGAATTCCATTGCATCCCGAATGATCTCCGCATCGAGCGGTTGCTTTTTACTCCAGCCATGCGAGAGACAGCTCACAACAAACGCAGTGATATACGAATCTCCCGCGCCCATGGTGTCAAGCGCATCTACGGGTCTTATATTTCCCTGGTACCATCGGGAACCGTCAAAGAACACAGGCCCTGCAGATCCCCGTGTAGCAATCGTGTAGCGACAACCATGCTCTATGGCCCTCTTCAATAGAACTTGAATCTGTTGATCGCTCTCGCCGGAACAGGAAAACAGACCAAGGGTTGTAGCAGGGCAAACAAGATCGAAGTATGCGTCGGTTCGATACTTATCTTTTAACGGAAAAGTCGTAAACCACCACAGCGGGAAGATCTTGAACTAGGTGCACATCATCCTGCAGCTTTGCATTTGACGCTGGTAAAAACCGCATCGAATCCCTGAAGAAACTTGACATCAGAATCGTTGATATGGGTTTTGTGCGCCCAGCAAGCCCCCGTATCGTAACCAACTTCGACACGTTCACCGTTGTAAACATTTACATCGCAAGTCTTGGTTGTTGCTTTTTCAGGCATGCATGATTGCGAAAGGTCAACGTTCAGCGAAGAAAGGGCATCGGTGATTATTCGCCCTCCCAGGTCGTTGCCGATCTCCCCAATATACGCAGCCTGTGCGCCAAGCATGCTTGCATGGGCAGCGACGTTTACGGCATTGCCACCAGGATACATAACGCCTTTGTTGAGATAGCGATCAATAACGTTGTCACCAATTGCTGCGATTTTCACCTCAACGCCTCCCATCACGTACGGTCTTTATTAGTACTCGACCTTGCGGTAATAACGGCGGATGTCGAGCGAATGGTCACGAATTTCCTCGAAATTCTTGCTCACACGCGAGAGAATGGCATTGAGCACCACCGGAGAAAGCATCCAGCGGAATTCATCACTGATACCCGGCAACTCATAATCATGTGTATCGAATACGGTGAAATCATCCGCATATTGCTTACAGAAGCGTGCAACGCGCTCATCAAGAGGCCTAGTCTGCGCCTCCGTCATTGCGAGCGCGACGCAAACGCCCGGCTCAACAAGTTCGATAGTGCCATGGAAGAACTCAGGCGATGTAACGGATTTGGTGCGCAGCCATTGGGACTCCTCGAGCACACACATGGCAAACGAATACGTGGGGCCCCACAGATTGCCAGAACCAATCCAAATCTGATACGGATCGTCCTTGTGCTTCAGAGCATATGCGCGAGCCATCTCGTCAGCGTTCTTGCCGACGGAAACGAGAGCAGCGGGGAGATTCACAAGCTCATCAGCGAAGCGATCGTAGTCATCGAAAAAGCCCCTGTTCTTGAGAATCTTTCCAATCAGAAGGTACAGCACGAGCTCCATAGGACGGCCCTGCTTATAGATCACTCCATAATCGGAAAGTTCACCAAGCGGTGAACCGTCCACGCCAAGCGTAGAGACAATGGTGCAGCCTGCGTCTTTTGCCGCCTTTGCCGCCGCGACCGTCTCTTTAGTGTCGCCCGACTTGGACGCCATGAACGCCAAGGTCCCCTTACCGATGCGCCGATTGCCAACCGTGAGGAAATCTGCCGAAACTTGGGACTGGACGGGAATATCGGACATAACAGAAACCATATAGTCAAACGGCTGCATCATCGCAAGCGAGCCACCTGACGAGGTGAAGAAAATCGAATCGAAACCCTTTTCGCAAATTTCGTCAGCAATTCGTTCAATTTCGGCACGTTGATTGTAGATATAAGCACCGTTATCGAGAATTGCCTGTTCATCAAATGAAACCATGAGATATGCCTTTCTAATTCAATTGGGCCAGACGGCGAAATCAACCATTTAGATTGCAAACACTCCGAAGAAGGAGCCAACGATACCAACCGCCATGAGAATAACGAGAATCCAAGCAATCTTGACCTTGTGCTGGACGAGTTCGTAAACTCCAAGTGTCACAAGCAGCGGCAGCAGGCTCGGCATGATACCGTCGATGATGCTTTGGATAGTCTGCGCACTGTCGCCGGTACCGAGAGAACCAGCCACGCTGACCGATACTAGGTTGGGCACCATAGCGCCGATAACCATAAGACCGAGAATTGCAGCCCCCATAGTGAGCTTTGGCATAAGACCAGATTTCTCGATCTTGCTCAAGAAACTGGTTCCGAATCCATAGCCCCATTTAAGTCAGAACCAACGAATCAGATAATGCGGAACATTGAATACGACAAGGAAGAGAAGCGGGCCGAGAATGTTACCCTGCATAGCAAGCGACACACCCAAGCCAGTGGCGATGACACGCAACGTTCCCCAGAACAGAGAGTCACCGATGCCAGCCAGCGGGCTCATAAGAGCGGCCTTTACGCTGTTGATGGAGGATTCGTCAAAATCCTCTTCGTTAGCGTTTGCCTCTTCCATCGCTGCCGAAATGCCCAGAATTAATGTTGAGACATAAGGAGTGGTGTTGAAGAACTCCATGTGACGCTTGGCAGCAGCAGCCTGGTCATCCTTATTCTTATACACGCGACGAATGATGGGAAGCATAGAGAAGCAGTATCCCATGTGCTGCTGGCGCTCGTAGTTCCAGGAGTACTCCATCGTAAGCGAACGGAAAAATACCGATTTTAGATCACGCTTTGTAATCTTGTTGGAACTGGTGTCATTAGAAGTCGTCATCGTCGAAGCTCCCTTCCGAACTAAGCTGTGGCGTCTGAGCAATGAAGTTTGGCTGGACCACCACGAGGATTACTGCGAGGCAAAGCCCAATGATGGCAATACCAAGGATTGGAATGCTCATGTAGGCACAGAGCGCAAACCCGAGCACGAAGAAAATAGCAGTCTGCTTGTTGACAATCATTGAAGCGAGCAGTGCAATGCCGAGCGCAGGGATGAATCCACCCGCAATAACCAGGCCGTTACTTACAAACTCGGGAATTGCGTTAAGCACCGCGTTCATAACCGGCGTTCCGAGATAGAAAGCGAGGGAGCACACGAAAAAGCGAGGAAGCGATTTGACGATGAATCCACCAAGCAGATGCATCCGCTCCATACCTTTGAGGTCGCCCTTTGCCACACAGTCGTCCGCTTTATGGACGAAAAACGGCATCACGATCAGCGTAAGCGCGTTATCGATGATGAGATAAAGCGACGCAATCGGAAAAGCGAGCGTCAGCGCAACTTCAGCGCCTTGACCCGTCGAAATTGCAAAGGCAGTGCCCAAAATACCACCGGTGATAACGTCAGGCGGAACGGCCGCCCCGATGGTAACCGATCCAATGAACACCATTTCAAGCGTGGCGCCGACAATAATGCCCGTCTGCAAATCACCCATCACAAGACCGATGAGGACGCCCGTGACAATCGGGCGAGAAGCAAGGCAAGTGCCAAGTGCCCACTCAAATGTCACGCACATTGCAACGAGGCCGATAAGGATCGCTTGAGTCAACATGAGAGATCCCCTTTCTATTGTATGTGCTTAAATCAAAATCTTCTCGTCTCTAGGTACCTGCCTGATCTCCACCTCGATTCCGGCATCACTGAGCTCATGTAGAAGCTCCACGTCGCGATCGGTAGCGAAAACCGTTGAAGATAGGCGTACATCTGCACCCTCACGCGGCTTCGTTCCTCCAATGTTGATATGCTTGATTTCGCTGTAGCCCTTCGCCAAGCGGTAAGCATCTTCGATGCTTTCAACGACAATGAACAAACGGTACTTATCGGTCACACCGCTCCTAAGAGCCTCGATAGAATCATCGACCGATTTGATAACCAATTTGACGCCTGCCGGACGTGCCAGCTTAAGCGTCGTCTTGCGCACGTCATCTTTCACAACCGCATCGCAGGCAATCAAAATGCAATTGGTGTCAAGCTCTTGCGTCCAAGTCATGGCAACCTGACCATGAAGCAAGCGATGGTCAACTCTCAGCAGCTTAATCATCTTTGTTCCTTTCTCAAAAATCCTCGTCTTCTTCTACCGAATTTGGCAGCGAACATAGGCATGTGCCCTTTTGGCGGACACTTGAAACCAATGCAGCGAGCTCGGCGTCATCAAGTGTGCTCAATTTCGAAAACACTTCGAGCACTAGTGGTAGCGACATGCCGGCAATGAGCCTTAGAGAATCGTCACCCAACCTTTCCATAAAAGCGTTATTCACTGACCCACCATAGACATCAGTGATGACAATCCACTGGTCTGCTGGGTCGCGAGAACGGTCCCAAAAATCTATCAACTCGTTTACATCCATCGTGTCCTCATCGACATATGCGCATAGCACCTTAACGCGAGGATCTTCACCGCAAAATAGCTGGAGCGTTTCACGCATCGCTCTAGCAAGTGGCCCATGGCTGGCCAAGAGCAACTTCCTCATTTATCTCCCAATCTCAGTCAATCATCTGTTAATAGAACGTTATATTTTGTATTGTTATCTACAGTATCCTCGAAACTTTCGCTTTGTCAAGACAGATCAATCAAGCTTCCTAAGCGGTAATAATTCGCCCGTAAACGGCAAAAAAACGCCCCTTTGTCGGGGCGTTTTCAATCTCTTGTTATTCGGTTAAGAAAGATCCGGGGTTTGGCTTTCGCTAGAGATAAAACTTTAAGCGCTCAGTGCAGTACACCTGCCGCGAAATAAACAATGGCACTCCCTGCGCGCTGCAACGCTTATCTACAAATAATAAAAGGGCAGATCCCGGCTTTACATTCAAATGTTCTGCCTCGTAAGCACTTGCAAAGCACACCTGCAACGTTCGCTCGTTATTGCCAAGTTCGATATGGCGTCTTCCCAGCACCTCAAGTAGAGAACCCGATAAATCTTCATGTTCCAAAAAGGCAAGAGAAGGAGTGTAGCTATTGGTTTCCAACATCGTTGGCACGCCATCGACTAAGCGCAAACGTCTAGTCTGAAGAATATTCTCGTCCTCCTGGACCTGAAGAAAACGCACGTCGCGCAGCGTAGGATAAATCCAAGCTACTTCGAGCACTACGGTAGAAGGCTTTTTATTTTCTTGAATGCAGGAATGGGTGAAGCTTTCCTGGTCATCGGCTGCATAGGCATTGCGTGTCGTGGTAACAAAAGTCCCTTTCCCTCGCGTGCGCTCAACGATATCGGCATCCTCTAGTTCCTTGATTGCCGATCGAACAGTAATACGACTAACGCCATATTCCTCCATAAGCTCCGTCTCAGTAGGAAGCTTATCCCCTTCGCTATATACGCCACTTTCTATTCGACTCACAAGATCGTGAACGATCTGCTTATACAATGGAACAGCGCTCTCCACTTTAACCATTATTCAACCTATTGCTTTCTACACTCAACGGCTTCAAGTCCCTGCCAATTGATGCCGAGTTGATTAGCCTTAATCGAAAAGAAGTATTTGAAATAATCACCCAACATCACTTGCTTAGTAAAGTGCACTGGCTTACCAGTGCTCATATAAACGGTCTCACTCAATATAAACATCGCAGCTTCTCCTGCGATATTAAGGATGCGCTTCTCCTCATCCGTAGCAAGCCCTGCTTCAAGCACAATAGACGGGAAACAATTATCCTCTAGTCGCAGTCCCGTCTCTCTCTCAATCGTTTCATAAAGTGATGCGTTCTCCATATCGACACCCAGTAAAAACCCGAAGTTCTTAACTGGAAGATAAATATGTTCAATCATTGCATTGATGTGGTTAATTGACCTCACGCGTTTGAGGTAAACCGCAGATTCGTTCTCTTCCATTCGCAAATGACGACGGACGGCAACGGACGGCTCGACCTCCTGAAGAGCGAGAACACGAGACGAGGTTTCGATATTATTTTCATGGCAAAAATAAGTGAAACCCTTAAACGTGCTCAAGCTCGAGACGATTTTAGGCTGCCGGATAAATGTGCCTTTGCCATGACGCGTATCAAGCACGTCGTCATCCACAAGAGTTTGAATTGCCTTCCGTATCGTCGCGCGGCTAACCTCGTATTCTTCGCAAAAACCATTTTCGCTAGGCAACACGCCACTTTCGGAAAACTCGCCCATCTCAATACGGCGGCGCAAATCATCAGCTACTTGTACATATAGCGGCACAGCACTAGTCGGGTTAATCATAACGTTCTCCGTACAACATTCTATGAAACTTCTATACGTTATAAGATAACCTATTACGTATTATTTTGAAAGAAATAGACGGTTCAATCTTATTTTTGAACCGTCTACAATATCAAACACTCCATATGAAGGTGTCGAATGCCACTTGTGGCGCAAACAAGAGGGGCATTTGGCAAAAATGCCCCATTTCGCCTTGAAGTCGCTACCGTGAAATGCCAACGAGCCACATGGTCGAGTCCAAGCAAATACGACCTCAAGCGGCCAGCTACGGCATGGCCCTCTAGAACGAGACTGCGACATTTGTTTGCATTGTTTTACGAACGCAACATAACGAATTATTTCCGAGCATAGTAACGGCCGCTGAAAGCTGCTTTAGTAGTTCATCTGGTGATAGTAGCGACGCGTGGTGAGCGGGTGGTTGCGGACGTGCTCGAGATGGCAGCTCAGGCGCTCGGTGATGGTGTAGGTGACCATCGGGGAGACGATCTTGCGGAACTCGGGGTCGCTGAACGGCAGCTCGACCTCGGCGGTGTCGAACTTGTTCACGCGGACATGGACGCCCTTCTCGTCGGCGAGCATGTGGGTGAAGTTGTCCACGCGGTCCATGAGCTTGCGGGTGTCGTCCTCGCCGTAGAGCATGATGAGGCTCGTGCCCTCCTCGCACAGCTCGATGGTGCCGTGGAAGAACTCGGCGGCGTGGATGGACTTGGTCTTGATCCACTGCATCTCCTCGAGGATGCACATGGCGTAGTCGTAGGCCTCGCCCCAGAGCATGCCGGAGCCGATCACCATGTGGTAGTCGGTGTCCTTGAAGTCCTCGGCCATGGCGGCGCAGCGCTCGTCCTGGGCGTCCTTGGCCTTGATGAGGTACGGGGCGATGTTGCCGAACTCCTCCATGAAGGTGTCGTACTTGGGGAAGGCGCCGGCGTTCTTGAGGAAGCGGGCGACCAGCGTGATCTGGTAGGTGTAGATGGCCTCGCACAGGACGTCGTCCTCGGCGAAGCTGAAGAACTTGTAATCGGCGTACTCGGTGGCCGGGGTGTTGTCGTTGGAGACGTACATCAGCGTGCGGGCACCCTGCTCCTGGCAGAACTTGGCGGCCTCGATGATCTCGGGGGTGGTGCCGGTACGGGTGGAGAAGACGCAGACCGAGTCCTTGTTGAAGGCCTTGGGCGGGCATGCGAGGAACTCAGCGGCAATCTCGCAGTGGACGTCGACGTCGGCCGTGGTGGTCTCGACCCAATACTTCATCGGGAGCGTGTGGGCCCAGGTGCCGCCGCAGCCGATGAAGAAGATGTTGGAATAGCCCTGCTCGCAGACCTTGTCCACGGCAGCCTCAATCTGAGGACGGAGAGCGAGGGCATCGCTCACAACCTTCTCGTAACGAGGCTCATCGAAATTGAACATCCCTTACTCCTTACTCACTTAGATGAACCCTTCATTCATCCCATAACGTTATAATACTTTATATAACTAACTATGCAAGTACTATTTTGGTCCTGTTCTTTCATCAAGCCCCTTAAAACAACAATCGGCGTTGTTGGACACAGCGTGCAAGTTCATTGAACGATTCAATATGCATCGTCTCTAGTTAAATGACGTCTTATGCAAATACCTTTAATCCGCTTGGGGCCGACGAATCTTTTGACTGTCCGCAGAAGCTTTCCCGGAATTCCCTATGGATAGACGCGCCGGTAATCGCTTCGTTATCTGGCTTATTGCGCATTGCCGGGGCGTCTGGGAGAAAGCACAATCTACCGCGTGGTCAACTAGCGTTTCATCGGAATCGACCGCATCCGCGCCAAATACTAAATCGCAATCGTTGAAACTCGTCCGATCATATGGCGGCAATTTCTCGCCTTAAAAATGAGCACGAAATAAGGGGGCAGCTGTTTGCAACTTGCTTTATTCGTAAGTGTTTTTACTGAAAAAACAATCACCAACCAAACAGCACTATTAATTGTTTGGCTCTTTGCTGTACAGCCATCTTTCGTATACGTCTCTCGTCTATCTCTCATCTCACGGTTGGAGACGAAAGGTGTGCGGGAGTGGATAATTGGACGGCATTTGGACCTGCGACGGATTATTTCATCCGAAAATCCACGCTCATTCGGCGGGCACGCGGGGCCTATGCCCAATCCGCTGACATCGTCTTCAGTTCGCCGCAGAGCCGCGGCCCCATATGGGTATACTCTCGAGGATTCGACTCAATTCGCCCCCGCTGGGGCGTCAAAGGAGACTGCATATGCCCACCACCTCAACCGACCCGCGCGCCGCTGCTGCCGCGCTGCTGGTACCCGGTACCATCTGCCACGGTTTTGCCGTCGAGCGCTGCGAGACCGTGCCCGAGCTCGATTCAGACGCCTACGTGCTGCGCCACACTGCCTCGGGCGCTCACCTGCTGTACCTGGCGTGCGACGACGAAAACAAGGCCTTTGCCATTGGCTTTAAGACGCCGCCGGCCGATTCCACCGGCGTGTTCCATATTCTTGAGCACTCAGTGCTGTGCGGGTCGGCCAAGTTTCCCGTCAAGGAGCCGTTTGTCGACCTGATTAAGAGCTCCATGCAGACGTTCCTCAACGCCATGACCTACCCCGACAAGACCATCTACCCTGTCGCCACCACCAACGAGCAGGATCTGTACAACCTGATGGACGTGTATCTGGACGCGGTGTTCAACCCGGCCATCTACACCAAGCCCACCATTTTTGAGCAGGAGGGCTGGCACTACGAGCTGGACCTGCCAGAGGGCGCCGAGGGCGAGGGCGACGGCAACCCCGCCAGCCTGCGCGAGGGCACGCTGCGCTATAACGGCGTGGTGTTCAACGAGATGAAGGGTGCGCTGTCCGACCCCATGAGCGTGCTGGACGACGCCGTCAACGCCGCGCTCTATCCCGACACCGCCTATGCGCACGAGAGCGGCGGCGACCCACGCGCGATTCCCGCGCTCACCTACGAGCAGTTCCTGGATACGCACGCGCGCCACTACAATCCTTCCAACTCTTATATAACGCTCTACGGCGACCTAGATGTGGACCGCGCGCTGGCATTTTTGGACGAGCGCTATCTGTCGCAGCCGAGTGCCGCGAGCCGCCGCATGGACGCAGCCGTTGCCGCCGGCGAGGACCCGTCCACGCTGGCGCCCAATCCGCTGGGCGTGCAGGCGCCCGTGACCTGCGAGTATCAGCGCATCGAGATGGCCACCACGCCCGAGAACGCCCTGGTGGGCCTGGGTCTTGTACTGGGCAGCGCGCTCGACCGCAAGCGCACAATCGCGGCGGATATCCTGTTCGAGGCGCTGCTGGGTTCC
>ENA-OQMX01000106-OQMX01000106.1-human-gut-metagenome-genome-assembly--contig:-NODE-106-length-22153-cov-7.163897_pt1 | contig 22153 bp, 19 predicted proteins | sample MGYA00242622_ERZ504866 | MGnify/ENA primary metagenome ERZ504866 (study PRJEB26092, sample SAMD00036422) | human gut metagenome | host: Homo sapiens | study: EMG produced TPA metagenomics assembly of...
CCTTTCTGCTCCGATCATCGCGGAATGGTAACCTGTCGGAACATACTCATCGCAAGTGCGCCTCTACCTATTCCTATCATATCATTTCTATGGGAATTTGTCAATAACATTTTTGCGAAAAAGAGGAAAAGCTCATGAAAAATCAGATTTTTACTATGATTTGCCGGATGAATTGATTGCACAGACCCCTGTTGAGCCAAGAGATCATTCCAGATTGATGCAAATTGACCGGAATACCGGTGAGATTCAACACAAGCATTTTTATGATCTGTTAGAGATTCTGCAACCGGGTGATCTGCTGGTAATGAATGATTCCCGCGTTCTTCCGGCACGTCTGTACGGAGAGAAAGTAGATAATGGCACCTTTATTGAATTCCTGCTGTTGGAACAGAAAGGGGATAAGCTTTGGGAAATCATCTGCCGTACCCGGAAAAAAAGCAAAAGTCGGTGTAAAGTTCTCATTTGGCGGTGGCAGATTGATTGGTGAAGTCGTTGAAGTGAAACCGGACGGCAATCGAATTGTGTCAATCTTTTCTGGGGTATAATCCTCGAAATGCTCGTTGTGTATGATGCTTCTCAATGGCAGACGGTCGCTCTGGGCAGGCTGTTCATCCGGCCATCCGATGGTAAGGGTAGCCACTGGCATTACCAGCTTCGGCAACTTCAGGGTGTCGATGATCATTTTCGGCATATACACCGTGGTGCCCAGGAAGCAGGTTCCCAGACCCGCTTCTTCTGCCAGATTGGTAAAAGTCTGCGTGAAGAGCAGGGCATCGGTAGCCGCATTCATAAACGAGAGGATGTTGTCGTATCCCGGGGTTCCCTTGCGGTTTTCTGCCCATAGGGTGGTGCGGCGGTAGTCAGCGCAGATGGTGAGTACCACAGGAGCGCCTGTCACCATCGGCTGGTTGAAGTGGGCAGGTGCCAAAGCCTTCTTTCCCTCTTCGCTGCGGGTTACCACTACGCTGTAGAGCTGCAGGTTTCCCATGGTAGGAGTTCGCATCGCCTCTTCCAGCAATCTGTTCAAAAGTTCTTCTGTTACCTCTCTGTCGGCATATTTGCGAATCGAGGTTCTTTTCTTGATTGATTCCATATCTTGTTTCTTTTTTATATTTCTCTTATCTTCTGCAAAGATAATGAAAGTTTCCCAAAAAGAACACGGTTCTTTTACATTTTTCGCTTCATAATGAGCTTTTCGTGCGTTTTTTGATGAAATATCTGCCCAAACGTTTCATATTTTAGAAATATTGTTTTAATTTTGCAGCTAATTATTAAACGTTTAATATGGAATATACTGAAAATATGACTTTCGAAGAGGCGAGCCACGCCTTGATGAAAGATTTGAAGACCCGATTGGCTGAGCTGCACGGGCATTTCGATGCTCAGAATGTCGATTGGCATAAGCTCCATCAGCCATTGGCGAAACTTGTTTCCGAAGAAACACAGAAATCAATCGGCAGCCCGGAAGTGGTTGAGGTTCGACCTAAGGAATTGGAGTGCGATGTGGTAAGATACCAGAACAATAAGGAGAAATGGGTGGCTTTGGTCGGATTGCTCAATGGTCATCCCTACGAGATCTTCACCGGTTTACAGGATGAGGATGAAGGCATCATGCTCCCCAAGTCTGTCACCAAGGGCAAGATCATCAAGACGGTGCTCCCGGAAGGACAGAAGAGATATGATTTCCAGTTTGTCAACAAGCGTGGCTACAAGATTACCGTCGAAGGATTGAGCGAGAAGTTCAATCCCGAGTATTGGAACTATGCCAAGCTCATCTCCGGTGTTCTGCGCTATCGTATGCCGATTGCCCACGTCATCAAGCTGGTCAATCAGCTGCAGCTCACCTCCGAAACCCTCAACACCTGGCGGGTGGGCGTGGAAAGAGCCTTGAAGAAGTACCTCTATGAAGAAAATGGAATAGATAACTTGGAAAACGGAATAGATTATAAGGAGACTGAAGATGAAATTGATGAGCAGTAAGATATACCTCAGGAATGTGCGTTTCCACGCTTTCCATGGCGTATTGCCGCAGGAGGGAATCGTTGGCAACGATTATCTTGTCAACCTGGTGCTGGATTATGACTTCTCTTCTGCCCTGAAAACCGATGATCTTCAGGGAACCCTCAATTATGCCGAGGTCTATCAGAAGGTAAGAGAAGAAATGGCGGTGCCCAGCAAGCTTCTGGAGCATGTGGCAGGCAGAATCGCCCATAGGCTCTTTTCCGATTTCCCGGAAATCCAGAAACTCCAACTCTCTATCACCAAGGTGAATCCACCGATGGGGGCCGATAGCGACGGCGCAGGGGTAGAGGTTGTATTAACAAATGATAAAACTTATAGTTAGAATTAGGTTTTCTGATAATAAAGTAGTAATTTTGCAAAATCATCAGAAAGTATGTGTAAGAAAGTAACACTGATATGGGCTTTGATGTGCATGTTTGTAATGACATCGTTAGCTGCCAATAAGCGGTTCACGCTGGTCATCGACCCTGGTCATGGTGGCCATGATGCCGGAGCACTCGGAGCCATATCCAAGGAAAAGAATATCAATCTTGCCGTTGCCTTGCGCTTCGGTAAGTATGTGGAGCAGAATCTCCCGGAGGTAAGAGTCATCTATACCCGCAAGACGGATGTCTTCATCCCGCTCAATGAGCGTGCGAATATCGCCAACCGTGCCAATGCCGATCTCTTTATCTCCGTGCACACCAATGCCTTGCCGGCAGGAAAGATAGCTCGTGGCTTCGAGACCTATACTCTCGGTATGCACCGTGCCAAGGACAATCTCGATGTGGCGATGCGGGAAAACTCCGTCATCTCGATGGAGAAGGACTATCAGCAGAGATATCAGGGCTTCGATCCCCGCTCTTCTGAGAGCTATATCATCTTCGAGTTCATCCAGGGCAAGAACATGGAGCGCAGCGTAGATCTGGCTCGAATGATTCAGCGAGGTGTCTGCGATGGTGCCAACCGTCCCGACAAGGGCGTGCATCAGGCGGGATTCCTGGTCTTGAGAGAGACTTCCATGCCGGGCTGCCTCATTGAGTTGGGATTCATCACCACTCCTGATGAAGAGCGCCTGCTCAACGATGACAGCAGAGTGGATGATATCGCCCGTGGCATCTACGAGGCTTTCGCTAAATACAAGAATAAGTACGACAGATCGGTTTCCGTTCCTTATCGTGCCAAGGATTCCGAAGACGTGAATCTACCGAAGATTGTTCCTGATCAGGAACCTGCGCCTAAGACTCGTGTCGTAACGAGGGGAAAGCAGCCGAAGCGTGAAGAGGCAACGCCTGAACAGCCAAAGCGGGTGGAGAAGAAAGTGAAGAAGGCAGAGGTAGCAGATGCGCCGGTCTTCAAGCTTCAGATTTTTGTAGGTAGTAGAAACCTTCGCAAGGGCGATGCTCATTTCAAGGGCGAAACCGATTACGATAGTTTCCAGGAAGGCAATCTGGTGAAATACACCCTGGGTGCATCCACCAATTACAACGAAATCTATCGCCTGCGCAAGGAAAAGCTGGATAAGTTTCCGGAGGCTTTCATCATCGCCTTCAAGAACGGACAGAAATATGACGTGAACCAGGCTATCCGGGAGTTCAAGCAGAACCGCAACCGGTAGCTCCCTTTCGGGCAGCCTGTGATTCGCTCTATATAAATAGGTATAATAAAAAGAACAAAAATAGATAAATATGAAACTGACAAAGGAAATTAGGATAGCGTTGGTCGCTATTGTAGGTATCTTGGTGATGTACTTCGGAATCAACTTTCTGAAAGGCATCAACTTGTTCTCTACCAATAACACCTACTATATGACGTTTGATGACATCCAGGGTATGGGTGCTTCTACCCCTATCTATGCCGATGGCTACAAGGTGGGTACCGTGGATCAGCTGGATTTCGACTATTCCGGAAAGGGTCCCATCAAGGTCAAGGTGGATATCAACAAGGACCTGAGAATCCCTGCGGGTAGTACCGCAGAGATTTCTAAGGATATCATGGGCAATCTCCAGGTTAGTCTCCTGCTTGCCAACAATCCTCGCGAGCGTATCGAACCGGGCGGCATCATTCCTGGTATGGTGAATTCCGGTATGATGGGCAAGGCTGCCGAAATGATTCCGGTAGTTGAAAAGATGCTGCCTAAGCTGGATTCCATCCTCACCAGTGTGAATGCACTCCTGGCTGATCCTGCCCTGGCTGCTTCCCTCCACAATGTGGAGACCATCACCAGCAACCTCACCGTTTCCACCCGTGAGCTGAATACCCTGATGGCTGGATTGAACAAGCAGGTTCCAGGTATGATGAAGAAGGCGAATGGCGTTCTCGACAATACCAACCGACTCACCTCTAATCTGGCGAGCCTCGATGTGCAGGGCACACTCGACCGTGTGAATGCCACCCTAGATGGTGCACAGAAGTTCACCGAGCAGTTGAACAGCGGAAAGGGTAGCCTCGGTCTCCTCATGAACGATACCCGCCTCTATGAGAATCTGAACTCAACCATGTCGCATGCCGACTCTCTGGTCATCGATCTCAAGGCGCATCCAAAGCGCTATGTTCACTTCTCAATTTTTGGAAAGAAAGACAAGTAGAGACTCGGATATGCCGTTTTAAAGGCTTCTTTGAAGAAAATGCCAAAATAAATTTTGTCTAAATAACAAAGGCAATGTTTCACGCCCCGGAATAGCTACAGAACTTGTTGTTTTTTAGCTATTTCGGGGTGTTTCAAAATTGTTTCACCGCCCCTAAAACGCAATTGTGGATAACTTTCTTAGATGCTTGATTATGAGATAGTTATCAGGTGAGTCTTAAAATATTATAAATAGCCCGATTTGCTACTTTGGGCTTTTTTTTGTAATTTTGCAGTCGATTTGCATCAGGTGGTGCAATCTGATGTAGTGTTAAGGTAAAAAATCAATTAAAATAAGTAGTAAATAGTGTCAATGTTAGCAAGTCCAAAAGCGCTTTGGGACAATAGTCTTTTGCTTATAAAGGATAATGTGTCAGAGCAGCAGTATAATACATGGTTTCGACCGATAGTCTTTGAGTCGTACAAGCCTTCGACCAAGACTCTGTTGGTTCAAGTTCCAAGTCCATTCGTATATGAATACTTGGAACAGAACTATGTTGGCTTGTTGAGCAAGGTCCTTCATCGCAATTTCGGCGATGGCATCCGTCTTACTTATCGTGTGGTAACGGATAAGGAACACAGGTTGACCCAGGATGTGGAAGCTGATCCGGCTGATATTGATGAGGCTGAGCACAAGAGATTGGCACAGCAGCCACAGACACAAGCTAACCCGGCAGAACCACAGCAGCCTGAAGACATTGACACCCAACTTGATCCGAAACTCACCTTTAATAATTATATGGAGGGTGACAGCAACAAGCTGCCACGTTCGGTGGGATTGTCTATCGCTGAGCATCCGAATACCACGCAGTTCAACCCGATGTTCATCTATGGTCCTTCTGGTAGCGGAAAGACTCATCTGGTGAATGCCATCGGTCTGAAAACCAAGCAGATGTATCCGCAGAAGCGTGTGCTCTATGTCAGTGCCCGCCTCTTCCAGACACAATATACCGATGCGGTGCTGCATAATGCGAGCAATGATTTCATCAATTTCTACCAGTCTATCGATGTGCTCATCGTGGATGATGTGCAGGATTGGGCAGGCAAGGCGAAGACCTTGAATACCTTCTTCCACATCTTCAATCACCTCTTCCGCAACGGAAAGCGTATCATTCTGGCGAGCGATCGACCTCCGGTAGAACTCAAGGATATGCCAGACCGACTCATCACCCGTTTCTCTTGCGGACTGGTGGCGGAGTTGGAGAAGCCGAATGTGGAACTCTGCGTCGATATCGTGAGCAACAAGGTGCGCAAGGATGGACTGAAGATTCCGAAGGATGTGGTTTCCTTCATCGCACAGACCTGCAACGGCAGTGTGCGTGATCTCCAGGGTGCCATCAATGGTTTGCTGGCTTACAGTATCGTATATAACAGCAGCATCGATATCCGACTGGCTGAGCGTGTCATCAAGCGTGCCGTCAAGGTTGAGGAGAGCAACAAGGTGCTCACCCTCGATGAAATCGTGGAGGCGGTCTGCAATCATTACAAGGTAACGGTGGCTGCAGTCAACAGCAAGAGCCGCAAGCGTGAGTACGTGGAGGCGCGTCAGGTGGCGATGTTCATGGCTCAGAAACTCATCAAGATGCCTGCTTCCAGAGTGGGCAAACTCATTGGTAATCGCGATCATAGCACGGTTATCCACAGTTGCGCCAAGGTAGAGGAGCGACTGAAGATTGATGCCGAGTTCTTCGATGAACTTTCTAGCATCGAGAATGGATTGAGAGTGAAGAGATAATTAACATAGATAAGCACGGAACCTTGGTATAGTGGTTCTCGTTTATATAAATGAAACAAAAGGAAGTCGGACAAGTTTGTATTTGTCTTGGCTTCCTTTTTCCGTTTCTTTCAGCCTATACGTAAATTTTGCGTAAGTTTTCTGCTATTTTTACATCTTCTATCTTTCTTTTTTGTATATTTGCAGTTGGATTATGTTTTACCCAAATTACTGTAGATATGGTTATGAAGATTTCACGTATTTGCATTTGGGTCCTCATGCTGGGGACTGTCATGGTATTCTCTTCTTGTGCGAATGAGCATCCTAAGGAGCAGCTCGACGGGAATGCCATGTATGGTTCTGCGTCTGAAATCTACAACCATACTGTATCTTCTCTCTATCAGGACATAGACTTTGTAGAGCATAGCGAGGAGGAAGACTCGCTCTATGCAGTGTGGAGTCATCTCTATCAGGTGATAGGAAAGGCGAATCAGTCGCTTGATATCATCGATTATAAGTCGGATTTGCTCTCTGTGAATCAAAAAGACCAGTTTAAGGCTGAGGTGCGTGCCATCAGAGCTATGATGTATTACGAGGCGATGGAGCTTTTTGGCAGGATTCCCGTGATTCTGTCTTCTGGCGAGGCGGCCATCTATGAGGCGGCTTCAGGCATTGCCGTGGCTTCGCTTACCGATGTCAACCTCTGTGCGCAAAGCGAAAGGAGCGAGGTGTTCCGCTTTATCTTCAGTGAGTTGCAGCAGGCGCTGCCTTACCTTCCGAATGAGCATAGCGCCAATGCTGGAGTTTATGAGGGAAGAATCACGCAACCGGTAATCAACTTCCTGTTGGCAAAGTTGGCTTTCAATGCTGAAATCTATACGTTTGATGATTGGACCAGAGGATATAAGAAACGTCCTAAAGGTAAGAAAATCCACTTTGTGGTTCAGACCGCCGATGGTGCTTCTCTGCTCAATGGTGGAACGGCTGGTGAGAATCGCAGCAAGGAATTGAATGCCTGGGAAACCTGTATTTTCTATTGTGATAAATTGGCCGCAGAAGGGTATGGCTTGGAGGAAAATGAGATATTCGATAGTTCCACTTATGCAAGGTTGCTTCGTGAGAATGGCGGTTCCTATCTGGTAGAAACGGAGCATCTCAAGCCGCTCTTCCGTTTCTGTTATACCGATGTATTGTTGATGAAGGAGAAGGCAAAGGTCTGCAAGGGTGATAAAGCCAGTATTCTTTTCCCGATTCCTCAGAAATGCCTCGACCTGAATCCCAAGCTCGTGCAGAATAAGGGGTATGAAAAGAAATGAAAGTTAAGGGAGTTAAAGGAGTTAACTCCCCTAACTCCCTTATAACTGATAGAACTTCGTGAAAGCCTTCACGCAGTATTCGTGATCCATCACGCTGCCGGTTTCGCGGCAACTGTGCATGGCGAGGATGGCATTACCCATATCTATGCCCTTCAATGGGATGGAAGAGGCGAGGATATTGCCCAAAGTGCTTCCGCCAGCCACATCACTGTGGTTCACGAAACGCTGACAAGGCACACCCGCTGCCTCACAGATATTCGCAAAGATGGCAGCAGATACCGCATCACTCGCATACTTCTGTGCCGCATTGAACTTGATGACCGGACGCCCCCAGCATCGGATGATTCGTTGGGTCAAACTTCTCGCTGTAGTTAGGATGCCAGGCATGCGCATTGTCCGCTGAAATCATGAAGGCACGCTCCACTGCCTGATAATACGCCTCCTCCGTTCCGCTCTGTGCAAGAGCGATGCGCTGCAGCATATAAGAGAGGAAAGGACTTCCCGCACCCTGCTTGGTCTGCGAACCCGTCTCCTCATTGTCGAAAATCGCCAGCACCTGGGTCGTATTCTGGGCATCAGCCGCCGTCAGAGCCTCTACGCCCGCCCAGCACATCGACAAATCATCGAGTCGTCCCGAAGAGATAAACTCATCGTGCACACCGAAGGTGCAGGCAGGAGTGGCATCAGCCAGATAGAGATCGAAGTCGAGGATATCCTCCTTCTGGATATTCAGTTCGCTGGTAATCACGTTCATCAGCAGATTACCCTTCTCCAGTTCATCATTGATGATGCCGAGGATAGGGAGCACATCCTTCTGCCTGCTCAGCTTCACGCCATCGTTCACCTGGCGGTTGAAGTGGATAGCGAGATTACTGATCTGCAGCAGAGGTCGCTGGATATGGATCAGGAGAGTCTTCGGATGCATCGCATCCTCGCCCTTCACGATCACTCTACCCGCCAGAGTGAGTGGACGGTCGAACCAGGTTGACATAATCGGACCGCCATAAACCTCGGTATTCAGTTTCACGATACCGCCCTCGCAAGTCATTTCAGCGTTAGGCTTGATGCGGAAGGTAGGGGAGTCGCAGTGAGCGCAGATCATGTGGAAGCCTGCATCCGCCAGCGCCTTCTTTCCGATTTGGAAAGCATAGATAGAAGAGTCGTTCTTGGTAACGAAGAACTTGTCACCAGCCACAACCTTGCCCAGCGGCTCCTGAGGGTTCAATCGTCTGAACCCCTTCTTCTCCAATTCCTCAGAGATATTCTTCACAGCCAGGAAGTTCACTGGCGAAGCGTCTAAAAAGGATAATAATCTTTTGATCATAGTCTATATCTTTATTTTGTTTCAATTATTTCTGCAAAGATAATGCAAAATTTTCATTTAATCTCATATTTCTACTTGTTTTTTTCATAATAGTTAAATATCTACAAGAATCCCCCATGATGTTTGGTGTTATGTTTTGAAAGCATTAATTTTGCACATCATAATTTTGGCAGATATACAGAATCATTTAAAACAAAGATAAATGGAGATAATTATAGGAATTATAGTGGGTCTTGCCATCGGATTCTTCGTGGGCAAGCTGATGGAAGGAAAGAAGGCGGGAGAGGAGAAAACGCAGCTCATTGCAAAGGCTCAGGTGCTGGCGGCAAACATTGACCAGAGCAATCAGCATCATGCTGCTGAGGTTCAATCATTGAAACAATCTTATGCCTCAGAAACCCAATCCTTAAAAGCCCAGATGGAGAACGAACGGCTGTTTGCCGAAAAGCTCCGTGCAGAAAGCGACCAGCAGTGGGCGCAGAAACTCGAAAGCCTGAAGCAGGAGATGCATCGCATGACCATCGAACAGCAGAAAGCTGCTGCCGAACAGCTCGCTGCCAAGCAGTCGGCCCTCCAGGAAAACAACCGACTCCAGATGGATGAACTCCTGAAACCTATCAAGGAGCAGTTTGCCGATTTCAAGAAATCGGTAGAAGAGAGCAAGACCCAGAACGAGGTGAATAAGAAGGAACTGCAGAGTACCTTCGAGGCTACGATGAAACTCTTCCAGCAGGAACAGCAGCAGGCTGTAACAAGTCTGAAGGAGCAGACCTCGAAGATCGGCTCCGATGCCGCCAACCTTACCAAGGCTTTGAAGGGCGACAGCAAGATGCAGGGCGACTGGGGCGAGATGGTATTGGAAACCATCCTGGAAAACAGCGGTTTGCGCAAGGACGAGGAGTTCTTTATCCAGGAGAACACCAAGGATGAGAACGGCAAGAACTTCCGTCCCGATGTCATCGTCCGCTTCCCGGAAGGCAGGAGCGTGGTGATAGATAGCAAGGTATCTCTCACCGCCTATACCGATGCCTTGGCGGCAGAGACCGATGAGGAGCGGGAGAGGCTGATGAAGTCGCATGCCCTGAGTGTGCGCAAGCACATCGATGAGTTAGCGGAGAAGGATTATTCGAAGTTGGTAGAAGATGCCATCGGTTTCGTCCTGATGTTCATCCCTAACGAGACGAGTTATATTGCAGCGATGAAGCAGCAGCCTGATTTGAGTCGCTATGCTTATCAGAAGAAGATTATCATCATATCTCCTAGCAATCTCCTGATGGCGTTGCAGCTGGCGTATAATCTCTGGCAGTATGACCGTCAGAACAAGAATGTAGAGAAAATCGTGAAGACGGCAGCCGATCTATATGATAAGGTAGCGACTTTCGAAGACACCTTCACGAGCATAGGTGATCTCCTCACTCGCCTCTCCGGTACCTATGATAAAGCGAAAAAGCAGCTTTATGATGGTACCGGCAATGTAATGAGAAGGGTAGAGAGCCTGAAGAATCTGGGAGTAACTCCTAAAAAGCAAATCAAGGCTTTGGAGGAGTAAACGAAAAAATGATTTTATCTGCCAAGCAAAAAAAATGCATTCGAAAGAATGCATTTTTTAATAAGCGTTTTTATCCGGGCAGATAATACTCTTCGCTGTCAGGAAGATAATACGGATGTCAAGCCAGAACGACCAGTTCTCGATATACCAGATATCACGCTTGATGCGCTCCTCCATCTGCCAGAGCTCCTTCGTCTCACCACGGAAACCCGTTACCTGGGCCCAACCGGTAATGCCAGGCTTCGAGAAGTGGCGAACCATATACTTATCAATCAAACTACCATAAACCTCAGTGTGATACAACATGTGAGGTCTAGGACCCACGATACTCATGTCGCCCTTCAATACATTGATAAATTGAGGGAACTCATCAATATTCGTCTTTCTCATGAAGTTGCCGAACGCAAACTTTCTTGGGTCATTCTTCGTCGCCTGAGCCTTGTCAGAATCCTTGTTCACATGCATCGAACGGAACTTCAGACACATGAATGTATCACCATTCAGACCCGTTCTAGCCTGACGGAAGAAGATAGGACCCGGACTCTGAATCTTGATAATCAGCGCAATGATTGGAATGAAAGGCAAGAAACAGAGGCAGATCACACCACTCACGGCAATATCGAAGGCACGCTTGAGAATACGGTTTGAGACAGAAGACAGCGGCTCACGATGGTTCGTGTAAACCGTCTTACCCATAAAGTTCTTGGAATCCAGATGCAACTTATATTCGCCGAACAGACGAGGCAGATAATAGAAATGCACCACGTTCTTGTCACAGAAACGCATGATCTTCACAATCTGGTCAGATTCCTTATGCGACAAGCTGCAGAAAATCTCATCCAGACCATAACATGAACCGTTGATGGTATCGTTCATCTTGGACTCTAAAATTTTATTAAAATCCTGCATGGTACCCAGTTTTTTCAGTTCCTGAGGCGCTCCGGCGATGTCATCATCGGCATAATAACCCTTTACGATATAACCCGCAGAAGGATCTTCTGTCATGGTAATGTACATTTCTCTTACGGCAGGATCGCTACCCACGAAGATCACGGTACGACTGTTTCTACCTCTGGCACGGTGATATTTCAGAACCTTGAGCTCGATGAATCGACTGATGATCAGAGCAAGATAGTAAGAGATGCCGAAGTAGAATCCGAACGTAAATATTTCTCCACCATGACTGAAGAATTTCAGGAAGACCATGAAACAGACGGTAGCACAAAGCGCCAGGAAGAAAGTACGTTTGAGTACTTGCTGCAAACCGATTCGTCTTACATGAATGATAGTACAGTAGTTGTATTCGCCGATGGCGAGAGCAACGTTTGCTATAAAGAATGTAATCTTTGTTTTCAGATCTAGGTAGTCGGGAACATGAATGAATTCGAAGTTGATAAAGCCCAATAGTAAGCAGTTGAGGATGATGAAGTCAACTAAGACCACCAACCTTCTAATCAGTATGTTTCCTTTATAGATGTTTTTTTCCATAAGAAATTATATGTAATTTAAATTTTTCGATTTCTCTTCTTAGAATATAAATTCCTCGTAAATTCGACCGCAAAGTTAGCAATAAAAACTGAATTCCCCAAACTTTTCCCCATCTTTTTTTCTCGCAAATTCCTCCAGTCCTCCCCTCAATAAGTATATTATAATTAAGGGGTTCCCACTGTTTCCTTTATTTTCTAAGGAATTTGTTTTTTTTTGTTAAAAAACACCTTTGTAAAGCGATATATTCTTTATTATCAATAAAAACCATTAATTTTGCAGCCGGAAAAACTCTACTCTGGCCGCAAACTCGCTCAGAATAGGGGCACCCGCCTTAGAGGTGGAGCTCCCTTTGGCTAAAGGGAGACGGAGGGATTCGAAAAAGCTCCCTTATGTTAAGGGAAAAAGGGATTCGAAAAAAATACTATCATTTGCTGATAAAAAAAATAAGAAAAGAAAAAAGGATAAAGGTGTATGATAAAAAAATTGCATTATCTAGATAAAAAAATGAAATTTCGTAAATTTATGCTGTTAGGTGCCCTAGGGGTAGCGCTCCTAACCGCTACATCTTGCGGCACACCGAAGAATGTAGCCTACTTTCAGGATTTAAACAACAATCCTGATACCGTTATCACCCTGCAGAACAAAGTTATTACTGTAAAGCCTACCGATAAAATCTATATTGGGGTCAAGAGTAAGGATCCGCAGATCTCACAGCTCTTCAATCTTACAGGCGGTACAAACAGCGGTGGTACTTACAATATGTCGCAGGATGCCTATTACTATACAGTAGATAGCAAGGGTAATATTGATTTCCCGGTAGTAGGAACTATTCAGGTTGCAGGATTAACTCGTGAGCAGATTGCCGAAAAGGTAAAGAAGTCATTGGTTGATGCAAGTCTTGTGAAAGACCCAACTGTAACTGTAAGTCTCAGCAATCTCCATTATTCTATGATGGGCGAAGTTGCAAAGCCAGGTCAGTATGCCATTGAAGAGGAAAAGGTAACCATCCTTGATGCCATCAGCAAGGCGGGCGACCTCACCATTCAGGGACGCCGTCAGGACGTGATGGTCCTCCGTCAGGAAAACGGACATCAGAAGATCTACAAGATCGACCTCTGCTCCGGTAAGGACATTTTCAATTCACCAGCTTACTATCTCCAGCAGAACGATGTGGTATATGTAACACCAAACGATACCAAAAAGCGTAGTTCTACCCTCAATGGTAACACCGTGCAGTCAACAGGCTTCTGGTTGAGTATTTCATCCCTCCTCGTCACAGTTCTCACATTCTTGAAGGTAAATTAATTTTAGAAAAATGATACAGAATACAACACCGGCAAACCAGCCGGTACAGCCAAATCCGATGGCTCGTCCTAACCAGGCCCAGACCGAAGACTTCCTTCGTCTTCAGGATCTCCTCTATCTCTGTCTGGCACAGTGGCGTTGGTTCATCCTCTCACTGGTTGTAACTTGCGGCATCGCTACTTATTACAACCTCACCACCCCTAATGTATATCAGCGCACTGCATCCCTGATGATCAAGGATGAGAGCAAGGCGCAGGGCATTGGCGGCGATGTAGCTTCCATGTTCTCCGATATGGGTATGGGAAACATGAAGAGCAATGTAAACAATGAACTCATTGCCATTCAGTCACCAGCCGTTCTCCTCGAGACCGGTAAGAGATTGAAACTTGATGTGGATTATGCCATCGATGGACGTTTCCATAAGGAGGCACTCTATGGCGCAGATCTCCCAGTCACAGTAGATTTCGTAGGATTCACCGATGAGCAGAGCGGAAGCTTTAAGCTCCAGCTCAAGGGCGATGGCTCTTATGTTATCAGTAAGCTCAAGGGAGTTACCCGTGATAATCTCCCAGTAGATGACAGTGATGAAATCACCGGTAGAATCGGACAGATCATTCGCACTCCATTGGGTAAGATTAAGGTGGATAAGGCTCCTGCCTTCACACAGTTTGTTTCTGGTGAAGACGAACCGGTACTCTATGTATCACGTTCCAATGTTTATGCAATGACCGACCGCATCAAGGGTTCACTCTCTGCTAGTCTGAGCGATGTGAAATCTACCGTCATCGACCTTACTTATAAGGATGTGCTTGCTAAGCGTGCAGAAGATGTCATCAACAACATCATCATCGTTTACCGCAAGAACTGGTTGGAGGATAAGAACCAGATGACCATCTCCACCTCTCACTTCATCACTGAGCGATTGGGCGTCATCGAGCGTGAGTTGGGCGATGTGGATAAGAATATTTCAGCCTTCAAGAGCAGCAATCTCCTGCCTGATGTAGAGGCTGCCGCACAGCAGTATATGCAGAAGAGCACCGAGGTTGATAAGCAGATTATGGATCTCAATTCCCGTCTCGCCATCGCTCAGTATATCCGAAATTATCTTACTGGTAAGGTTGGCAAGAACCAGCTTCTTCCAACTAATACCGGTATCGAGAGCCCTGGTATCGAACAGCAGATTACCGAGTACAATAAGAGTCAGTTGGAGCGCAACAATATCGTCGCCAACTCCAGCGAGCAGAACCCATTGGTAGCAGATTATGATCAGAGCCTTGCCTCTATGCGCAAGAGCATCTCTGCTAGTCTCGATAACTTCGTGGTAACCCTGAAGACTCAGTTGGGCACCCTCCAGGCTAACGAGGCTGCTACTACTTCTCAGATTGCCAGCAATCCTAACCAGGCGAAGTACCTGCAGACTGTTGGCCGTCAGCAAAAAGTTAAGGAGGCGTTGTATCTCTTCCTTCTCCAGAAGCGTGAGGAGAACGAGTTGTCTAAGGCGTTTACCGCATACAATACCCGTATCATCACCCCTCCAACAGGAGACAACACCCCTGTGGAGCCGGTTCGTCGCAAGATCTTGCTCATCGCTTTGGTATTGGGCTTCCTTATTCCAATGGTAGTCGTCTATATCCGTGAGAAGGCAAATACCACCGTTCGTGGCCGTAAGGATCTCAAGAAGGTCAACGTACCATTCCTTGGCGAGATTCCATTCTCTATCAGCCGCAAGAACCGTCCAACTCTCGAGCAGCGCATCAAGTTCTGGAAGAAACCTAAAGAGGTTCGTATGATTGTGGTGAAGGCTGGCAAGCGCGATATCGTCAACGAGGCTTTCCGCGTATTGCGTACCAACTTCGAGTTCACCATCGGAACCCATCCGGAGCAGAATGTCATCGTGTTCACTTCATTTAATCCAGGTTCTGGTAAGAGTCATATTGCTGCCAATATGGCGATGTCGCTCGCTATCAAGAAAAAGAAAGTTTTGTTGATAGATGGTGACCTCCGCCATGGTTCAACCTCTATGTTGATTCATAGTCCGGGCGAGGGATTGAGCGATTACCTGAATGGTAGAATCGCCGACATCCACGACATCCTCTATAAGGGTGAGGAAAACGGATTGGTTAAGGGTTTTGATGTGATTCCTATCGGAACCATCCCTCCAAACCCAACCGAGCTTCTCTTCACTCCATTGCTTGAGCAGATGATTAAGACCATGCGCGAGGAGTATGATTATGTATTCATCGACTGTCCACCTATCGAGGTCGTCGCAGATACCCCAATATACGAACAGTTTGCCGATCGTACCATCTTCGTGGTTCGTGCCGGCTTGATGGAGCGTAGTATGTTGCCTGAGGTGAATGCCCTCTACAAGGAGAAGAAGTTCAAGAACATGACATTGATTCTGAATGGAACCAAGGCACAAGGCGGCAGATATGGCAGTCACTACGGTTACGGTTACGGCTATGGTTATGGCTATAACTATAATAAGGAAAAGAATGGGGGGGCAAAATCTTAAATGAATGGATTATAGAATAATAGAAACAAATGTTTAAATTCTTCCAGAAAATATTTAATCAGAGTATGCCATCAGGGGAGCGAGAGCTTCTCCCTGGTGGCATTGATTTTCATTGCCATATCCTCCCAGGCGTGGATGATGGCTTCCAGAACCCGGAAAAGAGTCTGGAGCAGTTGAGAATCTATGAGGAGAGCGGCATGAAGGAAGTGTGGTTCACCCCACATATTATGGAGGATGTACCGAATGAGCCGGAAGAACTCCGCCGTGTCTTTGCAGATTTCAAGGAGAAGTATCTTCAGGATTTTGCCCAGCGACATCCTGGATATCAGGCATCAGGAGCTGAAGGAGCGAAGCAATCTTCTGCGTCCGATGCAGAGCCGTTGCAATTGCATTTGGCAGCCGAGAATATGTTGGATGCTCTTTTCGAGCGTAGATTAAAGGCGAACGATCTTCTTCCGTTAGCCGAAAAGTATCTCTTGGTAGAGACTAGTATATTCGCCCCACCGATGAATTTCCGAGGCTTATTGGAGCGCATCAAGAATAAGGGCTATACCCCGATTCTTGCTCATCCCGAGCGCTATCTGTATATGAAGAAAGAGGATTACGAGGCTTTGAAGTCTCAGGGCATCAAGTTCCAGCGCAACCTCTTCAGCCTGAAGGGGCAGTATGGAGAGCGAGTTCAGAAGCGGTGCCGCCAGCTCCTGAAGTGGCAGATGTACGATTACGTAGGCACCGATCTCCACCGCCTCTCGCAATTGGAGTAAAAATGGCAGCCGAGGTCGGTGACCGTTGGTTTAGGGCGTATGGGTGTGGCTTATGACACACCCTCTTTTATCCTCCGCAGGATTGGACACAAACTGCAGAAGCAATTGCAGTTAAAACTGTAATAATCAAATTGATAATCTTTTTAAGAGTTTCTTTTTTCATAGGCACAATCAGATTTATAGGAAAATAATCATTCATCATTAAGAATCATAAAGGAAACAATTCAGCCGCATTAAAGCACGGACACTCCTTAGGAGTGGCACCCGGCAAATCCCTATGCCCAACGATTTCAGCCTGAGGAAACAGAATCTTCAACTGTAGCAGCAGATGACGAATCACCCTGTACTGAGCATGCGTCAGCGTGTTGGCAGGGCGACCCTCCTCATCCAAGCCACCCTCGTAGCAGATACCGATAGAACATCTGTTGTAAGGTCTGGCATGAGCACCCACCTCCAGCAGTTTTCTGAACTGCGTCAGGCTGCCATCCTTTCTGCAGTAGAAGTGATACCCCACGGTGCGGAAACCACGAGCCTTGTGGTCACGGAGAAGCTGCTTCTCCGTATAGTTGCGGTTGCATTTCGTTGCACTGCAGTGAATCACCAGAAAACGGACACTCTGGGGAGAATCCATCATTTTGCCGTCTTCGTTGTAGGCAAGGAGGAGGTGCTCATTGAGCACCTCCTCATCACCAATGGTCATAGGAAATTTTTCAGTTACCATCGTTTAGAGTTCTTTAAGATTCATTCAATCAATCAGTTAGTAAATCTAGAGACTTACGTTATCACCAGATTCGGAGCCGCCAGTATCCTTACCAGGTTCCTGCGACCCCGTTTGCGAGCCGCCCTGCTGAGGGGTGTCGGAACCTCCCGATCCTCCCTGCGAACCGTTCGGATCGGTAGTAGTACCGCCACCACCATCATCAGAGGCATTTTTCTCTTCTTCTTAGGTGCATGTCTCTTCAGGTTAGCATCCAAGTTCAGATTCACGAAGCGGAAGTCGCCGGTAGCACGTGCTCTCATTCTCAGCCCAGAACATTCTTGAGCACCGAGAAATCATCCTCAGTAGCTGCACCTCCTTGTTCTTGATGCCAATGTAGAAAATGGCGAGGTTGTCCAGTTTCACGTTCTTACCAGCGAGCAGAAGCTCCTTGATGTGTACCACGGCATCAGTCAGGATGCCCTGAATGGTGCCGGCAGAGAAAGGCGAATTGAAGGTGTGCATCTGTTCTGCCAGAGCTTCCAGGTCAATCGTCTCAATAACGTGAGGCTTGGCATAATACTTGCCGTAAGCCTTCTCGTTCTTCTTGTTGTTGTTTTTCTTTAAATCGTACTCGATCATAAGGCATTAAAGGTTTTGGTTGTTGTTGCGTTTCTGTTAAGCGCTGCGCTATGAGACAGAGTACCGGCGGAAGGGCCCGATCCGCGAAGTGTTTCTGAATCACGATGCAAAGATACAACATTGCCAACCCCAAAAAGTACGATGGATATACGATGGTAGTACGATAGTCACCGGAATGGGCAAAACCACTTTTCTGAGTACGGTTTAAGGGTGGTCAGCCCCCTTATGGCTCGCCCAGATACTCGTAGATCAGCATCACCATCCGTAGGCTGAAAGTCTTGTCCCTGGGATGATAGCCTTCGTTCTTGAGCGCCGTTACCAGTGGAGTACAGTGGTTGATGAGTCTCATCAGATGATTCACAGCCACATGCTTGGATTGCATAGGATAGTAGAGCCATGCCAGCTCGAACTTATTGTATATTTTTATCTTCATGTGATAGGTATTTCTTTGAAATGATACTCTTCATTGTTCAAGACGTCACTGAGAGGTCGTCAGAACGTCTCCAAGAGGTCGTCAGAACGTCACTGATCACCCCTCAGAAGCATCTTGACGCATCGTCAGAAGCATTCCGGCGACCTCTCAGAACGTCACTTACTTTTTCTTCTTATCATCCTGCTTTTTGATGAGCTGATCCATGATGAAGCCGTTCTTCTGGCATCTGTCCCATTCCGATGGCGAGATGATCGCCTCGATGTTGATTTCGCCCGGCTGCTTCTCTATCACCGCCCATCCGTTGCCGTAAGAGCGGTGAATCTTCCTGAATCCCAGACTGATCATCACGCTCGCCAGGTTCTGCTGAGCCAGATTGTGGTTCATCGCATTGCAGCAGCCGATGCGCTCCATGATCTCGGAAGAGAAGCGGAACTTGATGAGACTCGGATCCGTGTCAGGTTGAGGCACACGATAGAAGCGCAGGATCTGGTCGGCCATCAGGTTCACGCCCATGAACATCTCGTTGTGCGCCTTCATCTCCTGGATGTCCTCGTTGGTCAGCCAATATACCCAGCCGTCCTCCTTCTTCTTCTGTCGCTCCATCACCTCCTTGCCCAGAGCCACCGCCTGACTATATATGTGGGTATAGTCGATCGGGTTGCTGATAGGGCTCACGATGTTCTCCACCAGCCAAGGGCAGTAGCGGCGGTTCTCAGGGTCCGTAATCAGGTGCATCGTATTGCTGGTGCCGCAGAGCGCCGCACGGTGCATCAGTTCTGAGCGGTACTTGTCGTAGGGGCGACGGATGGAGAACACCAGTTTGGTGACGTTGCTCTTGAAGGCACTCTGGTTCTTGCCCGTCACCTGGTCCAGCTCATCGCAGCACATCAGCGCCTTGCTGGCGAAGGCTTCCATCACATCCTTGTCGGTATAGTTGGCAGTAGATTCATTGATGAAGTACTTGCGCAGGATAGGAGGCAGGGTGTAGTAGAGGGAGGTAGTCTTGAAGATGCCGCCCCTGCCCACGAAGATGAGCATGGTCTGCGCCACCACGTTCGGCGTTACCCATGCCACCACCATCGCCACAAGCCATTTCTTGAAGTAATATCTGAATCGCTCCTGGGTATGACCGTAGCCCGGACAGTAAGCCACTGTCACTCTGTCGGCAAGTTCAGAGATGTAATCCTTCTTGCCGTCCCATTTGGGCAGATTCGAAAGATAGTCGTACATCGGATCCCAAGGCTCGCTGAAGTCGCTGTTGATCACGGAGTGCAGCTTCTGCGGGGTAATCGCCAGCCCCTCCTCATCCATCTTCGACCAGATGGAGTTCTCGATGTTGTCGTCTATCTGCGTCCAGTGATGGAACTTGCCTTTCAGGCTCAGGCTGAGGATCTCATAGTATCCGGTCACCATGTTGTGATGGAACTCATATCGCATGCTGAGCCACTGCTTGATTACCTTGGCAGAAGGGCGTTTGCCGTAGGTCTCACCCTTCTCGTAGAAGTGCCAGGTGCCTTTTCTCTCCACGTGCTTGTAGCAGGAGTTGATTACGCTCGCCGTATCGGGGTAGTCCTTGCTGAAGTGCTCGGTGGCATAGTTGAGCACCTCCTGCTGGTTGATGCCGTATCTCAGACAGATGTTGCCGAAATGGCAGACATACTCGTTGTGGCTGTTACTTTGGAAGATATAACCCTGTTCATCCATCATTTTCAGGATCTTTTCAGCGGCTTGTTCCATACTAGGCACACCTTTTGCTAATAGAATCATTTTCTGGGATGGCTTTTTGCGGGTGCGTTTCGCATACTTCGCCTGCAGCGCCTTCTTGGTATAGAGCTTCTTCAGGTCTTTCAGATTCAGGCTAAAGGTCAGGGCATTCCAGTTGAAATAGGCATGGGAGTCGTAGGCAAGTCCGCACATGCGGGTGATGTCCGTGCACTTGTCATCGGCAGTGATGCCGAGCAGCGCATTGTAGTACTCCATCGCCTTCTGCAGGTTGGCCTCGAAGAGTTCCAGAGCCGAGAGCTCATCATCATCCACGCTGTCGTAGCTGGCGATGATGCGGAATCCACGGCCGCTTGCCGTAACGAAGAGCACCTTGGTGTGCGGATCCGCCTTCGCCTTGCGGATGCACTCTTCCATGAGCTGTGCGTCCACGTGGTCGTAATCCAGGGCGATGTTGCGAAGCACCTTCTTGATGTTTCGCATCTCCTTGCCGTAACCATCCATCAGAGCAGCCACAGTGATGCCCGGCATCTGGATTTTCACCTCCTGTGCAAGCTGCTTGCTGATGGCGAGGCGCTGACGGTACTCCAGGGTACGTGCCTGGGTGAGAGGATCCTTGGTGATGATTCTCTCTAACTCCTCCCAGTTGGTGAGAGGACGACTTTCACTTGATGCGATAGCGTAGAAGAAAGAGGGCAAGATAGCCTCTGCATTCTCTTGATTGTTTGTTGTTGTTGGTATCATCATTACTATTGTTTAAAATTGTAAGTGTTTATGCTGATAAAGGCATCAAGGATACAGGTGTGTGAAGGGGGGATATGAAAAAACTAGCGTTAAAGCACTGTTAAAAACAGTATCTAACTAGTTGATATTCATTTCTTTTATCTTTCGCGTACGCTGTTATATCAAAGATGTTAAGCCACCCCCTTCACATAAGCGTATGATTTGACGTGATTGTCAACTGGGCACAAAGGTAAGACAAAGGTTTGAAATAACCAAACGCGGTTTCCGTATATCGGAAACCGTTAAAATTAATTTAAATAGTTATGAAATTATTAGACTTTTTTAGACAAGCAATGGCATCTGTCATTCAGTTTGCAGGGAAAAAAAAGGTGTAGCCCGTTCCCTCGAAGTGTTCAACCATTTACTCCGTCTGGTTCATGACTGGGTACAGAAAGCCGTCAACAACGGCAGTCTTCAGGATCCTCATCACACCTGGGTGTTGAACAACAAGGATCTTCCCGATGCTTATGGGGTATCGGGAGGATTCATACGTCGTGGTCTGAACGACGATTTTGACCCCTCATTGAGTGATGCGATCCGAATGACGGTCTGGTTATTGGATCATGCTTTTCCTGTGACGGATCATCCAACGGAGCGAGAGGAGAAGGAATCAGAGAAGCAGCGAGTAGAGTTGCTTTTATCTCTGACGGATGCGATGTTGTCAGACAGTGAGCACATCTCGCATCATCACCGTAAACTCTTCAGTGCCCCCTTGAAGGATTTGGTTCTGAAGTACTTCTCCTCACCAGGCGGAGCAAAAGATTAATCCTCCACGAATCCCTCCTCTCTCTCTCTCATGATTCCTTAGCTCCAGACAATCGCAACTCTGTTGCGTAAGCACTCTCAGCCAGGGATAAGGCAATCAATGAAATAAGTGGTGAAGAGCAGGTCGCAAGGAATTTGTTCTCCTGGACCGGGATTGTTTTTTTTGTTAAAATCGTAGAAATGCTTGGTTGTTTGGGAGAATTGATGTATATTTGCAATTCATTAGATAGCGTTTGATTATGGCAAGAAAATTATATCCTATAGGAATTCAGACATTTGAGGAAATCCGCAAGTTGGACAACCTCTATATCGACAAGACGGAATACATTTATCGTATGACACATACAGATGGAAAGTATTTCTTCCTGAGTCGCCCACGCCGTTTCGGCAAGTCGCTGCTGGTTTCCACCTTCAAGAGTTATTTCGAAGGCAAGAAGGAACTCTTCGAGGGGCTTGCCATCGAGAAGCTGGAGAAGGAGTGGACGGCTTATCCCGTGCTGCACTTCAGC
>ENA-OQMX01000110-OQMX01000110.1-human-gut-metagenome-genome-assembly--contig:-NODE-110-length-21932-cov-2.979133_pt1 | contig 21932 bp, 17 predicted proteins | sample MGYA00242622_ERZ504866 | MGnify/ENA primary metagenome ERZ504866 (study PRJEB26092, sample SAMD00036422) | human gut metagenome | host: Homo sapiens | study: EMG produced TPA metagenomics assembly of...
GACGAGGTAGTACTATAGGGGAATGTTTGCGGGGATGCAAGGACTTTTTTTGGGTTGTTGCCCTGCCTTACGGGTTTTCCTGGGACGGGGCAGAAATAATCACTCTTCGAGCGATTATTTCTATCCACCGTCCCGATAAAACCCTGATGGGACGGTTAAACACTTGCTAGGCGATTATTTCTGCCCCGTCCCGATAAAACCCTCACGCGGCGATGCCTTACTTGTAGAGGTAGGCGATCGCGATGCCTTGGTGGACTTGGATTTTGGCCGTTTTCCTGACGACATTAGAGATGCCCGTGTCGGCTAACAAACCTAGCGGGGCGTGGTCTAGTTCCCACTCTAGGCCGTGTTCGCTCACCTTGGTGTTGGGGGCTATGGCGATGATGGAGAAGGTTTTGCCTTCGGCGCCCTCGATGGTCCACGATTTGCCTGCGTGAAGGATGCGGGCGACTACCTTGTCCTCGGCAATCCAGACGGGGGCGTCCTCGTAGCCCGCGAGCAGCCCCAGTACGGAAAGGGCCATGTCAGGACGGCCGCCGGTGGCGCAGGTCGCAACCACCTCGGCACCCGGCCAGCGACGACGGACGGAATCGAGCGCCAGCGCCAGATCGGTATAGTCCTTGTACGGGTCATGGCGTTCAACTTCAAAGTCGGTAGCGGCATCGACCAGCGCGCGACCCGCGTCGCTCACCGTGTCGGCATCCCCCACATACACATCGCAGCCCAGGCCGGCGCCCAAAAGCGCGTCGAGCCCGCGGTCCACGGCGACAACGTGGCCGCACTCCCCCGCCAGCTGACGTAGCAGATCCGCGCTCGCCACCACGGGCGAGCCACACACCACTAATACCTTGCAAGCCACAGCTCTCGCCTATCCCTCAAACGAAAGCACGCGGGCCAGGTCCAGGTCCTCATAACTATCGATAAAGATCTCGCAGTTGTCGCGAACCTCATCACGCTCCATACGGCCGTGCGGGTCATAAATACCCACGCGCTTAAAGCCGGCGGTGCCAGAGCTCTTTAGGCCAAAGACGGCGTCCTCAAACACCCACGCGCGCTCAAACTTGTGCCCATGGCGCTCCTCCAGACGGTGCAGCGCCAGCTCGTACACATCGGGGAACTGCTTAGAGCGCCCGGCCTCGCCCGTGGTGGTCATAAACTCCATGTAGGTATTTAGCCCGGCGCCCGCAAGCGCAGACGTAACCAGCTCGGCCGGCGTGGACGTGGCAACGCACATGGCAACACCGGCCTCCTGCGCCTGCTTCAAAAATGCCAGGAGCCCCTCACGCGGCGGCACCTTGGAGTACCCATCGATCAAAATCTCGCCAAGCTCACGATACAGCTCCTCACCATTCGCGCCAATGCCCCACGTGTCGTGGTAGGCCTGGCACTCGTCCTCCAGCGACAAATGCTCAAACTGGGCAAAATCGTCGACCGTCACGTCAACCCCGTGGCGGTGCAATAACTCGGGCTGGGCATAGGCCCAAACGGGGGTGCTATTAACCAGCGTGCCGTCGCAATCGAAAATAAAAAGCAACACTTGGGGCAGCGATGCGGTCCATAAACGAGCCTTTCGATGTCAAATGGTAAACAACCTGCTAAAAACGTTTTTACCAAACGTAAACCTAACAATCTAGAAACCCTAATTGGTAAAGCTGTCAAGAGTTTTTACCATCGCAATTCTGCCAGTGGTATAAACATGGCGCTTACCGATTTAAACGCCATCGCAAATCCACTTTCGTTCATAAAACTAACGTACAGGTGTTATCGTAGTTTTTTGCCGAAAGTTCCACCGAGCACGCGAGGTGGAACGAATCATAGAACTATCGCCGTCCCTTCGATTCGTGCAGCCTTGGACCTTTCGCATCTAGTCACCAAGGCAACACGCTGCCGCGTCATGATGGGATCAAACGTGAGCGATACAAAGCTAAAGCCAGCAACCAAAAAGCCTGCTACCCGTAAAGCCGCCCCGCACGCGCCGGAGCTCACCAAAGACGATGTCTATCTGTTTGGCATCGGTACGTGGGAGCGCAGCTGGGAAAAGATGGGCGCGCACCCCGACACGCAGAACCGTACGCGCGGCTGGCGTTTTTGCGTTTGGGCTCCCGACGTAAAGAGCGTTCATGTCATTGGTGAATTTAACGACTGGGATGAGCAGGCCAACCCGCTGGTGCCCGTGCATACGAGCTCTATTTGGGAAGGCTTTATTCCTGGCGCCGAGCAGGGTCAGCTCTATAAATATCTCATCGAGACCAACGAGGGCGAAAAGCTCTACAAGGCCGATCCGTACGCCTTTAAGGCCGAGTGCCCTCCGGGGACGGCGAGCGCGCTGTGGACCCTCGATGGCTACCAGTGGAACGACGCCGCGTGGCTCAAGCGCCGCGCCGGCCACAATCACATGTCGCAGCCCCTTAACATCTACGAGGTGCATATTGGATCGTGGAAGCGCCACGGCGACGCGCCGCAGGGCGAACCCGACGAGTACGGCAATTACCCCGGCCCCATGGATCCCTTCCCCGCGCAGCGCGGTGAGTTTTACACCTATGACGACCTGTCGGTGGAGCTCGTGGACTACGTCCGCGACATGGGCTACACGCATATCGAGGTCATGCCGCTTATGGAGCATCCCTTCGATGGCTCCTGGGGCTACCAGACGACCGGCTACTACGCCGCCACGTCACGCTACGGCACCCCGCAGCAGCTCATGCACTTTATCGATGCATGCCACGAGGCAGGCATTGGCGTGATCATGGACTGGGTGCCCGGCGGTTTTTGCGCCGACTCCCACGGCCTTGCTACCTTTAACGGCCACATGCTGTTTGAGCACGAGATTCACCCCAACTGGGGCACGCACAAGTTTGACTTCGCTCGCGGCGAGGTCCGCTCCTTCCTGGTCTCAAACGTGCTGTACTGGCTCGAGAACTTCCACGTGGACGGTATTCGCATGGACGGCGTATCCAGCATGCTGTACCTCAACTTTGGCATTGATGATCCCGGCCAAAAGAAGTTCAACAAGTACGGTACCGAGGAGGATCTGGACGCCAGCGCGTTTATTCGCCAGGTCAACTGCGCCGTGGAGGCGCACTACCCCGACGTGATGATGATGGCCGAGGAGTCCACTGCGTGGCCGCTCGTGACCTATCCGCCGCAGGATGGCGGCTTGGGCTTCCACTACAAGTGGGACATGGGCTGGATGAATGACACCCTGCACTACATGCAGACCGATTTTCCGTGGCGCCCCGGCAACCACGGGCTGCTCACGTTCTCCATTATGTATGCCTTTACCGAGAACTTTATTTGCCCACTCAGCCACGACGAGGTCGTGCACGGCAAGTGCTCGCTCATCGGCCGCATGCCGGGCGACTGGTGGCGCCAGTTTGCCGGCCTGCGCACGCTGGCCTTCTACCAGATGACGCACCCCGGCGCCAAGCTCAACTTTATGGGCAACGAGATCGGCCAGTTTATTGAGTGGCGCTATTACGAGTCCATCCAGTGGTTCCTGACCGAGGAGTACGAGACCCACAAGCATCATCAGGCGTTTATCAAGGCGCTCAACCACCTGTACACCGCCGAGCCCGCTCTGTACGAGCGCGGCTATACCGACGACGGATTTACCTGGATCGATGCGGACAACTCCAAGCAGTCCATCGTGAGCTTTGTGCGCCAGGGCGAGGACATCGACGACGACCTGGTGATCCTGATCAACTTTGACCCGGCGAGCTACGAGAGCTTCCGCGTGGGCGTGCCGCGCGAGGGCGACTGGGAGGTCATCTTCGATTCTGACCGTCCCGAGTTTGGCGGCAGCGGATACGCCGGTGAGGAGCCCTACACCTGCTCGAGCGAGCCCTATCCCTGGAACGGGCAGATGGACTCTATTGAGATCAAGGTGCCCGGCCTGGCAGGCGTGGTGCTTAAGCGCCGCGGTCCCAGCAGCTATAAGCCGCCCGTGGTTGAGGAGCCCAAGAAGACGATGCGCAAACGTGCGTCTTCGGTGAAGCCCAAGCCTGCGGCTGCTAAGAAGGCTCCGGCTAAGACGAAGGCTACGACGACCAAAGCCAAAGCCAAGGCCAAGACCGCCGCAAAGCCCGCTGCTAAGGCTACCGCGACCAAGAAGCCGGCTGCCAAAAAGGCCGCCACCAAGGCCAAGGCTGCTTCTGTTAAGTCGTCCGCCAAGGATGCGTAACAAAGCCGTTACAGCTGTAATTACCCGCCTCGCCGAGGCGTAGGATACAAGTCATAACCGTTCCGGGAGAAACATCCCCGGGGGAAAGGAACGTATGAATAAGATCTTCGACAACAAGCAGGAGTTTACCGAGCTCTATCGCGATGCCGTCATGAGCATCAGCGGCAAGAGCGTCGAGGCCGCCAGCGACCTGGACCGCTTTAACGCCCTGGCCAAGCTCGTGGCCGAGAAGGCACGCACCGTTGCCACCAAGAGCGACGCCCGCGTCACCGCCGAGGGCAAGAAGCGCGTGTACTACTTCTCGATCGAGTTTTTGATCGGCCGCCTGCTTGACAACTACCTGCTCAACTTTGGCGTGCGCGACATGGTCGCCGAGGCGCTCGACGACATGGGCTTTGACCTGTCCGTCATCGAGAACCAGGAGCCCGATCCGGCCCTGGGCAACGGTGGCCTGGGCCGTCTGGCCGCATGCTTCCTGGATTCCATGGCAGCCGAGGGCATTGCCGGCTACGGCAACGGCATGCGCTACCGCTACGGCCTGTTTAAGCAGGAGATCGTCAACGGCAGCCAGGTCGAGGCCACCGACGAGTGGCTCACCCACGGCTATCCCTGGGAGGTCCGTCGTCAGGACAAGGCCGTGACCATTAAGTTTGGTGGCCATGTTGAGGGCTTTGAGGAGAACGGCCGCACGTTCTACCGCACGGTGGACACGCAGGATATCCTGGCCGTTCCTTATGACATCCCCGTGGTGGGCTATGCCGGCGAGACCGTCAACAAGCTGCGCGTATGGGCCGCCGAGCCGGTCGAGGAGCACTTTGACCTGGAGGCCTTCAACCGCGGCGACTACGCCCTGGCCGACGCCGAGCGTGCCGAGGCCGAGGCCATCAGCGCCATCCTCTACCCCAACGACGCCGGCGAGCACGGCCGTCTGCTGCGCCTGAAGCAGGAGTACCTGTTTGTCTCGGCCGGCATCTACAGCCTGCTCGACACCTTTGAGAAGGAGCATGGAGAGAACTGGGAGCTGCTGCCGCAGTTTGTTGCCATCCATACCAACGACACCCACCCCGCCATGTGCGGCCCCGAGCTCATGCGTATCCTCATCGACGAGAAGAAGCTCGAGTGGGATGACGCCTGGAACATCGTGACGCAGGTCGTGAGCTACACCAACCACACTATCCTGCCCGAGGCTCTGGAGAAGTGGCCCATCGGCACGTTCTCCAAGCTCCTCCCCCGCGTGTATCAGATCATCGACGAGATCAGCCGTCGTTGGCACGAGTCGTTCGACACCACGCAGGAAGGCTGGCAGGAGCGTCTGCGCCAGACCGCCATCCTGTGGGACGGCGAGATTCGCATGGCCAACCTGTCCGTGATCTGCAGCCACAGCGTCAACGGCGTGGCCAAGATCCACTCCGACATCATCAAGAACATCGTGCTCAAGGATTTCTATGCCCTGACGCCCGAGAAGTTCAACAACAAAACCAACGGCATCTCGCACCGTCGCTTCTTTGCCGAGGCCAACCCCACCTACGCCAAACTCGTGACCGAGGCAATTGGCGACGGCTGGCTCAAGGACGCCTTTGAGCTGGAGAAGCTCAAGGAGTTCCAGAACGACACCGAGTTCCTGAAGGCCGTGGGTGCCTCCAAGCGCGCCAACAAGGAGCGCCTGGCCGCCTACGTCAAGGCCGAGACCGGTCTGGTCATCGACCCCAACACCGTCTTCGATGTTCAGGTTAAGCGCTTCCATGCCTACAAGCGCCAGCTCATGAACATCATGAAGGTGATGGACATCTACAACCGTCGCATCGCGAATCCCAACTTCCACGTGACGCCGACGACCTTCATCTTTAGCGGCAAGGCTGCCTCGAGCTACACCTTTACCAAGGAGACTATCCGCCTCATTAACTCCGTGGCCGACGTCATCAACAACGACCCGCGCGTCAACGAGGTCATGAAGGTCTGCTTTATCCCCAACTTCCGCGTGAGCAACGCCCAGCTCATCTACCCCGCCGCCGAGATCTCGGAACAGATCTCCACGGCCGGCAAGGAGGCTTCGGGCACGTCCAACATGAAGCTCATGATGAACGGCGCCATTACGCTGGGTACCCTCGACGGCGCCAACATCGAGATCGCCGACCTGGCCGGTCGCGAGAACGAGGCCATCTTTGGCCTAACCGCCCCCGAGGTCGAGCAGCTCTGGGCGTCGAACAACTACTTTGCTTGGGATACGCTCAACAACGATCGCGAGCGCCTGGGCCGCGTGATGGACGAGCTCAAGGCAACACGTTTGCCGGCCTTTCGGGCAACTTTGAGAGCATCTACAACGAGCTCATGAACAACAACGACCCCGACCTGGTCATGGCAGACTTCCGCAGCTACGTGGATGCGTGGGAGAAGCTCACCGGCAGCTATGGCGACCAGGAGACCTGGAACCGCAAGGCGCTGCTCAACACCGCCTCGAGCGGCTGGTTCTCGAGCGACCGCACCATTCGCGAGTACCGCGACGAGATCTGGCACGCTTAAAGGCGCGCGAGCTCCCCTATGCCAGCACGGCATTACTCGACGGGCGTGACGTTGCGCCGCGCCCGTCGCTAATGGGTTTAGGAACATCGATGACAGAAGGAGAAATCGATGAGTAAGAAAGAATGCATCGCGATGCTCCTCGCAGGAGGACAGGGCAGCCGATTGGGGGCACTCACCCAAAAGATCGCTAAGCCGGCGGTTAGCTTTGGTGGCAAGTTCCGCATTATCGACTTTTCGCTCTCCAACTGCTCCAACTCGGGCATCGACACGGTGGGCGTTCTGACGCAGTATCGCCCCTACCTGCTGCATGCCTACGTGGGCTCCGGCGAGGCATGGGATCTGGACAGCCGCGACGGCGGTGTGTCGATCCTGCCGCCGTACGAGACGCAGACCGGCGGCGCCTGGTATGCGGGCACGGCCGACGCCATTACGCAGAACCTCGACTACATCAAGGCCAACGACCCCAAGTACGTCCTGATTCTTTCGGGCGATCACCTGTATCGCATGGACTACCGCAAGATGCTCAAGACGCACATTGAGAATAACGCCGACCTCACGGTGAGCGTTATGCCCGTGCCGTGGGAGGAGGCCAGCCGCTTTGGCATCCTGACCACCGACCCCGAGGACGGCCGCATCACCAAGTTCACCGAGAAGCCCGATAAGCCCGATTCGAACCTCGCGTCCATGGGCATCTACATCTTCTCGGCCGACGTGCTGATCGAGGCGCTCGAAGAGGACGCTCTGGACCAGCGCTCGAGCCACGACTTTGGCAAGGACATCATCCCCAAGCTGCTCGGCGAGGGCAAGCGCCTGTACAGCTACGAGTTCCACGGCTTTTGGAAGGACGTCGGCACCATCGCCAGCTTCCACGAGACCTCGATGGACCTGCTGGGCAACAACCCCGAGTTCGATCTGTTCGACAAGCACTTCCCCATCATGTCCAACATCACCACGCGTCCGCCGCACTACATTGGCCCGGACGGCCGCCTGGACGATTGCCTGGTCTCCAACGGCTGCAAGATCTACGGCACCGCTCGCCACTCGATCCTTTCGACCGATGTCATCATCGAGGAGCGCGCCGTGGTCGAGGACTCCGTGCTGCTGCCGGGCGCGCACGTCAAGAGCGGTGCGCACATCTGCCGCGCTATTTTGGGCGAGAACTCCACGGTCGAAGAGGGCGTGAAGCTCGGCTCTGTCGATACCACCAAGGATACGGCCGTCGTTGGAAATGACGTCGTTATCGGGAAGGGGGAATGATCCGATGATCAATCGCAAGGCCATCGGTTATATCACCGCTAACTACTCTTCGACTTACGGCAGCGTGCTGCTCAAGGACCGTCCCATCGCGTCCGTCCCTTTTTGGGCCGCTACCGCCTGATCGACTTCCCGCTGTCCAACATGATGAATGCCGGCATCAAGACCGTCGGCGTCGTCATGCCGGGAAACTACCGCTCGCTGATCGACCACGTGGGCTCGGGTAAGGACTGGGGCCTGGACCGCAAGAAGGGCGGCCTGTTCATGGTGCCCGGCAACGCGTATGGCACCACCAAGGGCGGCATGCGCTTCCTGCTGCGCGACATCATCTCCAACAAGACGCTGTTCCAGCGCTCGGACAAGCCCTATGTTGTGATGATGGGCACCAACATCATCTTTAACATGGACCTCAACACCATCATCGACGCGCACGAGAACTCCGGCGCTCAGATGACCGTGGTGTACTGCAAGGCCACGCGCAACGTCGATGACGAGACCAAACTCGAGATTAACGAGAACGGCCGCCTGACGGGCGTGAGCGCCGGCGTCGTGTACGGCGACAACGCCTCTATGGACTGCTGCATCGTCAACCGCGAGACGCTGCTCGAGATTATCGACCACTACCAGGCCGCCGACTATCTGGACCTGCTCGAGGCACTCCAGGGCGACTTTGGCAACATCGACGTGTGCAGCTACGAGTACAAGGGCGAGGTCGTGGGCGTGTTTAGCGAGAAGTCGCTGTACCGCCGCAGCATGGACCTGCTCGACCAGACCGTGGCCGATCAGCTCTTTGACCCCGAGCGCCCGATCCTGACCAAGGCTCACGACGTGCCGCCTTCGCGCTATGCGACCGGCAGCCACGCGTGCAACTCGATCATCTCGGCCGGCTGCATCATCAAAGGCACCGTGCGCAACTCGATCCTGTCGCGCGGCGTCGTGGTCGAGGAAGGCGCTTCGGTGACCAACTCGATCATCAACCAGAGCTGCATCATCAAGAGCGGCGCCCGCGTTGAGAACGCCATCCTGGACAAGAACAACGTGGTTCCCACCAACACCGAGCTTCGCGGCACGCCCGAGAACATCCTGGTGCTGGGAAAGGCTCCGTTAACTTCCGACACCACCATCGTACGTTAACGTTGACACCGCAACATCGCTCGTAACATGTAGAATAGCCGCCCGGTTAGCGCCAGGCGGCTATTCTCGAATTGGAATATGGGAGACAATATGGCAGATTCCAGCAAAAAGATGCAGATCGTGTTTTGCCTCGGCCGAGTGCGCACCGTTTGTTAAGACCGGTGGCCTGGGCGACGTAGCGGGCTCGCTGCCTGCGGCACTCGTGCGCGCCGGCGCCGAGGTCATCGTGATGGTGCCCAAGTACGCCACCATCAAGGACGAATACAAGGCGCAAATGGAGCACTTTGCCGACTTTTACGTGAGCCTGGGCTGGCGCAATGAGTACTGCGGGCTGGAGAAGCTCGAGCGCGACGGCGTCACCTATATGTTCGTGGACAACGAGCGCTACTTTGCGCGCGACTATCCGTACGGCTTCTTTGACGACGGCGAACGCTTTGCGTTCTTCTCCAAGGCCATCACCGAAAGCCTGCAGCACCTGCCGGCCGGTTTTGAGTGCGACATCCTGCACTGCAACGACTGGCAGACGGCGCTGGCGCCCGTGTTCTTGCGCGAGTTCTACCAGGGCCTGCCGCTGTACGACCGCGTCAAGACCGTGTTCTCGATCCACAACGTAGCGTTCCAGGGCCAGTTTAGCGACACCGTGATGGAGGACATCCTAGGTGTGGCGCATATTCCGGCGGCAGCTACGCAGTTGCGTTGCGACGCCTGCAGTATCAACTACATGCTGGGCGCGCTGCACTATGCCGATGCCATCACCACGGTGAGCCCCACCTATGCGGGCGAGATCCAGACGCCCGAGTTTGGCGAGGGCCTGGACGGCGTGCTGCGCGAGCGCTCCTATGCGCTGCAGGGCATCCTCAACGGCATTGACGTGGCGGCCTTTGACCCGGCAACCGACAAGCGCATTGCCGCCAACTACACGGTTGACGACCGTTCCGGCAAGGCCGTGTGCAAGGCCAAGCTGCAGGAGGAGCTGGGCCTCGAGGTTCGCGACGACCGCCCGCTTATGGTGATGGTCACGCGCCTGACGCGCCAGAAGGGCATGGACCTGGTCATGTACGCGCTCGACCGCATCCTGTCCGGCGGCGTGCAGGTGGCGGTGCTGGGCACCGGCGACCGCGACTACGAGGACGGCCTGCGCTACTTCCAGGACAAGTACCCCGGCACCATGGCCGCACGCATCGAATTTGACCCGGCGCTGTCGCAGCGCATGTACGCCGCCGCCGATATGTTCCTGATGCCTTCGAAGTTTGAGCCTTGCGGTCTGTCGCAGATCATCGCCATGCGCTACGGCACCCTACCCATCGTGCGCGAGACCGGTGGCTTGAAGGACACCGTGATCCCGTATAACGAGTTCACCGGCGAGGGCACGGGCTTCTCGTTTAGCAACTTTAATGGCGACGAGATGGGCGACGCGGTCTTCCGCGCGGCGCGCCTGTTCTGGGATAACCGTGAGGCATGGAACAAGCTGGTCACGCAGGCCATGAGCCAGGACTTTAGCTGGACGCGCTCGGCCGATAAGTATCTGGACCTGTACTTCTTTATGCACCCTGAGATTGAAAGGCCGGCGGCTGTGGCTGAAGTTGCAGCTGTCGATGAGCCCGCTGCCGCTGAGGCCGAACCTGCGGCGACCGTTAAGGAGCCCGCTGCCGCTGAGGCCGAACCTGCGGCGACCGTTAAGGAGCCCGCTGCTGTTGAGGAGCCCAAGGCCGAGGAGAAGCCGGCGGCCGAGGCCGAAGTTAAGCCCGCTGCGAAGCCTGCCGCCAAGAAGACGACGACTCGCAAGACAACGGCCAAGAAGGCCACGACCACGAAGGCCGCTGCTAGCAAGACTAGCGCCGCTAAGGGAACTACTGCCAAGGCATCGACTACGCGCAAGCGTACGACCGCCGCTGCCAAGAAGGCCGCCGAGGCCGAGGCCGCTCCCGAGGCAAAGGCCGAGCCCGCGGCAAAGGCTCCGGCCAAGACCGCTGCCAAGAAGACGGCTGCGACCAAGACCACGACTGCCAAGAAGGTCACGGCTACGAAGTCGACGACGACCAAGGCCGCTACGACGAAGGCCGCCGCGAAGACGACCCCGAAGGCTGCTGCAAAGCCCGCCGACAAGGTCGAGGAGGCGCCCTCCGAGCCCAAGGCCAAGGCAACTGTCGAGGCAAAGCCGGCTGCCAAGACCACCACGCGCAAGCGCTCTACGACGACGGCCAAGAAGACCACGACCAAGGCTGCAGCTCCCAAGGCAGAGGCTAAGGCCGAGCCCGCCAAGGAGGCCCCGATCTCCCCCGCTGTTCCGGCCGAGGAAAAGGCTCCGACCAAGAAGACCTCCGTCCGTAAGGCAACGGCCACCCGCAAGCGCCACTAATCCGGACGATTAAAACTTAATCCTCAAAGCAAAAGAGGGCGTCCCAACCAGGCGCCCTCTTTTGCGTTGAACTTCTCCATTAAAAAGAGGGCCGGTTTACTACGACAAAATGGCTCCGGCCGACCACGGCGGGTAATCTACGAAATTGGCAACGCCTCTACCTGCGGTTTTAATATCACCAAAATGACCCTGGTTGAGATCATTCAATTCGTCGTAGTAAACCGGGTTACTTTTGTTTGGCTACAAATAGTATCGGTATAGGCACATTTGAATATCGCGATAATTTGGGTGGTAAAACGATTTTCTAGGACAACCGTTCGCCGATGGTAAACGGATGTTGTTTATACAGCCTGTGTACAAAAGATATACTTACATCCAGTGCGTAAAGCCCATGGCCCGCAGGCCGTGATTCTATTGAACTGGACCGAATTATGAGATTGATTCACAACAGCCGTCTGCCGCAGTTTCGTACTCCGTTTGGCGCTGTGACCACTGGAACTTCCGTTTCGCTATCGGTGATTTTGGAGGATGCCGACCCCAACCAGGCAACGCTCACCCTGCGCACCTGGGTCGATGAAATCGGTGAGTCTCTGTATCCCATGACGCACGAGGGCGACGGCATATTTACCGTAGGGCTTGAGTGCACTGAGCCCTGTCTTATCTGGTACAGCTTTATCTGCAACATCGAGGGCCAGCCCGAGGTACGCCTGGGTGCACCGCAGGGTCGCACCGGTGGCGAGGGTGTGACCTACAACTACGCCGAGGTTCCGTCCTTCCAGATTACCGTCTACAAGCACCGAGAGAACCGTCCCACTTGGTACGAGCGCGGTATGGTCTACCAGATCTTCCCCGACCGCTATGCACGCGACGAAAACTGGCGCGAACGCACGCTTGCCGAAGTTGAAAAACCGCGCAAAGGAATCCAGCGCCGCATGGTCGAGGACTGGAACGAACCGCCCGAGTACGAGCGTGCCGAAGACGGCTCCATCAAGACCTGGGATTTTTACGGCGGCTCGCTCAAGGGTATCCAAAATGACCTGCCCCGCATTGCCGAGCTAGGCTTTACGGCCATCTACCTCAACCCCATCTTTGAGGCCGCGAGCAACCACCGCTACGACACGGCCGACTACACCAAGATCGACCCGATCCTGGGCACCGAGCAGGACTTTACCGAGCTGTGCCAGGCAGCCGAGAAGCTGGGCATCTCCATCATCCTGGACGGCGTCTTCAACCACACGGGCGACGATTCGATCTATTTCAACCGCTACGGCAACTATCCCGGCGTGGGCGCCTGGCAGAGCGAGGATTCACCGTGGCGCGATGCGTTTTACTCCATGAGGACGGCTCGTATGACTGCTGGTGGGGCGTGGGCAACATGCCCGCCATCAATGAGAGCTCCAAACTGGTGCGCGAGCGGCTCCTGGGCAAGGACGGCGTGATCCGAAAATGGCTGCGCGCCGGCGCCCATGGCTGGCGTCTGGACGTGGCCGATGAGCTTTCCGATGACTTCCTGGCCGAGATCAAAAAGGCCGTGCTCGCCGAGAAACCCGATGCGCTGCTGCTCGGCGAAGTCTGGGAGGACGCCTCCAACAAGATCAGCTATGGCCACCTGCGCCGCTATCTGCAGGGCTCTGAGCTCGACTCTGCCATGGACTACCCCTTCCGCGACATGGTCATCGGCTTTTTGATGGGCTACAAGAATGCCTATCAAGCTGCTGAGGACATCGAGACCCTGCGCGAGAACTACCCGCGCGAGGCACTGGCCTGCGCGCTCAATCTGCTTTCGAGCCACGACCGCCCGCGCATTATCTCGGTGCTCGGTGGTGGCCCCGACGAGTCGCAGCTGCCCGAGAGCGAGCGCAGCAAATGGCGCCTGGACGAGAACTCGATGGGCCTGGCCAAGAGCCGTTTTTGGTTGGCAACGCTCATGCAGATGACCTTCCCAGGAGTGCCCTCGATCTATTATGGCGACGAGTACGGCTTGGAGGGCCTCACCGATCCGGGCAACCGCCGCACCCTGCCGACCAAGGACCAACTCCACGACTTCGATACGCTAGCCATCGTTAAGAACGCATCTGCCATTCGCCGCGCGTTACCGTTTATGGTCGATGGCGAGATCAAGGCCTTTGCGCTCAACGACGACGTCTTGGCCTACACCCGCACGGGCAAAGACGGCGAGGCCGCGACGGTTATCATCAACCGCAGCCTGCGCAATTCGCACTGCGTGACGATTCCGGCGCTCGGCGAATGCGCAAGCGACGTGATCAGCGGCCACGAGTGCGAAATCCACAACGGTACCGTCACGCTCGACCTGTACCCGCTGGGCTCTTCGATCATCTATCACCATGCCGAGAAGCGCCTGCAGGAGCCGCTCGACCACGGCGCGGGCGTCGTATGCCACATCACCTCGGTGCCGACCGATGACGGCAAGCCCGGCACAATCGGTGCGCCCACGCGTCGTTTTATCGACCACCTGGCCGCCATGGGCATGCGCTACTGGCAGGTCCTTCCCGTCAACCCGACGGACTTCTTCCGCTCCCCCTACGCCGGTCCTTCGGCCTTTGCAGGCAATATCGACCTGCTGCCCGAGAGCCACGAGGAGCTGGCCGCCGACTTCGTCACCTGGAAGACCCGCGGCGGCGAGGATGCCGACCCGCTGTACACGGCGTTTAAACATCGCAACGCCGACTGGCTCGAGAAGTACTGCGTCTACATGGCGGTAAAGAAGCACTTTGAGGGACTGTCGCGCCACGATTGGCCGGCGGATGTCGCGCGCTACAACGAGTACCTGATCGATGACAAGCGATTCCACGACGAGGCCGAGCTGCAGGCGTACATGCAGTATCGCTTTGACCTTGCCTGGTGCGAGCTTATGAACTATGCACACAAGAAGGGCATCGAGGTCATCGGCGATATCCCGATGTATGTCTCGGACGATTCGGCCGACGCGTGGAGCGAGCCCGAAAACTTCTGGCTATCCGACACCGGCAAGGCGATTGAAATTTCGGGCGCGCCGCCCGACAACTTTGCGCCCGAGGGCCAGGTGTGGGGAAACCCCACCTTCCGCTGGGATCACATGAAGAAGAACGGCTATCGCTGGTGGATGGATCGCCTGCGTCGTGCGTTCGCGCTCTACGACCGTGTGCGCCTGGACCACTTCCTGGGTTTCCACAGCTACTTTAGCATCCCCGCCGGCGAGGCCTGTGCCGACGGCCGCTGGCTTGCGGGACCAGGCAAAGACCTGTTCCAGACCGCCTACGACGAGCTGGGTCCGCTCAACTTTATCGCCGAGGATCTAGGCTATCTGACGCCTGGCGTTCGCGCCATGGCTTCGACCTGCGGTTTCCCCGGCATGGACGTGCTGGAGTTTAGCAACTACGACGTTCGCTGCGGAATTCATCCCACGCCTGGCAAGATCCTGTACACCTCGACGCACGACACCTCAACGCTTGCCGGATGGTGCACGCATTCCTTTGCGGGCGGCGACGACCCGAGCGGCATTGCATTGGCAAGCGAGCTCATGGGCGATGCCCTGGCAAGCGATGCTCCGCTCGTGATGATGCCGCTGCAGGACGTGCTGGGGCTGGGCGACGATGCACGTATGAACGTGCCGGGCGTGGCCACGGGCAACTGGACCTGGCAGGCGCAGGAGGCCGACATTGCTGCGGCTGAGGAGAAAACTGCGGAGCTCCTGCGCAGCACCCATAGATTCTGGGGCGAAGCGTGATAAAACCCCGGATATAGGGTACAGTTACAGCTGTTTGAATTTTTGCGGGCAGAGCGATCTGCCCGCTTTGTGCTGAAAAGGAAGTATTATGGCGCGCTACGATTACAAGTGCACGAGCTGCGGCAACGTGTTTGAGGTTGAGCATCCCATGACCGAGACGCCCGAGGTCGTATGCCCCAGCTGCGGTGCCCCGGCATCCAAGACGTTCTCGGCCAGCGGCATTAAGTTCGACGGCAGCGGTTTCTACAACACCGACCAGCGCAGTGGTGGCTCCAGCACCAGCGCCACCAGTGGCTGTTGCGCCAACTGCCCGCATAACCACTAGTGACAAGCGGCCCCGCGATCAACTCCGATCGCGGGGCCGCTTCTTTGCGCTATGGGTCGATAATTATTTTTAAAAATTAGTATATTTTAAAATCCGCCCATACCAGCAGAATAGGGATCGTCACAGGTACCATCGCTATACCAATGAGTAGACCCCACATAATTGCCATTTTCGTCATAAACATCCAGAGTTTTAATGACTACTTTACCGCCGCCGTTAGAGGAGCCTCCCGAATAGCCGCTTCCACCAGAATAATTATTACCGCTATAAGAATTGTTGGAATAATTATTTTGCTGAGAAGCCTGCTGCTGAGTCTGCGCCACTTCCTCTTGAGTCTTCGCCTCAGCCTCTGCTTTTGCCTTATTTACATCATCAATACGAGTTTGATAACGACTAATCTGTTCATTGATTTGATCAATGAACAGATTAGAATCCTTTTTGGCATCTTCAAAAATAAGCTTCTGATTATCTTTATTAGAAATATCATTAAGAAGACCATTGAGGCTATTAATATGCTGTTGGAGAGAGTCAGTATCTTCAGTAGAATTTACATCAAAATTAACATGGTCAGTTACAGAAGTATTCCACTCATTATTTTGAGCCTTACGGCAGCCTTTAATAATGGAATCGTATTTATTGAGCAACTTCGTCCAATCAGGGGAAGTGCCATCCGCATACTTAAAACTGTCATTAGAGATTTCTTTATTCAAAATCTCTTTATTATTTTGAGCATTTTTAATGGTATCAAGACGTTGCTCAAAAGTTAGTAGCCCAGGATCAACCTTAAAGGCAGCAACACTATCGCTAGCCTTTGAATACAAAACTTCAACCTGCTGATTATGTTCACTACATGCTTGTTTGTAATTGTAACCAGCATAACCACCGACACAACCAGCAATGAGCAAAGCAACAATACCGGCACCAATAATTACCCGCTTTTTAATCGAAGAATTCTCAACCTCTTCATTTTCCTGAGTACTATCTTCATGATTGTCAATCTTGTCACTATTAAGTTCGTTCATTTTAACCCCTCAATATTAAATCTGCGAGCGGTTCATGCATCCAGAAACTTACCAAACCCAACCGCTTACTTTCATACCCGATTTATTAATCCCAGTTCCAGAAAAATCTTCCTTATGAGTTGCGGTGAAATAAGGACTGTTTGGCGGGCAGAAGCCGCTATTCAATCCCTATTTCACCGCAACTTAGTAGTTACTTGTGGACCAGACGAGCGCAGAAGTGACCGTCGTAGGAGTCGGCGTTTACGGGGACGCTTTGGAAAAGTCCACGGTCGTTTTGGCGTACGGAGACGAGCTTCTTGGCTTGTTCGAACTCGGGTAACTGCAGAATCTGGGCTTCGGAGAGGGGTGCCACGGTAAAGCCGGCACCCTCGGGAGAAGCAAGGAAAGCGTCCACGACCTGCGTGTTCTCCTCGTCGAAGACCGAGCAGGTGGCATAGATAAGCTCGCCGCCGGCAGCCACGCGCGCGGCTGCTTCCTTGAGCATCGTCAGCTGCAGGCGGGGCAGCTCAGTCGTAACGTCGTTCTCGGTCAGACGCCACGGAATCTCAGGATGACGGCGCATAGTGCCGGTGCCAGAGCACGGCGCATCGATAAACACCGTGTCGAACAGGGCAGGCTCGCCGAGCATGGCATCAAAGGTCGTGAGCACCTCATTGAGCTCGCAGGCATCGCCCGACACCGTACGAACACCCGAGATACCCGCCTTGTGCAGGCGCGCGAGATTCTGATCGCACTTGCGATCGTGCAAATCGAGCGCGGTATGCTGACGCTCGTAGCCGGCACGCTTGGCCTGGCACATCATCACATAGGTCTTGGTGCCGCGACCGGCGCCAATCTCCAGGCAGCGACCGGGACGTGTCGCGGCAGTAGCGATAAGCTGGGCGTTAAGGTCCGAGGCCACGGCCGCCGCGCGTTCAAACACACCCGACGCAACGGTGGCCTGCGCATCGACCGGCGCATGGCAGCCCGGGAATACCGGCGCCACAAGCTGCGATAGGTACGGATCAGGCTTAGTTGCAAAGGCATTCTCGTGCAAAGCGAGCGGCGCGGGCGCCAGATTTCCGGCAAAGTTGAGCGCGCCCTCGGGCGTATCAAACGAGGCCATAATGCGAGCACACAGCCAGCGCGGCATACCCATCAGACGAGACAGGCGAACCAAACGGCGCTCGGACTCATCGGCACCCGCGGCGGCGGCAAAGTCCTCAACGTTGTCCGCGACCTTATGCAGCACGGCGTTCGCCAGACCGGCGGCCGACTTAGCGCCGCTACGAACCAGCTCAACACCCTGACTCACGGCAACGCGACCTGGGGTATGCAGGTAGAGCATCTCGAAGGCCGAGATTCGAAGCGCCATGCGAACGCGCGGCGCGACCTTTTTGGGCTTATCGAGAAACTGATCGAGCAGCTCATCCAAAATTCCCTGCGTGGCGGCAACACCGAGCGCCAAACGCGCGGCAAAAGCGGAATCGCGCTGGTCAATGGCCTTGGCGGAAGCACGGGAAGACAACACGTCGCGTGCGTATATACCGCGACGGTCGGCCTCCATCAGCACATCGAGCGCGAGCTTACGCGCGGGGGAAAGCTTGCTCATGACAAAGCACCCCACGTCAGATCGGCGCCCTGCAGGCCGGCAGCCCAGGCAGAAGCAGCCATAGCGCGCTTGCCATCGGGCTTAACCTCAAGCAGCTCGACCGCACCATCGGAAAGTCCCAGGTAGACACGCTTGCTCTTAACGGCAACAGCGCCCTCGCCAAGCGACACATCCGCCAGCGCAGCATCGAGCACGCGAACCGACTTACCGGCAATCACGCAGCGAGCGGGTGCAGTGTCGGACGAAGCCAACACGTGACGCACGCAATCGAGCGCCGCCATCTGCGGATCCAGACGCATCTCCTGCTTGGAAATCTTGGCAGCATGCGTGACGAGCGACTCATCCTGCTCGGTCCACACCGCTGTATCATCGGCAAGCGAGGGCAGCGTATCGGCCAGCAGCTTACCGCCCAGCTCGCCAAGCTCCATCGTCAGTGCCTCGGCATGCTTGCCGGCAACCGACGTGGAAGCCTGAGCACAATAAGCACCAGTATCCACGCCATGCCCAATGCGCATAATGGAAACGCCAGCAACCTCATCACCAGCAAGAATGGCACGCTGAATGGGAGCAGCCCCACGCCAACGAGGCAACAAGGACGCATGAACATTCACAATACCAAGCGGCGCCATATGCAGCACTTCATCAGGCAAAATGCAACCGTACGCGGCCACACAGAAAATATCAGCCCGCGCAGCCTGGAGAGTATCAACTACCTCAGGCGTCATACGATTAGCCTCAACAACCGGCAGGCCAAGCTCGAGCGCCTTGGCCTTAACAGGAGACGGCTCAAGCTTCTTACCACGCCCACGAACAGCATCAGGACGAGTAATGGCAAGCGCAATCTCATTCCCAGCCTCAACAAGCGAAGTCAGCGAAGGCACAGCAAAATCAGGCGTACCCATAAACACAATACGCATAAAGGACGTCTCCCCTCAACCAAAGCCGAGACGGCTACAAATAACAGCGGAAAGCCAATTACCAAGCCCATCCGCAATAACAATTCAACAAGAACAAATATACCCAAAAACAAAGAAAGAGCCGCATAAAAGCAGCCCTCCCAATAAAGCACCTATCAGCGAAGACGCCCCTCCCTGGCCCGACGGCACCCGGGCGAGACAAGCAGCGTCAACGTAGTCCCTGGGATGGGCCCACACATATCGTCCCGCGCGCAGTTTCGCAGCAAAGCGAGAATGTTTGAGCACGGGATGATATGTGTGGGCCCATCCCAGGGACGGACAATTAACCTATTCAGTCTCGCCCGGTCGAGCGCCGCGGGCCAGGGCGTCCTGGTACTCCTTGACGGCCTTGATCCTCTGCATCGGCTTGAGTCGCTCGAGCATGGTGTTGCCGTGCAGGTGGTCGATCTCGTGCTGCAGGCACACGCAGAACAGATCGCCCGAGGCCTCGTAGCGAATCAGGTTGGCGTCCAAATCATATGCCTCGACGACGACATGGTCGGGACGCTCGATCTCGCAGCTAATGCCAGGGATGGAAAGGCAGCCCTCGCTAAACGGCACCAGATGGTCGCTCTGCTCAACAATGACAGGGTTGATGAGCACATACGGGTCATAGTCGTTCTTGTCGCTGTAATCGCAGTCAATGGTGACGAGTTGAATGAGCTCACCGATCTGCGGGGCGGCCAGGCCGCAACCGCCGTTGTCGAACATCATCTTCTTCATCTTCTCGGCAAGCGCCTCGATCGCCGGGGTGATCTCCTCGATGACGGCGCACTCCTGGCGCAGACGAGGGTCGGGCGACAGTACGATTCCGTTGGCTTCCATGGCCATCCTTTCGGGTTGTTACATCAAATCATAGGCGTCGACGTCAACGCTCACGCTCACGCCGCGCACGGAGCCCACCTCTTTGAGGCAGGCGTCGATATCATCAGAGACATGGTACCCTACCGGCGACTTAACAAGCAGATGGAAGCGGTAACGGTCCTTGGCTCTCTCGATTACACACGAAGCCGGACCAAGCACCTGGGGCACGGCGCTCCCCGCCCGCAAAAAGTCGGGCGCGGCGGCATGCCAGCGACGCTTGAGGAGCTTCGCGATGCGACCGATGTAGTCCCGCGCGTCGTCCGCGTTCGTCGACCATACCAAGATGTTGGCCAGGCGCACGAAGGGCGGATACAGGGCGTCGCGGCGCTGGTCCAGGTCGTAGTCGGTAAAGATCGAGCGGTCGTGCTCGGCGACGGCGCGAATGACCGGGTCATCGGGCAGGTAGGTCTGGATGATGACCTCGCCGGGACGATCGCCGCGACCGGCGCGGCCCGCAACCTGCTCCAGCAGATCGTAGGCGCGCTCCCCGCTCTAAAATCGGGCAGCTTGAGCGCAAAGTCGGCATTAACTACACCCACAAGCGTGACCTCGGGAAAATCGAGGCCCTTGGCGATCATCTGGGTGCCCAGCAGCACCGCGCAATCGGCGGCATCGAACTGTTCAAGCAACTTCTTGTGCGCGTCCTTGCCACGCGTGGAATCGGCGTCCATGCGAATGATGGCGACATCCTCGGGCAGCATCTGGCGCAAGGCGTCCTCGATCTGCTGCGTGCCTAGACCCATTTTTGCCAGGTAGCGGCTGCCGCATTTGGGGCAACGGCTCGTGGGCGCCGGATAGGGCTGCACGCGCCAGGACGAACCGCAGGTATGGCACTGCAACGAATGCGTGCGCTCGTGATACGTGAGCGCGGTGGAGCAGTGGTTGCAGGTGGGGACGCAACCGCACTCGCGGCACATCAAAAACGGCGCAAAACCGCGACGGTTATGCAGCAGCACAGCCTTCTCGCGGCGCTCTACAACGCGCTCCAAACCTTCCATCAGCGGTTTAGAGAACATGGAGCGGCTGCCGTGCGAAAACTCGCGGCGCAGGTCGGCAATGCGGACCGTGGGTAGCACGGCGTGTCCCGGGCGCTCGGGCATCTCGACGCGCGTCCAGGTGACACCGTTGTACGTGCCGCGGCGGCAGCGATCGAGGGCCTCGGCAGAAGGCGTGGCCGAGCCCAGCACGAGCGGGCAGCGATAGCGGCGCGCCATCTCGGCCGCCACCTCGCGCGCATGGTAGCGCGGACTGGAGCCCTGTTTGTAGCTGGTCTCGTGCTCCTCGTCGATGATGATGAGGCCCAAATCGCTGAGCGGGCAAAAGAGTGCCGAACGCGCGCCGACGACAACGCGCGCGGCACCACTGGCGACCATATCCCACTGGTCCAGACGCTCGCCGGCCGAAAGGCGCGAGTGGAAGACCGCGACCGTCTCACCGAAGCGCGAGCGGAAGCGGCCGACGGTCTGGGCCGTCAGCGAGATCTCGGGCACGAGCACGCAGGCCGAGCGACCGGCCGCGAGCACACGCTCGATAGCGGAGAGGTAGACCTCGGTTTTACCGGATCCGGTGACGCCATCGACAAGGACCACGTCGCCGTGGGCGTCAAGGCGCGCGCGTTCAATCTGCGCGAGCGCCTGCTGCTGGCCGTCCGTGAGCGCGACCGGCGCCTTGCCGCTTGCCGAGGACAACGTGGTCTGCTCGCTGCAGCCACGCCAGGCGCGGCGCTCCTCCACCACCACGACGCCGCGTTTTTCGAGCGCCTTGATGGTCGCCGACATACTGTTGTAGAGCAGGTTGAGATCGCGCGTCGTGACCGGGCCGCACTGGAGCGCCTCGATGAGCTGACGCTGACGAACGGCGGTCTTGGGCGGCGTATAGTCGAAACCCTCAGGCGTGAGCATGACCCAGCGGTTTTGAATAGGCTTGACGGCTGGGCGCTCAACCGTCCACGCCCCGTCATCGCCCTTCACGACACGCGGGCTGCCGCCCGGAGGCAAAAC
>ENA-OQMX01000113-OQMX01000113.1-human-gut-metagenome-genome-assembly--contig:-NODE-113-length-21564-cov-2.986799_pt1 | contig 21564 bp, 16 predicted proteins | sample MGYA00242622_ERZ504866 | MGnify/ENA primary metagenome ERZ504866 (study PRJEB26092, sample SAMD00036422) | human gut metagenome | host: Homo sapiens | study: EMG produced TPA metagenomics assembly of...
GTAATATCTGCCAAGTGGAAAGAGTCTGCAAAAGCCAGGTCTCGCGCTATGGATGCTGCATCTGCCATCATCGTTTAAGAATGGGCACTTATCCGCCGTCATCCTTATATTTGGAAGCACCAGACCATCCACCACATTGACCTCAAGCTCCTTTTCAAGCAGCTGTGTAAAGTTCTTTCCGGTCTCCTTACAAAGTCTCATCACGTCCAGTGGATCAAGGATGATGGAACTCCCCATCCCTGTGCAGCAGGCATGGCACCCCTTGCACTCATCGCAGTACGCCTTCACCATATCATTTGCATCGTATAATCTTCCATCTGAGATATCTTCCAGTTTCTCATTTCTTATCATAGCAGTAATCCTCAATCATTTTATTATTTGTCTACAGAACACCATACTTGATCCGCACCCTGTCAAGCTTCTCAAGAAATGGTCTTGCCAGTAGCCACAGGAATATCACCGTTGCAGTTCCATGCACCACGTCAAATGGGAATCCCGTCACATATGACGCTATGATCATGCTCCTGTTCACAGCCGGCTGCCAGATTATCACCGACGCCGGATTCATTATTCCGCCGTATATCAGGATACAGATAAGTGCACCGAATATGCACAGTCCAAGCTTTGTCGTGTTCTTTGTCCGCACTCCGCTTTTGGAGAAGAAGAGTCCCGCCATGAACCCCACCAGTCCCATGGCAAACATCTGCCACGGAGTCCACGGGCCCTGCCCCATCAGAAAATTAGACACGAACATGGACATTGCGCCGACCACAAATCCTCCTTCGCAGCCAAATGCCACTCCGGATATGATCACTATGGCCATGGTCGGGCTGAAGTTCGGGAGCATGAAGAATGCCACCCTGCCCGTGACGGCCAGAGCACACATAACCGCCAATATGACTATATCCCTTACCTTGGGCTTTCTTCCCTCAAATGATACGAAGAACGGGATCATTGCCTCTATTATAATCAGCAGAGATATAAAATAATATTTTTTGTCTCCAAGTCTCTCGCATCCAAACCATATCGTAAGTGGAATCACAACGAGCATAGCCACTATACTTAATATCGTTCTCCTGACGGATCTGTGACCGGCAGCTTCCATGACGATATCCTCGTTCTTCTTTTTGGTGACAGGTCTTATAGCAAGGAGCAGCCCCGCTATGGCACATATCATCACTCCATACATAGCCAGATATTTCCATCCCTTTGACGTGATGGTCATCCCTCTCTGCACAAGATCTGCCAGATTGGACTGAGCCATGGTCTGCCAGAAGCAGAATATGATGATCACCGACGTGACAGATATCGTGAGTATCTGCCACCATTTCAGGGGGTCCGTCTCCCGCTCCTTCGTCAGCACAATATCTCTGGTTATTTCAGCGTCAGGAATCCTGTTATCATCATCCACATCTGCATCTTCACATCTGGGCTCACGTGAGTCACCACCAGAGCTGCCTTCCCCTCCGGCTTCGCTGTCAGAAACGCCATATGCCCTCAATATGTCGGTCACAGTAACAGCACCATGAAGTATCCCCTGGGAGATCCTTGCCGCCGCAGTGGTGAAGAAATTATTGCCCGCCAGATATTCCTGTACGCCGTTCACTGTGGCAAGCTCCCCATCGAACAGCAGCGCTATACGGTCTCCCGCCACAGCGCAGAATTCCACATCATGGCTCACCACCACTATGGTCTTGCCATGTCGCTGCAGATCTCTGAGCATACACTTGAGTTCTGCCTTAAACCCATTATCAAGCCCCTTTGTCGGCTCATCCATGAGCAGAATATCAGGATCATACAGAAGTACCTTTGCAAGTGCCAGTCTCTGCTTCTCTCCTCCTGACAGATCGTAAGGATGTCTGTCCATCAAATGCTCCAACTTACAGAACCTCACTATGTCCACCAGCTTTTTTCTGTCACTTGCGTCCACCAGTTCTTCCCGTACAGAACGTCTTGTGAAAAGAAGCTCCGGGTTCTGTGGGAGCATGCCCACACTTTTACCCTGTTTTATCTTTATTCTTCCACGGTACGGCTTATTTACCCCCGCTATCAGGGAGAGCAACGTCGACTTGCCGCATCCGTTGCTTCCATTTATCATAAGTATCTCATTATCGTATATGTCAAGATCCAGACCGCGAAGTACTTCCTGCGAACCCTTGTCGTATCTGAAGTGAACCTCATCTATCCTGACTGCCCAGGACTTGTCCTGACGATTCGCAATTTTTCTTGTAGTTTCTACAGCACCATGGTCAGTTTTCTGACCATCTGCCTCCCTGGCATCCCCTTCATCCACCAGCACATACCCAGGCGCAACCTCATGCCCCGATTCCCTGTACTTACTGTCAAACTGTGACAACCAGTTTCGCCCCTCCGTTACGGTCACCGGAGATTCATCCGAGCCATCAAGCCCCAGATACACCTGGACAGCCGCCGGCATGGAGAGATACAATCCATTTCTGTTTATACCTTTTTCCTTTAACCTCTGTCCTTCATTTTTCAGGGTGGCAGCTACCTCCTTGACAGTTCCCTGACACAGCACTGTGCCTTTCATCCATGACCACCGCTCTGCTGCACACCGGAGCACCTCCTCCAGCCTATGCTCAGTCATGATGATGGTCGTGCCAAGCTCCCTGTTGATTCTCACAAGACATGCTATGAATTCATTCGCAGCTATCGGATCGAGCTGGCTGGTCGGTTCATCCAGTATCAGCACCTCCGGAGACAGAGCCATGACCGACGCAAGATTCACCATCTGCTTCTGTCCGCCAGACAGCTCTGCGACACGCCTGTGGAATATCCCGGACAACCCGAAGAATGAACACATCTCCGCAACGCGTCGTCTGATATATCCATTATCGTATCCCAGACTCTCCAATCCAAATGCCAGCTCATGCCACACTTTATCAGTGACAAGCTGTGCATTGACATCCTGCTGTACAAATCCGATCTGCCTTGCTGATGTCCGGTCATCCATCTCCTCCAGGCTTCTTCCTTTGAACTCTATCTTCCCGGACGATCTTCCGTGAGGAGCAATACTTGTCTTCAACTGCCTAAGAAGTGTGGTCTTTCCACATCCGGAACTTCCCAATATGACCACGAATTCCCCCTGCCCCACTGATAGCGTCACATTTTTCAATGCATCAAGCAAATATCTCTCGCCCGAATCATCATTGTTATCGGGATATGCAAATGTCAGTTCTTTTATATCTAATATATTCACGGCTTCTCCTTTGTCACATTTTTCGAATATTAACATTTTCTTTTGCCTGCATATATATTGGAACACATATAAGACATACATACACTACATACATACTTACAGTGAGTGTACCACTTACACTTCCTCTTATAGACGGATAATACCAGAACGCAAATCCTCCGCGCACACTGCCTGCCAGCACATACAATCCACACACAAGTATAAATGCAAGCGCTTTAGTATCACTTTTTCTAAATCTATACAGTGAATATGCAGATCTTCCGGGAAGTCCATATCCCCTTGATCTCATACTGTCTGCAGTGACAAGCGCCCGTTCAAGAGCCCAGGTTACAACGGCAGAAAACACATGGCAGCCCGTTCTAATTCTCACAAAACACGAATCTTTTGGTTTGTATCCAGATGCCCTCTGAGCTCTGTACACCTTTCCAAACTGTCCTGCTATGTCCGGAATAAACCTCAGTGTCATGGAAAGTATCAGTGACAACACTGGCGCCGCCTTGCCGAACAGATACACCATCTTGTCCGATGATATAACACAGTTAAAGCACGAAAACCAGCATATCACTGTCACCAGCATAAACGCAGCCATGATTCCATACATTATAGACTCCAATGTCAACGGATTTCCAGACGGAAAATATGTGAGTATCGTCACTCCCTGATGGCTGAACGCCGGGTTGATGAGCGCCGTCAGCAATATAAGTGGGATCATATATTTTATATTAGTCCTGAAGCCATCATATCCCCTAAGCAATACCGAATACACAAATGCCCCTATAAAAGACATGCCCAGGCAAACCGGATGGGTAAATGCCAGGGCATATCCTATAGTGAATATAAAGTATACCAGATTGACTATAGGGTGATATGTGGAAAATGAATCCTGTCTTTTCACAATTATATTTTTATCTCCTATCAATCACTATGTCCAGTACCCATGTCTCAGCGAATCTGTCAATGCATCTCGGATCCAACATCTGCTCCCAGGTCACATGTATAGAGCCATTTTATCACATCTCCCTGCTTGAGTTCATAGCTTGAACAGCCATAATTCGGGAACCAGCCATTTACCGAGTACATCCAGCCTGAGCCATCACCACAGTCAAATTCATACAGATTGTGAATTCCTTCTATATAATAACTTCCATACATAGGCGTCCATGAATATTCAAGCTGTATACCATAATCCCTGCACACCGACTTAAGCACTTCGAATACTGTGTCCCCCTCCTCAAATGTGGCAGTCACAGTTCCCAGAATGACACCATCATCAGGTACATAGTCCTTTTTCTCCGGTCTTAGCAGTTCCAGATTGTCAAATATTGTGGAACATCCTATTGATATAGTGCAACTGTAGGTTTTCTTCGGCGCCTCAGTTGTATTCTCTGTGGTTGCCTTTGTCGTGGCAGAAGAATCAGCAGTTGTCTTATCCGGTTTCCGCTTTTCCGTAGTCGCCGTGGTCCCCGGCTTATTCTCCGTTGTTTTTTGAGACTCCGTGGTGGTATTCTTCTTTGTAGTAGCCTCCGTCTTCTTCTCCGTGGTTGTCTCAGTATTTCGCTCCGTCACATTCTCCGATGTGCTCTCAGCGGAAGTCTGATATTCTGTTTCCGATGTATCAGAATCCGAATGAGTTCCTGAGGAGGTATCGGTTACAGAACTGTCTGATTTCTTTTTCTTGTCATTCCCTGCATCAGTATTTTCCTCTGTCGCACTCTTCGTTGTCTCCGTCAGTTCCGCACCGCCTACAGCTTCAGTTGTGACTCCCTCTTCGGTCTTTTCCAGCTTGAAACCTCTGGCCCCCGGCGCATTTCCTCCGTACCAGAAAGCCCACACCAGGATCAGCAGAACAACCACAGCTCCGCCTATATGTTTCTTATATTTCTTTACAAATTCTTTGATCTTATCCATATACCTACTTCTTTCGGATCACAACGTTTACACTCTTGCTCCACGCTCCGTAATAATAAGTCTTTCCAACCTTCTTGAATCCCTGAACTCTGACATAATACCGCTTTCCCGCCTTAAGTCCGCTCAACGTCACATTTGTCTTCTTGTTTACCGATGCCCTGTACACCTTGACATTCTTTTTAAATGTCTTATCCGTGGAATACATCACCCTGTAACCCGAAGCACTCGCATTTTTTTTATAAGTCACAGTGCACTTTTTCTTCACCGTTGACTTTATCTTTGTTATCTTTTCCTGATTGACCCTGTATATTGTCTGGGTCGTATACGCAGCCTCCCCGCCACTTCCAACAGGCTTAACTGCATAGATATATTTCTTGCCATTTGCGACCTTCCGGTCAGTGTAGCTCAGAGATTTTGTGGTGGCCACAGTCGTCCAATTCTTTGCATTTCCAACCTTTCTGAGCACCACATATCTGTCAGCCCGTGCCGCTTTCTTCCACTTTACTGTTATGCCTGCTGCTCCATTACCCGCCGACACACTCGTCTTAGCCGGCGCAGCCATCTTTATGACAAATGTCTTGCTGGCTGAGCCCTTGAATATTCCCTTGCCGATCACCACTACCTTTGCCGAATTGCCAATATTGACATTGTTCTGATATGAAATGGTGTAATCCACACCATTCTTAAGCTCTCTGTCACCGATCTTCACCGTCACGCCCGGCTTCTTGGCCTTGCCGTCGTACACAAATGAGCTGGTGCTGAGTTTCACATCCGCTGTCGCCACGGATCGGATATATAATGACTTTGCATCAGACATATCATACAGTGTGTTCTTCCTTTTTTGAATCTGTCATAGGCAGCCAGAGCATATCCTGCCTGCTGCGAAGCCATTCCATTTACAACCAGTTCTCCATTCTGATTTGCCGCATGCGCAAATCCACCGGCACTCGCAACATAGAATTCCATCAAAGCATCCAGCACAGAATGTCCATTTTTGACAAATGCCTCATCTGTTCCGGCATCCCTGCCTATATCAAGCAATCCACATATCACCTGCGCACAGCTCTCAGAATTCACAGTTCCCCATGAAGCAAATCCACCATCAGCCTTCTGCAGCCCCGACATTACATCAAGCGCCCTGTCAACCGCCGTCTTAACCTCTGTGTTAGACTTGTAATACGGCGCAAGTGCCTGAATTGTCATACCTGTCATATCCGGGTCAGCATTACTACCAGAAAATGCCCAACCACCACTAGAAAGCTCCCGTCCAAGGATATATTCAACAAGTCCTTCTCTTGTCGTCTGAACACCGTCACTTCCATCCGGAAGCTTCGGAATATCATAACCTACCGTGTCAAATGCAATCAACGCAAACACCGGGCCATTGATTCCCTGTGTTGTTACATAATTCATATCGGCCAATGGCTCAAGCAGATTGTATCCACCAACATCTGTGGCATCAGCGCCAATCGCAGTTAAGGCCAGTATTACCCTGGAATTATCCGTACCCTTATACTGCTTTTTATCGAGCTTCAGAGAACCTGTCTCCTCAACACATGACTGAACATATTTCGCAATATTGTCATAGTATTTTCCATACCATGCCTCATCCTCATAACCGCATCTGGCAAGAGTCATCACATTCCACTCAGCCTCATACTGTGGATCATCCGCAGTCTTCCGCAGATATACAAGAGTATTGCCAAGGGCCTGTGTGTAATCAACTGCAGCCACATCTGCAGTTTCCTCTGTCGCAGTTCCTGTCCACCGGATCCGTCTCGTCATTCGTCGCTGTAGATACTGCTGGATTCGTCATATCGTCTGGCACTGTGTATATCGTAGAATCTGTTACACCATCCGACTCTGCATATATCGTAGAATCCGTTACATCAGCCGCCGCATACACGTTCACAGCATTTCCTGTTGTTCCCGTGAACATAACCATTGCCATCGTGCACATCGCCATACACACAGCAAAAATTCTTCTCTTCATAATCGTGTCTCCTTTCACATTATTCCGAATGGATATATAGCAAGCGATCTGACTTGCCAGAGTCTATGCTCTGCATACAGTAATGGCTGTTGCGACGGATTCTCACCGCACTTCTCTTCTTACTGAGCACACCTCGTTTACAACATCCTCCCAGGCACCATAAGCTTCCTTATACGCCCAGTCCGCAATGTGTGTGGTATGTCTCATTCGCCGGAATTCTCCGGGACTATACACCCAACATATTATATTGTCACAATTACCCCAATCTTATCAACGCTCATGTTCTATGTCAACCTGAAGCAATCAAGTCAAATAGCACAAAATTTTATCTTTTTTGCAAAAAAGCACCTAAAATAACACCAATTCCCAGAAGAGGGGGTACTGTGATATCTGCAATCGGTAGCGCGGACTACAAAGCTTCGATGCTTCCTGCCGAGGTGTAAGCAGCAACGCCCTTATCGCTGCTGGAACCGCATATAACGCAAATATCCTTCCTCACACAACGTAAGACCCGCTTGGTAATATATATATCCGACAATCGTTAGCGCAGACGTCTGTGCTTCGATGGTGCTTGCTGGTGCGCAGATCCGCCGACGCCCTTTTGGCGGTCGGAGCACCATGCAGATAGCACCCAATCGAAGTGCAGTAAGTCAAGCGTGATTGCGGATGTATATATTACCAAGCGGGTCGTCTGTCACAAAAGCTTCTTAAAATCCTCCAGACAAACCGGTCTGGAGAAATGATATCCCTGATAGTAAGTGGAACCATACCTATGAAGGTAATCGAACAGTGCCTTGTCCTCGACACCTTCAATGCAGCTCTTGTATCCGAGTTGATGTGCACAGGACACAACCGCCTGTACAAGGACCTGATTAGGCTTGCTCTCCTGTATTCCCCTGACAAATGACATATCGACCTTAAGCTCATCTATCGGTAATTCTGTGAGCAGATTTAAGGTAGCATTTCCCGTTCCAAAATCATCGATAGCGATCTTTATTCCAAGTTTCCTGAAATATTCCAGCTCGTTTTTCAGAAATGCTATATCCATATTCTTACATCTCTCTGTGAGCTCTATGCACAAATACTCAGGAGGGAACTTCGTCTTTTTTAATATATCCACAACAGCCTGCCTGAAGCCATGATTCTCAAGCTGAGTCGCTGATATATTGACATTCACCACAAAATCAGGTCTGATCTTGCGAACCTCCATACCATCCGTGAGTGCCTGCTCTATTATCCAGTTGCCAAGTTCAAAGAAACACGGCTCCATCTCAAGCCACGGTATAAATATTCCCGGTGGAACCACTCCAAATTCCTTGTGTTTCCATCTGAGAAGAGCCTCCATACCTACTATGTGTCCCGTCTCGGAATTTGCTATAGGCTGATAGCACATGAAAAAGCCTTCCATGTTGTTTGCCACACATTTGTGTATTGTGCTGTACAGCTGCAGTCTCATTCTATCATTGTCCTTGATCTCCTCATTGAAGAATACAAGTTCACCATGATGATCCTCCTTGGATCTCTCCAGGGCATATTCCACACTGCTCTTTATCACATCCTCATCGGCTCCTACATGGTCATATATCAGACCACCTCCGTACAATTTAAGCGGGATCGATGTGCCACTCAGACCTACATTGTCAAGTGCAAGATTCTGTACATGTCTGTATACCTCTTTGAGTTCCTGTTTGGTATACACGTTTGAACAAATCGCAAATTTTGCACCGTCAAGTCTGAACACGAGTCCCTTTCCACCGACAACATTTTTGAGCTTTGTGGCAAAATCCTTAAGAACAGCATTGCCATATGCATATCCATACATCATATTGATACTGTTGAACATGGATATTCCTATTGCCAGAATGCTCATCATCTGCTTGTTTCTCAAATGTATTGATATATACTTGGTATACTCATGCTGATTGTGCAGGTTAGTCACCGGATCAACCCCATCTATGACACCGTGGTTTATGACAGTGCCCACAAAGAACTCCGGATCACCATTTTCTTTCTTGGTTATGAAACCTCTGCAGGTGCAGACCACATATTCACCCTTTTTGTTTCTCATTCTATATTCTACATCATGATACTTTTTGCGCCCCGCAAATACCTCTGTAATATCCTGTTCAAATATTGCTCTGTCATCTGGATGTATAAGCTTCTCCCACACTTTCTGTGTATCATATATGTATTGCCCCGGAAGCCCAAAGTAATCCACCGCACTTGCAGACCATTTTGTAACATTCGTATCGAGATCATCCATAAATATATAATTTCTGAGTGTTGTAGCTGCAAGGGCATCAAATATCCTGTCTGTCTTTCCAAGATTCCTGTAATGCGGGACTCCATCCTTTGTAGTTCCTACAGCTATATTTGCCTCATTCTCCACGCTCTCGCGCCTCTTGACCTCAGGATGCTTCGAATAGAATCTCTTCTTATCCTCATACATCAGTCTTTCGGCTTCGTTCATTATCTTGTCTATGGAATCAGCCTCAGCCTTCCAGACTGCGCCGAACGCAACCGGAGCCTCCTCCTGCTCATCAATTACCTCTTTATATCTGGCGATCATTGAGTTAAACGACTGCTCAGCAATATCCATAATGATGACAACAAATTCATCGCCACTTATCCTGTAACATGCATTTTCGCCAAAATGCTGTGCCAACATCTGCGATACCCTCTGAAGATATAGATCTCCTTCTTTATGTCCATAATGATCATTCACGTACTTCAATTTGTTCACATCGTTGAATACGAATCCGACCGACCGCTTATCATTTCGGTCTGCATACGCGTCGCACAGAATGTTAAATGCATTTCTATTGCCGAGACGAGTGAGTGTATCCTTGTAACTGTAAAATTCCAACAGCTCCTGTTTCTCTATGCTCTCAGAATACTCCTCATGTATATCCCTCGTATAAAGATAGAATACCTTATTGTCATCTCTATAGTCAGCAGTAGGTATGACCTCTGTCATCACCCATCTGTACACCATATCCATTTTACGCTTATATCTAATGGTAAATCTGTCATGTCCATTTGCAAAATATTTTATGAGGAACTCAGGAGACAGGCACTTTCTTACCCTGTCCACATCGTCAGGGAATATCTCACCACCCATAGTCATGTCTTTCATGTAATCTCCAAGGCAGTCATGCTTAACCTCATCTCTGCTTCTTATATATCCGCCTCTCAATGTCTCGCAAATATTGTGCGTCACATCAATCCTGAATATACGCCTGTATACCCTTGTCAGTGTCCTGAGACTATCCTCCAGCACCAGGGTGTCAAGGCTGACTGCCCTCATGCCGAACACAACCCATTGTCCGTCCTCTCTCGGCTCTTTCTCAGCTTCTATATCCATGGAAACCCACTCATAGTCCTCGCCAAGTCTCAATCTGAACCTGAAATTACGCACGATGGATCTGGCTCCGGCTTCTATGAGTGCTTTGACATGCTTCATATCACACATATATGCAAATTCTCTGACTTCATCAGGATGACAGCAGTCCAGTCCCTTGTTATCTTTAAAATAGGAAGATACGTCAGAGGTACTTTTATAATTATCTGCATTCTTGTCCACACTGATAACACTCACATACTCCCCAGTATCAATGTTGACCAGCGCCAGTTTCACATAATTATCATATAATATGTTCTGTATATGTTCTTTGTAGTATTGTTTATCAAGTGATACTTCTTTCAAAAGATCCCTCCTTGCAGCAGCATCCAGCCTGCCATATATTCCCACGCAACCGTTTCCATTATAGCATTTACGCCATAATATAAAAAGGATGTTTTAACTAATTACATGTCTAAATAGATAAAAATAGCTGATAAAAAAGTTACACAAACAATTTTACCAGCTATTAATAACCATCAATTAATACAATATTAAATTATTTATACACCAGACAACAGCTCTGTTTATTTGCTCTGACGTTTCTTGTAATCCTCAAGCAGCTCCTTAAACAGCTTATCATGCTCAGGATATGCCTTTCTGATGAACACAAGCTTGTTGTTGCCATCCAGCAGACAATGTGAGCTTGTGCAAAGTGTTCTAAGCTCGCCTGTCTTCTTGTCCACGATCTCATATGAAAACCCTACACGGACACCTGTATACTCCGAAAGACTGACATGTATCAGCACATCATCGCCGAAGTGGCACATACTCTTATACTCAGCCGTCACACCAAGCACAGGAATTATATATCCGTCATCCTCTATAGACTTGTAATCCCAGCCTATCTGCTTCATCCAGTCCAGCCTTGCCTCCTCGATCCATCTGATGTAATTGGAGTGGTGTACTATCTGCATCCTGTCCGTCTCATAATAATAAACCGATCTATCATATGGCTTGATCTTACTCATATCTATCATTTTTCTTCACCTGATTTCTGACTTACTTCCAGTCCTTTTCCTTGATCTCAACACGTCTTACCTTGCCGCTGATGGTCTTTGGCATCTCATCAACGAACTCGATAACTCTAGGTCTCTTGTAGCTTGCGATGTTCTCTTTAAAGTATCTCTTGAGCTCCTTCTTGAGGTTCTCATCGCCAACTGTACCCTCTGTGAGAACTATAGTGGCCTTTATTGCCTGACCTCTTGTGCTGTCAGGTACTGATGTAACTGCACACTCAAGGACATAAGGTATTCTCATGATCTCATTCTCTATCTCGAAAGGTCCTACTCTGTAGCCTGCAACCTTGATGATATCATCCACACGTCCAACGAACCAGAATATCCATCCTCATCCTGGTAAGCCGTATCACCTGTGTGATAGAAGCCGTCATGCATAACCTCGGCTGTTCTCTGTGGATCCCTGTAGTACTCCATGAACAGTCCGTCCGGCGCACCGTCTGCGATGTTGATGACGATCTCACCTGTCTCACCAGGTGCAGCAAATGTTCCGTCTGCCTTCATGATCCTCACGTCATACATTGGGCTTGCCTTACCCATTGATCCCGGTCTTGGAGTAGTATTCTCAAGGTTACCAATGGTAAGAGTCGTCTCTGTCTGACCAAATCCTTCATATATAGTGAATCCTGTCTTCTCCTTGAATACGTCAAATACCTCAGGGTTAAGTGCCTCACCCGCTGTTGTACAGTATCTGAGGGATGAGAGGTTGTACTTACTCATATCCATACGGATAAGGATTCTGTACAGTGTTGGAGGTGCACAGAATGTTGAGATATTGTACTTCTCTATAAGCTTGAATATAGTGTCCGCACTGAATGTATCAAAGTCAAATACGAATACGCATGCCTCGCACAGCCACTGTCCGTAGAGCTTGCCCCAGAGAGCCTTACCCCAGCCTGTATCTGAAACTGTGAGATGAACCTCACCAGGTTTGTTGCAGTGCCAGTATTTTGCTGTGATGTAATGTCCAAGTGGATACAGATGATTGTGTGCAACCATCTTTGGATGCTCTGTTGTTCCCGATGTGAACATGACGAACAGTATATCATCCTTTCCTCCTACAGCATCCTCGCCTGTAGGTCTTGGAAACTCGGTGCTGCACTCCATGATTCCCTCATCGAAGAAGTTCCAGCCTTCTACTGGATGATTTACAACGATCTTTGTCAGCTTGTCATCAGCAAATGTATCTATGGACGCCGTGATTCCGTCATCTGATGTACACACAACCGCTGATACGCCTGCTGCCTCAATTCTATACTGATAATCTGTTGCCTTTAATATATTTGTCGCCGGTATAGCTATGGCACCGATCTTTGTGGAGAGCCATCATGGTGAACCAATACTGATAATGTCTCTTTAACACGAGCATTACCTTGTCACCCTTCCTGATGCCCAGGCTCTTGAAGTAATTGGCTGCCCTGTTGGAATAATCCTTGATATCCTGGAATGTGAATTTCTTCTCGATCGTTCTATCCTTTGATACATAGATGAGCGCTGTCTGATCAGGCTTCCTCTCTGCCAGAGCATCCATTACGTCGTATGCGAAGTTGAAATTCTCGCTGTTGGTGAACTCAATCTTGCTGAGAACTCCATTCTCATCAAGAGCTGACCTCACAAACTTTCCTGCTATTCCCTGCTCTGGTCTCATTTCTGTTGACATGTTAATTTCCTCCATAAACTATAAGTTCTGATAATATATATGGTAAAACGGCTTTTCCGCCTTTTAACGCCGGCGATACATGCCGTTTTTTATCACATTATGTATTAACTTAGTATAAAAAGTCTTCTAAGTTCGTATTTCTATCTAGCAATCAAAATAAACATTACTTTAATTTGCGTTTTCAATTAACTTTACATGTAGTTTCGATTACTACATCCATATATTATCATATCTCTTTGTCATGTCAACAGAAAAATAAAAGTTTTAATTTATTTTCACATATTGGTATTACATTTTGACTGCACAGTTTTTTCCCTCAATCCATAAAAATAAGGCGTGCAGCAATGAATCCCCCCGGATAAGTCCAGTTTCATCTCCATCGCTGCACGTCTTAATTTTCTTATTATTTCATTATATATCACAGTCTCTACTGATTTTGTCCCCGATTGGAATCCTGTGTCTGCTCCTGACTATTCCACTGAAGTCTCTTCTTTCGCATCTGTGACTTGTATACAAGTATCGCCGTAACCACCGATACGCACACAAATATAAGCACACATATCACAAATATCAAAACTGTTGTCATGTCTTTGTCCTCCATGCACTAATCTCTCACCATATCAATCTTGTCTGCTCCCTGCTTCTCAAGATTCTCTGTGATGTTGATATCTGTAGAATTATCAAGGGCTGCCTTTCTGTCACGCATCGCCATGTTCGGATCCCTGTGTCTTGAAGGGCCGCCCACGCAGCCACCTTCACACGCCATACCTTCCATGAAGTCATCCTGGAATCTGTTGAACTTCATGAGAGTCAGTGCCTTCTTACATGCATCTATTCCATCGCATTTGCACACCTTAACCTCGTCCTCGCAGCCGAGCTCCTTCATGCTCTCTATGACTGCCGCTGTAACTCCGCCTGCATTTGCAAATTTCTTGCCGAACAGTGTGGACTGGTCGTTATCTTCAGCCTCAGGCTCAAGCTTGACATCCTTTGCTCTCAGCATGGCTCTGATCTCTCCGTATGTCAGCGCATAGTCCGCGGATTCCTTCTCTCCGGCCGCGCTCTCCGCCTTCTTGCCGATACAAGGGCCTATGAATACTGTCACGGCATCCTCATAATTCTCCTTGATGTATCTCGATACTGCGCACATAGGTGATACGGTCTCAGATACCCTGTCTGCCAGCTCAGGGAAATGCTTCTCCACCAGAAGCTTGAATGCAGGACAGCATGAGGTTGTCTTCTTCCTGCCCTCTGCCTTGGCCTCCATCCATTCCTTTGCCTCTGCCATGGCTGTCATGTCGGCACCAAGTCCCACATCCACCGCATCGTAGAAGCCTATCTTCTTCATGGCTGTTCTCCAGCTCGCCATGGTGATATCCGCACCGAACTGTCCGTATGTGGCAGGTGCGAACATGGCAAATACCTTCTTGCCGGCTCTCATGTCATTTATTATATCTACTATATAAGACTTTGATCCGATCGCACCAAATGGGCACTTGTGGATACATGAACCACAGTCTATACATTTGTCCTTGTCTATGACCGCAATACCTGTTCCATTCTCAGCCACAGATATGGCACCAACTGGGCAGCTCTTGATACATGGACGCATCAGATCTGCAATGGCATTGTACGGACATGCTTTGGCACACTGTCCACACTCCTTACACTTTGATGGGTCGATGTAGGACTTGTCACGTCCCATGCTGATGGCACCGAAACGGCACGCCTGCTGGCACGCTCTTCCCATGCACTTCTGGCAGTTATCAGTTACTACGTAACGTGAGATCGGACAACCCTCACAGGCAGAATTGATGATCTGGACTACATTCCCATCATCCTCTGTTCCAGGGGCTTTACCCTCGGCAAGTCTGATCCTCTGTCTGATAACCTCCCTCTCTCTGTATATACAGCATCTGAAAAATGGCTGTGGACCGGGAACCATCTTATATGGAAGATTGTCCCTCTCATCATCCAGCCTGCCTTCATACGCAAGCTTTGCCACCTCATAAAGCACCTCGTGCTTTACCTTTAATAATGTAGCGTCATTTGTAATCATGTGTTAACCTCTACTTATATATATTGTGGATCTTCTGTCATAGCAATCACTACGCATATGATCCAGTTGCTGATCGTATCACTCTTCCCATTCAGATCCAGTTATAATCTCCACCCGTTATAGCCAGGCTGAGCAATGCATCCATCTTCTCTACCTCTTCTGCGCCCTCTACGATCCGCATGAGCTTTGCAGTTTTCTCCTCAGCTTCCATCACACTACCTCCATTTATAACATAATTTTCGTTCAATAACAATCTATGCAATTGACCAAAACCATTTATTTTCATTTGAGGGCAGTTATGCTATAATAAAAAACACTTTTAAATATAGTAATCAATCTTTTATATAAGGAAGGCGAAATACAAATGTACAAGATCAATTTTTCAAAGCCAATCAACGTCCATTTCATGGGAATAGGCGGAATAAGCATGAGCGGTCTCGCAGAGATACTTCTGAAGGCCGGATTCAAGGTTACCGGATCAGATATGAAAGCATCCGAGATCACCGATCAGCTTGCCGACATGGGAGCGCTTATCAACATCGGTCAGTGTGCATCTAACATAACAGACAACATAGATCTGGTCGTATACACAGCAGCCATACATCCTGACAATGAAGAGTTCAAGGCCGCAGTGGAGAAGAACATTCCTATGCTCACCAGAGCCCAGCTTCTCGGCCAGATCATGGAGAATTACAAATATTCCATAGCCGTCAGTGGAACCCACGGCAAGACAACAACGACTTCCATGCTGTCCTACATCCTCATAGATGCGGACACTGATCCTACCATATCAGTCGGAGGAATCCTCGACAGCATCGGCGGCAATATCCGTGTAGGCAAATCTGAATACTTTGTAACAGAGGCATGTGAGTACACCAACAGCTATCACGCATTTAAGCCTTTTATCAGTATCATACTGAACGTGGATGCCGACCACCTTGACTTCTTCAAGGATATAGATGAGATCGCTGAGTCATTCCATGTATTTGCCACCAAGACTCCAAAGGAGGGCCTGGTCATCGTGAACGGCGATATGAAGTATTATGATACCGTTGTCAGAGACCTCGAGTGCCGCGTGGTAACATTTGGAAAGGGCGCACAGAACAAATATTCAGCACACAATATACGATTCGATGACTTCGGCCATCCAACCTATACACTGGTTGTGGACGGCAAAGAGATCACTGACATAACACTCAAGGTATTCGGTGAGCACAACGTATACAACTCACTGTCAGCCATAGCGGCATCCCTTGAACTTGGAATCTCCATAGATGTCATCAAACAGGGACTGTCAGAGTGTGTCGGTGCCGAGAGACGTTTTGAGTACAAAGGAACCATCCTCGACAACGTGAGAGTCATGGATGACTACGCTCACCATCCAACTGAGATAGCAGCCACACTGAAGGCAGCAAAGAACACAAGCTACAACGAACTGTGGTGCGTATTCCAGCCACACACTTACTCAAGAACCTACGCTCTGTTCGATGAGTTTGTAGACGCACTCAAGGTATGTGACCACGTCATCGTGGCAGATATTTATGCAGCCCGAGAGAAGGATACCGGACTTGTCTCAGCAAAGCAACTCGCCGAGAAGATCGCCGAGACGGGTACTGATGCGTTCTATCTTCCATCTTTCGACGATATAGAAAATTATCTCTTAAAAAATTGCAAAAAAAATGATTTGTTGATAACTATGGGCGCCGGAAACGTCTATTCTATCGGAAATGACCTGATAAAAAATTAGTTATCCACATTATCCACACAGCTCTGTGGGAAAGTTTTCCCCACAGAGCTTATATTTTTTTGTTGACATAATTTTTACAGAAATATTACAAAGCCCTGTTAAACTATGACTTTTGTATTTTTATGTCTCTTTTTCGTCCACATTATCCACATTATCCACATCCCCACCATTTTTCCCAACCGACTGTATGTTCTGTTTGCATTCCAAAAAGTTCATGTTATAATGCATTTGCGCTAAGGGAAATGCGCTATTTCAGGAGTATGATCAAGGAGTTTTTTGACATGAGCTACATTACTATTACAACAGAAAAAAACGAAACATATTCCTCTATATCAAACTTTTTTATAGACTATTACATGACCTCCGCCAGCGGAGAGTTTGTTAAGGTATATCTGTATCTGGTCAGACTTATGTCTTCCAGTAAACCCGTGTCTGTCGCCAACATAGCAGATCATTTTAATCTCACAGAGAAGGATATTTGCAGAGCCATAAAATACTGGATAAGCCAGGATGTTATGAAACTCAACTACAACAAGAAGAAGGAGCTTACAGGAATAACTCTTCTCCCTCTTCACGACAAGGGCATCTCCTCCGACAGCGGAGTTGACGACCTCTCTATTCTCGGCATGGATTATTCCACCGGGGATGACGATAACAACAGCGAGATCACGGCGACGATCACAGACGAAGACAAGGCCGAGGTGCCGGAGCGCACTCTGCCTGACAAGATAACAGTTACACCAGAATTTCTTAGGAAGAAACAGGAGGACGAGGTTCTCTCTGATATTATGTTTGAGACAGAGGCATATTTTGGCAGACCGCTTTCCATGCCTGAATCAGAAAGTCTCATATACATATACGACCAGCTTGGCTTCTCCCAGGAGCTCATCGAATATCTGATCGAATACTGTCTGACCATGGGCAAGGCAAGCTTCAGATATGCGGAGACCGTAGCCATAGCATGGTATGAAAAAGGAATCGACACGGTTGACAAGGCCAAGGCAGACAGCTCCGCCTACAACCCATTTTACAGAAAGGTCTTCTCTGCACTCGGAATACGCAGAAGCAATCCTACCAGCATAGAGACCGCATACATTGACGCGTGGACAGGTGAGATGAATTTCTCAGAGGATCTTATCCTTCTGGCATGTGAGAAGGCCATAATCTCCAAGCCACAGTCCGCCAACTTCGCATATGTCAATGGAATTCTTGAAAACTGGCATAAGAATGGTGTACAATCCATTAGGGATGTCGAACTGCTCGATCAGGAGTTCCTCAAGAAGAAATCAGCGGCCACAGCGCAGCCTGCAGCCACCAGGAATCCGAATGGATTTGCGAACTTCAAGCAGACAGACATGTCCAACCAGTTGGACAAGCTGGAACAGATGCTTGCAGATGAACTCAATCTTGACAAGAGGTAATATATACATATTATGGGCAATATAAATTATGATGATATTTTGTCCCGACTGAGCAGGATCAGACAGGACAATCTTCGCAGACAGGACAACAGAAAAGCTGAGGTATATGCCAGGATCCCTCGTATAAAGGAGATCGACGATGCCATCGCCCACAGTGCCGTCCAGGCATCAAGGGCAAGGATACTGCATCAGGAAGTGGATGAAGAAGCACTCTCCATGAAGAACCACGCTCTCCGCGATGAGAAGCATCAGCTCATGGCACAGACCGGATACCCTGACGATTATCTGGCACCGATATACAACTGCCCCGCATGCAGAGACAGCGGATATGTAGATGGTAAGCCATGTTCATGTCTGAAACACATGGTCATCAGCCAGTTGTACCAGCAGTCCACCATAGAGAAGGTGCTGGAGACGGAGAATTTTGCCAGCTTCAATCCTGATTTCTACAGAGATGAACACATTGCTGGCTACAATTACACTCCTTACCAGAATGCACAGAGCATATTGTCTGCATCAAGACAGTTCACAGAGAATTTTCAGGACAGCAGACCGGGCATTCTTATATATGGAGAGACCGGAACAGGCAAAACCTTCCTGACAAATTGTATCGCTAAGGAACTTTTAGACAAAGGTTATACAGTTTTATACTTGTCGGCGATAAATTTATTTGATAATATCTTACAGGACATTATAATAAAGGGTGGTCATGAACCGCATCAGAAGATGCTGTATGACTACATATATAACTGCGATTTTCTTATAATTGACGATCTTGGCACAGAGTACACCAACTCATTTGTCCTGTCTCAGTTATTTGAGATTATAAATACGAGAACTATCAAGAGACAGTCTACTCTCATTTCTACCAATCTTGATCTGCAGGAATTCAAGAACAGGTATACAGAGCGTATCATGTCACGAATAGTTGATAGCTATCTCATCTTCAATCTCTACGGAGATAACATCCGCTATGTAAAAAGAATGAAAAGCATAGCCAGGAACAAAAGGTAGACAACGAAAGCAGATTAGGAGGATTTTTATTATGCCAGACGATAGCAAGTTGGAAACAATACCTGTAGGAAGCTTAGGAATCATTGCTCATAAGAGCATTGTACCTCTCGGAGAGAAGGTCGATTCTTATATCGTAAAATGGAGAAAGAACCGTCAGAACGAGAACAAGTCAAGCATCGTATTCCACGGTTACGAGAAGGACTCTTACCTTATCAAGGCAGACTGCCCTAGATTTGGTTCAGGTGAGGCAAAGGGTATTGTCAACGAGTCAGTCCGCGGTAAAGACATATATATCATGCTTGATGTAGGAAACTATAGCTGCACATACACCATGGGTGGCCAGACTCAGAGAATGTCTCCTGACGATCACTATGCTGATCTGAAGAGAATCATCTCTGCCATGACAGACAAGCCTAGAAAGATCACTGTCATCATGCCTTTCCTGTATGAGAGCCGTCAGCACAAGAGATCAGGACGCGAGTCCCTCGACTGTGCAGTTATGCTCCAGGAGCTTCAGCAGTATGGTGTAGACAACATCGTTACATTTGACGCTCACGACCCACGTGTTGTAAATGCTATTCCAAAGAGCGGTTTCGAGAACGTAAAGCCTACTTACCAGTTTGTAAAGGCACTTCTTAGATCAACTCCTGATCTTGAGATAGATAACGACCACATGATGGTTATATCACCTGACGAGGGTGCTATGCACAGAGCTATCTACTTCGCTAACCTTCTCGGTGTAGATGTAGGTATGTTCTACAAGAGAAGAGATTACTCAAGAGTTGTGGACGGACGTAATCCTATCGTTGCCCATGAGTTCCTCGGTGATTCAGTTGAAGGCAAGGATGTTATCATCATCGACGACATGATCGCATCAGGCGAGAGTATGATAGATGTTGCCAAGCAGCTCAAGGCAAGAAAGGCTAAGAGAGTATTTGCACTTGCTACATTTGGTCTCTTCACCAAGGGTCTTGAGGTATTTGACAAGTGTCACGAGGAAGGTCTCATTGAGAAGGTCATCACAACCAACCTCACTTATCAGCTTCCTGAGCTTGCAGACCGCGACTGGTATGTATCAGCCGACATGAGCAAGTACATTGCACTCATTATCGATCACCTCAACCACGATGCATCTCTCAGCGATCTTCTTGATCCATCAGAGAGAATCAGTGCGAGAATTGCTGAGTACAAGGAGAAGCACACTATCTCAGATAACTACGAGAATTACTAATATCCAATTATAGACTTACAAAAAAGACCTACGGAAGCTCACCTGATACATACCATGTATCGCAAGCTTCCGCAGGTCTTTTAATTATTTATTATTAGAAACTTTCTACAATGTCACCACATTGCATGCTATATGCATATCCTCAAGTCTGTTAACCAGATCCTTATCGGATGTAAGCAATATCGTCTGCTCCGTGTTCACCATACTCATCGCCTTGAGCACTCCCGTGAGCTGACTCTCATCGGTCACATCTATCACATCGTCCAGCACAAGTGGCATTTTCTCGTTGTTAAGTATCTCTGCAACAGCCAGCCGCACAGCCAGATACACCTGCCGAACGACCTCATGTCCCAGGAATTCCGCCCTGAAGAAATGGTCATTCTTTTTCACTGCAACATGCATCTCATCATCGAGCTTTGCCTCCTGATACTGTCCACCGGAGAGTGCGCTAAGAATATCCGATACTCTGCCGTCTATACCGGCAAACAGTCCTGAGAACTCCTCCGATATGTCCATTATGGTATTGATAGCCTTATCTATGGCCTTCTTCTCAGTCTCAAGCACATCATAATCGGCAAATATGGCGTCTCTCTTCTCCTTGAGTTCATAGTAGGCATCCCTCTTCTCTATGGCATCATGCTCCTGGAACTTGAACATATCAAGCTTCCTGTCATGCTCCTCCTGAAAAGCTCTGTCTATCTCAACGCGAACCGTCCTCGACTCAGTTGCTCTTCCCATCTCATATATGGTTCTCCTGAACTCCTCCTCAGTACGGAAGCTTATCACCGTCAAATGCGCCTTTCCTGAACAATCCATCTATGATGGTTATAGCAACAAACGCAATCGTACATATCGTGAATGCTGCTGTATGGACTTCTGAAAACCACAAGGT
>ENA-OQMX01000114-OQMX01000114.1-human-gut-metagenome-genome-assembly--contig:-NODE-114-length-21453-cov-7.798931_pt1 | contig 21453 bp, 13 predicted proteins | sample MGYA00242622_ERZ504866 | MGnify/ENA primary metagenome ERZ504866 (study PRJEB26092, sample SAMD00036422) | human gut metagenome | host: Homo sapiens | study: EMG produced TPA metagenomics assembly of...
GTTTAAGACAATGATGGCCATGATGTTGGCTTTGGTTTCTATGTGTGTAGCATTCAGCTCTTGCAGCAGTGATGATGATGATACAGTGGCAGCTGCCAAGGAGATTGCTGGTACATACACCAGCAGCCTGGATATGACCGTAATGGGTCAGGCTTCTACATACGAGAATCTTACCATGAAGATTGAGGCGGTAGATGATGCTACAGTCAAGGTTACATTGCCAGCTTGCGGAGAGGGTATGATGGCTCTTCCTGCTCTGGAGGTTCCTGCCGTAAAGGTTTCCGGTTCTAACGGTGCTTATGCATTCGCTCAGGAGAACTATGCAGGTACTATTACCGTGAATGGTGCAGAGAAGAAGTACACTGTTACTTTGCAGGGTACATTGAAGGACAAAACCCTGACCGTCAACTATTCTGTGCAGTATGGCAAGATGCCTATGCCAATGATTGGTAAGTTTGTTTGTACAAAATAAGAAGATTGTTTCAGGATAAGCTTTGATATAACTCGATGAAACAAAAGATATTCGCACTATTCCTGATCCTTTGCGGATTGTGCCTGAATCTGAAAGCCGAAACCCAGGGCGATGTCGTGGGTAGAGTGCTCGATGATTCGGGCGCACCTCTGGCGGGTGCTACCGTCCAGATGGTGAATGCCAAGGGAGGAGTAACCACTGATGAAGATGGATATTTCCGCATTCCTTACAGCAAGGAGGGAGCGGTGAGAGTGAAGGTGAGCTTTGTGGGCTATCAGACTCAGACTTTCGTACTGAAAGCGGATGAGAGAAAAGGTGAGCAGCATGTCCTTCGTCTTCAGCCGGATGCTACAGCCCTCGATCAGGTGGTGGTTACCGCAACCCGAACTCCGAAGGCGCTGAAGGATGCTCCTGTGGTAACCCGTCTGATTACCGCCAATGATATCAAGATTGCCGATGCTACCAATATCCAGGACCTCCTCACCGAGCAGATGCCGGGTCTGGAATTCGGCTATGCCATGAATCAGGAGACTTCTCTCAATATGAATGGTTTCGGTGGAAACGCCGTGCTCTTCCTCGTAGATGGTGAGCGATTGGCTGGCGAAACTATGGATAACGTAGATTACAGCAGATTGAATCTGGATAATGTGGGACGTATCGAGATTGTGAAGGGTGCAGCTTCGGCACTCTATGGCGCCAGTGCCGTAGCCGGAGTCATCAACATCATCTCCCGTGAAAACAGCGAACCTTGGACTGCCAATGTCAACACCCGCTACAACGACTTCAACAAGGAGTGGCGCCACGGTGGAAGCTTCAGTTTCAATGCCGGAAAGTGGAATTCGCAGACCAGCATCCAGCGCACCACATCGGATGAGGTGCAGCTTACCAGTCCCTTCGATACAGAATCCAACATCCTCCATATTTATGGTGGCGAGACCTTCAATGTGAAGGAGCGACTTACTTACAAGCTCTCTAACAAGGTGAAGCTGATAGGTCGTGGCGGCTATTTCGCCCGTATCAGCAATCGCAGCAACTACGATGACCACTATAAGGATTATTCTGCCGGACTGAAGACCGTGATGAATCTCTCGGAGAATGATAATCTGGAAATTTCATACGGCTTCGACCAGTATGACAAGACCCGATTCGTGAACAATGAGCGCACTCACGATCACGATTATACCAATCGTCAGAACACCGTCCGTGCCCTCTATTCCCATATCTTCGGCAAGAACACATTGACGGCAGGTGCTGATTTCCTGAACGATTATCTCACCACCTATCAGTTTGCCAACAATGGTTCCAAGACTCAGAATTCATACGATGCCTTCGCCCAGTTCGATTACAATCCTTTGCAGTGGTTGAACATCGTGGCAAGCCTTCGTCATGATTACTTCTCAGCATCCAGCCAGCATGCCACCACCGGTCGTCTGGCTCTGATGACCAAGTGGAAGGGCTTTTCCATCCGTGCCAACTATGCCGGTGGATTCCGTGCCCCAACCCTCAAGGAGATGTATATGAACTTTGATATGGCAGGCATGCAGATGATTTATGGCAATCCGGATCTGAAGCCAGAGAAGAGCGACAACTTCAACCTGGCGCTGGAGCATACCGGCAGGGTGAAGAATGCAGGCTTCTTGACCGGTCAGTATAGTCTTACCCTGATGGGTTATTATAATAAGTATGATAAGCGCATCACTACCGAGGATTATGCTGATTATACCCCGGGAACCGGTCAGCCGGATGTGGCTTCCCGTTATTGCAATGAGGATGGAGTAGAGGTGAGCGGCATCGACTTCAGTGCCCAGTACCGTTCGGATATGGGTCTCGGTGTGAAACTCGACTACAGCTATCTCCATGTGGGTGGCAGAAGTGTAGATTCCCAGTTCTCCCAGCCTCGTCCTCATACCGCCACCTGGCGTCTCGACTACGATCGCCAGCTCTGTTCGTTCTATCGCATCAATGCCGCTCTGTCAGGCAGATACCTGTCATCTCCAGATACGAACATCGAGAAGCATGACAGCAGTTATCAGTTGTGGAAGTTCACGCTTCAGCAGCGATTCCTGGATGCCGTCAATCTGAACTTCACGGTAGATAATCTCTTCGATTATACACCAGAGAAGTATTATTGGAGTTCGGCGATGACCACCGGTCGTACCTTCTCAGTGGGACTTTCCGTTGACATCGACCGCATCGTGAATCTCTTCTAGAAACCGCCATCTGGCAGTTTCCAGACCCAAAATAGGTTAAAAAAGCCATAGTGAAGGATGCTTTTCTTCAAATTATGCCGTACTTTCGGTATAAAATCGTAATTTTGCAGTGATTTAAAACCTATTCATTCAAAATTATGATACGAAGAATCATTCTAACTATGGCTTTTTTGGCTAGCCTTTCATTATCAGCCAAGGATATGAACATGGGCAGTTGGCAGATTGTTCCATTGCCTCAGCAAGTCAAGGAGATGAGCAGCGCTCCTTTCCGCATCACAGCCAAAACAACAATCTATTATGCTGCCGGAGATGAGAAGCAGAAGAAGGACGCCGAGTTCCTGGCATCTCATATCAAGGAGGTAACCGGTATTGGGATAAAGACTACCGATAAGCAGGCGAAGGGTCAGATCCGTCTGGCGCTGAATGCTGGCGATACTAAATCTGAAGCTTATTCTCTGGTGGTCAACAAGAATGGCATCACCATTTCTGCCACCTCTCATGTTGGTATCTTCTATGGCATCCAGAGTGTGATGAAGGCATTGCCTATCACCAAGAATGTGAAGAGCGTTTCTCTTCCTGCTGCCGAGGTTACCGACGCTCCCCGCTTTGCTTATCGTGCATTCATGATTGATGTGGGCCGTCATTATTTCAGCGTACCTTATCTCAAGAAGTTGATTGATGTCTTTGCGATGCACAACATCAATTATTTCCATTGGCATCTTACCGAGGATCAGGGCTGGCGTCTTGAAATCAAGAAGTATCCGATGCTTGCCCAGATTGGTTCCAAGCGCAAGGAGACCATCCTTCCAACCAACAAGAATGAGTTTGATGGCGTACCTGTATCGGGTTATTATACCCAGGAGGAAGCTCGCGAAATCGTGAAGTATGCAGCCGACCGATACATCACCGTGATTCCGGAGGTGGATATGCCGGGTCACATGCTGGCTGCCCTGGCATCTTATCCGGAGTTGGGCTGCACGGGTGGTCCTTACGAGGTAGCTACCCGTTTTGGTGTTTTCGAGGATGTATTGTGTGCTGGCAAGGCTCAGACCCTTCAGTTTGCCAAGGACGTGATGGATGAAATCATGGATATTTTCCCATCAGAGTATATTCATATTGGTGGTGATGAGTGCCCAAAGAACCGTTGGAAGATTTGCGAGAACTGCCAGAAGAAGATTGCAGAACTCGGTATCCAGGAGCTTCCTAAGCACAGCAAGGAGGAGCAGCTACAGACCTGGTTTATGGGTGAGATAGAGAAGCAGATCAGAAACCGTGGCAGAAAGATGATGGGTTGGGATGAGATTCTGGAAGGAACTCCATCCAAGGACATCACCGTTTGCGGTTGGACCAGTGTGAATGCCAGCATCCGTTCAGCCCGTGAAGGTCATCCAACCATCGTGGCTCCTATCTCCAATTTCTATTTCAGCAATCCTCGCATCAACAAGATAGAGGGTATTCCTAGCATCCAGCGGGTATATGATCTGGATCCTTGCTCTGATAAGTTGACTCCTGCCGAGCAGCAGAACATCATCGGTGCCGAGGGTTGTATCTGGACCGAGTGGGTGAAGGATGCCGAGAAGATGGAGTGGGAGCTGTTGCCAAGACTTGCCGCCCTTTCTGAGGTTCAGTGGACTGCCAAGGACAAGCGCAACCTGGAGAACTTCTTCCCAAGAATGCTCCACATGCAGGATCTCTACCGCCTCTACGGCTTGAATTACAAGGCTGATATCGAGGATGCCGTGAAGAAGCATCTGGAAGAGAAGAAATAATATTTGTAGATAGCTCCGCCCTAACTCCCCTTTTTTGAGGTTGTTTAGGGCGGAGTTCTTGTATTTTAATGTCCGTTTTCAAAACTGATACTGTCCCCATGAGATAGGGGGAAGGTCGGTGAAAAACGTTGAAAAATCGCCTAGAAATATCTCTTCCTCATTTTCTTCAAGAAATCCTTGGTGATAGGGAAGCCGGAGGCATCACCTATTACGGAGTCGGTATAACAGAAGGGACATTCAGCTGTAGGCGGCTCATCAGGGAGGTAATCCGTGATTTCGGATGGCGAGAAGATTTCGCCGCAGAAGAAACAGCCGCACTTTTCAGATTTTTCTATTTGTTCCTTGTTGCTGAAGCAGCAATCGTGAGCCTGGCGGAAGATCCTGTCTTTCTCCTCCTCTTCTTTCTGCTTTTTCTCAGCCTTCTCCAGATAACCCTTGAATCGTCTCTGAAGATAGAGCGGCACATGATAGTGAGGGGCGAAGACATACAGCGACGGAACGTGGTCGTGGTATTCGTAGCCGGGACCATCTATCACGGTATAGCTGTCATCCGTCTCATCATATGGCAGTTCATCCAATCCCCTTTTATCCTTGGCAGCCTGGTTTCTCTCCCAGATCCATTCGGTGGTAAGCGGAGTTCCGACAACGATGGCAAGTTTCACCTCATCGCCACGATATACTTCCACGATGTCACCTTTCTGGAATCTGATCTGTTCAGCACTTCTGCCTCGGAAGGTCTCGTCAGGATGACGGTTGTATGCTGGCGAATCGCAGACTCCGGGATAGTAAATGCTGAAACGCGAACAGCAGTAAGACCGGTCGATCAGTTTTCCCTCACCGTCATACACTCTTTGAGAAAGACATTCGCGGTCGTAGTGCAACAGTCCCATTGGAATCTCCGAGATATAATAGCAGAAGGTATCCAGCGGATAGTCGTCTTCCTCCTTCATCTTTTTGCGGTAAAGGATATCCTGGTGCATCAGACTCTCAGCCTCCTCCAAGGTTGTGGTGAAGGCTTGCGGACAATAGGTGTTCACCTTGTATTTCGGATAATGTGAACGCTTTTTCTCCTCCAGCTCTTCTGTTTCTAAAACTTCGAGCTTGAAGATGGCAGGAACATCCCGATGCTGTGGATGCTCAGCCAAATGTTTGAAATCTTCGTATGTCATAGGATGTTTATTTTAAGAATTTGTGAAAGTCAATCGTAATCCATCGGCTAACCCCCTCAGTGGTAGGAAATCACCCATTCCAGGCAGTTCACCTCCTCCTTCACCGAGAAGTTCAAGCCTACCTTCACCACCTTCTTGCCACTCATCTTGAAAGCGTCGGCATAGTGCTTTGTTTCAATCTGTGCGAGAGCCTCCTCGGCACTCTTATTGAACTTCAGTTCCATCACATAGATGGTATCGGCAGTCTCCAGCGTGATGTCGATTCTGCCCTTCGCCGTATGCTGCTCCACTATGATGTTATAGTTCGTGAGTAAGGCGAAGATGATGTAAAACATCTGCTGATAATGCCCCTCATAATCTGTATTGGCACAATAAGGAACTGTTTCCAAAAAATCCGCCAAAAGTTGCAACGCATCCTCTAATAGTCCCTTTTTCACCAGCGCAGACATCTGAGCTATAGCAACATCTCCTTGATCAGTAAATTCATCAAGATAATTCGGCAATAAACTTTCGAGAAGTCCAACTTTTATCTCTTGATTTGGAAGATCCAAAGTATATAGATCAGTCTCATACTCGTAATCCCTAATTGTTAGATAGCCACTCTGATACAATAACGGAGTAATGGCTTTCAGATTTTCTGTAGGCGCATCAAAAGCAGACTCCTTTGCAAACATTGGCTTAAGGGATGTAGGCAGCACTTTGAATTTATTCATCATGTTGATGAGATAAGTTGGCGTGCCAGATGCAAACCAATAAGCCCCCAGTTTTCCCTTGGAAAAACAATTAAGCAAGCTATAAGGATTGAATATATCAGGAGAAGGCCAAGTAAAATGATAGCCATCATAATTAGCTTTCAACTTCTCCAAAGTCTCCTCATAAGTCAACTTCAAGTTCTTTGCCAAGCAATCAATATCCTCCCTCATCTGAGTAAGCAACTCTTCCTTGGTAATACCGCAGATACCAGCATATGGCTCATCCATGCTTATATTCGTAATATTATTAAGTTCACTGAAGATACTCAGTTGAGAGAACTTAGTAATACCCGTCATGAACACGAAGCGAAGCTTTGGCTCACAATCCTTCAAAGGGCTATAGAAATTGCGCATCACATTACGAAGCACACCTAAACTGTCCTCATTATGTACTACATCCAGCAAAGGCGCATCATATTCATCTATCAACACCACCACTTGCTTACCCGTCTGTTCATACAGATTGCTGATTAGATTCAGCAATCTCACATTTGAATCTACAGAATCACATTCTACCCCGAAACGTTTTTCATTTTCTTTCAATATAAAAAGAAGATACCGCTCCAGTTGTTCCTTTTCCAAGTGCTTGCCTCCAGCCATACTAAAGTGCAGCACGGGATACTCGTTCCACTCCTTTTCCAGTTTCTCGATGGCAAGACCCTCAAAGAGTTCCTTCTTTCCTTCGAAATAACTTTGGAAGGTAGAAACCAGCAGCGACTTTCCGAAACGGCGTGGGCGACTCAAGAAGAAATACTTTCCATCGGTATGTGTCATACGATAGATGTATTCCGTCTTGTCGATATAGAGGTTGTCCAACTTGCGGATTTCCTCAAATGTCTGAATTCCTATAGGATATAATTTTCTTGCCATTGCGTCATCGAATTAATTCATTTGCAAAGCTACAACAAAAAAATGATACCACCAAACTTTTATGAGGGAAAAGTTTTATTCTTTTCGTGGTGAAAGCTTGCGGACAATAGGTGTTCACCTTATATTTCGGATAATGTGAACGTTTCTTCTCCTCCAGCTCTTCCGTTTCTAAAACTTCGAGCTTGAAGATGATAGGAACATCCTGATGCTGTGGATGCTCAGCCAAATGCTTAAATTTTTCGTATGTCATGGGATAATTGTCTTAAAAAATCGTGAAAGTCAATCTGTGGTCTAAGTTCAGGGAGACAACCTTCAGAGTCTTTGCCTTCTTGATTGTTAAGATGCCTTTTGCTGATAGTTTTATGAATTTTCAGTTTTCTCATGTCCGACTTGCCGTTAGCTTCATGGTTACACCAAGGCTTGGGATATGCATGTCTTTTTTTGTATCTCGTGCCATCGCAGTTCTGGATAAAGATTTCCAATACTAATCCACCCATTTGACAATCATACGGAATGTTGACGGCACGGCGCAGAATGTCGCTTTCGTAGAAGATGCTGCCATCCTTCTTGCAGAGCACGATGTCCAGATAGTCTGGCATATCAGGTATAGTTCCAGGCTCTGACATTTGTGGTTGAAACTCCCCAAACTCTTCCTTCACATACTCGAATAGTCCCCGAGTATATTTTTCGATATCCACCCCTACATATTGAGTATAGGTGTATTTGATAATACATAAAGACATTTTATTTGCCATTTTATTCTTGCTTTTTTGGTTATACCTTTATAATATAGTAATATGAAGAGAAAATTTCAAAAAAAAGCGCCAATATTTTGAAAAAAAAGTATTGGCGCTTGATTATTGAATTCGCTCTGTTTGAAAAGAGGGCTATTTGTTAAATTGTTCTTTGAATAGAATCGTTAAATCAAATAGTTATTTTACTGCCCCTCTATATTTTCAAATATGCTATAAAACTTTAATATGGTATCTACAAACCAATTTACCAGTTCTTCATCTGTTTTGTCCAGAGTGTCTGTTGCAAGCCATATCCATTTGCCATCTTGTTTTGCACCTGGTCTTTGCTTCAGGTTTGGCAGCTGAGAAAGTACATTATTGTTGGAAATGAAATTCTGCATATAATCTTTAGCTTTTTCACCATTTGTTGTATATATAGACACTGTGACTGTATTGTAGCGAACGCTGTAGCCACAATCATATGCGAAGCCTTCGTGGTTTGGTGACTTGAAGCCGATATATGGGCGTCCCATCGGGTTATTAATGTGTGATTGCACTTTGTCTTTTACTCTTTCAATGACTTTTTCCCAAATGGTGTTGCACCATACAACATTGGCGTCAGGGGCTTCGTTGCTGGTAGCAGGAGCGTCAGTAGGTGCACCTTCTGTTACAGGCTCGAAAGGTAACTCTCCAGAATTATTGTGCTTTATCAATTCCATAAAGTCCTCGAAACCATCCTTGCCATAGTAATCTAAGATAAGATCACGCTCAAACTTTGCTACAGCATTGAGCACCTGATTGCGAGTTACGCCATAAACAAACTCACGACCTGCTTTAATCTCGTATTTGTCAACACTTTGGTTATGCATCTTTGAACACTCCAAACAATACATATCGTTGGTCAGCAAGTTGCGGATTCTGTCATCCACCTTACCGCTCATTTCCGGATACTCAAACACATCGAAAAGCTGACACACCTCAGGAATGCCCGTACGAGATTCTTGATTGATTCGCCCCATAGCGCATTCCCATTTGTCTCTATTGTCATCGGTCTCCGAAGTCTGGCCAATCTTAAGCCAACCACCATCCTGCTGCTTCAACTCAGTATTCGAGAAATACTGAGAAAAAAGGCGCTTAGGACCGAATACGTAAATTATAGTTCTTTTCATTTTTGCATTAATTTATTTAAGTCGAAGTTAATCTTTTCTTTTAGGCAGAATTTTTTTATAGTAATAGTTATTATTCCTGCAAATCCTATTACTGTAAAAAATATGCCCCCAATCCATTCATCGTTATCTTTATATCTACCAAATAGTCCATGTCTTTCAGGGCTATTTATAGCACCTATTACGCAAATGATAATTATTATAATAGCTATAATTACTTCTATTTTTACAACATTCCAAGCCTTACGCTTAGATTCTTCTTCTCTTTCGTTAGCATCTTCAATCTCATTCTCTACTTCTTGAAGCAGAAGTTTGATTTTAGGATTGTTGCTATAGTACATCTTTGCCTTGCGAATATAGCGCTCAACATTAGCTTGGCTTTCGGCTGTATTATCACAAGACTTGAATTTAACCAGTGCATCCTCTAGATGATTGAAAATTTCCTCTAAGTCTTTGCTTGATTCTGGTGTGATGAATTGACCGCAAGATGGACACTTGTCTGCTAGAAGAGGAATTGGAGCTCCACAGTAAGGGCATGTGTTTCCTTTTCTTTGGTTCATAACAGCAGCTACTGCCTGATCTGCCTTTTGCTGCTGTGCATCGATGTACAGATCAACCTCGTCAACATTCAATCCCAGAGCCTGTGCCTTGTTCAAAAGAACCTGACGCTCCTTGGCAGAGATGATGCCGTCGGTAAGGTACTCTTTGATGAGGTCATCAAGTTCCTGTGGAATTGCACCTTCCTTCTTAGCAGGCTTAGCTGCCTGAGGAGCCTGTGCTTCCATTTCTTTCTTGCGTTTAGCAAGACGACCCTCAAGTACCAGTTCAAACTCGTCGCGGTCGATGCCCATGGCCTCGGCCTTCTTGAAGAGAAGATTCTTCTCTTTGTCAGTCAATACACCATCTGCCAATGCTGCAGTGATGAGTGCTTCTAACTTCTCGTTATACATAGTAGATAAATTTATTTGTTATTATATTCTTTTATACGTATTAATGATGCTTCTCGTAGAATCTTGCCTCAAGCACCATTTCTACCTCGTCGGGATCTTCGCCCTCCTTAACAGCACGGCGTAAGGCAATCTCCTTCATTTTGTCCGTCAGCTCATCACTTGCTGCTGCAGAATTGATGAGCTCCTCAAGAGCATCTGAGAACAGGTTGCCAGGAGACTTCTGTATGGTTGGAATCTCTTCGGATTCTTCCTGGATATCCTGTGTTTCTTCCTGGATGTCCTGTGCTACTTTGTCTGTAGGAGGAGTCTCTATGTCTTGATCCAATTCAGGCAGCGGAGGAACTGAATTGTCTTCTTCTGCCACTTCGGTAAGTGGTGGAACAGGTGTACCATAGAAATCCAACTTGTCTGCTGGCATCTTACGAAGACGAACTTCTGTATCGTCAACTTCCTTTAGAAGCTCAGCGTAGTAGATATATAAGTCTTCTGGTACATACAGAGTCTTAATATAGGCACACAGACTTTCTATATCTGTAAGCTTATTGGTGTAGATATACACATCAGGTGCGTATTCGTCATCATTGAGAGTGCCGATCTCTTCAACAGTGTAAGGTACATATACCTCTCTAATGCTCTTGCTTGAGGCAAATTCATCACCCAATTTTTTTACTCCTACAGGAATGACAAGTGTCTCAATCTTGCAATTTTCACCAATGAAATTATCTGGAATTTCTTCCAACAGATGAACCTTGGACAAATCCAATTCTTCGATATTCTTACATTTATAGGTTGTGCTTTGTAGCGACTTTAGAGTACTTGGAAATGTTATCTTGCGTAGGTTGGTGCAAGAATCGAACACTTCACTACCTATTGTTTCTACTCCTTCAGGAAAGTTTATTTCTTGAAGTCTCTTACATTTTTCAAACAGACAGTCAGGAATTTTCTTCAATAATTTAACCTTTGAGAAATCTACCTCTTCAAGATAGTCCTCATGTCCATGCTCACTGAAAAAACATCCATCAATTTCTCTAAGGGTTGAAGGGAAGACAACTTTTCTAATTTTCTTATAACCCTCCAAGGCATCTTCGCCGAGAGTTGTATGTCCCTCGTCGATGGTTAAAACGCCATTTTTAAAAGTGCCTAACTGGATTCGTATATCATCGTCATCATCTGATAACTTTGTTAATGGATAATCCCAATTGTCATCATCGTCGTCATCATCAGAGTTGAATTGATTCTGCTTTGCTTCCTGGATGTTCTTTCTTACCTCTTCGCGAGCCTCTTGGAAACTCTTTTTGGCTTCGTTTGAAACTTCTTCCAGGCTTTCACCTACTGTCTTTGCGATATCACCGACTAATTTTTTGAATAATCCCATATTATCACAAATTTAATGTTCTTACTTTTGTTTGTATTATAGCTGCCGGGAAATTACATCCCCGGCATAGTAGGAGGCATTCCCGGCATCTGTGGGGCGGTGCCTTGGAACAATGGAGCGAGTTCTGCTACATTACCGGCAAACTCCCACTGCGCCATACCGTTCTTCCAAACGTATGACTGCTGGGTGAGCTGACCCTGCTGAACGAGCTGCTGGAGCTTGTTCCAATCGCATGGACCATACTGCTGACCATTGATGCCAATATAATACTGTACCTGAGGAACAGCAGCACCCATTCCCGGCATCTGAGGAGCTCCGCCCATCTGACCCATGTTGTTCATACCACCACCCATAGTCTGCTGGCGGAAGGCATTGATACCATTGTCTGTGGCATTGTTGAGAACACCAGCATTGAGGTTTGCCTGATGAGCACCCATAAAGGTCTGCTCTGTCTGGAGACGAGAAGCACGCTGCATCTCCTCACGCTGAATACGCATGGTTTCACGCTGGTTCTCCAAGTTCATGCGCTGCAATTCCTCCTGACCGCCAAGGTCGAGTTCCTGCTTTCTGCCCATGGCATCGAGATTCAGCTCAGACTGCTTCTTGAGCATATCCTGCTGAAGGTCGTTGTTGAGGTTGAAGTTGGAAATCTGGGCATTATGCTGAGCCATCATACGCTCCTTCTCCAGATCGGCAGTGAGGGCTTTGAGTTCACGATAGCCACGGCTCTCCTTATCCACGTTGATGCCTGTGATGTCGAGACTGCGGATGGTGATGCCGAAAAGCTTCTCCACCTGTGGAGTAACACGCTGCTGGATGAGTTCGCTAATCTCAAAAATCTTGCGCTCAATCTGAACTACAGGAATCTGGGCGTCAGAAGGGGCATTGCTAACTACACTCTTGATGAACTTGGTGAGCTGGCCACGAAGCTTGTTCTTGAAAGTCTCGTCGCTGTAACCCTCATTTCGGTTCACACTATGGAAGAGATCCATGTCCTCGATGGCATATACCACGGCACCATGTACAGATACTGGTACGCCATAATCTTGCAGGCGTGGGTCGAAGACATCAAAGTAAGGGATGGCAAAGTTCAGCTGACTACCCTTGCTCAGGTTGCTGAGGTTGGTCAGGTTGTTCTGTTCCACTCTTCTCGCTGCTTCTTCGGCAGCCTGTCTTTTTTCTTCTTCTACTTCCTTGGAAGATTTAAAACCAAAAAATCCCATATGTTTCAGTTTTTATGATTGTTATTATTTTTGTTATTTACTATAGAATCCCTTTGTAGGGGACAGATTATTTCGTTGTATAGATTCGCTTCGTCTTGCCCTGGGCATCTACTTCTACGAAGGTGTCTGCTCCATATTGGCGGCTTGCGTCGTGATAGTTGAATGAATATCCCGTTTCGTAATTGCCGTCGATGGTAGGTCGGCTTACTTGGTCGATGCTATCCAGCATTTCCGGTTTCAAGCCCAGCTGCTGGTACAGATGCTGCTCTACCATGTTTCGGATGGCATTGAGATTCTCATCCACATAACCACGAATCTGGTCGATGAGCGACTGGTTGCTCTTATCCTTCTGCAGCAGGCGCTGTCGCATGGTCTTCTTGAGCGGAGAGCCGTCTGCCTTGATAGGAGCTGGTGGCATCGCATCATTCTGCAGTGCAGATTCTACCACATATTCCCTGCGACGGACATGGAGCATCGGGTTGCCGTAGAGGCAGAACATCAGGGCGGTGCTCATAGAGAAACAGTCATCCTCTACATGTCGGCACATGTTGAAGTAATCGCACTTAGCCTGGAGCATCGCCTTTCCGCCCGTCATACCCTTGAACTGATAGAGCGGATAGAGGCGCATCAGCACCTCGCTGCCTGTGCCTGGATTCAACAGAAGTTGGCGGGCTTCATCCGTTTCCTCATTAGAGAACATCGGAACCGGAATGAGCGAACCGGTATAGAGCAATACGCCACCTCCGTAGAGGGCGCTGAGCAACATGGAGTCGTTTCGTTTGTAACCGGCATATCGGGCTCCGAAACAAGCCACGGTATTGAAGACTCTTGCCCTGCCTTGGTTGAGGAGCGAAGGATTGAAAGCTTCATCCTCACTATAGAATCCGCACATGCCCTCTGCATCGGCACCATGAAGATTGAACATCAGCATATCTGCCTTGTCCAAAGACTTGCAATAGATGCTGAGGCTTTCCGAATCTTCGGTCAGCAGCTTCGGACTGATATACATTCCGTTGCGGATCAGCTCAGGATCGTCGGTATTGTAAAGGAGTGGCAGGTGCTGGGTCATCGTGCAGCTGGCTGGAATCCAGTCGCGGTTGCTGATCATCAGAACATTGCCAACAGGAATACCGCCGCCATACATACTGCTGATGTTGAAGTAAGCACCGATGTCGCTTCGGATATCCGTATCGAGCTGACCGTCTTCCAAAGGCAGACGGGCCACATTGTTGCGGGCGCAACCTACGGTGAAGTCTGAATCGCGACTATCCAGCAAATCTACGATATAGGTGCCTTCGAAGGCATAGCACGTATCTGTAGGGATTCGCTCGCCGCCATACGGCCATGGGTCTTCGACGCGAGGGATAGGAATCACATCGTCACCTCCTATTATAAATAGGTGTAGGTCGGGACCAGCTGTCAGGTTGTTGTCTGCGATGCAGCGGGATACTGCTTCATTGCATTCTATCCAGGATGGAGTCTCATGGGTGGAATCCAGTCCATATTGCGAGATGTCGAGGAATGTCCAGTACATCTGCTGGTCGTAGGCATTCTGTATGAAGTCGTTGAAGACATCATATACCTCCTGGATGGTGCAACCGTATTTTCTAGCCAGTGCATTGCCATCTGTCAGGATGATGCCGTAGTGGTCTTCCAAGGGCTCGGGCTGGTCGATGGGTTCATCGGCTGTTCTAGCTTCTGATGCCATCTGCACGGCTTCCGGCTGTGGAGCCGCCTTGCTTTGTCCCGGCATAGGTGGAGGAGTTGCACCGCCTGGCATACTTGCCATTTGAGGCTGCTGACTGATCGCATTGACGCTTCCCAATCCCATATTATTGGCAGCCTGCAGAGGATTGAAGCCTCTCATCTGGTTGAGCTTCACGTTCTGGGCATTAAACTTTGGCATCGGAGGAGGTGTAGGCATCTGAGGTGGTACAGCCATCTTGCTCTTCTCCTTCGGGATAAATTCCGAAAGGGTCGTATCGCAATAGAACTGATACCATTCTTCTGGCTGAGGCTTATCCTCCAACATCTCTTTCACGGCATACCATAGGGCACTTAGCGGTTCACTCATTCCGTTTTGTACGGCCTGGTCGAGATACAGGATGGTCTGCTGTCTGTAGTAATCCTGCTTTCCATTCTTGTGGTAGTCGGCAAGATTATCAAGAGCCATCAGCAGGGCAATGTCGCCTTGCGGACAACCGAAACCGCCCATTCTTGGCAGAAGCACGGTGGCATTGTCGATATTGCCGGTCTTGATGAACGCTACATGAGCCCAGAAGAGTTGCCAGTAGTTATCGGTACGGGAACCGAAGAAGGCAAGGGCGCACTTGTCGGGATACATCGAGGCAAGCAACAGATGATAGTAGAACTGGATGTTGTTATCATTCGTCATCACACGTGCCAACTGCTCCAGACTGTTGAACTTGCGTTTCAGAATGTCGGTATGGTTGGTCTGGATGGCATTGAAGACCTCGGTCAGAATCTGCTCTGCCAGGAATTCGTTGCCCTTGCTGCCTTGCAGGATATGGATGTTCTGACGTACCTGATCTATGATCTGGTTGGCTCTTAGGGGAGCAATATGCCATTGGATGCTCAACTGGTTGAGCTCTGCCAACTTCTGATTATCCAACTTGCCATCCACCAGTCGTTCCTGCACAGCCTGCAGAAAGAGAGTCTCATTCTGCTGATAGATCTCAGTCTGAGTCTTCTGTGCCTCATATACAGTCTGGTTGTTAACCGTACTGTTGTTGGTGGTATGGGTTGTTGTTGAGGTGTTATAGTTGTTTTGCGTATTGTGGGAGTCGGAATGGATTCCGCCTACCACAGCCGCATCACCATCAAGTTTAATATCGCTCATAGTCTGATTACTTTATATGTTTAGACTTCTTGTTGCATTTTCTGGAGAGGGCTTACCATTGGAAAGGTGCGCCACAGTCTGGACAGTTTGGAGTGCCTGGTGCAATGTGGATGGTATGTCCGCAGTTGTAGCACTGGCATTCTATCAATTCCTGCTGTGGAACCTCCTGCTGAGGAGCCACCTGTTGTGGAGCGGCTTGGCTTCCTGCTGTATTTCCACCGAGTCCGCCATTGAAGGCGTTCAGATTGTTGGCGGCAGCAGTGCTTACCTGCGAGATGTTGTTCATAGCCACATCCTGGGTATGATCTACTCGCTCCTGCTGGCGTCGGTTTTCCTCTTCCAACTGATTGATGCGCTGTTGCTGCTGGCTTTGCTGGGCGCCGCTGATGCCGGTGGCTGTATCTTTTATCATGCCGGCCATCTTCATCATGGCTTCCATCTGGGCATTGCTGTTCTGCTGCTGCATCTGTAGCATCTGCTGCATCATCGCTTCTTTTTCTGCTGCAGTCTGTCGCAGGTTTTCGGCTTCCTTCTCGCCGCTATAGGCGTTTGCCATAGCTACCTGTGCATCTCCGGTGAGGTGGGAGAGTTGTGCGGCACGAATCTGTTCGGCGGTCATATTGGCGAAATGGTTGTCACGATTCATCTGTTCATTGCTCTGAATGGTGGCTACGTTTTCTTCGTGCTGATATTTCTGCTGGTCGAGCTGTGCCTGCATCTGAGCCATCTGCTGCAGCTTATCCATCTGGCGCTGATGGCGGTTGGCTTCCAACTGGTCATCGTCCATCTTTTCCTGACGGTTGCGCTCATAGGCAAGGCGGTCGTCTTCCAGTTTCTCGTTGCGTGCCAGGAGATGGTCTTCCTTATCCAGTTCGCGTTGACGCATCATCTGCTGGAAGTCGTAATCATCCTCCTTCGCCTTTCGGTTGAAGTCGCGGTTGTATTCCTTTTCTTCCTGCATCCACTGGCGTTCACGCTCTTCATCTTCGATGCCCCAGTTACGGCGGCGTTCCAGATCTTCACGTTCCCAGTCGTGGTCGGTACGGGAATCATCGAGTGCCCATTCTGCCTTGAGACGGGCTGTGTCGATGTTCTGCTGGCTCTGGATGCGCATGATTTCCGTGATTTCCTCACGAGGAATCTTCTTGTGTGCAAGTTCATCTTCGAGCACTTCCATTTCCTCCTGCTTGACCAGACGGTTCTTGCGGAGGTCTTCCAGGGCTTCGAACTCCTCTTCCTGGGTCTTAGCCTGGCGGATGCGCTTCTGACTTTCGAGCATCTGGACGAATTCCTCCAACTCATCATCGTGGAGCAACTGGTCTTTGTTGATACCCTGGAGGGCATGGCGCAAATCCTCGGCATTTTGTGCTGAAGAAATCTGCTGGGAGTTGGCCTCAACTTCCATTCGGTTTCGGAATTCTCCGGTGCGGTGCATGAAGTCGAGTTCCTTCTCTGTGTTATAGAGCTGACGTTCTACCTGACGGAAACGCTCAAAGTCCTGGTTGCTGTCGGTGATATTCAGAACCTGAGTGCATTCTATGCCGAATACCTGCTGGTTGACGGTCTGGCGGATCTTCTCTTTCAGTACATTTACAGTTTCGGCAGTCAGCCCGGCAGACTCGTAGTTCTGGTTGCGAAGTTCCTGGCGTAACAGGGTTTCTACGGTACCATTGAGCAACTGCTGTAATTCTCTAGTTGTTACGCTGTTGCGGTCGGTAAGGTAATTGGTGGCGAAGGTATGAATATCGCTGATGCTCATCTGGAAAGATACTCCAATCTGCACATCATGGATGCCCATCGGAATGGTGTATGGCTGAAAGGCAAGTTCGCCATTCTCGTTCATCGCTCCACCGAAGGTGAGGGTGATGAAACGGTTGCTGACGATATAGACCGACAGGATAGGAGCCTGGGTGATGCGGGCTAAGATGCGGGCATAATCCAGTTGACGCTTCTTGGCTTTTTCTTTCTGCTCACCTTTCTTTTCGCCGAAGATGATGCGACCGAGCCAGTTGAAGCCACGGCCTACTTCTCCTACGATACCGAGCTGGCGGAAGGTAGGCTCAGCCTGGCGCTTGCGGTCTCGTTCACGCTTTTCGGCTTCAGCCATATCTTTCTCAGCCTTTTCTACCGCATTCTTGATAGCAGCCTGCTCTTCTTCTACAGACTTATAAAAGAGGTATGCACCTGCTGAGAGGGTTGAAACCAGCTCACCATTGGCAAAAATGATGGCGGTGCAACCTTCCTGAACGATGATACCTTTCAGTTTTTCTATTTCGTCGAGTTCTCGTTCGCTAATCTTGCGAGCGATTTCTCCTGGTTGGATATTCCAGATGGTTCTGCCTCTTACCACGTCAACACCATCTACAGCTTCCATACTGCGGCGGTCGCGGCTACGTTCAGCTTCTCTTTCGGCTGCAATCTGTGCCTGTTCAGCCTGCTGTTGTGCATTTCTTGCCTCACGGATTTCTGACTGGCTTTCATTAGTTTGCTGGTTAACGGCTCTTCTCTGTTCTTCTGCAATCTGGCGATTGAGCGCACCACCAGTCATGGCGTTTGCTACAGAGCGAACGGCATTGGTGAACATACCCTTGCTGGCTTGTGGAGTCTGAGGGGCTTGTGGAGACTGTGGAGCCTGAGGCATTACTGGGCGCTGAGGCTGCATCGGTTTTGGGGGCATACCCGGTGCTTGAGGTCTCATAGGTTGAGGCTTCATAGGCTGCTGAGGAGCTATGGCTTTCAGTGGTTGAGGACGTTGAGGCTTGCTAACTCCTTGTGGCTGGGTTGGAGCCTGTGGTTGCAAGTCAATAGGTTGTCCACACTTCGTACAGAATTTCATTCCCGGTTGCAGCATTGCGCCGCATTTCTTGCAATATGTCATAATGGTTATTATTTTTAAGATTAAATGAACTGATTATTGTATCAGCGCAATAAATATAACGATTAGCAGAATCACCCAGAAGAACTTGATGAAGCATCCTATGCATCCAGTGATGCCTTCACCTAAGAGTCCTCCGAGAAATCCCAAAAGCTGTATTCCCCAGCCCAGAATGCCGAGAAGTACAAATGCTCCGATTCCTATTAATATGATAAGTATTATTGTCATATCATCTCTAAGAATATTTCATTTACTTTATACAATCGTTAAGCATATCAATTTACGTTGATAGCTAATTCATGTTTTGGGTGCAAAGATATATAAAATAAATGAAACAGAATTGGTTCAAATTGGTTCAAATTTGCCTTGATTTGAATCAATTGGTCCAAAAATGCATTTTTTTAGTGAAAAATGCCCCAATAAGGGACTTTTTAGCATTTCTTAAACTTTTGGGAGACGTAGTTGGAGAGGAGTGTCTTTCTTCCGCTGAAGCCTGTTTACCTCTTCCTTTCCCGATTGGTATTCCCGAGCTTACACCTTTATTATATATATAGGGGAATGCTTGCCGCAATTCCCCTCTCTTTTCTCTTATGGAATGTGGAAGCCTACCCCTTTAATGTCCGTTTTCAAAACTGATACTGCCCCCATGAGATAGGGGGAAGGTCGGTTTAAGAATTTGTGAAAGTCAATCGTAATCCATCGGGCTCCCCCCCCTCAGTGTCAGGAAATCACCCATTCCAGAGTATTCACCTCGTCTTTGATAGAGAAGTTCAAGCCCACCTTCACCACCTTCTTGCCGCTCATCTTGAAAGCATCGGCATAATGCCTTACCTCTATCTGGGCGAGAGCCTCCTCGGCACTCTTATTGAATTTCAGTTCCATCACATAGATGGTGTCGGCAGTCTCCATCGTGATGTCGATTCTCCCTTTAGCCGTGTGCTGCTCCACAATAATATTGTAGTCAGTAAGCAAGGCAAAGATGATGTAAAACATCTGCTGGTAATGCCCCTCGTAATTGGTGTTGTCGCAATATGGAATGGTTTCCAGGAAATCAGCCAGCATTTGCAGGGCTTCATCCATTTTACCACTATTAATATAGGAAGAAATGTCAGCTATCACAACCCTACCCATATCTATTCCCGATCCAAGGTAGCCCGGCAACAAACTGTCGAACAGTCCCACCTCAATCTCCTTGTTAGGAAAGTCGAGCGTATAAACATCTATCTTCTTTTCGTAGTCCTTGATGGTGAGATAGCCACTCTGATACAGCAGAGGAGTGAGCGAAGTCATTCTTTCCGTTGCAGCGTCAAAGGAGGAAGCCTTAGCCCTCACCTTTCCCAGTTGCGATGGCAACACATGAAACTCCCTCATTTTTTCAATCAGATAAGTAGGTGTACCGGATCCAAACCAATAAGCCTTCAGCTTGCCATCAGCAAAGCAATTGAGCAAGCTGTAAGGATTGAAGACATCAGGCGATGGCCAAGTGAAGTGATAACCATCATAATGGTCTTTGAGTTCCTGGATAGTCTCCTCCCTGCTCAGTTCCAGATGCTCGGCAAGAGCATCGATGTCATCACTCATCTGGGTCAACATTTCCTCCTTGGTGATGCCACAGATGTCGGCATAAGGCTCGTCCATGCTCACATTCTTGATGTTGTTCAGCTCGCTGAAGATGCTGAGCTGCGAGAACTTCGTGATGCCCGTCATAAAGACAAATCGAAGCATAGACTCGTTTCCCTTCAGAGGACTATAGAAGTTGCGCATTGTGTTACGGAGCTCATCGAGTTTTTCCTTTTCATGAGCCACATCCAGCAGCGGAGCGTCATATTCATCAATGAGCACCACCACCTGCTTGCCAGTCTTTTGGGAAACCACTTCTATCAAGTCATTGAACCGATTATTGCTTCCGTTACGGTGATTTTCTATACCATACTTTTGTTCATAATCTTCCAAAAGGTAGCCCAGATACTCTTCTAGCTGCTCCTTCTCCATATGCTTACCCTTGCTCAGGTCGAAGTGCAGAACAGGATAAGTATTCCACTCCTTCTCCAGCTTCTCGATGGCAAGCCCCTTGAACAGTTCCTTCTTTCCCTCGAAATAACTTTGGAAGGTGGAAACCAGCAGCGACTTGCCGAAACGGCGTGGGCGACTCAAGAAGAAATACGTTCCATCTGTATGAGTCATACGATAGACATATTCCGTCTTATCTATATAGAACTTATCCTCCTTGCGGATCCGTTCAAATGTCTGAATTCCTATAGGATATAATTTTCTTGCCATTGCGTCATCGAATTAATTCATTTGCAAAGCTACAACAAAAAAATGATACCACCAAACTTTTATGAGGGAAAAGTTCTATTTTTTACGTGGTGTGGTTTAACGATTTTGGTTGACCACTTATTATCTTATTTATAAGACGAGTTGACTCGGTTAATACTTATTTATAAAACCAGTTGACTAGTTAAAACTTAGTCATACTTTTTGTTGACTAGTTTTGCTCTTAGTCATATCGAAAATGCACCTGATTATATATAGGGAAACAGTTGCTGCAAACCACCTCTCTTTTCTCTCATAGAATGTGGAAGCCTATCCCCTTTAATGTCCGTTTTCAAAACTGATACTGCCCCCATGAGATAGGGGAGGAAGATGGGGGGATGAACTCCTTTGAGAAGTGTTAACGAATCTAACTGGTAGTTTCTTGGGTGACAACTCAATGTTTTGTGCCGCATCACTCAATGTTTTCCAATCATTAACATAAAGCTCTAAAGCAGCCAAAGGAGAATGAGAGAGGTTGGAACGTAAACAGTTGGGAATGAGCAGATTTGCACAAAGTTGCCAAATCGGCATAAAGCAAGCGAGTGAGGAATATTGAAGTAGTTCAGTTACTAAATCGTGAGCCATAGTTACCTATGCAAAGCAGGTAACAATGCGGAAAGGCAACTTTGTGCATCAACGGATTTTATTGCGCTGATTCTCAATGTTTTGCGTATCAAGGAACGCTTACAAAATGATTATATTTGCACACTCA
>ENA-OQMX01000115-OQMX01000115.1-human-gut-metagenome-genome-assembly--contig:-NODE-115-length-21325-cov-2.824087_pt1 | contig 21325 bp, 16 predicted proteins | sample MGYA00242622_ERZ504866 | MGnify/ENA primary metagenome ERZ504866 (study PRJEB26092, sample SAMD00036422) | human gut metagenome | host: Homo sapiens | study: EMG produced TPA metagenomics assembly of...
TCATCCTGCCATGCCAGCGCATATCCAGCCCTCGATGTCTTGTAATCAGTACCATCAGACATGGTGATATTTATTTTCGACAGATCAAGAGTTGATCCCTTGTTTACAGATGACGCATACAACTGGTTGCCATTCTCATCTGTGAACACAACCTTTACCATGGTTACACTGTCGCCCTTGCTGTCTACCGGATCCTTGGAATAAATTGGATCTCCACCTATTGACACATCGCCATCAACAATGATCGTTCCATCATCTGACTTTACGCCAAATGAATTTCCACCGGTTGATCCGGATGCATCCGCCGTAACACTTCCACCAACCAGTTTGATAGAATTGTCTGCTGAGATTACCGACTCCCCATCGCCAAGTCCTGATGACTTTGCATCAACAGAGCCTCCTGTGATCTCCACATCCGATGCCGATATTGCCGAAGATACAGAATCTATGCTGTTGCTTCCACCTGCTATCTTCACAGTTCCCGCAGATTCGATTCCCTTACCATCGGACTTTATCTGTATGTTGTCTATCTCAAGATTTCCATCTGTCTTGATCGCAGACGCACCCGGGGTTGTCGCTGATATCTTGGAAGATGTATCCTTTCCAGATACCTTTACATCCGCTGCGTTACTGTTATCGCTGACGCATGTTATACCATCAGCAATCTTATTTTCTCCGCTTACCTTTATGACAAATGTTTCAGAATTGCCCGGACGAACCGTGATCTTCTTTACAGTAGCATTGTCCACGGTTATTCCACTTGCATTTCCGGTATCTACAATTACATCCTCACCATTTCCTGTGATCGTGTAATCCTTATTCTCGGTAAATGAAACTGATATGATTCCACCAGACTGTGATACCTTTACAGTTGGATTTTCCTCACTGTCTGTGAATGCTCCAACATATCTGCTGTCATTCAGTCTTCCGATGTCAATTACGAAAGGATCTGATAAAGGTGTAGTCACCTCAAGTGCCTGGCTGATCTGACCAGCCTTGACATTTGCAGTTCTTTACTCGGCTATACACATAATATGTAGTAAATTCCTTAAGCCCGGTAAACTGAGCACCATTCTGCCATACAAGCTTTGATGCATCAGCATCCTTTTCACTGGATATTGCATACTCGATCTCACCCACTATACCTGACACCTTGCCGCTGACAGTCACCGCATCAGATGTTACTGATGTCTTTGTCACAGTGACAACTGCGGTATTTTCTCCCTTTGCCACTGTCGCCTTGAGTGTTATGTTCGCTGAGCCATTTGCTGATGATATAACCAGTGTATCGCTGTAGCTTCCGGCACCAAGTCCATTTACCGGTTTTACAACTACTGTTGTTTTATTTCCTGCAGAAATCTGCCCTGCCGGTGATGAAACGATCTGGAATGCCGTTCCATCCTTAAGCTTGGCCTTTACATCTGTAAGGGTTGTCTCCCCGGAGTTTGACAGTTCAATAGCTGCATGATTCGCATTTGAATAGCCATATACGAGGTCTGTCCATGACTTGTCAGCACTGCTACATGACAGCTTTCCAGGAGTGAGCACTTTGACAACACACGCCGCCTTTATTCCCGAGCCATCCTTAGCCGTAGCTGTGATAGTCGCCGTTCCGGCTGCGAGGGCTGTTATCTTGCCATTCTGTACGGATACCTTAGCCTTGTCTGAACTTGACCACACAAGGGATGTATCTTTTGCATCAGCAGGTGTTATCGTTGCCTTGATCTCATCACTGTCGCCCACATTAAGTGTTATGTATGTCTTGTCAAATGAGATTCCTGTAACCTTTACGGCTGGGGGCTCTGACGGAGTCTCTGTGTCTTTCTCAGACGTTGAACCCGTTGTTGATCCAGTTGAGCCAGTCGATCCGGTTGAGCCGGTTGAGCCAGTTGAAGGATCCTTCGTGTCGTCCTCTGTTGTCATGCCTCCACCTGACTCCCCGCTTATCGTCCTAAGCTCTGACGACACCTCGCTCTTTGGAACTACCTTCTGTGCTGCCTTCTCCTCATCTGTTCCGCTGTTCTTTACATACAGATAAAGTCCAGCTGCTGCACCCACAAGGCTTGCATTATAGTCCAGTGCAACCTCGTTCTGGTTATAATCTTCTGAGCTATCTACATAGGATGTACTCGAACCCGCCGGACCGCCAACCAAAGCGCCGACTAGTACATGTGCCTGCTTTGTATATGCATTTCCAGTTACAGAACCCTGATATCCGCTTGAGGCTCTGTGATGAGGGTACTTTGATGAATACTTGTTGTAACCGACAACAAAACACTTTGAACCTGCATTGTTGCCAAGTATGTACTTCATCTGACCATTTGCCCATGATGAATAATCATTCTTTCCATATATAGTATCATACAGAAGACCTGTCATCTGATGAGCAGTGTTATATCTCGCCGATCCCCAGCTGTCTATCAGGCAGAAATTGTTATCTCCTGACTGTGTCTTGCTTGCTATAAGTCCTGACTGGTTCTCCACGAACACGCTCTTCTTGGATGAATTAGGACTGTAGAGCAGAGCCGCCTGAGCCACGTTATTCCAGCAAAGAGCCCAGTTAGGATTTGTTCTGCCACCATATACATTATTGTATTTTGTTGCATATGCTGATTTTCCTGTAGCCTTGTACAGAAGAGCCGCCGCAAGGGCATAGTCATCTTCCCATGAATCTGAGTTATAGAAACCTGATGCCGGACCCGAGCTGTTCTTCTTAGCCTTAGTATCCGCATATGTGAAAAGCTTCTCCGCATAGGAAAGCGCTTTCTTATCCTTGTAATTTATATAATATGCCGCAAGTGCCGCCGCTGTCTCTGAAACGATATCTGTACATGTATCTGAATCAGATGTGAATGTTGCCTGTCCACTTCTTGATGACTGCTTTTCCGGAGCTCCCCAGTAGCCATGATCGACATTTCCATCACCGACCTGATAACAGAAAGCCTTAACCGAGCCATCACTTCCAAGGACTGTGCATCTCTCGAAATAATCAACGAATCTGTCCATGATCCTCTTATAGTGTGCCTCTGTAGCAGTATCCGCAAATGCCTCGGCAAACTCCATGTGCGCAAGCCCTAGAACTGTAGCCGAATATGCCTGTGGCAGACCAAACTTGGCATGATCTCCCGCATCATGGTATCCACCGCTGACATCCACAGTCTTTCCATTATATGTTGTTTTTGCATCCTCAGTATGGCAGTTTGATCTCCAAGAAAACTCACTCTTTGCAGATACATCACTTCCGCACATATTCGCATCATAAAGATACAGTGACTCCTGAAGAAGCTTTGCATAGTTGTACTCAACATCCGTATTGATCTCACCTGTGTTGTCCCCGGCTCCGCCAGATGATGATGAAAGTGAACCGATAAATGAGTCAAATGCACCTGACTGTGAGCTGTAGTACACCTTGACACCTGTTATAGACACACCATTTGCCGTGCCTGTGTAGCCAAGCTTTGAATAACTCACGCTCGATCCGGCATTTACTGCACCTGACTTCTTGGATGTGTTTGGATATATGTACAGCTTTCCATCACTGAATACACCCTTGAGGGCTGACCAGCTACTGTAATCCTTTACTGCAGTTACTGAACCATTCACATCAGCCACCGCTATCCAGTCTGCTATGTATGAATTGCTCTTGTTATTTATCGTTATCTCTGTCTCGTAGTAGCCGTCTCCCTTGGCTGTTCCATCTCCATCGGCAAGGCTTGCAGTTACGCTTGAGCTTGTGTTTCCTATAGAATCAAGATCCGCACTTCCTTGTCCGCTGCCTCCCGAACCGCCAGACTCCCCTGATGAACCACCAGATGTGCTCTTTGTTCCCGAGAGCACCGCTGACACGATCCTGAATTTGATCGTGCTGTTCTCCTGGAGATTTGCAATCTGTATACCAAATGCCACGCTCTCTGTGCTGGTAGTATTGATCGATGCCAGATCAAGTGTAGCCTCAAACTGTCCGGCTTTTTCCAGATTAATCCATACATCATTATTGGACCACGATGGCCCATATGATACAAATGGCATAACTCCTGAACTTTCCCCACTTAGTTCAGTGAAATCCTCCACCGCATATGTGATCTTGAGTGTCTTATACCCGGCATCAGCAATCGCTTTCATAGAGCCGAGTTCACTCGGTGGAGAAAACCTCATCTCTGCCTTAGGCTTCTTACTATAAGTATCCGACTTTGCAGTCACCGTCTTCCAACCGGTGTCCGGTTTCAGATCCAGCGTTATGGTCTCCGCCTTAGCTGTGATCTCCGGCCATGTTATATTGCCGATGATCATGCATAAGGTGAGAACATATGCCAGGATCCTGCTCGCTGCTTTCTTTCTCATTTCCCTTTTCCTCCTTGTACTTCCTTTTCTACCAGAAAAAAATACCCTATTATTAAAAATATAGCACAGAAAACATCTTCATGCGACCCAATAATCCGTCATTATTTATCCGCATAATTACCAATGTTTTCTGTGCTATTTTACCAACACCTTGTTTCCAAGTATTCTCTTTGAATTCTCTATGTCATTTGTCATCTGGGCCTTGAGCTCATCCAGGCTTCCAAATTTCTTCTCGCCCCGGATCTTCTCTATAAGCTCCACCTTGATGATCTGTCCGTATATATCCCTGTCAAAGTCAAAGATATTAGTCTCTATAGTAATGTTTCCTTTGTCGTTCACTGTTGGGTTGTCACCTATGTTGGTGATTCCATTATAGACTCTGAACGGATCCACATGACACGCATGCTCTCCCTGAACTATTCTGATCCTTGAAGCATACACACCAGCCGGCGGGTACAGCTTGCGTTCCTCCGGCGGCATATTCGCCGTTGGTATTCCTATGGTTCTTCCAAGCTGCTTGCCGGACACCACCTCACCTGTCATACTGTACGGTCTGCCGAGCATCGGAATGACCGACCTCACATCTCCCTCAGAAATATTCTTCCTGATGACAGTTGAGCTGACCACCTCGTCATCCTGTTCCAGCTTGTCTATGACTATGACCTTATATCCATACTCGCCCGCATAATCCTTCAGGGTATCCACATCGCCCTTTCTGTCTCTGCCGAATCTGTAATCGCTTCCAACCACGACATATCCGGCCCGCATCATGTCCACCAGCACATCTCTGATGAACGCCTTCGGCTCTGTAGCCGCAAATGCATCGTCAAACGGATATTCAACCAGGACGTCAACTCCGGTATCCGATACCACCTGTGCCTTCTCGTCAGATGTGTATATGGTCTTCATATTGCTCACATCAAACACATGGTTCTCCCTCATGTCAAATGTGAACACGACACCCATATAGCCTTTTTTCTGCAGTTTGAGCACCTGTTCTATCAATAACATATGCCCCTGGTGTATGCCATCAAACTTTCCCAGTGCAACCGCCGTGCGCTCTGTGCTATTTAGTTGTATCTTCTTTGTATCCTTTATATGAATCATAACTGTCTGTCCTTAATTGCTCACCGGAAACATCTTAAATGGCACATACTGCCTCTTCTCATCACTGTATTCATACAGTGCCGCAAATCTTCCATTCTCATCGTACACCTTGACATATGTGTCCCTGTATATCTTATCCTCGGCAAATGCATCCGCACTGAGCTTATTTCCATTTGCAAGAAGCTTCTCACCCTTTGCTGATATATGGAGCTCTGGAATATCCGGCATAAGCTTGTCTGTTGTGAGCACATGCTGCATTAAGCGTTCCATCATCCCTTGCCTTCTCCACCTCATCAAGTGTCAGACTTTCCTCGTATAGTAAAGCCCTTCACCTCGGTTCTGATAAGCTTCTCCATCACCGCACCGCAGCCAAGCTTCTCTCCTATATCCCTGCACAGGCTTCTGATATATGTTCCCTTGGAACAGCTCACATCGAATGTCACCCTCGGAAGTTCTACCGACTGTATGGTGATACCATGTATCGTGACCGATCTCGGCTCTCTCTCTATAACCTGTCCGGCCCTCGCCAGCTCATTAGAGCTTCTTACCATTTACTTTGATTGCCGAATACATAGCGGGATCTGCATGTAATCGCCTACAAAGCTCATCACCGCAGCCCTGACTGTCTTCTCATCAGGATATACATCTGTCACGTCTGTCATGACTCCTGTCACGTCTTCGGTGTCGCTGGTCTTTCCGAGAAGCATGGTACATGTGTATGTCTTGTTCTTCTCAGTGAGCAGATCGCACATCTTCGTAGCACTTCCCAGACACACAAGAAGAACTCCCTCCGCCATGGGATCGAGAGTTCCGGTATGACCTATCTTTTTCTGTTTTAATATACCACGGAGCTTTGCCACCACATCAAATGATGTGAACCCCTGCTCCTTATATATATTGATAAATCCATCTATCATAACTATTTCAAATCCAATCCAAAGTCTTTTACATCAGTCCGCTGTATCAGTACCTGTTCCAGATCACATCTTTTCTGCAATTTATCAGCCAAGCTGTTTCTCTATATCCGCAACTATCTCCGCAACTATCTTTTCCGGATCACCTGACATATTGCATCCCGCAGCCTTCACATGGCCGCCACCGCCGTGGCTGCACGCAATCTCACTCACGTTCACGATATCATTTGCCCTGAGGGATATCTTGTAATTATCCTCACCAGCCTGATACATGAAGAAAGCAACCTCAGTACCTGATGTCAGTCTGAGCTGATCCACGATTCCATCCGTATCCATCTTGCTGGCACCAAATCTGTCAAAGTCCTCCTTTGTCAGAAGTGTATGGGTTATCTTTCCATCTGCAAACTGCTTCATGTTTAGAAGCGCATAGCCCAGAAGCTTATTCTGTGTGAGCGTCTTCTTGTAAAATGTCTCATCTATGACAAAGCTTGGTCTCGCTCCCTTCTCTATCAGGATTCCCGCTATGGTCATGGACTCTCTGGTGGTATTGCTGTGCTTAAACACTCCTGTGTCGTGGACTATACCGGTATACAGACACTCTGCGCACTGCTGGTTGATCTTTTTCTCATCCAGGAGCTTGAATATAGCCTCCGCAGCGGAGCATGCATCACTTTCCACATAGCACACATCACCAAAGCCTTTGTTAGACACATGGTGGTCTATGCAAAGAGTTCTCTTCGCAGTCTCATAATATCTGACAAATGGTGTGAATCTGTCCATATCTCCGCAGTCAAGCGACATAAACAGATCATAGGTCTCGTCATCTGCCTCATGCTTTACAGTAGATGCACCATTCAGGAACATGAATACATCCGGGAATTCCTGAAGATATACCTGAACCCTCTTGTCAGGGTAATTGCTTGTAATATAGTTATACATTCCAAGTGTTGAACCTATACAGTCACCATCAGGATTGATATGTCCTGTTATGGCTATGCTGTCTGCGTTCTCTATCTCCCTTATAAGATCGTTCATGATATACCTCCTTTTAAATTCTCATATTATATCCTACTCTTCAAACTCATCTTCACTCTCTGAGTTTTCATCTGTACTCTCGTCAGCATCGCCATGCTTTCCGAGAGCCTCATCTATCTTGTGGGACATACTGACACCATACTCTATGGACTGGTCCATGATAAATGTTATCTCCGGTGTATTGCGCAGATTTACAGAATGAGCAAGCTCTCTTCTGATATATCCCATTGCGCTGTTCAACCCTGCAAATGTGGAATCAACAGCATCCTGGTCACCCAGGACACTGATATATGCCTTACAGAACTTGAGATCAGGTGTGACAACCACATCAACGACCGAAGTCATAGGTGATATTCTTGGATCCTTGATCTCACGGCTGATGATCCTGCTGAGTTCTCTCTGAACCTCACCGTTGATCCTGTTATTCTTTACACTGTTTTTCTCATATCTATTACTACTTTCTAGGCACCTCTACCATCTCGTATGCCTCTATCTGATCTTCCTCTGCAACGTCCTGGAAGTTCTCGAATACCATACCACACTCAAAGCCGGACTTAACTTCCTTGACATCATCCTTGAATCTCTTGAGTGAAGCAAGCTTTCCTTCAAATATAAGATTGCCCTCTCTGGTGATCCTTACGCTGCAGTTTCTGTTGATTGTTCCGTCGAGAACATATGAACCGGCAATGACACCGATACCAGAAGCCTTGTATGTCTGTCTGATCTCTGCGTGTCCGATGACCTTCTCCTCATATATAGGATCAAGCATACCCTTCATTGCTGAATCAATATCCTCTATTGCATTGTAGATGACTCTGTACAGGCGAACATCTACGCCCTCGCTGTCAGCCATATCCTTTGCTCTCGCATCCGGTCTGATGTTGAAACCGATTACGATGGCATTTGATGCTGATGCAAGGATTATATCTGACTCGTTGATAGCACCTACACCTGCATGTATGCACTTGATAACGACCTCGTCATTTGAGAGCTTTAAAAGGCTCTGCTTAACGGCCTCAACCGAACCCTGTACATCTGCCTTGATGATGATCTTGAGCTCCTTGAGGTTGCCGGCCTGGATCTGGCTGTACAGATCGTCAAGCGACATTCTCTGCTTTGTATCTGCAAGAAGCTTCTCCTTACCCTGTGAGATGTATGTCTCTGATATGGTTCTGGCTTCCTTCTCATTGTCAACTGCCATGAATATCTCACCTGCGTCAGGAACTGTGTTGAGACCCTGGATCTGTACAGGTGTTGATGGAAGAGCCTCTGTAACTCTCTCACCTCTTGAGTTGGTCATGGCACGTACCTTACCATGTGACGCTCCTACAGCGATGTAATCTCCAACGTGGAGTGTTCCCTTCTGTACAAGCATTGTTGCAACAGGTCCACGTCCCTTGTCAAGCTCAGCCTCGATGACGATACCTCTTGCCTTTCTGTTAGGATTTGCCTTAAGTTCAAGCACATCCGCTGTGAGGAGGATCATCTCAAGGAGATTGTCAATACCTTCCTTAGTATGTGCAGATACAGGGCAGAATATTGTTGAACCACCCCAATCCTCTGGGATAAGCTCATACTCTGTAAGCTCCTGCTTAACTCTCTCTATATTGGCACTTTCCTTATCGATCTTGTTGATCGCTACTATGATCTCGATTCCGGCAGCCTTTGCATGGTTGATAGCCTCGATAGTCTGTGGCATTACTCCATCATCGGCAGCTACAACAAGGATAGCGATATCTGTACTCTGTGCACCACGCATACGCATTGCTGTGAACGCCTCATGTCCAGGAGTATCAAGGAATGTGATGGTCTGGCCATTTACATCGACAACAGATGCACCGATCGCCTGTGTGATTCCACCAGCCTCGCCCGATGTAACCTTTGTCTGTCTGATCGCATCAAGGAGTGATGTCTTACCGTGATCAACGTGTCCCATAACGCAGACTACTGGAGGTCTTGGAACCATGTCCTTCTCGTCCTCTTCGTCCTCCTTCAGGAGTTCCTCGATCACATCTACCTTCTCCTCCTCCTCAGCTATACAGTTGTACTCAAGTGCGATCTCTGAAGCCTCGTCAAATGGAAGCTCTGAGTTCACATTGACCATCTTACCTGCGAGGAACAGCTTCTTGATAAGTGCTGTTACAGGAGTCTTTACCGCATCAGCCAGCTCCTTGAGTGTTACAACCTCAGGAAGTGTGATGGTTCTGATTGCATCCGGATCCTCCTGTGGTGCCTGCTGCTTCTTCTGTGGCTTGTTCTTCACATTCTTCGCAAGTCTGCTGATATCAGCCTCGACCTCCTCAGGTGATCTTCTGTTGCCCTTACGTGGCTTGTTCTTATCTCTGTTGTAGTTATCTCTGTTCTGGCTCTTTAAATCCTTACCCGGCATCTCCTTCGCATCGAAGTCCTTGCGGTCTCTCTTGAATGGTGCTCTCTTCTGAGCTGGGCTGTCATCCTCGTCATCCTTGCCAAATGGCATATTGATACGGTTGCTGAAACGGTTGCCACCATCTCTGTTAAAGCCTCTTCCGCCCTGGTTTCTATCTCCATTGCCGAAGCGTCCGCCACCCTGGTTTCTGTCTCCGTCTCTGTTAAACCTTGGTCTGTCACCCTGGCCGTCCCTGTTAAATCTTGGTCTGTCACCCTGGTTTCTATCACCATCTCTGTTAAACCTTGGTCTGTCATTCTGGCCGTCTCTGCCTCCTCTTGGTCTGTCACCCTGGTTTCTGTCGCCATCTCTGTTAAACCTTGGTCTGTCGCCCTGACCGTCTCTGCCTACTCTTGGTCTGTCACTCTGATTTCTGTCGCCCTGGCCATCTCTGCCGAATCTTGGTCTGTCACCCTGATTTCTGTCGCCCTGGTTCCTGTCGTTGCTGAATCTGGCTCTGTCTGAACCGCCCTGTCTGTCGTTGTTAAATCTGACTCTGTTACCGTTGTTATTCATCTTGCCGCCGTTTCTGTCCTCCCTGGCAAATCTTACATGATTGCCAGAACCCTGTCTGGCTGCTGAATTGTCATCCCTTGAAGGATTCTGCTTCTGCGCGTCCGCCTTTGGCGCTGCAGCAGGCTTTGCTGTCTCAGGCTTTGGCTGCTCTGTCTTAGGCGCTGCCTTTGGAGCCTCCTGCTTTGGTGCTGCAGGCTTTGGGGTCTCAGCCTTTGGAGCCTCGGCCTTTGGCGCAGTCTTTGCTCCAAACTTAGCCTTAATTATTCCAACCATCGAATCGTCCAGATTGGACATATGACTCTTGATCTCTATTCCCTTTGCGCCAAGGGTATCTATGATATCTTTATTTGAAATGTTTAACTGTTTTGATAATTCGTGTACTCTGATTTTAGCCAAATGTTACACCTCCATGTTTTCATTTACATTCATGTACTTTATGATCTGATTCCCGAATCCCTCGTCAAGTATCGCAATGGATGTTCTCATCTCATTGCCACTGTACTTGCCAAGCTCATCCTTTGTCCCGTACTCATAATAAGGAATCCCATAATAATTACATTTCTGGTCGAAAAGTTTCTTCGTATTGTCAGAAGCGTCCTTCGCCACAATGACCACGTACGCGCTCTGATTCTTAACTGCTTTCTCTACTGAGAAATTGCCACTGCACAGCCTTCTGGCTCTGGCACACAGAGAAATTAACGAGTAGATCTTGTTATTCTTCAATGTCACGCAGCTCCTTGTCTAATTGTTCATACACCTCAGCAGGTATGCTGACCTTGAAAGCCTTCTCAAGTGCTTTGCTTCCAACCGCCTTCTTAAGGCACTCGGATCTCTTGCATATATAAGCGCCTCTTCCGTTGAGCTTGCCGGTTGCATCAACTGCGAACTGCCCGTCATTGCTTCGGACTATCCTTATCAGCTCACTCTTCGGCATCATCTCACGGCATCCAAGGCATTGCCTCAGAGGTACCTTCTTTGCCATCTCATCACTCCCTATTCTCTATCATGTGCCACTACATCAATGCAAATGATTACTCTTCGTCGTTTGTGTCTACTGTTTCATCTATGTCAAATGAAGCAGCATCGGCATCTTTATCTTCGCTTACTTCATCATAATATTCATCGTCGTTATAAGAATCAAAGTTCTCATCGTACTCATCCTCTGGCTGCTCATCAAAGTAACCCATCTCCTCAGCCTTTGAATGGCTCTTGATATCGATCTTGTATCCTGTCAGCTTTGCTGCAAGGCGGGCATTCTGACCCTTCTTACCGATTGCAAGTGAAAGCTGTGTATCAGGTACTACGACAAATGCTGTCTTCTCATCAAGATCAACGGATACGTCCTCAACATCTGAAGGACTGAGCGCATTGTAAATAAACTCAGCAGGGTTCTCACTCCAAGGAATGATGTCGATCTTTTCACCGTTCAGATCTGCAACGACAGCATTTACTCTGTCACCATTGATTCCTACGCATGCTCCAACTGCATCGACGTTCTCATCGTTTGACCATACTGCGATCTTAGATCTTGATCCTGCCTCTCTGCAGAAGCTCTTGATCTCAACTGTTCCGTCTGCGATCTCTGTTACTTCCTTCTCAAAAAGTCTCTTGACGAGCTCTGGATGAGTTCTTGATACAGTGATCCTTGGTCCTCTGTTTGTCTTCTTGACCTCTGTGATATAAAGCTTTATTCTGTCGCCTCTCTCGTAGCTCTCTCCCTCGATCATCTCTGATGGCTTTAAGAGTGCCTCTGTCTTGTCATCAAGGCTCACATTCACGCTGTCTCCAACCTGTCTCTGAACGATTCCTGTTACGATATCCTTCTCCTTCATATGGAAGTGATCGTATATAGCTGCTCTCTCGTTCTCGTTGATCGCCTGAACGATGACATTTCTCGCACGCTGGGCTGCGATTCTTCCAAAGTTCTTAGTTGTGATCTCTATATTTACTGTATCACCTATCTCGTACTTGCTGCTTATCATCTTGGCCTGCTCCAGTGTTATCTGGCATGCAGGATTCTCAACTTCCTCAACAACCTCTTTGGCTGCATATACATGGCACTCACCAGTCTCTCTGTCCAGTGAAACTGTAATGTTCTCGTCTGTATTGAAATCCTTCTTGCAGGCTGTCTTGAGTGATCTCTCTATAGCCTCAAGCAGAACATCCTTGCTAATGTTTCTCTCCTTCTCAAGCTGATTCAATGCTTCAATGATCTCTGACACCTTTTTATCCTCCTAATATATAAATGCTAATCGTATCATGGAAATATCTTTTCTCGTTATTGTTATCTCTGTCTCATCCTCAAGCTCAATGGTAACTGTATTCTCATCATATGCCTTGAGCACACCCTCGAATTCCTTTGCACCATTCACCTTGGCAAATGTCTTGATCTCCACGACCTTACCTATGCTTCTCTTGAAATCCTTCTCTTTCTTCAGTGGTCTCGTAAGCCCCGGTGAGCTGACCTCCAGTATATAGGCATCTCCTATATAATCATCCTGGTCAAGCAGGTCTCCAAGTGCTCTGTTCACTATCTCGCAATCACCGATCGTGATGCCACCTTCCTTGTCCGCATACACTCTGAGGTAATAATCACTGCCTTCCTTGACGTACTCCACATCAACAAGCTCCAGATTGTTCGCCTCAATGATCGGCATCACAAGTGCCTCCGTCTTTGCTTCAATATCCGCTCTCTTCGTAAATACGACCACCTTTCTGTAAAATATTATCCCCACAACAATTGAGAGTGGGCCAAGGCCCACTCTCATGCTGCAATCTATAACAATCTCATTTATTGTATCATAATTATCAAATAATTCAAGTACAAATATTAACAAATATTTATGCGTTTCTTCTGGCTGCGTCCTCACGGTAATATTTGTCAAGCACCTTGTTCGCCTTCTTGTCGTCAAGAACGCATTTGTTGGACAGTGCAACCTTGACGAGTTCATCCAGTGCTTCCTCCCTAAGTGCCGTGCTCTTGATGTTGACATTTGCAAGCTCTGTGTACGCTCCCATCTTTCTTGTGAGCGCCTCGTACTCCTCTGGAAGCATCCTGTCTATCATATTCCTGATCTGCTTGGATACCGCCTGGCTGTTGCCACCTGTTGTGACTCCCACCACAAGATCTCCGCGGACGATAACGCCTGGAAACAGGAAGCTGCTGAGCTCCTTGTTATCAGCCACATTTACCATGATGCCCCTGTCATTACAATATGTACCTATCTTGGCATTGATCTCCGGGCGCCTGGTTGCCGCCACAACAATGTCTGCATTCTGCAGTATGTCAAGTGCCACGTTGCTCTCATGTACATTTATTCCCTTTATCGCTTTTATATCATCGCACACCTTCGGCGCAATGACCGCTATCTTCGCTCCGAAATACAGCAGCGAATTGATCTTTCTAAGTGCTGCCTTACCTCCACCTACAACTATTACTTTCTTGCCCTCAAGATCGATGTACATTGGAAAGTATGCCATATCTTATCTCCTCCGAATATTCTATAAATCTAGTCATATACTTACTGTGAAAGCTGCTTAAAAAACTTTCACAGCAAATTATAAATGAGGAATTAAGAAATGGCAATTACAAATAACGTTGGTTCACTAAAAATTCAGATAACGAACAATAATTTCTTTCCCGTCGAGGGTGCTTCCGTATACATAAGCCCTACGGGAATGCCCGATTCCACCTCAGAGGAATTTGTCACCGATAAAAATGGTATCGTCATCGATGAAGAGCTTCCCGCCCCCGATGTCGCCTACAGTCTGGAGCCTGGCGAAAACCAGCCATACTCGGAATACAACGTGCTTGTGAACGCTCCCGGATACAACGAGCGCTTCATCTCCGGGGTTCAGATATTCTCCGGTGAGAACGGGATCCAGAACATAGAGCTGACACCATCCGATGGAAGCGATACGAACCCTACCGTTCTCGACGCCCACACCCTCTGGAAGCAGTATCCACCCAAGATCGCCGAGGACATGATAAAGCCGGTGAATCCATCAGGCGGCATAGTGTTGAGCCGCGTCGTTGTACCTGAGACCATAGTTGTCCATGACGGCGCCCCGGCGGACTCCACCGCCAGGGACTACTATGTTCCATATAAGGATTACATAAAGAATGTTGCCTGCAACGAGATATATTCCACCTGGCCTGATGCAGCCATCCGTGCAAATGTACTGGCGATACAGTCATTTACCCTTAATAGGGTCTATACCGAGTGGTACAGGGGAAAAGGATACGACTTTACTATCACGAGCAATACCGCGTTCGACCAAAAGTGGGTCTACAATGCAACCATATTTGAAAATGTCTCCCAGATCGTCGATGAGATGTTCGCCAACTATCTCTCAAAGCCCAACGTTACACAGCCACTATTCACCCAATACTGCGATGGCAAACGTGTATCCTGTCCGGGCTGGATGACCCAGTGGGGGTCAAAATCCCTGGCAGACGACGGTCTCACCGCCATCCAGATTCTCAGATACTATTACGGAGATACAATATACATCAACACCTCGGAGACCATATCCGGTATACCTTCATCATATCCGGGCTACGAGCTGACCATCGGCTCAAGCGGCGACAAGGTCTCCCAGCTCCAGAGGCAGCTCGCCAGGATCGCACTCAACTATCCCGCCATCGGTACCGTAACCGTCGACGGCATATATGGTCAGGAAACCGCTGATGCTGTGAGAAAGTTCCAGCAGATATTCAATCTTCCGGTTACCGGAGTCACCGACTATAAAACGTGGTATAAAATTTCACAGATATATGTGGGAGTTACGAAGATTGCGGAGAATGTGTAGCACCGCTTCACACACTATGGCATGAAAACACAAAAAAACTGAAATCATAATGATTTCAGCTTTTAGCAGTTCGTAGGGGAATCGAACCCCTGTTTTCGCCGTGAGAGGGCGACGTCTTAGCCGCTTGACCAACGAACCATAAGTGCTTGTATCCTGCCGCTTCGCTTGCGACCTGTTTAATATAACAGAAACGAAAGCAGAATGCAAGCACTTTTTTTATAAAATTGCAAACTTTTTTCAGATTATTGACTTAATTTGTTCCGCCAGCCTACATAAAGTCAAACAGCGAAAGCTGATTTGTCTCCGGCATTCCGTCCAGGATGCCCAGCTCACTCATCTTCTCGATGGTTCCCTTGCCGATCTTTGCACGCTCATTGATCTCCTCCTTGGAGAGGAACGGCCCCTTCTGGGCGGCATCGTAGAGCTGCTGTGCAGCCTTCTCTCCCATTCCTTCTATGGATGCGAAGGATGGCATAATCTTGCCGTCTATTATCTGGAACCGGTCAGCCTTTGCCTTATATATATCTATTGGAACAAAGTCGTAGCCTCTTGCGTACATCTCGAGAACTATCTTCAGATCCTTGAGCTTGCCCTCGTCCTTGGCTGATCTCTTGTTCTTGTCCACCTTGCTTATCTCATTGATATGGAAGAGAACTCTCTCCTTGCCAAAGCACATCATCTCATAGCTGAAGTCATCAGCTCTGATACTGAAGAATGCTGTATAGTATTCAAGCGGATAATTGACCTTGAACCAGGCAATTCTCCACGCCATCATGACATAGGCCGCCGCATGGGCCTTCGGGAACATGTACTTGATCTTCTGACATGACCATACGTACCAGTCCGGTACTCCGTGGGCAGCCATCTCCGCCTTCCAGTCATCCCATTTGTCACATTTGCCCTTGGCAACTATTCCCTTACGAACCTTCTCCATGATGTTGAAGGCAAGTCCGGCATCAAGTCCCATGTGTATCAGATAAACCATAATATCGTCACGACAACAAATGGCTGTCGATATGGTACACTTGCCCGACTTGATGAGCTCCTGCGCGTTGCCCAGCCATACATCGGTTCCACTGCGCCAGACCCCGCTATTCGCACAAGATCTGAGAAACATGTCGGCTTGGCATCTATAAGCATCTGCATAGCAAAGTCCGTTCCGAACTCCGGCACCCCCAGGCTTCCAAGAGGTATCCCATTGATATCCTCCGGTGTGATCCCCAGCGACTTTGTGCTGTGAAACAATTCCATGACATCCTTGTCGTCAAGTCTTATCTTCGTGGCATCAAGTCCCGTCAGATCCTCAAGTCGCCTGATCATGGTCGGATCATCGTGTCCAAGAATATCGAGCTTCAGCAGGTTATGATCGATTGAATGGTACTCAAAATGTGACGTTATGATATCCGATGTCACATCATTTGCCGGGTGCTGTATAGGTGTAAATGAATATATCTCCTCATGTCTCGGAAGAACTATCATACCACCCGGATGCTGACCCGTGGTTCTTCTGACACCGGTACATCCCAGAGCCAGACGCTCCATCTCGCATCTTCTCTTTGTGACCGTTGCATTCTCCTCAGCGTACTTCTTCGCGGCCTTCTCATCCATTCCGGACGCCTTGGCCTCCGCCATGAGATCCTCCTTGGAGTGATCCTTGAAGTAATTATACACATATCCAAATGCTGTCTTTTCCGCAACACCACCTACGGTTCCCGCCTTGAATGCCTTGCCCTTGCCGAAGAGTACCTCGGTGTATGCATGTGCCTTCGACTGATACTCACCCGAGAAGTTCAAATCGATATCAGGCTCCTTGTCTCCGTTGAATCCAAGGAATGTCTCGAATGGTATATCGTGTCCTTCCTTTATAAGCGGTGTTCCACAATTCGGACAGTCTCTGTCCGGCATATCACATCCGCTCATTCCCGAATACGACTTTACAAGCTCTGAATCAAAATCCACAAAGTGGCATTTCGGACAGATATAGTGAGCCGACAGCGGATTTACCTCCGTGATACCGGCCATTGTTGCGACAAATGAAGATCCAACCGAACCTCGGGAACCAACCAGATATCCGTGGTCATTGGAATCCCACACAAGCTTCTGTGCGATGATGTACATAACCGCAAATCCATTTGAAATGATGGAGTGCAGCTCCCTGTCCAGTCTCTCCTGAACCTGAGGTGGCAGGTCTGGGCCATATATCTCATGTGCCTTGGTATAACATATATCCGTAAGTGTCTGATCCGAATTCTCGATGATAGGAGGCGCCTTGTCCGGTCTGACCGGCTCTATCCTCTCTATCATGTCCGCTATCATATTCGTGTTTGTGATGACGACCTCCTTGGCCTTGTCACTTCCAAGATACTGGAACTCTGCCAGCATCTCCTCCGTGGTACGGAAATACAGCGGTGGCTGCATATCAGCATCGTCAAAACCCTTGCTCTTCATGATGATCGCCCTGTATATATAATCCTCAGGATCAAGGAAATGCACATCACAGGTTGCGACCACTGGCTTGTTAAACATCTCTCCGAGCTCCACGATCCTCTTGTTGTATCCGATCAGATCGTCCATGGTCTTTGGATTCCTTGTATCCCTCGTCATGAATTCATTGTTGCCAAGCGGCTGTATCTCAAGGTAGTCAAACCAGTTGACCAGTCTCACTATCTCCTCATCCGACGCATCATCAACTATGGCACGGAACAGCTCTCCCGCCTCACAGGCAGAGCCTATTATCAGACCCTCTCTGTATTTGTTGATGAGACTCATCGGCATACGCGGCCTTCGCGCAAAATATGTCAGATGAGACTCAGATATGAGCCTGTACAGATTAACTCTTCCTATCTCGTTCTTTGCCAGGATAATTCCGTGATATGTCTTATCCTTTTTGATCGCATCAGGTGAGGTGCTTCCAAGGACATTTAGATCATCCATGGTCTTAACATCTCTCTCCTTCAGCATGTCGAGCAGCTTGAAGAATACTTTCGCCGTGGCCTCCGCATCGTCTATGGCTCTGTGGTGATGCGCATTCACGACCTTGAGTTCCTTACACACTCTGTCCAGAGTGTAATTTTTCCAAGCTCCGGCAGCAGTATATGGCTGAGCGTCATGGTATCCAGAACCGTGTTGTCGAACTTAAGTCCAAGCTCCTCCGCATTCATTCTCACAAATCCCCGTATCAAAATGACGCATTGTGGGCAACCACGATATCGTCACCGCAGAACTCCACAAATCTCGGAACGATCACATCGAACATCGGCGCATCCTTTACCATATCATCATTGATGGATGTGAGCTGTTCTATCTGGTATGGGATAGGCACACCCGGATTTATAAACTCCGAGAATGTATCTACGACCTCTCCGTCCTTCACCTTGACCGCACCGATCTCTATGATCTTGTTGTGCTTCTTGGAAAGTCCCGTTGTCTCTATATCAAATACCACGTATTCCGAATCAAGGCTCTGATTCCTTGAGTTCTTGACCAGATCCTTCAGGTCATCGACAAAGTAACCCTCGACACCATATATGATCTTGAAATCTTTTCTGAGTCCCTTTGTATGGTTTGCTATAGGGAAAGCCTGAACAACACCGTGATCCGTGATCGCTATGGCAGGGTGTCCCCAGTCGCTGGCACGCTTCACGATGGTCTCTATATCGACCACACTGTCCATCTCGCTCATCTTGGTATGCATGTGAAGCTCGACACGCTTCTCAGGATATGTATCCATACGAGGTACACGGAAGTCCTGAATGTGCTTCATACCGAGCACTCGGCATATCATAACCTCCTTGGCATACGAGTCGAACTCGGCAAGGCCCTTCATCCTATAGAACTTACCCTTCTGTATCTCCTCGCGGTAGACCTCCATATCCTCAGGACTGCAGAACATCTTGAAGCCTATGGTGTCTGTGAAATCTGTTATATATCCCGTCAGTATGATCTTGCCATTTCGGAGCTCTCTCTCCTCAGTGCTCATGATCTGTCCGTGGATGACGACCTCTCCGATACCATCGTTGATGCTGGATATCTCAAGCAGCTTGCCCTCCACATCTCTTCCTATGAACACCTCTGGATCATCTGAATATCTTCGCCTTCTTCCGAACTTCTCCTTTTCACCGCCATTTTTCTGGCCTGAATCGCCGCCGGAGGATGCAGGAGCAGCCTTATTCTCATCAGGCTTGTGTCCCTCGCTCTTCTTATTCTTATCTTCCTTCTTCGACACTCCGAGCTTATCCTTGTCCACGGCCTTTCCGTCCACGATGATGTCGCCATGATCCCTGAGGTTGTTCAATATGGCATCTATCTTCTGCTGCTCAACAAGTGCACTGGCTCTCCTCAACTTCTCCTTGTCCGCCTCACTGTACTCAAATGCAACATTGACATTCAGGTCAAATCTCTCCTGGAACATCTCCTCCATATACGCCTTTATTTTCTCAGCGTGTATATGCGCTATCTTACTGTCCTCTATAGCTATGGTTATCGCGTCTCCGTCACAGTACAGTTCTCCTATCGATCTGGATATAAGCCTGTAGCCCACATTGCTGAATGATCTTATATCGTAGAGTATGCTGTCCTGATATGCTTTGACTATTGCTTCGAGATTGTACTGTGTAGAAAGTGTATAGTGCTCCCGTATCTGGACCGTATACCTTTTATTGCCAAATACAAACTTACGGATACACTCCTCCGCCTTTTCTATATTCGGTCTGCTTATTATATGTCTCGATCTTATGTCAACCTGCAGGATATTTTTACTGTCATATATCGTGACTTTTGTCACATACACCTCGGTGAACAGACCTGCAAGCTCCTTAGTCATCTCCACTCCGGGGAACACCGTCATGAAGAGCTCCGCCTGCTCATTTCCGGCATCTGAAACCGCCGTTGCAGAGCCATCATTACTCTCATTTCCACTCACTGAGCCTTCCGGTGTATCAGCATCAGCCTCGCACCCCTCGACCATATCGCCACCAGTGCCATCACTGACCACGTCTTCGTCCTCGGCATCTTCCTCCATATCATCTGCGATATGCCAGTCCGAGTCGTGAACATCCGCCTGGGTGTACGATGCGCTCTCCTGCTGCATATCAGCATACATCTGGCTCTCATACATCTCCTGTTCAGCCATCTGGGCTTCATAATCCATCTGAGTCTGCATCTCATCGGCATACATCTGATCTATATTCTCTTGTTCCAAAATACGATCTTCGTTGTTCAATCCTATTCACTCCAATTATCTAACTCGCGCTTCAACGCTGGTATAAATTCATCCTCACTGAGTCTGCCAACTATCTCACCCTTCTTGATGAGCAGTCCGCAGCCCTTGCCTCCTGCAATTCCAAGGTCGGCTTCCTTAGCCTCTCCCGGGCCGTTCACCACACAACCCATAACTGCGACTTTAATATTGAGATGGTCATAGTCTGACACAAGCTTTTCCACCTTGTTTGCAAGTCCGATAAGGTCGATCTCAGTACGTCCACAGGTCGGACATGACACAAGCTCTACTCCGCCCTTTCTGAGTCCAAGAGCCTTGAGAATAAGCTTTGCTGACAGGATCTCATCCACCGGATCTCCTGTCAGGGACACTCTTATCGTATCGCCTATTCCCTCATGGAGTATGATTCCAAGTCCCACCGATGATTTGATATTTCCTCTTGTGACGGTTCCTGACTCCGTGATTCCCACATGCAGAGGGTAATCTGTCTTGTCCGCGATGAGCTCATGGGCTCTCACGCACATCATAACATCAGACGACTTGATGCTTATGACTATGTTGTGATAGTCAAGCTCCTCGATCATGCGCACCTTGTCAAGAGCGCTCTCAACTATTCCCTCTGCGGTCACTCCGCCGTACTTCTCCACGAGATTCTTCTCCAGAGAACCACTGTTTACACCGACCCTTATAGGAATATTTCTCTTTCTGGCAGCCTCGACTACCTTTGCCAGCTTCTCCTGTCCTCCGATATTTCCCGGATTTATCCTGATTTTGTCCACACCATTTTCTATGGCCTTTATGGCAAGCCTATAGTCAAAATGTATGTCGCCCACAAGCGGAATGTGGATCTGTTTCTTTATAGCCGGGATTGCATCTGCTGCAGCCTCATCGTTTATCGTACATCTGATTATGTCACATCCGGCCTTCTCAAGCTGGAGTATCTGTGCAACCGTA
>ENA-OQMX01000117-OQMX01000117.1-human-gut-metagenome-genome-assembly--contig:-NODE-117-length-21219-cov-5.842215_pt1 | contig 21219 bp, 20 predicted proteins | sample MGYA00242622_ERZ504866 | MGnify/ENA primary metagenome ERZ504866 (study PRJEB26092, sample SAMD00036422) | human gut metagenome | host: Homo sapiens | study: EMG produced TPA metagenomics assembly of...
ATTCACCCTCGTGGAAAAAGGTGAATACTATGACGCAAACTTCATCAGGCAAGACCCAAGGGTCGTTAAATATAATTAACGTTAAAAAATACGCTCAAAGCTTGCTCAATTAGAGTAAAACAGGGCGACTTTGTTGTTGCTGGATCTAACCCAGGGCGATGCCCTGGGCTAGGAGCTTCTGCCCTTTCAGGGCGTGTGGGGATGCCTTACCCCACATGTTTTTACCAGATATGTGCACGCTTGTTCTTAGGAACAAAGAGCTTGTCGCCCTTTTTGATGTTGAATGCCTTATACCATGAATCCACCATTGGGAGGGCACCGTTCACACGAGCCTCGTTTGGAGAGTGAACATCCACGGTCATCAGATACTGCAGGTACTCAGGACGGGCATTGCCTGCCCATACACGTGCCCATGCCAGGAAGAAGCGCTGCTCTGGAGTAAATCCATCCTTCACACCCAACTTCTCTGTCTTCATCACATTCTGAAGTGCACGGAAAGCGATGTTCAAACCACCATTGTCACCGATGTTCTCACCCAGGGTCATCTGGCCGTTTACCTTCTTGCCAGCCAACTCAATCTTGTTGAAATGGTCAACCAGGATCTTGGTGCGAGACTCGAAGTTCTTCTTGTCAGCAGCTGTCCACCAGTTGTGCTGGTTACCGGTCTTGTCAAACTGGCTACCCTGATCGTCAAAGCCGTGACTCATCTCATGACCGATTACACCACCGATACCACCATAGTTCATCGCATCATCGGCTGTCGGGTCGAAGAATGGAGGCTGGAGGATAGCTGCAGGGAAGCAGATCTCGTTGGTAGTTGGGTTATAATAAGCATTGATAGTCTGAGGAGTCATTCCCCACTCAGTCTTATCTACCGGCTTGTTCACCTTGCGGGCGATGGCATCCTTTGTAAAGAACTCAGAGATATTTGCCATATTCTCGTAGAGAGAAAGGCTATCATCTACCTGCAATCCGCTATAGTCCTTCCACTTGTCAGGATAACCTATCTTGACGATGAAGTTTTCCAGCTTGTCCTTAGCCTGTGCCTTGGTAGCAGCACTCATCCAGGTAGCCTCATCGATGCGCTGTGAAAGCGCAGTCTGGAGATTGTGAACCAAGTCGAGCATACGCTTCTTGCTGCTCTCTGGGAAGTACTTCTCTACGTAGATTTTTCCGATAGCCTCGCCCAATACGCCGCTCACGGTACTTACGGCACGCTTCCAGCGAGGACGGTCCTGCTGAACACCGCTCATAACCTTGCTCAACTCAAAGGATACGGCACGGAAATCATCGCTCAACACGCTGGTTGCACCAGAAATCACCTTGATTTCTGCGTATGTCTTCAAATCATCCAGAGAGGTCTCTGCGAGAATCTTCTCTACCTCATGGATTGGCTCAGGCTGACCCACGCAAATTTCCTTGAAAGCAGGGAAACCGGATGCCAGGAACACATTGCCCCAGTCGATGCCAGGATAATCGAGCACGAGCTGGTTGTAGGTCATCTTGTGATAGTTCTTGTCGATGTCGCGGAGCTGTACCTGGCTATAGCTTGCCTTTGCGATGCGGGTTTCGATAGCCATCACAGCCTCCATCTTCTTCTGGGCGGTAGCCTCGTCGTTGCCTACCATCTGGAAGAGCTTCTTCATATAAGCCTTATATGCATCACGAATCTTCTTGGTCTGCTCGTCATCGTTTACATAGTAATCGCGTACACCAAGACCAAGACCACTCTGTCCTACCTCTACGAGGTTATTGGCGGCATCACGAAGGTCGGCGCCCACACCGATACCATACATCATGGTACCCTCGCCACGGAAATCGAGCTGAGCGGTTACGAGCTGATACTCTCTGCGGTCCTTGATGGCTGCAATGCGGTCGAGAGTTGGCTTGATAGGTGCCCATCCCTCCTTGTTCAGGCGAACGCTGTCCATACGGAGGTTGTAGAGCGAACCGATCTTCTGTCCGAGTGACCCCTTCTGCTGTGGCTTGGAAGCATATTCAAGGATGATGTCCTGGATGCGCTTCTGGTTCTGCTCAAAGAGGTCGGTGAAAGCACCATTGTCTGTATGCTCGGCATCGAGTGGATGATTCTTCATCCAGTTGCCTGCGGCATAGCGATAGAAATCATTTCCCGGCTTGATGGTCAAGTCCATGTTGGTCTTGTCAATACCGGAGCCCAACTTCTCCTGCTGGGCAAAAGCAGTTGTTGCACTGAGCAACAATGCTGCAAATAATACTTTTGTTCTCATTATTGTTTTATTAAATAAATCCTTTTGTATGGGGGATTTCAAATCCCCGGTTTAATAGGTCGAACATTTTTTAACGACGGATTGCAAATCCGTCGGAACGCCTGGCGGTGGACTTACTGTACGGAACGCTTGGCGGTGGACAGGGCGAGACCTGCAAATGTCAGGGCGCCATTCAGCATCAGAAGCTCATAGCCGAACTTATAGCCCACATACTGCGAGGTAAGGGTATCGATGGCGAAGCAGATGAGCGGACTGGCGATGCAGACCCATGGCGACCAGCGGTCGTTTACCTGACGCTTGGTGAGCAGACTGAAGGCAAACAAACCCAACAGCGGACCGTAAGTATAAGAGCAGAGAATGTAGATGGCATCTATCACGCTCGTAGAATTAATCGCCTTGAAAGCGATGATGAAGAGCATGAAGACGAAAGCCACCAGCAGATGCATACGCTTGCGAAGCTTCACATCATCCTTCTTGCCCAGAATATCCACGCAAAGACTCGTAGTAATCGCGGTCAATGCTGAATCGGCACTCGAAAAGCTCGCCGCCACGATACCGATGGTGAACAGTACCACTACCAGAGTTCCCATCACTCCCGATGCTGCGAACATCGGCAACAGATCATCCGGAGCCTGCGGCAGCGCTACGCCCTGCTTCTGTGCCAGCATCATCAGCAACACACCCAGACTCAGGAAAAGCAGATTGGCAGGCACAAAGGCGAAACCATAGGTACAGACATCCTTCTGAGCCTCGCGAAGCGACTTGCAGGTAAGATTCTTCTGCATCATATCCTGATCTAATCCCGTCATCACGATTACCACGAACACGCCGCTCAGGAACTGTTTCCAGAAATTCTGCTTCGACATCCAGTCGTCAAAGACGAAGATGCGCGAATGACTGTCGTGGACGATTGCCGTGATAGCCTCAGATGGCGTCATTCCCAAAGCTGCCACCACATGATAGATAATCAGGATGAGCGCAGCAAACATGCAGGTAGTCTGGAAGGAATCCGTCCACACCAGCGTCTTGATGCCACCCTTGCGGGTATAGAGCCAGATGAGCATCACCATCATAGGTACCGTCACCCAGAACGGAACTCCCACTCCATCGAGCACGAACCGCTGCAACAGAATGCAGACCACGAAAAAGCGGACTGCCGCTCCCGTCATCTTCGACAACAGAAAGAACGAAGCACCCGTCTTGTAGGAACGTTCGCCCAACCGCTGCTGCAGATAGCTGTAGATGGTGGTGAGATTATACCGGTAGTAGATAGGCAGCAGGAGAAAACCTACCAGGAAGTAGCCCAGGATAAAGCCGATGCACATCTGCAGATAGGTCATATCAGTCTTCATCACCATACCCGGCACACTCACGAAGGTGATGCCCGAAATAGAGGCACCCACCATTCCGAAAGCCACCATATACCATGGCGAACGTCTGTTCGCCCTATAGAAAGTTTCATTGCTGCTGGTACGCCTTGCCGTAATATGACTGAAGAGCAACAGCACGCAGAAATATGCTAAAATTGTGATGATGATAATCATTTTTTCTCTTATATCTTTATTTACGTTGCAAAGGTACAGTAATTTAAGGAAATAACAAAATTATTTCCAAAACTTAACAAAGAAATAACATACTGAAAGAAACTGAAGAGTGAAAAACGAAGAGTGAAGAATGGAGAATGGAGAATGAAGAGAACAGGGGGGGTATAAAAGCAAAAACCTTCGAGAATCACTTCCCGAAGGTTTCAGCGGTGCGTACGAGACTCGAACTCGTGACCTCCTGCGTGACAGGCAGGCATTCTAACCAACTGAACTAACGCACCAAATTAAGATATTAACTTAACCGCTTATAGCGCATTTCTCATTTGCGAGTGCAAAGGTACTACATTTTTTTGATTCCACCAAATTTTTCCGCTATATTTTTACAAAAAAGATTGAAAAAAATATGCGTCCTCATATCCTCTGCCCGTCTTCAGCCATCCTTTCAGCAATTTATCACCCTGAAAGCCAACTACTTCAAGCATTTTTACGGCATTTTGGTTACTTTCCGCTACAATGGCATAAATCTGATGCAAATGCAGCACATTTGATGCATATTGCATCAAATGACGGATAGCCAACTGTGCCAAGCCCTGATGCTGATGTTCCTTTTTGATAACAATTCCCAGCTCAGCACGCTGATGACGGGGGTCGAAATTCATCAGATCGATGATGCCCACCGCCTCCTGCTGCTCATTTTCTACAATCAGGCGAACCTGTTTGTCGGTATAGATATCCGCAGTAGCCGTAGTGATATAGTCGAGCAACACCTGTCGGGAGTACGGCTCATTGGTGCCCCCCACCTCCCAGAGGCTTTCATCATTCTCTATTTCATAGAGAAAATCCAGATCTTCCGGTTCCAAAGCCCTTAAACGAATTTTCTTATCTTCCATATTCCTCCAAAATAAATATTTTCCTTTTATATTTCCTAATCTATCTACTATTATATGAGCACCTATTATATAATGTACGCGCGTACCTTATATATATTGTGCATTTCATCCATATCCATCACATCCCCTTCCGTTATCACCTTCCCGATCTCCCGGGTATAGATAGCCAGCTTGTCAGGCTCATCCGCCCGGAGCGAAAGCTGATGCAGAATTTCCCCGTAACTCATCTTGTCGGCATCAAACAGCAGATACTCCGATTCATCCACCACAGAAGGCGTAAAGAAACCCAGACTCTTTCTCATTCTCGCCATCAGCATCCTGACCAACGCTACGGAAGCACTGGCATAGATGGCAGTCCGGACAGGAAGACTCAAGAGTAGCGACATACCCGCATAATGCTTGCGGAAGAAGATGAGCATCGCCTCATAGAAGACATGCACATAGCGGAAACTGGATTTCTGCGTGCTCTCTCCCTTATAATGCAGGATATCCAAAGGCAGAAAATAGTTGTGATAACCGCCCTTCAACATGCGATAGGAAAGATCGATATCCTCTCCATACATGAAGAAATCCTCATCTAACAGTCCCACCCGATCCAGGGCTTTACGGCGCAACATGCAGAAAGCGCCACTCACCACCTCTATCCGGTTCGGCTGATCCCATGGCAGGAATCCCATATAATAGCGTCCGAACAGTGGATGCTTGGGCCATCGGTTGCAGAATCCCAGCATCTTGAAGAAGGAAACCATCGGTGTAGGCAATCCTCTCCTGCTCTCCCTCGCCCATCTGCCATCCGCATTCAGCATCCTCACGCCTGCCGCTCCCGCATCGGGATGGGCATCCATAAAGCGGATGCATTCGCTCAGTACCTGCTCGCCCACAATGGTGTCAGGATTCAGAAGGAGTACATACTCCGCCTCGCTCTGACGGATGGCGATATTGTTGGCTCGGGCAAAACCCAGATTGTGGTTGCTGCCCACAAACCGTACCATCGGATATGCTTCACGGGGATAACGGTGCTGCAGATACTCCAGCGATCCATCGGAAGAATGATTATCCACCACGATGATCTCTGCCACATCCTTCTTTACGGAGGAAGATGAAGAAGATGAAGCATCATCCCCCAGCATCACTTCGAAGGCACGGAGCACCGAGCGGATGCATTGGTCGAGATAATACTTCACGTTATAGCTTACTATGATAACCGAAAGTTTCAAAGCCTATCTTAACTATTAAGTGTTAACTACAAAACTATCACCTATTCTCCCTCCTCACTGGTTTCCTCGATACATCTGCCGATAGACGGATACACGAAGAAAAGACAGAGCACAAGGATGATTGCCATATAGCCGAATGCTGGCGACATGGTCTGATAATACATAAAGGTATTGATGAGCATAGGCAGACAGAGCATGTTGATACGGGTAGTGCCCCAGAAAAGCAGCGCATCGCCCTTTTCAGTCAACAGTTTGCGGCGGATTGCCTTCAGGCTGAACAGCTTCAGCGCCATCGGAATCACCAGGATGGTGGTAAGCTCCATCACTACCAGGATGCCGAACATCATCGTCTGGTTGGCAGCGATATCATTGGCGGTCAGTATCTCCGTTTCATAGAGAACTACCAGCAGAAAAGCCACCAACAGCATAAAGAGGAAGTTGGTCATCAATATTCGTTGTACTTGTTTGATATTCATTTATTTCTATTGATTAAATGGTGTTCTGTTCAGGATACTTCTACCCAGCGTCACTTCATCGGTATATTCCAGTTCATCTCCCACGGAAATGCCCCGGGCTATGACAGAGAGCTTCACGGGATAGTCGGCAAGCTTGCGCGAGATATAGAAATTGGTGGTATCGCCCTCCATCGTACTGCTTAAGGCAAGAATCACCTCCTTTACTCCTCCCGCAGCCACACGCTGTACCAGAGAATCAATCTCCAGGTCGGCAGGTCCGATACCATCCATCGGCGAGATGATGCCACCCAGCACATGATACAATCCATGAAACTGCTGGGTATTCTCCACTGCCAGCACATCCTGCACATTCTCCACCACGCAGATGATAGAGGCATCGCGTCGGGGATCAGAACAGATGGGGCACACCTCGGTATCACTGATATTATGGCACACACGACAGTACTTCACCTCGCGCTTCATCCGGGCGATGGCATCCACGAACTGATCCACATCCCCTTCCTCCCTACGGAGCATAAAAAGCACAAGGCGCAAAGCTGTCTTGCGCCCTATACCCGGCAGCTTGGAAAACTCCCCCACTGCCTTTTCCAATAATGCAGAAGAATATTGCTGCACCATCACACTAGAGATAAATACCGATTCCCACCTTGAAACCTATTGTAGAATAATCAGTATGCTTCTTGAAGCTCTGATCATAGTAGATAGCCGGCTCAATGGTTACCTGCTTGCTGACAAAGTAGGCATAGCCTACCTCCACGCCCGGCATAAAGTCATTGTAGCTGCCCGAATGAACCACCTTGGCACCAAAGCCGAGATACAATCCATTCTGCTCGATGTAATATCTGGCCTGAGCTCCGGCAGAGAAGTAATCCTTCACGCCATCCTTGCCAGAATGGGTATATTCGGCTTGACCCAGGAGCATCCAGTCATCTTCTACAAAATAACCCGCCTTTGCCTGAACACCGAAGTTCAAGTCCTGACTGCCATTATAACTGAGATTGAGACCCGTGAGCGACGCGCCGCAATACAGCTTTCCACTTTCAAACTGAGCATTAGCCCCCAGGCTTACCAGAAGAGCTGTTGCTGCCAAAACTATTTTTTTCATACGTAACATTTTTATGTGTTGCTATTATTAATTTTCATATTCTGTCTGTACCAGGCAAAGAACCAGACCAGCGCTACCACCAGGATGATGACACTACCCGTATAAGCCACCGGCTCGCTCAATGCCAGAGCCATCGGCGAGAGAAGCAGGAAGGTAGAACATACCACCGTCATCAGCAAGGCTGGAACCAGGGTGATGATGAACGGCTTCTTGCGCTGTACCAGATACACGGTCAAAGTCCAGAGTGTGAAGACCGACAGCGTCTGGTTAGCCCATCCGAAGTATTGCCAGATAACATTGAATCCATCAGGATTCTCCATCTGCCACACCAGGATGCCCATCGTAACGGCAAACAGAGGTACGCAGATATAGAGACGGCGACGCATCGCACGCTGTTCCAGTCCGATAGCCTCGGCTATGATGAGTCGGGCACTGCGCAGAGCCGTATCGCCACTGGTGATAGGCGCAGCCACTACTCCCAGCAGGGCAAGCACTCCACCAGCCACACCCAACCAGCTGGAGCAGACAATCTTCACCACGGTAGGAGCATCAAAGTTCTGAATGAGCGACTTTCCGCCATCCACCTGAGCGATAAACTGCTGAGCCACCTCTGGACTCACGCATTCACGCCATCCTCCATAATAGAAGAAGTACATGGAAACCGTAGCCCATATCAGCGCAACCACTCCCTCGGTAATCATCGCACCGTAGAATACTGGTCTGCCCAGCTTCTCACTCTTCATGCAGCGAGCCATCAACGGGCTCTGGGTAGCATGGAAGCCACTGATAGCTCCACAGGCGATGGTAATGAAGAGGCATGGGAAGATAGGACTCTTCTGGACGAACGGTTCCGTACCCAGCCACGCCGGATTCTCGTTGAGATTGCAGGAAGCCAGATTGCTCCACAACTCAGGCAAGGTTGGCCACTTGATGAACAGTCCTATCATCAGCGCACCTGCCATGAAAAGCAGCGAGAAGGCAAAGAGAGGATATATCTTTCCGATAATCTTGTCGATAGGCAGAAGCGTAGCGATGATGTAGTAGATGAAGATGAGGATAATCCAGAACATCTTACCTCCCACAAACGAGCCCGAATTGCAGATGCCATCCAGAATAATGGCAGGACTATATACAAACACGGCACCCACCATCATCAGCAGCAGTACCGAGAACACGAGCATCACCTTCTTGGTGTTGCCGCCCAGATACTTGCCCACCAGCTCCGGCAGTCCAGCACCATCATGGCGGATACTGAGCATACCACTCATATAATCGTGCATGGCACCGGCAAAGATGCAGCCAAACACAATCCACAGATAAGCCACCGGTCCATACCAGGCACCCATGATGGCTCCAAAAATCGGTCCAGTACCGGCAATGTTCAGGAACTGAATCATAAAGATTTTCCAACTAGGCAGCACCATAAAGTCAACTCCGTCGGCTTTTGCCACTGCTGGCGTAGGACGGTCGTCAGGACCGAAAACATGCGCCACAAATTTTCCATAAAGGAGGTAGCCCAATACCAGGGCTGCCAAACTAATGATGAAACTGACCATTTTCTTTTATTGTTTTTTTTGAATTCTCTCTTCTTTTTGAGCCTAATCGCACTTTTTCATACGAATTGCACCGCAAAAGTAACATTTTTATTTGAAATACGAAAAATTATCCGTATCTTTGTTGCCAAATTGAAAGAATATGAAGAAATTATATACATTTTTAATGTTTTTAGGCAGTATTTTACCTGCACAGGCTCGCAATATACCTGAAAAGAAGCAGATACTGCCGGGTTCCAGCATCATATACAACAGTCTGGCGCCCAAGCACGAGGTAAGAGCCGTATGGCTCACCACCATCGGCGGAATCGACTGGCCTCATTCCTACTCCCAGTCGCCCTACTCGGCCAAGAAGCAGCAGCAGGAACTCTGTCAGATCCTCGACCGCCTGCAGCAGGCAAAGATCAACACCGTACTCATCCAGACCCGCATCCGTGGCACCATGATCTATCCTTCCGATTACGAACCTTGGGATGGATGCCTCTCGGGATTCCCGGGAAAGACACCGGGCTACGATGCCCTGCAGTTTGCCATCGATGAATGCCACAAGCGCGGCATGGAGCTGCACGCCTGGGTGGTTACCATCCCCGTAGGAAAATGGGAAGCGCTGGGATGCAAGAGCCTCCGGAAGAAATTCCCGGGACTCATCAGAAAGATAGGTGCCGATGGATACATGAATCCGGAAGACAGCCGCACCGGTGATTACCTTGCCGGAATCTGCCGCGAGATTACCCACCGATATAATGTGGATGGCATCCACCTCGACTATATCCGATACCCGGAAACCTGGAAAATCAAGGTGAGCCGCGACCAGGGAAGAAACTACATCACCCGCATCGTGGAGAAGATCCACAACGCTGTGAAGTCGGAAAAGCCTTGGATCAAGATGAGCTGCTCGCCAGTGGGCAAATACGATGACCTGAGCCGTTACTGGAGTCACGGATGGAATGCCAACACCAAGGTTTGCCAGGATGCACAGGGATGGCTGCGCGACGGACTGATGGACGAGCTCTTCCCGATGATGTACTTCCGTGGCGAGAACTTCTATCCTTTCGCCATCGACTGGCAGGAGCAGAGCCACGGCAAGATTGTGGTGCCTGGACTCGGCATCTACTTCCTCGACCCGAAAGAGGGAAAATGGAAGATTGATGACGTGACCCCCGAAATGTACCTCACCCGCAGCATGGGAATGGGATACTGCTTCTTCCGAAACAAGTTCCTGCTGGATAACAAGCAGGGCATCCTCGATTTCACAGAGAGATTCAACGAATACCCATCGCTCGTACCTCCGATGACCTGGGCAAGCAACCGACAGCCGCAGCAGCCACAGGCTCTCAGCGTAAGAAGCGAAAAGGGAAATGTTCAGATTTCATGGAATAATCCGTCAGAATATACCGATGGCACTGCAATTCCTACTCCCTATATATATAATAATGTATATGCGAGCAGAAATTATCCCGTGGATGTTACAGATGCCAGAAACCTCATTGCGGCTCGACATCTGGGCAACGAACTGCTCTTGAAGTCGGAAGATGACGACCAGCCACTCTATTTTGCCGTTACTTCGATGGACGGATATGGCATAGAAAGTGGCGCTACCCAGGAAAACAGTCGAGATTTCAGCAAAAAGTTGACCGCCTGGGGTGCCGCCAGGATGTTGCGCTGTGATGCTAAAAACGTACATTTGCCGGAAATCGCCAAAAAGTTGGATACAAACGTCTTTCTGGTCGAAACCCTGCAAGGTACGGCTGTGGAGCACCTTGTGAGCGAACACAATCTGATAGATATCAGCAGGTTAAGCAGTGGAACCTATCGCCTTTGCAGCATCAATCAGCGGGGTGTGAAGCATACGTTGGGAACCTTCTACAAGAAAAAAATTGCAGAAAATTGAAAAAAAACTGCAGAAAAATTTGGTGGAATCAAATATTTGTAGTACCTTTGCACTCGCAATTCAGAAATGAGGCTATCAAGAAGATGCACCCTTAGCTCAGTTGGTAGAGCAACTGACTCTTAATCAGTGGGTCTAGGGTTCGAATCCCTAAGGGTGTACCAAAGGATGGCGTGTCATAAGTTTATGACGCGCCATCTTTTTTTATGGTAAAAGTTATGACTCCCTATCTATTGGATGGTTATCCAGATACTTTCACCTCGGTCGCGGGCCGCTGTCATGGCGTTGATGAGCCGCTGCAGCCAGATACGGGAGTCCACCACCATGCCCTCGAACTTGTTCTCCCCCACGAGGATGCAGCCTTGCGTGTCGTCAGGATAATTGCCTGCATGGATGCGGATGCCCTCGAAATTCGGCACGCCCAACAGCAATGGCAGCCAACGCTTGAATCTTGGCGAATACGATATGACCACGGGATATGATCCCTCAGGAATGGCCGTATGACCAGGTACCTTACGTGCCTTCACGCCGCTCTTGCGGCTATAGCGGGCATCCACTTCCTTTGGCTTTAGCTTGATACCCAACAGATTGCGCCATGTAGGCTCCATGGTATCGCAGAGATATGTATTCTTGGACAGCAGCTGGCTGTCAAAGGTATGAACCAATCTTCTCTTGTCGTCTATCTTCTTACCAGGCAGCGAGTTACGCTTTACGCTCGCATCGGCCAGCAGATAGAGTCTGCCTATGGTATAAGTTCCTTTTTTAGCTATACGCTTTAATACTATTTCCATTTTGTCTGAATATTAAGTGTTAAGTTTTTTAAACTGTTAAACGTCGAAACCTCTCAGGTCGAGTCCGTCGGAACGATATAATAGCTTCTTAAAACTGAATAACTGAATACTGAACACCTTTCCGCCCTGCTTTCCGTCAGCTCCGTCGGCATTTGCTCCCTTCGGAGGAATCTTCTCGATGTAATGGCGGTTCACCCAGTTTCTCAGCATCATCGCCGTACCCTTCTTGCCGAACTCGTTCTGCTGACGCACCATCTCAGCCTGCGCGTAGGTGAAGGTGTCAGGCAATTGCTGCAGCAGGTTGGCTGGTCCTCGCTTGCTCGATTTCTCTCCAGTCTCATTAGCCTTGGCTATGCCTGCGCCAAAGAAAATCATCTTGCACCACAGATCGTAGCTCTCGCTCCATCTGATGAACTCTTCTATTTCGGGTTCCCATTTGCAGCCGTTTGCCACGTACAGCACGCAAGCCTTGAGGAAGGCAATTACATTGCCACGGAAGGAGAGATTCTCGAACACTCTGTTTTGCGACATGCGCGAAAAGTCGGCGTTCTCCTCCTTCAACTTTTCTGCCAGGGCGGAAGCCTCAGCGCAGTCTATCCTACCCGACGCCTTGCACAGATTCTCTATGTACGGTCTGAGCGCCTCTCTGAAGGCATCGTCGTATTCGCCATATACAGGCATATCGGCACCGATTTCCCGCTCCGGGATGGTACAGAAGTTGATGCGGCTGATAGGTCCGTCGGTGAGCACCTTCGAGAAATATCGCTGCCCCAGCTGGACGGTGGTCGATGCATTCCAGTTGAACCGGATGGTGATGCGCTCGGTGATGCTCGATGTGCCCACGCGGGTCTGGCCGTATGAGTTCCCCGGATCAAAGGCAAGGCACATGATCTTGAACTGCTGGTTGCCCTGCCCCTTGAGGGCGTCGAACTGGTCTATCTCGTTGAGCGATGTATAGAGGAAATGCCCCTGTGCCTCAGCCGTGCGCATGACGAATGCCGGATTGGTCATATCGGCGTCTATCTCCTGGATGATGAGGTTTTCCGGGCGCTTGCGCTTATCCTTGTTGGCACCCTTGCGTGTCACCTCCTCTTTCCATTCCTTCTCCCGTTGCAGGTTCTCACGGTCGCGCTGTCTGATGTCCTCCATAATCATGTTGATAGGCATCTGCACACAGTTCTTGCCTGCGCCCGTACCCGCCAGCAGACAGCACATCAGGGTAGCCTCGTGCTCCACGTTGTCAATATACTTAAAGGTGGTCTTGCAGAGGTGTGTGGCAAGTGGCGGGAAGATGGCGTGTGCCACGGCAGGCTTATAGACGTCCGGGGTCTTCGATAGCAGAAGCTCCACGAGTTTCGGGAGATGTTCGGGCATCGGAGGCGGAGCGATTTTTTCATCTTCCGCATTGGAATCCGTACCGTCTTCGGAACCCACGGAACTTGCGGATTGGAATGCCACGGCATCCTTCTGGGAGGACTTCTCTGCCTGGGCATTGATGCGGATCACGGCTTGTGACATCGGCTTCGAACTGTCGCCATATTTCGCATAGAAGTCGTGGATGAGCTGCTGGCAGTCACGCTCCTGCGAGAAGGCAGGCATCTTCTGTGCCACCACCGCCTTCAGTTCCTCTTCGGGCATCACTCTCGATGCGCCTGCGCTCATGATTGCCAGGAGCGATGAGTGACGGGAGCCTTGGGAGTTGATATCTACGTCCTTCAGGCCAGCCGCATTGCGGAAGAGGTCGAAGGCTGCGAGGTTCTTGCCGGTTGCCACAGCCCCAGCATCCTGAAGAACTCCAGCAGGGCTGAGATGAGCAGCATGAGCAGCATTGCTATTAACTGTTAACTGTAAACTATTAACTTTCCCAGCTCTTCCGTCGATGGTGAGCCCACGGTCCAGGTAGGCTTGTCTGCGCTTCTTCAGCTCTTCCTGTGGCAGCACCTCGTACCAATGGGGCGAGCGATAGATTTCCGACTCCTTGTCGGTGATGAAGAGCATGCGCTCTGGCGTGATGCAGCTCTCGTCGTAGGGCACGCCCAGCGCCTCGCAATAGGCTCGCTACGTTTCCTCGATAGTCATGCCGATGGGCATGCGGATGTCGATGTGCAGCTTCTTGCGGGCAGAGTACTCTAGGTGCAGCAGGGCACCCTTCCAGATGGTGTCGCTGCAGTTCAGTTCACGTGCCTTCTCTATCGCCTTATCTACATATTCCTTGTCGTCCACGTCGATGGTGGTTTGGAAGAGGAAGCTTTCGGCCACGGCGTTCTTCTGTGAGCGTCTGTTGTTCTGGAATTGGTAGTAGTGTGCGCAGCGGAAAGGCAGCTGCTTCTTCAGTTCATCGTTACCCCCACGGATGGCAGCTACCAGGTCTGCCATCCAGGGATAAGCGATGGTCTTGTCGTAAACCGAGAGTGGCTGGGAGCTTACGCTCCCCTTATTGCCATTCTTGTACGGATTATATGCTATAAGATGTTCCATCGTTTTAATTTTGAGTGTTAAGTATTAATGTTAAATTATTTATTAATCATTAATCACTAATCACTAATCATTAATCACTATAAATTCTCCTTGAATCCTGCAAGCAGCTCCTTGTGCTCTGCCTTGAGATAGCGCAGCATGTCCTGCTTGTCCAGGTCTCTACTGAAGGTATAGTTCACCTGCACCGAGCGCTTGGTGGTGCGCACCACGGCGTGATTGGTCTTGAAGATCTCCTCGAATACCTTCTCACCCGTACGCTCGTAAGGCTTGAAGTCGAACATGTCACCTCTATTCTCGCCTGAGCATACCATTCTGCCCGGTATCACCTTAGGCTGTTCGCAGATAACCTCACTATCGTTCCATGGTGCCTTGCGGAAGCTGATGGCACCGTTTTCCTCACTGATGATGGCTCCGTCCACCTTCTGGGCGTTGAGGAGCTGCTTCTTCTCTACTTGTTTCATGATTGTAATCACTTGTTTATAAGATGAATAATGTCAGTTGATTTTCATATCGTTGATATACAGGCCGTCGGCAGCATATCGAATGTTCATCGGCTTGTCCAGAGGGTCATAACAGACTCTTTTCATCATGACACATTCATGACGCCAACATCTGTCCTCGTCCTCCATCACGGGCTGGATAAAATCCTTGACCCACTTGTAAAACAACTTACGCTCAGGATCATTCGAACAGCCTATCGTCATATCTTTCACCACCTGAGAGTCAACGAATATCATATTTCTCCAAGCTATTTTACTTTTTCGTTCCACCTTGTCAGCATTGCCAAAGAATTCACCGAAAAACAAACGATGTGTAAAATTCTTCGGCACCTTTTTTATATGCACTTCCACATACATTTCGACCACTTTCCCCTCCGTGTCGGCTAATACCGGGAACAATGTATCTCTGCCGATATCAGTGATGGCAACCAGGTCTTCGAGGCAAAAGAACAACCCCTCGTCGTTGTTCACCACTCTCAATCCGCCATACTGCGGATGAAAAAACACATAAGCATTTTCTGCCATATCAATATATCATATTAAAGGGTTGGGCTGCGAGATATTCGCCAGATTTCAGTTTCAGGAACGGTACCGGATTCCTATAAACGAAAAACGCCCGCAACCAGACTTTACTTGTCTGATTACGGGTGCAAAGGTAGGGCAAAAACACCTTTAGGAAAAATAGGAAAAATAGGATTAATATTTGTCCCATAAAAAAAATCATCTATGGGCAAAGAAATCTGCCACTTTATCATCCATTTCTTGATTCTGAATGTCCTCACAATGATTAAAGACATTGTTGAACGATTTGATTGTAGCTTCTCTTCGTATATGGCAATCCTCGGTAAGAAATCTATAAATGGCATTGGCACTAACGATGTGCTGCGATGGCAAGATGCCTTTTTTTCTCCAATATCTGATAAACGCATATATTGCGATATTCAATGGTGAAGACTTGCTTGCACTGGTACACAATGAATCTAGGCTATTTAGGGTGAGAAAATCTATAAATGAAGAGGCTTGCTCGGCGGTCGTCTCTTCATCTTTTAAAGAAGATGCTTCATCAGACACAAAAAGGTATTCTTTTTTTCGGCCGATTCTGGTACCATTTTTCAATGGTTTTCTATTCCTTTGCTCTAGGTATTCATAATAGCCATCCAGAGTGGCGATATAGGCATCAAGCCTAGGAAGTTCAGCTTCAACCAAATGATTGTCTATTCTGTTAAAGGTCTCCAAGAAGCGACGTACTACGAGTACATCATGATAATCTCTTTCCTGCATGGCAACATCTACCAGTAAGTGTATGTGTCCGCTTATATCCACAGGAGGGAGCGCCTCAAATTGTAAGTCATCATGACAGAGTATTTGTCCAACTTCCATTTCGCATAAATACGGCATATAGGAAACAGGTTCATTATCTTCTTCATCTAGGTCTTTTATCCGATGACTTATCTCCATCCCCCGTTCAACATCTCCCGGAGGAATCTCTATCTCTAAATCTCTCGCTGCTGCCATGATTTCTTCGAATCTTTTCCTTATTTCTTCTTCCGGCTCTCTAGAGCATAAAGCAGTGAAGAGCTCATAGTTTATTCTATCATTATTCTCCATAATTGTAAAATCAGTAAGTCTCATATTAAGCATCTTGGCTCGTTATTCTCGATTATCTTTCAACCCCTTTTCCAATTCCTCGATAGTCGGCATAGATGATTTGAAGTCTTTCGGGAAGAGTTTGGAGAGCTGATATTCCGATATACCCATTGGTTCCTTGTATGACTCCAAGGCATATTTAGCCACTACGTTGTCCTTGTCCTTACAGATAAGCAAGCCAATGGTAGGATTGTCTATGTCGGTCTTGAACTGATGGTTGATGGCCGACACATAGAAACTTAGTTGTCCCAAGAATGATGGATGGAACGACTGGGCTTTTAGCTCAATGACCACATAGGCATGGAGGTGGGCATTGTAAAACAGCAAGTCTGGGAAGAACTCCTGCTGACCTACCTCCAAACGAAACTGTCTGCCCATATAAGAGAATCCCTTTCCTAGTTCCAAAAGAAAACGTGTTACATTGTTCACCAATTCTTCCTCAATGTCATGCTCGTCATATTTCTCCCTTAAGTTAAGGAAATCCAACTGATAAGGGTCTTTGGTTATCTGTTGCGCCAAGTCGCTTTGTACAGCAGGAAGCGTAGCCTGGAAGTTGGTGATAGCCTTGCCGTCACGCTCATAAAGGTCTGTGTCAAGCCAGTTGAGCAGAACGTCACGCCCCCAATTGTTCTCCCAAGTCTTTCTTACAAAGAACAAAGCCTTATCCATATTGCCCTTGCACTTATCTATGATACGACGATGGTGGTCCCAAGGAATAAGAAAAAGCAATTTGAAATCGTCCGCAGTTTGCGGACGATTTTTACTTTGTGCTACAACTCGCTGAATATCTGCAATATACAAGTCCTCTATAAAATTGTCCGCAAGCTGCGGACAATTTGCCTGTAATGGTGCATAGAGCTTATAAAAGTAGCTCATATACTTCAAGTTAGTTGGGGAGAATCCCTTCACCCCTGGCATTTCGTTCTTCAAATCCTGACTGAGATTTTTGTAAAATCCAGAGCCATAAGTATTAGTATATTGCTTAGCTTCAATGTCTCGTCCCAACTTCCAATAGAAATCCAACAAATAACCGTTGGTGGCACACGATGCTTTAAGGCGATGGCTGTAGAATCTTTCTTTCAATTCCACAAGCCAGTCCTTGTAGTCGCAATCATCATGAAGGACTACTGCTAAGTCTATATTTTTCTTTGCCATAATTCTAAAACCATTTAATGCTGCAAATATAAAATTTTATCGTGATAATCGGTTAAAAATAAATGATTTTTTGAGATTATTGGCATCTATTTAGACAAATTAAAATTTGTTTGAAGATATTTTACGTTAACCTATATTATATCACTAATATCTATATGCCTCGATTTTCCATCTTCATTAATTTATAAAATCCATCCTTTATTCTATAATAGAGCACAAAAGTACCAGAAGATATTATTCTCATCCCGTCTTTTCCGTGTGTAATTTGACATATATTAATTTTGATTATTACCCTATTCTTTTTATAAATAAGATATGGATTCATCTTATATATAGGAGAACTTTCTCCCATTATTAAAGAAGGAATTTTAAAAGAAATCATTTTGTTTATTTTGCCTTGTTCTTTATTTAAATTTACTTTTTCATCTAAAATAAGATAAAGAGTATCATTTTTTGACAAGACTTTATCCTTTAGTAATTTCTCGTATAACACAGATATGGTGTTTTCATATATTGAATAATCACTTTTACATTGTGCTTTAGAATTAATACAAAAACACAATGTTAATATAAATAGTATTTTCATTTTCATCTTCGTATTCTTGAAATGTTGCGTATTGATTACTCTCTATTGATTCTTTCCACCAATTCATCTGGTGTATACGTATGCTTACACGAATTACGGTTTTCACTTCTGAGAACGGTAGAGAGCATTACCACTCCCTGCTCCGTGAAAGCATATGAAGCGAACAGTTGAGTGCTTCAAACTATTGAACCGATCACAATTTGTGACCAGTTCTCCTTTATCTTGATGTTCTATATTATCTGCCATATTGCTATCTTTATTTTTGAGATCACAAATTGTGACCTTAAACGTGTTGTTACTTATTATTGTATGCAAAGGTAGTGCCTTTAGCCTTTAAGCCACTATTGCACAACCCCTTTCTTTGAAAAGAACGTAAAAATAATAGTTTTATTGCTGTGATTGCGTATTTTTAATCGCTTAACTCGTTGCACCGTATTTACCCCTTAAACGGATGATTTCCCGACAACAGGAGTCGATAACATTACAATAAGCACACAAAAGGAAGAACAGATATATGATTTGTCTGAAAAAAGGTAACAAGCATAGAGAACGGACGCATATATATTATTAATGGAAAAAAGGTAATATCTACAACTCATTAAAAAGAAAAAATATTAGAAAGGAATTATGGAAAGCAATATTTGCCCATAATTCCTTTTATTTTTATATGACCCCACCAACTCCAATTGGATATAATCAAAACGGTACGACCGGTTTCCAGAAATCGCTAATTTGATTTAGTTTCAAGTTTCTCTTCCAAACATTAGCTTTAATAAAATGCTCTTCATAAACAGCCCTGTCTCGCTCTGGATAAATGTTCCCTTTCCAATATTGTCTCAATTCGGCAACCTTAATGAGATGTCCATTGGTGCATACATATTTTGCATATTCGTTCTCTGCGGAAGAAACATACACTCTTGAAAGAATACACTTGTATTTGTCGCTGATTTTGGGGTTTGGAATATCTTTGAATTCTTCAATTTTGTCATAATGCTCAGTATTAGGATTCCAAACACATGCATCAAAATGTTTAGTGCCAGAAGCACCAAAGCTACCCAAATAAAACAGCACATCTTCTTTTATACCGTCAAAATTCAAGTCAGTCAACAGACAACTATCAATACGTTCTTCATTTGGTACAAGATCATCATCTTCAGGATATTTGTATCCGAAGCGATGAATGGTCTTGTCGCCACGTTTTATAATCACTCCATAATCAACATCGTCAACCTCATGCTCTATCATAAGGCTTAGAGTGTCGTCATTACTTCTCATAGAAGAATCAGAAGTTGCTTCTTTCTGTGGAACACATTTCGTTTTATTCTTATTGCATCCCCATACTACAAGAAAACTACAAAAAATGAGTAGAATAAAAACTATCTTTTTCATACTTCTTTTTATTTTTATTGCGACAAAGATACAGATTTTCTTTTTATTTTCTGCAAAAATTAGCAATTTTCTTACTCCACCAATAGCAATTGGATATAAATCGTGCTGTGGGAACTTCTCGCAGCCGATATAGAGCGTTTCGAAGGCATCGGTGCCGTCGGTACGGTGTTCGAGAAGGTCTTCTTCTGATTCAGGTTGTTTTCACCAAAAAAGGTGCAGATGAAGCGAAGCGTAACAGGAGATGATTCCGATGGCTGCTGCCCACAAAGGAAAAGCCATTGTCCTACGTTGGCTGGGCGCAAGACAAAGGCTTTATCTGGAAAGGCGGATTAGGAGGGATTCCGCTTCAATGCAAAATATACTTTCTGTTTAATTTGGCTACTTTTTATTGCAAGCATTGCAATAATTCTAATTTACACTCGTTATTATAGTAAGAAAGTACAAACTTTGTTGCTTAAATAATGTACTTTATGTAATAACAATAAAGCGATATAAAAAGATGAAACAAACTGATAAAAATATAAAAGAGATACGAATATACCATAGCCTTTGGAAGAATATTCTTCTGACTGTTGGTTGTTTCGCTTTTGCTGCAGGTGGATATTTCATACTCCATGATGCTAATACCTCATGGCCAACAAAAGTATTTGGCGGTATAGGAAGCATGGTGTTTTTTGGTTGTGGCGGAATGCTTATGTTTATGATGACTTTGTATAACATAACTACTCATATACCATTTTTGATAATCCATGACGATAGGCTTGACATTTACGAACAGCGCAAGAGAACATATCGAACAATCTATTTTAAAGATGTGGAGCAATTTCGCCTAATTAGTATATATTCTAATGACTACATAGCCATTGATTATTGTATAAAACCTTTGATGCGTAAGATGGAAAATGCTTCATGTCTAACCCAACGTATGATGAAATTTAATGTGTCTGTATCAGGAGCAATAGAAAGCATCCTCGTGCAGAATCTGACAATGAGGGGTAAGGAAATATGCAATACTTTGAACAATCGAATGAAAATATGGAGGTCGAACTGCAATTAATAATTGTGCTGTTGAGTTTTTATAATACAAGACAAATACTTTATTGAAAAGCGGATTAGGAGAGATTCCGCTTCAATAAACAATATAGTCCTTGGATACTTTTACATTTTACTAATATCATCATCAAGTTGTTTCCTCCAGATTAAAGTTCCGATACCTGAAAAGATGAACGTGAAAAATAAAGCTGCTTGGGCATAACCGACAGGCAAATAATCTCCTTCAAAAAAAAGATAATCCGTTTTTGAAGAATAGTATAATTTAGGAAAATACCCTGACTTTATCTTGTCCAAAATTCGATCTCCCGTATGTAATGCATATTGTTTTGATTTATAGGTTATAAGAATTGTATTTGAACTCTTATAGTTACTTTTTTCCTTAAATCCATTATATGTATAACCAGTAATAGGCTCCTGTGTTTTTTCTATATAGTTGCCGTATAAATGGCATAGATACAAAACAAGAGTTAAAACTAATCCTGCGCAAAAAATTGTCTTAAATAATGTTTTAATCTTCATATTTATAAAATTATTAAAATCCTTAAAAATCTTTTCTCCATTGTCTGCTTCTTTTTCTTCACATAAACATAGTGAATTCATATTTCTCCTTCCGAAGTTTATTTATAGCAAAGTTGAAATTTGCAACATATACTATTTGAAATCATTTTCACAAGGCGCATTATAATTACATGTTAATC
>ENA-OQMX01000118-OQMX01000118.1-human-gut-metagenome-genome-assembly--contig:-NODE-118-length-21155-cov-2.777487_pt1 | contig 21155 bp, 21 predicted proteins | sample MGYA00242622_ERZ504866 | MGnify/ENA primary metagenome ERZ504866 (study PRJEB26092, sample SAMD00036422) | human gut metagenome | host: Homo sapiens | study: EMG produced TPA metagenomics assembly of...
TCCTTGGAATCTACTACAAACTAGCTAGACTTTCCTGTATCTTCCGGCAAGCGGGATTGTACAGGGCATGCGCCGGTCATCGGATACAACTATGGTGCCGGTGAACATAAAACGTGTAAAAAAAATACTACTTCGTCACACTTGGCATGAGTGGTGTGATCATGTTGATCGGAACAATCATCTGCCTGACAATTCCGGGACAGCTGATCGGCATGTTTACCACAAATCCTCAGACAATTGCCGCAGGCAAAACAGCACTCCGAATCATCTGTGCAGGTTTCCTGATCTCTTCTGTATCCGTCACAGCATGCGGTGCACTGGAGGGGCTTGGCAGAGGAACTGCCTCATTGATCGTCTCTCTCTGCAGATACCTGATCATTATCCTTCCGGCAGCATTTATCCTGAGTCATTTCTTCGGAGCCGTTGGTGTATGGAACGCTTTCTGGATTGCGGAAGCGCTGACCGCCGGGGTATCCTTGCTTATCAGCAAGAGGGTTATCGGGGTATAATTCCCTGATATCCCTCTTTTTTTATATTTTCCCTTGACACATACCCTCACGGGGTATATATTACAAGTATAGCAAATATACCCCTGTAGGGTATGCGATTCAGGAATGCCATCGGCATTCTTGCTGCGAGGTGAAGTCATCTCACATCTGATATAATAAATCTCGAACGAAAGGAAGTTTGCTTATGGATCATAATAACTTTAATGCCAGTTCCTCTACAAAGACAAAAGAAATTATAAAGGAACAAGCAGCTACTCAGGAAAAATCTTGTTGCAGCAATGATAATGCCACCCCATCCGCTCCTGCCTGCTGCTGTACCAGGCACACCGACCGTTCAGAAGCTGACCGCAAGAAACTCATCAACCGTCTGAAACGTATCGAAGGGCAGATCCGGGGAATCATAGGAATGTTGGAAAACGATGCTTACTGCAACGATATCCTCATTCAGTCAGCCGCCGTTAATGCCGCCGTCAATTCTTTTAACAAAGAACTTCTCGCGAATCATATCCGTACCTGTGTGGCTCGTGATATCCGCGAAGGTAAAGATGAAACCATCGACGAGCTGGTTGCAACTCTGCAGAAGCTAATGAAATAAGGAGGTAATACAATGGAACAATACAACGTCACCGGAATGAGCTGCGCTGCCTGCAGTTCCCGTGTGGAGAAGGCCGTATCCAGAGTGCCTGGAGTTACATCCTGCTCGGTCAGCCTTCTGACAAATTCTATGGGAGTTGAAGGAACTGCATCCTCTCATGACATCATCACTGCCGTAGAGCAGGCAGGTTATGGCGCATCACTCAAGGGTGCAAATAAGGAACAGATTTCCATGTCTGAAGCCGAGGAAGCCCTGGAGGATCACGAAACGCCGGTTCTCAAACGCCGCCTGATCGCTTCCATCGGATTTTTACTCGTTCTGATGTATTTCTCCATGGGACATATGATGTGGGGCTGGCCACTCCCGGCATTTTTAACGATAACCACGTTGCTATGGGACTTGTCCAGCTTCTGCTTGCCGGAATCGTCATGGTCATCAACCAGAAATTCTTCATCAGCGGATTTAAGAGTCTGTGGCACCGTGCCCCCAATATGGACACACTGGTTGCACTCGGCTCCATGGCCTCATTTATATGGAGTGTCTACGCACTTTTTGCCATGACAAGAGCACAGGTAGACGGTGATTCCGCTGCCGTTATGAACTACATGATGGAATTTTATTTCGAGTCTGCCGCAATGATCCTGACGCTGATCACTGTTGGAAAAATGCTCGAAGCACGTTCCAAGGGAAAAACGACCGATGCTCTTAAGAGCCTCATGAAACTTGCCCCAAAACGCCATTGTCTTAGAAGCGATCAGGAAGTAACCGTTCCGATCGAACAGGTTCACAAGGGTGATATCTTTGTCGTACGTCCTGGTGAAAATATCCCGGTCGATGGTGTGATCATTGAAGGAACCAGCGCCGTCAATGAATCTGCCCTTACCGGCGAAAGCATCCCTGTTGACAAAGCAGCCGGAGATCTTGTTTCCGCCGCAACCGTCAACCAGTCCGGATTTATCAAATGCGAAGCAACCCGTGTCGGCGAAGACACCACTCTCTCCCAGATCATCAAAATGGTAAGTGATGCCGCCGCTACCAAAGCTCCGATCGCCAAGATTGCAGACCGTGTTTCCGGTATTTTTGTTCCGGCAGTTATTACGATTGCAATCGTTACCACGATCATCTGGCTTCTGACCGGACATGAATTTGGCTATGCTCTTGCCCGCGGTATCTCCGTTCTCGTTATCAGTTGTCCATGTGCTCTCGGACTTGCCACTCCGGTAGCGATCATGGTCGGCAACGGAATGGGGGCCAGAAATGGTATCCTGTTCAAAACTGCCGTTTCTCTTGAAGAGGCCGGCAAGGTTCAGATCGTTGCCCTGGACAAGACCGGTACGATCACCAGCGGCCAGCCGGAAGTTACTGATCTGCTCCCTGCAGACGGAATCTCCGAACAGGAACTCCTCACCATGGCATTTGCCCTGGAGAAAAAAAGTGAACATCCGCTCGCGAAAGCGATTCTCAAACATGCTGAAGAACAACATCTTACAGCGCCGGAGGTTACTGATTTCCATGCCCTTCCGGAAACGGACTCTCTGCAGTACTCGAACAGGAAACTCTGATCGGTGGAAGCATGAAATTCATCAGCAGTCCAGGTAAACGTTCCTGCCACCTTTCCCAGAAGGCAGAAAACTTGCAGAAGAAGGAAAAACGCCCCTGCTTTTGCCCGGAATGGTAAACTGGTCGGCATTATCGCTGTTGCCGATGTTATCAAAGAAGACAGCCCACAGGCGGTCAAAGAACTCCAGAATATGGGAATCCGTGTTGTCATGCTGACCGGTGATAACGAACGCACCGCAAGAGCGATCGGTGCACAGGCCGGTGTTGATGATGTCATCGCAGGTGTTCTCCCGGATGGCAAAGAAAGTGTGATCCGTTCACTCAGGGAACAGGGCAAAGTCGCCATGGTCGGTGACGGAATCAACGATGCCCCTGCACTTACCCGCGCAGATATCGGAATCGCGATCGGTGCCGGAACTGATATCGCGATCGATGCCGCTGATGTCGTTCTGATGAAGAGTCGTTTAAGCGATGTTCCTGCTGCAGTACGTCTCAGCCGTGCAACCCTGAAAAATATCCACGAAAATCTTTTCTGGGCATTTTTCTACAATGTGATCGGCATTCCACTGGCTGCCGGTGTATGGATCCCGATTTTCGGATGGACATTGAATCCGATGTTCGGTGCCGCCGCAATGAGTCTTTCCAGCTTCTGCGTTGTCACCAATGCCCTTCGTCTGAACCTGTTTAAGATCCACGACACAAAAAAGGACAAAAAAATTAAACAAGCTACTTCCATTGAAGTAAAAAATGATTATAATAAAAAGAAAAGGAGCAAAAAACTATGGTAAAAGTTACAGTTAATGTTGAGGGAATGATGTGCGGACATTGCGAAGCACATGTAAACGAAGCTATTAAGAAAGCATTCGGCGTTGAAGACGTTGTATCTTCTCACGAAAATAACACAACCGTTTTCACAGCACCGGAAAAGGTTGATGAGGACAGGATCCGTCAGACGATCAAAGATGCCGGATACGAAGTAACCGGAATTACACAGGAATAAAAGGAAGCTATGAACAACACACAGGATAAAAAAAAACCAGAAGAAATCCATAACCTGCACTATTATATCGATCACATTCGATATGATATAACCAATCTTATTAAATGGCTGGTTCTGGCAGTACTGACCGGACTGAGCGTAGGCTTCATCAGCAGCCTTTTTGCCAGAGTACTGAAATTCGTAACCAACTATCGTACAGAGCATTTCTGGATATTCTTCTTGCTTCCTGTTTCCGGTCTGATCATTGTTTTTCTGTATCAGAAATTCGGTCAGGAAGATGGCGGAACCAATCAGGTTTTATCAACGATCCGTTCTCAGGATGATGTGCCTTTTCGTTCTGCTCCGCTGATTTTCGTTCTACGATCCTGACTCACTTTGCCGGTGGATCTGCCGGTCGTGAAGGTGCTGCAATTCAGCTCGGCGGAAGCATCGGCAATCAGCTTGGAAGCTGGTTTCACCTCGATGAAGAAGATCGTCATGTCATGGTCATGTGCGGTATGAGTGCTGCTTTCTCCGCAGTTTTCGGAACACCGATGGCAGCGGCAGTCTTTTCTATGGAGGTCGTGAGCGTTGGCATTATGTATTATGCCGCACTGGTTCCATGTGTGATTGCATCCATTATTGCCTCAAAGTTTGCGGCGGGCTTTGGCATCAATCCGGAATCTTTTCATGTAGTCAATATCCCGGAACTTACCATCGAAACAGGACTCAAGATGGTTCTTGTTGCCGTTGCCTGTGCTGCCATCAGTATTATTTTCTGTATGGCACTTCAGGGTGTCAGCAAACTTTATGCGAAATTTTTAAAAAATCCATATATCCGTATCGTCGCAGCCAGTGCCATCATTATTGTGATCACACTCTTTTTGCGCACCTCTGATTATATGGGTGCCGGAAATAACCTGATCGAGCTTGCTGTCGAGAATGGTCAGGCTCGCCCGCTGGACTTTTTCTGGAAGCTCGTACTCACTGCCCTGACCATGCGCGCCGGTTTCCGTGGCGGTGAGATTGTTCCTTCCTTCTGCATCGGAGCAACATTCGGATGTATCATGGGACACCTGATCGGTCTTTCCCCATCCATCTGTGCAGCCGCCGGAATGGCAGCCCTTTTCTGTGGCGTTACCAACTGCCCGATCACTTCCATCCTGATCGCATTTGAGCTGTTTGGCTTCCGTGGTGCGTCCTATTACCTGATTGCTGTATCTATCAGTTATGCCGTATCCGGATACTATGGTCTGTACAAAGATCAGACGATCGTATACTCCAAATATAAAGCTAAGTACATCAATCGTCATACTCGTTTCTAAATTTATAAAATTTAATTTTACATATTCCGATGTCTGCTACTTTTTAATTCAAGTCGAACGTCCGTGAGACTTGGCGCGTGATTCTGGTCAGCGAAGCTGACATATTCCTATCAGAATCACTGCGCATCCTCGCGGAGCGTTTATCTCAGTCGGAGATTGGACTCCCACTGAGACAAATTTGCTATTACTCACCACCTGAAGAGGTGGGAGTCTTCTCGACTGAGATAAATAGTTTCAGGCATCGGAATTTTTCTTTTATTTTACTTTCGATTCCCATATATTTTTCTCACAATAACGTAAAAAATGTTAGAAATTTAACGTGTATTTTATCAAAAACTTTACTTGTGCATTGAAAATAATGTGTTAGAATAAAGGTGTATTTTTTAGGAAAAGTAGGAGGAATTTGAATGCGCAAAACAAAAATTATCTGTACCCTTGGTCCGTCTACTGATAAGGACGGTGTTCTGGAAGAACTCGTTAAAGAAGGAATGAACGTAGCACGTTTTAACTTCTCTCATGGTTTACATGATGAACAAAAAGGCCGTATTGATAAATTAAAAGAAATTCGTACAAGACTCAATAAACCGGTAGCTGCGCTTCTCGACACAAAAGGGCCTGAAATTCGTATCCGCGAATTTGAAAATGGAAAGGTCACACTGAAGGAAGGTCAAGAATTTACCTTAACTACAGAAGAAATCGTAGGAAACGAAAAAATCGTTTCTGTTACCTATAAAGATTTATATAAAGATGTCAAACCAGGCAACAGTATTCTGATCGATGATGGTCTGATCGGACTTGAAGTCAAGAAAATCAAAGGTCAGGACATCATCTGTAAAGTCGTAAACGGTGGTGTTCTCGGCAATAAGAAGGGCGTCAACCTCCCTGGTGTAGAAGTAAACATGCCGTTTATCAGCCCAAAAGATCACGATGATATCCTGTTTGGTATTAAAGAAGGCTATGATTTTATTGCAGCTTCCTTTACCAGAACTGCTGCCGATGTCAAAGAAATCCGTGATATCCTTGAGAAAAACGGCGGACATGACATCAAGATCATCGCAAAGATCGAGAACCAGCAGGGTGTTGACAACATCGACAGCATCATTGAAGCTGCAGATGGTATCATGATCGCCCGTGGTGATATGGGTGTTGAAATTCCACTCGAAGACGTACCGGTTATCCAGAAGGATATCATTGCAAAGGTATACAGTGCCGGCAAACAGGTTATCACAGCTACTCAGATGTTGGATTCCATGATCAAAAATCCGCGTCCGACACGTGCTGAGACCACTGACGTTGCCAATGCGATCTATCAGGGAACAAGTGCGATCATGCTTTCCGGTGAGACTGCTGCCGGTAAATACCCAATTGAAGCACTTAAGACAATGGTTAAAATTGCAGTTCGTACAGAAGCTGATGTTGACTACAATAAACAGTTCAGCACTTCTTCAAAAGATCATGCTACAAATGTAACTACCGCTATTTCTCATGCTACCTGCATGACTGCGATCGACCTGAACGCAAAAGCGATCATCGCAGTTACTCGTTCCGGAAATACTGCACGCATGGTTTCCAAATATCGTCCGGGATGCCAGATCATTGCATGTACTCCGGATGAGCGTACCTGGCGTCAAATGAACCTGATCTGGGGTGTAACGCCACTCCTGACCAAAGAGGAATACAGCATGGAGATTCTTCTTCTTCACGCTACAGAAGCAGCTGAGGAACACGGTTATGTCAAAGAAGGAGATATCGTTGTTCTTACAGTTGGTGTTCCTCTTGGACATCCTGGCAACACAAATCTGCTCAAAGCAACCGTTGTTGGTAAGTATTAATCTGCTTACCACGTCCGGATTGACTATCCTGTAAAATTGTATACAAAAATAAACAAGGTCATTATCTCCTGTTTTGGACGATAATGACCTGTTTTTTTACTCACATAAAAAATCCAGACATATCTGTTGTAAAAACACTTTTATTTCTTATAAACTGTGATTACGATCGGTTCCTGGTTTTCCTCCCCATATGGCTGAATCCAGTATAATTCTTCATCCGGATCTTTCTGTTTCTCCGCTTCAGCACCTTTGGATTCAGAATCTCCTGCTTTGGTATTTTTAGTTTCCAAATTTCTTGCAGCATCTTCGTCTTTTTCAGATGCAGATGTCGTTGCAACCTCGTCTTTCACATACTCAAGTTCCAGATATGGAGCACTTCCATTTACATCATTCAGAATGATCTGGTTCTTTCTGCCCAGAGTTTTCTTATCTGAATACTTCCCATCTTTATCCACCGAAATATTCTGAACCGCCTTATTGATCACACAGGTTCCATCGGTGGAAGTCGTCAAAATCACATCTTTCTCTGTGTCAGAAACCTTGATGATATTCAATGGTTTCTCATTTTCTGTAAGTGTTATGATGATTTTATTATTTCCGTTATAAATATGAATTCCAAGCTCAGATACAGTTTCTTTTGCTCTCAGTGTGATCCAGTGATTCTCTGGATCTTTTTCATCAATGATAGCGATTGAATGAAGTTTCTTATTCTCACTTGTCAGTGAAAATCCATTTTTGATCTCATTGATGGATGTAGAAATCGCAAGATCTGTAATATTTCCTTCTGAATCTTTCCTGATCTCTGTCGTTTCTGTTGGAACTGTCATACCGGTAACTTCCTCTGTTTCCGTCGGATCATCCGAATCTTTCTTTGCAACACAAATCGTACCAACTGCAGTTTCCGGATCATACTCCGTCACAATATCAGTCGAAGTGGAAGATGCAAAAGAAGCATATTCTTCATCGATATCTTCATCTGGCAGGTCTTCCTCTGCATCTTCATTTTTACTATCGGCAGAAGTGTCTGAATCAGCAGGATCTGTTTTTCCGGAAGTACTGTCTTTATCTACGGAAGCATTTTCTGTATTAGAATTCTTATCTTCTTCAGAAGCATCTGTTTTGCCATCTTCTGATTTGCTGTCGGCATCTGTTCCCGGCGTCTCATCTGTCTTTGTATCTGCATCGTCTGTTTTGCCATCAACAGTATTTGTATTTTTGACCGGTATCTCCGCCAGTTCTGTATAATCGCATCCCTGTCTCTGACATTTATATGTGATCACACCTGGTTTATCTGCTGTCGCCTCCTGCATGGAAACTTCTTTCAGTTCATGACCAAGCGCAGCTGTCTCATCTCTCTTTTCTTCGTAGGTACAGCCATCCGCTTTACACTTGTAGATCGTATAACCTCTTTCTGTACAGGTTGGCAGAACGACTTTACTTTCTATAAGCTCATGCTCACCTTCATTGCATGGAGCAGGTTCATTCTCTGCTGCCCTTGTGTCTTCCTTTTCATTATCATCCGTTTCAGTTGTTTTCGCAGAAGGATTCTCCTCAGCATATACCGCAGAACTTCCTGCCAGGGTCATCGCCATGATCACGGCCAGTATCGCTGCACTTTTACTTTTCTTTCTCATACACATTCTCTCCTTTGTACAAAATATGGAGTCAATAAAACAGATTTATCTTATCATTGATTCTATGCTTTGTGGATCTCACATGACTAAAGTCACATGCTCCTCAGTCGCTTTAAGCGACAAGGCTAAATATCGGCGGATACGCCTGTAGCTTAGGATATGCGCAGTCATGCGCTTTTTTCCATGCCAGATATGGCAGGTTCCCACACTGCAGGTAATCCACTGTATATCTGCCTGTGTTTATGCTGCTCTTAAGAGTTCCATTTCTGAAAACAATTCTCTTAAGTCCGCATATACACATGAGATCCTACGCTTTACTGAAGGGACTTTTGCCTCCAGCAAAGACCTTTCCGTTGCCGGAAGGGGTTTTAAGAGTTCCCGTATAAAATATCTTGCTCCAATATTATAGGACGCCGAAAGATCACAGTTATATCTTTTTCCATTCTGGAATGTACATAAACTGTGATTGCCTGGATCACGGACAACTGTTCCCGACCCATCATAGGCAAGCCTGCTGGTATTCCACGCACAGATCCTGGATATCCGCATCCCTCTGCGATGCGCCTGATGTTCACATCTTTTCTGGATATCCCTTTTTCTCCACAGATGCAGCTTCTGTTTCTTTCTTCCGGATATCTTTCCTTTTGTTTCCAGATACTCAAACACGATCACATCCGCGTGGTTTTCTTCCGCATATCCTGCAACTGCTCCTGCGATCTTTCTTCCAAGTTCTATGTTAAGACGCTTCGCATAAGCCCATCTGCTTTTCACCTGTACAGAACCATGTTCCCGCTGGAATCTGCGTATCCGTCCCAGCACACGGTACATCCGGTCTTTTTCACTGGGAAAATCAATAAATTTTCTTCCCAGGACAGTTCCATCTGACCGCATAATAGTGCAGACTGCATCCGTATTGATTCCTAAATCCACACTGCAGATGATCTGTTCTTTTTACAGGTGCCTTTGTAAGCGGCACCTCTTCTGTATAAGAAAAACGCAGGAAGTATTTACGATGCCTTTTTTCCAGCACGGGAGCTGCTGCTCTTTTTCCTGCCCAGTATTTCCTCAGATATTCCATATCTGTATGGCTGAGACTGACCCGGAACCATTTCCAGTCATGGCCGTCATAAAGTTTCAGGTACGCTCCATCTTTTTCCTCAGTATCTTCACGGTACATCACATCACGGTAAAATACCGGCATAGCATGATTACCACACACCAGCTTCGGCGTGCCGCCTTTCTTATCCATTTTTTTCCACAGTTCCAGCCTCGTCTTATATGAGGATACGCTTCCCAGGGCATGCTGGATAGCTGCCCTTCTGAGATAAGAAGGCATCTTTGGAAATCGCAGGTCAAAATCAAACCTTGCCTGATTCTTTTTTGTGGTATGCACCAGATGTTCTGCAGTATTGAAACGTTTTTTAGGTTCCGTGATCACTGCCAGTTCATCCCATGCCTGGGCATAGATCTCAATCAGACAGCTGACCGCAGAACGATAAATATCCAGTGTCTGGCGGATCGGGATATTCTGTTTTCGCAGTTCTACGCCATAACTGGATACTGTCCTCATCTTTTTTCCTCTTTCTTACAAATATAAAAAACGAGTTCTTTCAGATTACTGTTTTTCTTTTGCCCTTCGATATAAGAACATACCTGTTTCCTGCTCCTGTCACTCACCGTTACTGCACAATAAGATGGATTCCACAGATGCCCTCCCCAAAGTTCCTTCTTCAGTTCCGGATGCGCAAGAAACATCTGCCTGGCAATGTTCCCCTTCATGATCTTGATCATATCCGAGATATAAAACTGTGGTCTGCAGTCTACAAGAAGATGGATATGATCCGGCATAACCTCCATTGCCAGGATCTGGAATTTATATTCTTCTACAAAGTCATAGAGCATTTCCTTGCATTCTGCATCAATACCATCTTTTAAAACCTTTTTCCGATATTTTGTACACCATACCAGATGGTACTGCAGGGAATACACATATCATCTACCATATGAAAATTCGTTATTATTGATATTAAACATATTTTTATCCATGTTTTTATTATACCATATGCAAAGAGAAAATACAAACATTTGTTCTGCTTGTTTTTTAAAAAATAGTGCGCCTAACTCATCACTGAAGCAACGAGAATGCGACACACAGTTATTCAATTATGCGCCAGATCTTTAATTACTTCCCCCGCTATGATCAGCCCTACTACCGATGGAACAAATGCAGTAGATCCCGGTATATCACGACGTTCTGTACATTTGTGTGCTGCATCCGGAGGACAGATACAATGTGAACGACAACTGATCGACATATCTTCAATCGGACGGGTTGGTTTTTCCTGAGAATACACAACCTTTAACTTTTTAATTCCACGCTTCTTAAGTTCACGGCGCATAACCTTCGCAAGTGGACATACAGAAGTTTTATAAATATCAGCCACCTGAAAAGCAGTCGGATCAAATTTATTTCCAGCGCCCATACTGCTGATGATCGGAACGCCAGCTTCCTTTGCCTCCATAACAAGCTGAATCTTCGCTGTTACCGTATCAACCGCATCCACTACATAATCATATTTGGAAAAATCGAACTCATCTTTCGTTTCCGGCAGATAAAAACATTTGTGAACATTAACCTCTGCCTTCGGGTTGATATCAAGGATTCGCTCCTTCATAACATCTACTTTGTATTTACCAACCGTACTTCTTGTCGCAATGATCTGACGGTTCAGATTGGTCAGACATACCTTATCATCATCGATCAGATCGATTGCACCTACTCCACTTCGCACAAGCGCCTCTACTGTATAACCGCCAACTCCACCGATTCCAAAAACGGCAACTCTGGAGCCGGCAAGTTTCTCCATTGCTTCTTTACCAAATAGCAGTTCTGTTCTGGAAAACTGATTTAACATTTATTTCTTAATCTCCTTCTCTTCCTTAGTTAATGTTTCATTCATGCTTCCTGTACGATATCCCAGAAGATCCAGAGTCACATAATCAAATCCATATTCCTTAAGCTGCTTCGCAATTCTGGTTCTGTTTGCTTCTTCTACAAGTCTTGCTATTTCCTCCGGCAGAACTTCAATTCTGGCGATATTTCCGTGAATGCGTACACGGATCTGATGGAAGCCCATGTCCAGAAGAAGCTGTTCCGCCTGGTCCACCATTCCAAGTTTTTCCTCACTGATTGTCTCTCCATAAACAAAACGGGAAGAAAGACAGGCAAAAGACTGTTTGTCCCATGTAGGAAGTCCCATCTCTTTGGACAGTTCACGGATTTCTTCTTTATACAGCTCAGCCTGACGAAGCGGACTGCTGACACCAAGCTCTTTAACGGCGATCAGTCCCGGACGGTAGTCACCGTTATCATCCATATTGGAGCCCTCGGCTACTGCATTCATGCCGTTTTCTTTTGCAATCTGCCAGATTTTTTCAAACAGTTCATGCTTGCACAGATAGCAGCGATTCTTCGGATTCTGTCGAAAGCCATCAATATCCAGCTCCTCTGATTTACAGATAATATGACGAACACCATTTTCTTTGCAGAATTCCGTCGCTTCTTTCAATTCTCTCTCCGGGAATGAACAGGAACTGGCTGTCACTGCGATTACTTTATCCTTTCCAAGCGCTTCCAGTGCCGCTTTCAAAAGAAATGTAGAATCCACGCCACTTGAAAATGCAACTGCAACACTTCCCATATCTTTCAGGTTCTGCTGCAATACTTTATACTTATCATGAATACTCACTATAAAATCTCCTTTTCAACCTAGTAACCTAGTGTGTATTATAGCATAACGCCCCAGAGCGTACAATATAGAATTATCCTACAAACAAAAGCTGAGCTCAGCCTACTATATCAGTTTTAATTGATTGATATTCCAAGTCTCTCTTTAAATTGTTTTATATTTCTTGTCTCACATAAAAGGCCATGTCTCTTCACAGAAACATGACCTCTTATTATTAAATGATAGCATTTTGACTTACAAGTATATCTCTGGAGTTACGAATCAAAACTTCTTCGTTTATTCCTTCCTGATATTCAGAGGCCATAACTCCTGCTGCCTGCCCCGTTGCCATACACGTAATTGAAATTCTGCAAGATGCATTAGCTTCAAATGTAGAGCTTATGCATCTACCACCCATAAACAAATTTTTTATATGTTCTGACCACAAAGCACATGCTGGAATTCCATATCCCCTTAAAACTCTTTCATATTTCATTCCACTTCCCTGTTGATGTATATCCATAGGAAAAGCTCCTATTGCAACACTATCTTTGCATTTTTCTTCTGAAATAATATCTTGTCTGGTCAATACATATTTTCCCTTGACACGTCCACTTTCTCGAACTCCCACATACCCATTTTGAACTATTTTGGCATTTTTAAATGCTGGAATTTTCTCTCGAAAATATTGAAACAACTCATATACTTGCCTGGAGCCATCAAGCTGTGCTTTGCTCATTTCAAAAGCATCATATGGATTCGCACCCATTCTGGAAAAATTGAGTATAACCTCTCCAGGCACTGTTGATTCCATTAGATGCATTTCTTCTCTTTTTAAACTTAATTTTCCAGTTTCGTATCCTTCAGTCAAAGTTTTGCCAAATCCCCATAGATGTAAAAACTCTGCTTCCACATCCAGTTCATTATTAAAAGAAGTAAATTCATCCATATGAGTGCGAACATATTCTCTCAACTGTTCTTTATTTATATTTCCCCATTTTGTTAATACCGTAACTGGCTGACTGACTCCATTCTCATCTCCAAATAAAATGTCACAGCCAGAATAATAACCCAATATTCCGCTCCCTGAGCAATCTACAAAAGACTTTGCATATACTGTAAGCCGTTCTCTTTTCGTTTGTATTTCTATACTGACAAGAACCTGATTTTTAACATTTGCCTCTACAAGCATTGTCTCCATCATAAGATCAACTTGATACTTATCCAGTAGACATAACACTGCATATTTCATACATTCCGACTGGTACGGAATAATTTTATTACAATATCCTGTTGTATCATCTACATTTTCAGCCTGCCTATCCTGCGCTTTTATTAATTCAAATAATTCATCAGCAATTCCGCCAATAACTTTCCGATCAGCATCATACTGCGTCATTAATGCCTCTAGCGGTCCCATTGTTACAACGCCACCCAGAAAAGTAGCACTTTCAATTAATAATGTCTTACTTCCATTTTTAGCAGCTGATGCTGCAGCTGATACACCAGCAATGCCTCCACCAACTACTACCGTATCATATGTAATCTCTTTATTTTTCTGACAATTTGTACGTCTTATAATCATGTGCATTCCCTCCTGTCAGCCAAATAGTATTCCAGGAAGAAAAGTTGTAAGCTGTGGAATAAAAGTAATCGCTAACAGAGCACCAAACATTACAATATAAAATGGTACACTTGCTTTTACCTAATTGCTCAATATTTCTTCCACTTATCGCACTGCACACATAGAGTAATACACCAAACGGCGGTGTCATAAGACCAATTCCAAGGTTAAAAATCATGATTACTCCAAGCTGAAGAGGTGTAACACCAACGGCTGCTACAATTGGAAGAATAATCGGTGTAATAATCAGAATGCTACAGATCATATCCATCAACGCACCCATAACCAGCAACAGTAAATTAATTAATAACAACAAAACTATTTTATTCGAAGATATACTCATCATAAAATTAGTAAGTTTCATCGGTATACGTAAATAAGAAACTACCCATCCAAAAGCTGATGATACCCCGATTAAAGCCATTACCATTGCCAGCGTTTTAAGACTCTTCTTAAACACCCCAAACAGCTCTCTTATAGAAACAGATTTGTAAATAAACAATACGACAATAATAGAATAGACACATGCAATTGCTGCAGACTCTGTCGCTGTAAAAACCCCCGCAACTACACCTACTACTACAATAAGAATTGTGAGGATTCCCCAAATTCCATCAACAAATGCTTTTACTGCAATTTTAAGTGAAAACTTTTCACCTTTAGGATAATTTTTTTTCAATGCCACAAAATAGGAAAATACCATAAGCACGATTCCAAGAAATACACCTGGAATAATGCCTCCCATGAACATCTGTCCAACAGAAACGCCTCCCGCTGCCATACAGTAAATAACCATATTATGACTTGGTGGTATTAGTAATCCCTGAATAGCACTGCTCATTGTAAGTCCTGTAGAAAAATCTTTATCATATCCAGACTTATCCATCATTTCTATCTCAATCGGTCCTAATGACGCTACATCAGCAGTAGGTGATCCTGAAATTCCTCCAAAGAACATAGATGCCAGGACATTCACCATTGCCATACCGCCCCGCATCCACCCGACTAGTGCATTTGCCAGGTTAACCAGTCGATCCGTTATGCCGCCTGCCGACATAATGTCACCCATCAGAATAAAAAATGGGACAGCCATCAGAGAAAAAGAGTTTAAACCTTTAACTGACTGCTGGGCAACTGTCATAAGTGGAACTTTTAAGTATAACAAAGTTAATAATGTAGAAATACCTATTGAAAAAATGATATGATTTCCTGCAAAGATCATAATAAAAAAACTTGCAAGAAGAATAATCGTTCCTACTGTTTCCGTTGACATACTTTCGCCCCCATTCTATAAACTAGCATAATTGCCATAAGTAATCCGCCCACACAAATTGATGCATATAGTATACCTGATGAAATTCCACTGCCTGGAAGTTTTGTTCTGGAAGTCTGTATGACTAATTTAGATCCTTCCCAAAAAAGTATTAAACTAAAAGCAATATTACAAATTGAAAATATGATATCTCGAATTTTAAGTGCTTTTTCTCCAAAAAACACAATAAAAATCTGATTATCCGCTAAAACACAGTATCTATCAGCATTTTCAAGGAAACAAACACATCAATTTACTACTTATTTACTACTAACGAATGAGCCTTGATACGCAAGTTTTCCTAGATATGCAAAGATATTATGGTACAACACATCAGTATTGAAACAAGAAAAAATTAAATATTTTATAGACTATGGAACGCCTAAAATGACGTTCCTTTTCTATTTCCAGCCGTTCTTATTGGACGGCTATTTTATTACCCAAAATGAAAGGAGCATTAGATTTATGAAAAAGATGTTAAAACGATTGTGTACGGGCTTCTTAGCTCTTGCAACTGTCGTTACTGCTTTGCCGACTACACCCGTTCATGCAGAAAGTAAGCAATACTGGACGGAGTCAAAAGAGCGTGTCGGTATCGTTGAAAAAGTAATGAATGACGGTTCGATTGGTTCTACCTTTAATGAGGGACATTTGACCGTTGAGGGCGAGGACGCTTACTGTATCGACATTAACACAGACTTTAAGAATGGCTACAAGACCAGAGCTGACGCAAGCACCCGTATGAGTGCCGACCAGATAAGCGACGTTGCCTTATCTATCGAATATGTAAAACAGTACACAGACAGCCACAACGGAATAAGCAAAAACCACGCCTACCTTTTAAGACAGCTTGTTGTCTGGCAGAGATTAAGCGTACATCTTGGCTGGCAATGCGATAACGTGCGAGCTTCTTATGATGAAATTCCAAAGGCAACGCAGGACGAAGTTTTCGCTGGTGCAAAAGCCTTTGTCAAAGAGAATAAAGGACGCTATGAATGTGGCGGTTATATCTACTCTGGCGAGGGGCAGGAATTGGGACAATTCTGGGCGAAACTCAATGTTGGAAATGCGAAACTTCAAAAGACTTCCAGTAATACCAGCATTACAGACGGTAACGGGAATTACTCTATCGCTGGTGCGACATACGGTGTCTTTGCTGATAAGGACTGCACGAAACAGCTTGCCACCCTTACGACTGATGAAAACGGAAATACAGATGTCGTAGAGGTAACGGCTGACACAGTCTATATCAAGGAATTATCCGCACCAGCAGGATATAAGGTTGATACAAATATATATTCCTTAAAGGTTGAAGCTGGAAAGACAGCGACCTTGAACGTATCAGATACACCAAAGGTAACAGACACTTTGATTGAACTCTTCAAGATTGATATGGAAACACAGAAAGACAATCCGCAGGGGAACGCTTCTTTAGCAGGTGCGGAATTTACATGGAAGTATTATACTGGCTTCTACAATAAAGACAATCTCCCTGCCGAAGCTACAAGAACATGGGTTACAAAGACAATCGCCGAAACAGACAGCGACGGTACAATCCACTATGTTACAAAATTAGCGGACGCATACAAGGTATCTGGCGACAGTTTCTATATGCAGGACGGCAAAGCCGTTCTTCCACTTGGAACACTAACCGTAGAAGAAACAAAAGCTCCAAACGGCTACTTGCTTGACGGTGCATATATGCAGGCTGGCGATAAGTCCGAACAGATTAAGGGCTTATATGTAACACAGATTACCGAGGACGGCGACCTTGCCGTATTATCTGGAAGTAACCAGTTTTCCGTATCAGACAAGGTTATCCGTGGCGGTGTGAAAATTCAGAAACGAGATTTAGAAACGGGCGATACGAAGCCACAAGGAAGTGCCACTTTGAAAGATACTGCTTTTGACATCATTTCCTTAAATGATAATGCGGTACTGGTTGAGGGCAAGCTATACAAGAAAAATGAAGTGGTAAAGACAATCCATACAGACATTGAGGGTGTCGCTTCTACGTCTGCTGACCTTTTACCTTATGGAAAATTCCGTATCGTTGAGAGTGAAGCTCCAAACGGATATTTGACAGACGGTGCAAAACCGATTGATTTTGCAATCACAGAGAATGGAAAAATCGTTGATTTAACCGACGAAGCCCATTCTATCTACAATCAGATTAAGCGTGGAGATATTGAGGGCGTAAAAATCGGAGCAGGCACACACAAGCGTCTTGCTGATGTTCCCTTTAGGATCACAAGCAAGACAACGGGCGAAAGTCATGTTGTGGTAACTGATGATAACGGGCAATTCTCCACTTCTTCTGACTGGGCTTCTCATAAGCATAATACCAACGCAGGAAAGACCAGCGAGGACGGTGTATGGTTTGGAACTTCTAAACCAGACGACAGCAAAGGGGCGTTGCCTTATGATACCTACATCATTGAAGAAATGCGTTGCGATAGTAACAAAGGCTTTGAGCTTATCCCACCTTTTGAAATCGTGGTATCAAGAAATAACCTTGTGATTGATTTAGGTACTTTGACTGATGAATACGAAAAAGAAATCTCTATCCATACCACAGCGACCAGTAAGGACGGCGAAAAGACAATCCTTGCAGGAAAAGAGGTAACAATCGTTGATACCGTCAAATTAGACGGACTTACAAAAGGCACAAAATATCAGCTCAAAGGCTGGCAGATGTTAAAGGAAGAAAACACCGAGCTTCTTATCAATGGAAAGCGTGTAGAAAATGACTATACCTTTATCGCTGATGATGAAGCTATGAAAGTGGAAATTACTTATACATTCAATGCGTCCGAGCTTGGCGGTAAAAATCTGGTAACATTCGAGGAATTATACGATTTGAGCAATCCAGAAGAACCCGTAAAAGTTGCGGAACATAAAGACATTGAGGACGACGGACAGACGGTACTTATCACAGAGCGTATCATCAAAATTCATACGACTGCTACCGATAAGGACGGCAACAAAGAGCTTGAAGCTGGAAAAGAGGTAACAATCATTGATACCATAACCTTAGAGGGCTTAGAAGTCGGCACACAGTACAAACTTGTAGGCTGGCAGATGTTGAAAGAAGAAAATGCAGAGCTTCTTATCAATGGAAAACGTGTGGAAAGTGATTACACCTTTACCGCAGACAGCGAAACTATGAAAGCGGAAGTTGCCTTTACCTTTGACGCTACTTCTCTTGACGGCAAACAGCTTGTAACTTTTGAAGAATTGTACGATTTAAGCAATCCAGACGAGCCGAAGAAAGTTACCGAGCATAAAGACATTGACAACGAGGGACAGACGATTACCTTTAAGGAAAAACCCGAAGTCCCAGAAGAACCAGAGAAACCCAAAACACCACAGACACCAGATACACCGCATAAAACAGACAGTCCAAAAACGGGCGATAACACGAACCTTTACGGACTGCTTGCATTATTACTAACTTCTGGTGCTGGACTGGCAGGTATCTTCTTCTGCAAACGCCGTAAAATGAAGAAATCATAAGGCGGTAACGATATGAGAAAAGAAAAATCACGTTCTCCGCCGATACCGTGTCGGCAGACTTCCGCTTATTCTGGCTTGTCTGCTACTTACCTGCAAGAACACGGATAGTCAAGGGTGCGTAAGCATTTATTTTACCCTTTACTATCTGGGGACTTGCTGGTACTTCCCTAACCGCCAGAATAAGAAATCACTATCAAAAACTTATCAAATATAGAAAGAAACGAGGTAAAACAATATGGAAATGAAATATGTCGTGCCAGATATGGCACAGTCTTTTGGAACACTTGAATTTGCAGGCGAAAGCGAGCCTATCTTTGAAAGAGATAAAAATAACCGCAGGGTCTTAGCCAGACGAAGCTACAACCTTTATTCTGATGTGCAGAAAGGCGAAAATGTTGTCGTGGAAATTCCCGTGCAGGCTGGCGAAAAGCATTTCAAGTATGAACAGAAAGTAAAACTTGTCAATCCGAAATTATACGGCAGAGGTTACGCAATTGGGGATATGGGACATACCGATTATGTGTTACTTGCTGATGATATTGTAGCAGTTGAAGAAAAGTAAAGGAGTGAAAATATTATGAGATTATCAAACGGTTTTGTTATTGACAAAGAGAAAACATTTGGAGAATTAAAATTTACAGCAGTGCGTGATGTATTCTTGCAGAATGAGGACGGGACACCGAGTACCCAGCTTAAAAAGCGTATCTATGATTTGAAGTGCAGTCTGCATGGTGGAATTATCCCCGTGTCTGTACCGCCAGAAGTACCGTTAAGGGAATTTCCGTACAATGCAGTCGTGGAGCTTGTCAATCCAGTAGCCGATACGGTATCACGAAAAACCTATACGGGTGCAGATGTGGACTGGTATGTAAAGGCAGAGGATATTATCTTGAAGAATAAGCCGAGCCAGAACGCAGGCAATCCACAGCCCCTACACCGCAGGGACACCGAAAAATAGGCTTGCTGAATAGATTTTCATTGTAGCGGATATGTGGAACTGTTATAATATGGGTATGAAGAAACGGACAAATAAGAATTTTTGAAAGAACAGTATTATTCATATTAAGGGGAGGCGAAATGATGAATGGACAAATGTTTCAAATTGCATCTATTGTAGCGACGAGCAAAAAAGCGTTGCAATTATCAGAACCAATTAGATTTTCACAATTAGAATATGAGAATAAAATTGAATTTGTCTTTTTACCTCAAAAGAAATTTTTAAGGACAGAAAAATATACTGCTTCTAATGTTTCATTGTGGTTTGAACAAATAAAGAAAAATGGGATACAGGATATAAAGTTGCTATGTCCATATTCAGTAAAGGATAGACAATTTTTAGGATTTTCAAATACAACAGAAAGTTCCATTTTGTGTTTTTACAAAAGCGGAAAAGTAACATACTTTACTGCTGATTGGCAATTTGACTCTATGCAAAAAAAATGGAATATTCTATATTCAGAGTATGAGTGGACTAACCCACCATCAAAAAAACCATATTTTGAGAATAACATTAACTCATTTCGAGATGTATTATTATCGATTAAAGAATTGGCTAAAAAAATTGAGTGTGAAAATTTTGCTAATATTTTTACTTCTGCTATAAACCTTTTAGATGGCTGTAGCGAATATCCAGATGAAAAGTATGGTTTGAGTTTACCACCAATTCCACAGCAAAATCTTCAAATGTTCGAAGCTGCAAGTATTTCGGATGTTTTTGGAGCAATGGGTTCGTGGAATGATAGCCCAGCATATATGGCTCACAAAAAAAGGGTTATCTGAAGAATACGAAAACTCTATCTTCTGAGTTGTTAAAAAATGTAAGACTTGCTATTTTGTATGCCATAAATGAATGGTAAGATTATAATCCTATATTTCATACATGCAAATAAGAATTTGAAATACTCAAAAATATAAAATTGGAGGAGCAAAAGCATGGGTTTATTCGGACTGTTTGGAAGAAAAAAAGAAGTTGAATTAAATAAAGTAAAAGATGATAATAAAGAAAAGTTCTTAAGAGAACCTAATGATAATGAAGAAGGAATCTTGCAGTTTGAAAATCTGAATTTTAAACTTGCAGTAATTCAAGTTTTGATGTATGACTTGAATTTGTTAAAACCCTGTTTTGATATTTATGATTTTGCTGATGAACATAAAGAACTAGAGATAAATACAGATAGCTATACTGTAATTGAACCTGCACTAAATTTTTTTATAAAATTGTCTATTCCAAGGGAATTTGCACAGTATGTAGAAAAATACGACATGGATGGTGGGAATGAAGTGTATATGAATATAATTCCACAATGGGATGGAGAAGATGAATGCTTTGATTTAAATAACATAACTTCCTCAGAAATAAGACAATTTCCAAATCTTAAGGAAGCAACAATAATGAGCAGTAATTTTGATAAAGTAAAAGAAATTTTTGAGGCTGAAAATATTGATGTAGAATTGCTTTAAATTAGTTCTTCTATCAAACCTCCAGTTTGTTAACTAGAAAGAAATAGAAAAATTCCAGTTTGTGTAACAGGAAAATTAGAA
>ENA-OQMX01000119-OQMX01000119.1-human-gut-metagenome-genome-assembly--contig:-NODE-119-length-21151-cov-3.538765_pt1 | contig 21151 bp, 17 predicted proteins | sample MGYA00242622_ERZ504866 | MGnify/ENA primary metagenome ERZ504866 (study PRJEB26092, sample SAMD00036422) | human gut metagenome | host: Homo sapiens | study: EMG produced TPA metagenomics assembly of...
GGTGTACAGCTCACAAGAGACGGGGAACAGCTCTATTCATATGTGGAGGCTGCAATGTCACAGCTTCTGACGGCGGAGGATGAGCTGGCAGATGGTGAGAATCTCACTCACGGAAGTATAACGATAGGTGTCAGTGAGACGGCGTTAAATATATATCTGCTGGACAGACTGCGGGCATTTCACATGGCGTATCCGGGTATAAATCTCAAGATATACAACCATTCTACACCTCAGGCTGTGGATGAAGTGAAGAATGGAAGTATAGACTTTGCAGTAGTTACAACTCCGGCTGATGTGGAGGCTCCTCTCAAGAAGATCGTGCTGCAGTCATATCGTGAGATACTTATCGGCGGAACGACATTTTCTTCACTTAAAAAGCAAAAACTGTCCATTGCGGAGATGAGGAACTATCCTATGATCTGTCTAGGCAGGGAGACTATGACATTCAGATTCTACGACAGAATATTCAGGGAGCATGGCGTGGAGCTTGCGCCGGACACGGAGGCGGCCACCACGGATCAGATACTGCCACTTGTGAAGTGTGAGCTTGGACTTGCATTTATACCGGAACTGATGGCGAGGGAGGCAGTAAAGAACAAAGAGGTTGTAAAGCTTTCACTTGAGGAAAAGCTTCCGGACAGGAATGTATGTCTTGTGTATGACTGCCTGCACCCGCTGAATGAGGCAGCAAAGCAGTTCAAGAAAATAATAGTAGAAAGCAGGTGAGAATATGACACTTCAGCAGCTTAGATATGTGGTGATGGTTGCGGATACGGGCACGATCACCGAGGCAGCGAACCGGCTGTATATATCCCAGCCAAGCCTGACAAATAGCCATCCATAGAGCTGGAAAAAGAGATGGGGATAAATATATTCAACAGGTCAAATAAGGGAATAAGTCCGTCCATAGAGGGCGAGGTCTCCTCGGCTATGCGAGACAGGTGCTTGAGCAGGCGAAGGTCCTTGAGGACAAATACAAGGGGGACGATGGCGGCAAGAAGAGCTTTCTGCGTGTCCACCCAGCATTATTCATTTGCGGTAAATGCATTTGTTGACCTGATAAAGAGGTATGGACAGGACGAATATGATTTCAGCATAAGGGAGACACAGACCTATGAGATCATAGATGATGTCGCCAGGATGAGAAGCGAGATCGGAATATTGTTCATGAATGACTTCAATGAGAAGGTGCTGAACAAGATCCTCCGGGCAAATGACCTGGAATTTCATGAGCTGTTTGTGGCAAAGCCTCACGTGTTCATAAGCAGAAAGCATCCACTGGCGAAGAACGATATCATAACAAATGAAGAGCTGGAGGCGTATCCATATCTGTCATTTGAGCAGGGAGAGCACAACTCTTTTTACTTCTCGGAGGAAATATTCTCTACGACGGAGCGAAAGAAGAATATAAGAGTCAGGGATAGAGCGACACTGTTCAATCTGCTGATAGGTCTGAATGGATATACTGTGTGCAGCGGTGTCATAGATGAAAAGCTGAACGGCAAGGACATTATATCGGTGCCACTTGCGGATGAGAGCGATATGAGGATAGGGTATATCGTCCACAGGAAGGCGATCCTCAGCAGACTTGGAAACACCTATCTCGGTGCGTTGGCAAATTATCTCACGGCTGGCAGTGACGAGTCGGAAGATTCAGTAAAAATTCCTCAGAGAAAGCTCCAGCACAGGGGACGCTTCAACGAGATGAGGGATGACGGAGAGCCTGCCTGCGGAGATGTGAGGGAGAAGGCGGCGGAACATATGAGAAGGGTTAAAACCACATAGCTGACATAGAAAAAAAGACGTAGAAATAGCGTGGGTATAGCATAAAACTATATCCACGCTATATTTTTATGTATTATACAAGTGAGGGATGTCTTTATATAATGTGGAGCAGACGCATGAAAGGCGCTTCGCACGGCGTCTGCGTACTTCGCAAGGAATCTCCCGCAAGCGGGTCCTCCTTACGAAAATTTGTGGAGCAGACGCATGAAATTACAGGAGGATATGATGAAGACATCGGTTATAGGATTTCCAAGGGTGGGAACATTAAGAGAGTTAAAATTTGCATCTAGAAAATATTTCAGACATGAGATAACGGCGCAGGAGCTTACAGGAATTGCAGCGGATCTCAGACACATACACTGGATGACACAGGTGGCAGCAGGGATAGGCTTTATTCCATGCAACGACTTTTCATTTTACGATATAGTGCTTGATACAGCAGTTCTTCTCGGAATTGTGCCAAGGAGATACAGAGAGCTAAATGTCTCAAAGCTTGACACGTACTTTGCCATGGCAAGGGGGTATCAGGGAGAATCCGGGGATGTGAAGGCTCTTGCGATGAAGAAGTGGTTTAACACAAACTATCATTACATAGTTCCGGAGATAGAGGATGACACGGTGATAAGCCTTGACTGCGAGAAACTTACAGGTGAATACGAGGAGGCCAAGGAGCTGGGGATCAAGACAAAGCCTGTGGTTATAGGACCATACACAATGCTTAAGCTCTGCAGATATGTGGGATCAAAGAATGCAGAAGACTTTGCTGATGATGTGGCAGAGGCTTACAGACAGCTCATCGCCGAGTGCGATGAAGAGAATGTGGAGTGGCTGCAATTTGATGAACCATCATTGGTGAGAGATATGGATGACGATGATAAGGCACTTTTCCACAGGGTGTATGACAGGGTATTTGCAGATCGTGCAGACTGTAAGATACTTCTCCAGACATACTTCGGTGATGTGAGGGATGTGTATGAAGATATCATAAATATGCCATTTGCCGGAATAGGCCTTGATTTTATAGAGGGCAAACAGACCGGTCAGCTTATAGACAGATACGGCTTCCCTGGGGATAAGGTACTTTTTGCCGGCCTGGTAAATGGCAAAAATATATGGAGAAATCATTACGACAAGACTCTCAATGTAGTAGGGCAGCTCCGCGATAAGAAGATAGATGTGGTTCTGTCTACATCATGCTCACTGCTTCATGTGCCATACACACTTAAGCAAGAGACGAAGCTATCACAGGACTATCTGAGGTCTTTGCATTTGCAGAGGAGAAACTTATTGAACTCTCGGAGCTTTGCGGCACTTGCCGAGAGTTATAACTATACAGAGCTTGAGGCATACCACAAGAATCAGGAGTTATTTGCGGGAACAAGAGACTGCAACAGCGACGAGGTGAGACAGAGGCTTGCGGCAGTGACTGAGGCAGATTATGCAAGACTTCCGAAGAGAAGCGAGAGGCAGGCACTTCAGAAGAAGGAATTTGGGCTTCCTGAGCTTCCGACAACCACTATAGGTTCATTCCCACAGACTAAGGATGTGAAGTCACAGAGAGCACAGCTCAGAAAGGGAGAGATATCTGAGCAGGAATATGTGGACTTTGTAAAGGGAAAGATAAAGGAATGTGTAAAGTGGCAGGAGGACATCGGACTGGATGTGCTAGTGCATGGCGAGTATGAACGAAATGACATGGTTGAATATTTCGGTGAGGCACTTGGCGGATTCCTGTTCACTGAGAAAGCATGGGTACAGTCATATGGAACGAGATGCGTAAAGCCGCCTGTGATATGGGGTGACGTATACCGCAAAAAGCCGATCACGGTTGATTGGTCTGTATATGCGCAGTCGCTCACAGACAAGATCATGAAGGGAATGTTGACCGGTCCGGTGACGATACTCAACTGGTCATTCCCAAGGGAGGATATATCAATCAAGGAATCTATATCACAGATAGCGCTTGCGATCAGAGATGAGGTGCTGGATCTGGAGGCGCATGGAATAAAGATGATACAGATAGATGAGGCTGCACTCAGAGAAAAGCTTCCACTCAGAAAATCTGATTGGTATACGGAGTACCTTGATTTTGCGATACCTGCATTCCGTCTGACACACAGCGGTGTGAAGGCTGAGACACAGATACACACACATATGTGCTACAGTGAATTTACGGATATCATACCTGCCATAGATGATATGGACGCGGATGTGATCACATTTGAGGCGTCAAGATCCGATCTGCAGATCCTGGATTCTCTCAGGGAGAACAACTTTGAGACAGAGGTGGGACCTGGCGTATATGATATTCACTCTCCAAGAGTTCCGTCGGTGGCAGAGATCGTGAAGGCGGTAAATGTCATGCTCACGAAGATAGGCAGGGATAAGCTCTGGATCAATCCGGACTGCGGTCTTAAGACCAGAGGTGTGCCTGAGACTGACGCCAGCCTCAGAAATATGGTTGAGGCTGCCAGACAGGTAAGAAAATAATATATAAAATGCTTGACAAATTCACATAAATATTACGCAAGTCAGTCATAATGATGATCTGGTTATACGGCTGGAGAAAGAGGATGAATACCGGGAAGTCGAGAATCTGGTGCGGGACAGTTTCTGGAATGTGTATCGTCCCGGCTGCCTGGAACACTATGTGCTCAATCAGCTGAGAAATGACAGTGCATTTGTCCCGGAACTGGATTTTGTAATGCTGTTAAATGGAGAACTCATCGGCCAGAATATGTTTATGAGAGCAGAAATAACTGCGGATGACGGAAGAGGTATTCAGGTTATGACGATGGGCCCTATATGCATAAAGAATGAACTTAAGCGTAAGGGCTATGGAAAGATACTGCTGGATTATTCGTTGCAGAAAGCTGCAGAGCTCGGCTGCGGTGCACTATGCTTTGAGGGGAATGTTGATTTCTATGGCAAAAGCGGATTCAGACCGGCAAGCGAGTTTGGCATTCGCTATCATGGACTTGATGAGGGGGAGGATGCATCGTTTTTCCTCTGCAAGGAGCTGATTCCCGGATATCTTGATGGAGTCACGGGTGAGTACGCTCCGCCAGAAGGATATTTCGTGGACGAAAAGGCTGTGGAAGAATTCGACAGGCAGTTTCTATATAAAGAGAAAAAGACACTGCCCGGACAGATATTTTCATAAGGAGGACCCGCTGTAAAATAAAAGAAAATTGTTACTAAAGCTCGCAAAGTTGCATAATTTGCCGAAAAAAGGTTGGAAAAGTTACAAAGTATGAGACAAGATACAAGCTGAAACTGCAGGAGATATATGATGCTATGCCGGGACAGCTTGATCAGAAAAATAAACGATTCCAGATCAATAGTATAGGTAAAGGCCTCAGTTATGATAGGGTTGCAAATGATTTTCTGTGGCTTAAGGATGCTGGGGTTGCGATACCGGTCTATAATATAAGTGAGCCGAAACTTCCGCTTGTGATCAGTGAGAATAGGAATCTGTTTAAACTATTTTTCTCCGATGTAGGGCTGCTGACAAGTAGGTATTCGGATCAGGTGAAAATGGCGATACTGAATAAAGAAAAGTCTATAAACAATGGTGCGCTATTTGAAAATGTGGTTTCCCAGGAACTACTCAGCAAAGGTCATAAAGAATATATTTTAACAGCAAAAAGCAGGGTGAGCTTGATTTTGTAATAGAACTGAATGGTAAAGTAGTTCCACTGGAGATAAAATCGGGTAAGGATTACAAACGACACTCTGCGCTGTGCAATGTCTTGGCTGATGAAAATTACGGAATAGAATATGCATATGTTTTTTCGGAGGGAAATGTAGAGGTCAGCGGCAAAAAAGTATATTTTCCGATATATATGACAATGTTTCTGGAAAACGAAAAGATGGCTGATACGGTATATAAACTCGACCTCTCAGGGTGACGTTCGATAAGGATATGTAGCATCAGTTTTCGCCTGTTGGCGAGCCGATGTTAAAAAAATAGGAGAGACAGCATGAAGATAAAGATGTGCGGAATCACGACCCCGGCCGATGTGGCCGCGGTGAATGAGGTGAGACCTGATTATATAGGAATGGTGATGTATTTCCCAAAGTCAAAGAGAAATGTCAGCGTGGAGACTGCGCGCAGGTTGCTTGAAGAACTGAGGAAAGATGTGAAGAAGGTTGCAGTGGTGGTATCCCCGGATGCGGAGCAGATAGCGGAGATAGGTGAGCTGGGATTTGATGTGATACAGATTCATGGACAGACCAGCGATGAGCTTATAGAGAGTGCGCATTTGCCTGTGTGGAAGGCGTTCAATGTGAAGGATATGGATATGTACCCACATTATCAAAGCCTTTCGAATGTTGCAGGTTATGTGTTCGATGCCGGTGAACCTGGAAGTGGCAAGACATTTGACTGGAACAGTTTGACGGATATCGACAGAGATGGAAGGCTGTTTGTGCTTGCCGGAGGTCTCACGCCGGACAATGTGCGGCGGGCGATAGAGCAGGTGCATCCTGACGTAGTCGATGTGTCATCTGGCATAGAGTACGATGTGGTAGGTGGCGTCCAAAAATCGGGCAAGGATCCGGAGAAGATGCGCCGGATGAAGAGGAATACCGCTGCTTGGCAGATTTCGGGTAAATCTGATAATTGATTCTCGCTAATCACAGTCAAAATGGTGAAAAAGATACAAAATTGTATCTAAATACTCATATAAGCGGAAAAAAGGACAAAGTTTGGAGGCTTTGTCCTTTTTCATGAGATAAACTTAATTTAGCGATAATTTTGTATCTATTTCACATGCATGGTAAATCCAAATTCCCACTCATCCTCGTCAAATCTGTATTTCTCATCAAGCTCGGGGCCGCAGCTGTTGGAGCCGATTCCGTTCTGGCGATAGTCTATGCACAGGACGGACTTGTCACTCTCTGGCAGCTCGTAGTTGTGGGTTGCCACTGTGAGTTCCTCTGCGGTGTAAGGCGAGGCGTTCATTGAAAATGGCACAGCGGATGTCACGGTTATGCTGTGGGCTGTTGTAGCTGCGATCGTTTCGGCTGTCTGCGCATTGCAAATGCTCTGATATGATGAACCGTTGACAAAGTTATTTTTGTCGGAGCTATTCCTGTCAGACTCGTCGCTTGCTCCAGGGGCACTGACCTGAACAAGGCTACAGTCAAAGTGGCTTCCATTTTCCTGTGGCATGATATAGTCCTCGTGCATCTCGTCAATGGATGCAGAAAATGAGCCATGCCAGCTTGCATGGTGCTTGTCTGCGTAGCTTTCATATGGACCCATACCGATATAATTTACATTTCGCATATCTTCTCTCAAAATCATCCTCACGCCAAATCTTGGGAGCGTAGGGAATTCAGCATTTTTCTTTACATGCATTTTTGATTTTATAGTTCCTTCAGGTGTTATTATCCATTCAGCGTTTATCCTCAGAACAGGCTGTACCGTTGGTGCTGAGAGGCTTGACGTGCACGATATCACGGCACATCCATCTTTTATAATGCAGCCAGTCTCATATGTCCTCTCGGATATCATGTCATAGTGGGCTCTTAACCACTCGTTCTTGATATTTCTGTCGTTGTCTGTAGGCGCGCGCCAGATAGTCTTATCGCATGGAGCAGCGAGAAGTTCCTGACCGTCCATTGCAAAGCCTGTAAAGTTTCCTGTGTTCCTGTCAAATATATATTCAAAATTACTTCCGCTGACAACAAATTCTGTGTCGCTTTCCGATACATGAAGATGGGCAGAAGCTGTATCCTGAGTAGTCAGATATTGTTCCGCCAAATTCTGCGCCTTGTCCAAAGACGATGCTTTATCCAGGACCTTGTCTGCGTTCTGTTTTTGTGTGGCAAGTTCTATCTCGTCAAATCCCAACACATCACCTTTCTTTACGAATGCACTGTCACAAGCTGCTTTATATATCACACGGAGAAACATTCTGTGTGTAATAATATCTTTTGTGCAATCGGCGACATCTGAACATTCAACAACACTTGAACGATCAGTAACATCTGAGCTGCCAGAAATGTCAGCATGACTTGCTGCATATAAGTCTGACAATGATTTCTGTATATTTGTAGTAGGGTTCAGGCTGACAGTTCCATCGCCGTGAGGTGCCACGGAAGGAACATCAATATTTCCGGATGTAACCACCTGTCCATCACAAGTGACTTCATAGCTCATAGTGAGGTAGTCCCTGATGTCAGTGAAATCCATGTAGTTGTGCAGAGTCAAAACTCCATTTGTCTCATCATATCCAGTGATCCTTACCGGGCGGTTGATGTTCTTGAATTCAAGAAGTCCTGTGTGTGGTCTGCGGTCCGGATACACCAGACCGTCCATACAGAAGTTGCCGTCGTGGATAGTCTCACCGCTGTCTCCACCGTAGGCGTACATATCCTTGCCGTTTGCCGCCTTGCCCCTGTATATGGCGTGGTCGCACCACTCCCACACAAAACCGCCACAGGTGGTCTCGTGGCTGTCGAAGAACTGGAAGTAGTCCTCCAGATCTCCAGGGCCGTTGCCCATGGCATGACAATATTCGCACAGGATGTAAGGCTTGTCGCCATCACCATCTATATACTCAGCCATCTCGGATATGGATGGATACATTCTGCTGTAGAGATCCAGATTACTGTAATCGTATTTTCTCTTGCCGTCTGTATACTGGGCGCTCTCGTAGTGGGTGAGACGGGAGCTGTCATAGGACTTGACCCATGCCAGAGCCTCCTCAAATGTCACGCCGTAAGCACTTTCATTTCCCATGGACCAGATGACCACGCTGGCACGGTTCTTGTCCCTGATGACGCAGCGCCTGATGCGGTCAAGAATGGATTCACAGAATTCAGGATTGTTGGCGATCGGCTCATTCCACCTTGCTGCCTTGTTATCCCAATTATTATCAGAATAGAACAATTCACTTGGACCATGTGCCTCTATGTCAGCCTCGTCTATCACATAGAATCCATATTCGTCGCAGAGATCATAGAAATAAGGAACATTTGGATAATGGCTTGTCCTTATGGCGTTGACATTGTGCCGCTTCATGAGAGACATATCCCTGATGATCTGTTCTCTGCTGATCGTAAAACCGGTCACAGGGTCGGAATCATGTCTGTTCACTCCATGGAACTTGATCGGCATGCCGTTGATGTACACGATCTTATTCTCTATCGTTATCTCCCTGATTCCTATCCTGTCAGTGATGACCTCACCGGCGCATCTTATGATGACAGTGTAGAGATATGGCTTTTCTGCATTCCACAGCACAGGGGAGTCGATCGACAAAGTAATGCTGCTGGAGCTGGCTGCGGTTTTGCCTTCGTCTGCATTGGTATTGGCATCGCTCTGAGCGGAAATTTCACATTTTACACAGCCTGATGAACATATGCTGCCATCGGCGTCCAGAATAGTAACTTCAATATCAACATTTGAATCAGCGCCTTTATCAACCACTGTTTCCGGTTTTGATGAAAAACGGTCTTCAACGCAGGAATATTCTGTAAATGCTGTGAAGTCTATGGTTACATCTGCCTTAGTTGGATCCTTTATATCGTCACAGCTGGTCTTTATGAAATAGTCGTATACAGCACCCTCAGAGCGTTTCAGGATATATACATCCCTGAAAATACCGCTCATGCGGAACTTGTCCTGATCCTCAAGATAGCTTCCGTCGCACCATTTGAGAACCAGCACGCAGAGCCTGTTGGAGCCGTTTCTTATGAATTCGGTTATGTCAAATTCACTGGTCGAATGGGATACCTGGCTGTAGCCAACATACCTGCCGTTGAGCCATACATAGAAACAGGAATCTACACCCTCAAAGTTCAAGTGCGCGAGTGGCGCGTCCTCGTTCTGATCGTAGTCGAAGTCGGTCACATATGCTCCGCATGGGTTGTCCTTTGGAACATAAGGTGGGTCAAATGCAAATGGATACCTGACATTGGTGTACTGGTGATAGTCGTATCCGTGCATCTGCCATACTGATGGAACCGGAATATCATCGAAACCGGATATATCATATCCCTCACTGTGGAATTCGTCCTGAAGCTTATAAATGCTGTCATAGTAGCGGAACTTCCAGGTTCCATTCAGAAACTGTACTCTGTCCGAGTGATCCCTTGCATCAAGGGATGTGCTGTATGCCTTCCCAGCAGGAATATAGTAATTCCTATCCGGCATGGTGTTCTCGTGCAGAATATGCAGATTTTCGTAGTGACGCGGAATGATCATAACAATACCTCCTGTGGTTAATTTAATATATAAAACGTTGTATATTCGTCGTTTGTTAGATATATTATAAGATAACGGCACATGAAAAGTCCATACATATAATGAGACAAAATATGCACATTCTAGTTTTATAAGGCGGATACACCGCACCCTGCAAGTCCGCTTGCAGGGTGAAGTCTCTGAACAGACAAAAGAAAAGTATAAAGCATACAGGATGTGTCTGCACACGCTTCAAAATAGTGTAAAAATAGTGAAATAATAGTGTGATTTGCCATATAGAAAGGAGCCACACATGTATACAAACTCAGCATATCTTCACAACTCACTGCTCGACATAGTGGACAAGAGCAGACCGCTCATAGTCACAAGCTGCGGAACGTACAAGCTGTATACACAGAAAGAGTTTACGACCTACAGACCTAAGGGGCGTAAGGATTATCAGCTCATATATGTGGCGGCGGGAAAGGCACATTTTGAGATAGATGGGCAGGATGTGATCGCCTGTCCCGGAAGCATGGTGATATACAGGCCGAGACAGATGCAACGGTATGTGTATTACGGAGACGAACACACGGAGGTGTTCTGGGTGCATTTTACCGGGGGAGAGGTGAAGCAGACACTCAGGCGATACGGAATAAATGACGATGTGAATATGTTCTATGGTGGAGACCATGCTGAGTACAGAATTTTGTTCAGGCAAATGATACAGGAGCTACAGCTCTGCCGGGATGACTATGAGGAGATGTTGGAATACATATTCAGACAGATGCTTATCTCAGCTCACAGGCAGCAGGGGCAGGATGATTCCAAAACTGTGTCGGCCATGGCAGAGGAGATGGACCGTGCGGCGGCATATTTTAGTGAGCATTATAACGAGGGAATACTTGTGGAGGATTATGCAAGCATGCACAACATGAGCGTGAGCTGGTTCATACGGAACTTTAGACAGCGCATCGGAACCACGCCCACACAGTACATCATGTCAAAGCGTATAGCTAACGCCCAGATGCTTCTCGAGAGCTCGGACTACAACATGACAGAGATAGCAAAGATAGTTGGATACGATAATCCGCTTTACTTTAGCCGGGTGTTTAAAAAGAAAAAGGAATGTCTCCTATGGAGTACAGGAAGTCGATCAGACATTGACAAATAACTGGAAAAAATTTATCAATAAGTGTATATATAATATAGAAGAAACTGCCATGTGTGTGGGGCGGTGGAAATTAACATGGAGGGATAAAACGTGAGCAGCAATTTATACAAATCAATATGTTTTGTAATTTTGGCTATAGTATTTGTGGTGGCTAAGCTGATAAAAAAGTCAGTGTATTCCCTGGGCGTGACGGTATTCTGTGTCAGCGTTTTGCTTGTACTGGCGATAATATTTTTAGTCAAATATATAAAAGAAAAGAGAACTGCTGATAAGTAATCGACAGTTACATATAAATAGTGGTGTAAATGATTGGAGGAACTGAATATGAAGGTTTTAATGTTGAATGGAAGCGCGAAGCCGCAGGGCAATACATACCGTGCACTTTACGAGGTAGGCGAGCAGCTCAAGAAAGAGGGGATAGACTATGAGATATTCCAGATCGGAGCAGCTCCACTGAGAGACTGCATAGGCTGTGGACAGTGTACGGAAAAAGGCTGTGTGTTTGATGACGATAAGGTAAATGAGTTCGTTGCCAAGGCAAAGGAAGCAGACGGACTGGTATTTGGAACACCTGTATACTATGCTCATCCAAGCGGACGTGTGCAGTCATTCCTTGACAGAGTATTCTACAGCAGCGGCCGTGCATTTGCATTCAAGCCGGGTGCATCTGTGGCAGTTGCAAGACGTGGCGGAACATCAGCATCATTCGATGTGATGAATAAATACTTTGGAATATCACAGATGCCGGTGGCTGGCTCTACATACTGGAATCTTGTACACGGACGCGTGCCTGGAGAGGCTGAGCTGGATGCGGAGGGTATGCAGACCATGAGGAATCTTGCTAAGAACCTTGCATGGATGCTCAAATGCTTTGAAGCCGGCAAGGCAGCAGGTGTTGCACTCCCTGACACGGAGAGAGGCAACCAGACGAACTTTATAAGATAAATTAGTAAAGATTATAATATCGTGAAGCAAATGACAAAGATTGAGTTTAACCTAAATCAGAACATAGTGTTAATGGTAGAAAGAGAGATTACATATGTAATCTCTTGAACTATAGTCAAGGTATGGAAATGGTAAGTATTCTACTGCTAACACTTTTTAAAATATAAATGCGTTTGATTCAAAGGAGATTTGGTTTGTGTTTGTTATTGCTGATAATGTGGCATCCGACAATGATCTGGTGATTCATGTAATTGCGTTTATATTGTGCTTATGATAAATAGAATATGTCAAAATGATAAGCGAGCTGTGGCCTTGTAAAGATCACAGCTCGTCGTCCGTCTCGATATAATCCGGCCGGTTATTGTTCATGGTTTCCTGGCTGGAGATGGTTCTCTGGCGTTTTTCCTGCCGGTAGGCATTAGGCGACATGCCGGTGGTCTTGCGGAAGATCTTGTGGAAAGCCTCGGCGGACTGGTAGCCGCATGAAAATGCAATACTTTCTATAGAAAGCTCAGATATGGTAAGCATATGCTGGGCTTTTGTTATGCGGAAATTCTGCAGGTATTTCACAGGACTCATCCCGGTGTACTGCTTGAACAGGTCGGAGAAATAGCTTCTGTTGATTCCAACGTAGTCAGACAGCTCCTCCACCTTCATTGGCATATAGAGATGTCGTTGTAACTGAACATATTAGCAAAATAATTTGTTGACATCAATATAGATATACTACATTATTGAATTACAAACTAGGTTGATCTGAACTTATATATAATTAAAGAGGGGGATAAAACACAATGAAAAAAAATAAGACTAATTCTGGTAATGTTGGCTATTATATGCTCCGTTAATTTTTAAAAAAATTACAGTGATTAAAGTTTATGGGGCGGAAGTGCCTGTAGAAAGTTCACAGCAGGCATATGGAAAAGAGGGAAAAAATAAATATAATGGACGAACATCAAACAAAATTAATACAGATAATAATATTTTAATTGGGAAAAGTCAAAAAGAAATCGATAAAATATTAAATGCTAATAAATTTGTTGGAGGTAAGAACAATCCGAAAGTTAATTCGGCGATAGAAAATCCTGTAAGTTATTTGAAAAAGAATGTTGGTAAAAAGACAGATGTTTATAGCCTAAAAAGCTCGAAAATATTGCCGGGCATTGGAAATACAAAATGTAATTCTTTAGGAGGAAATAATAATTGTACGTTGACAGCATTTTATAATATATTAAAATATTATAGAACACAGGGATATAATAAAATACCAAAAGATAATAACAAGATGTATGATATAGTAAAAAAGTGCGCGATAGATGTTGGCTATACAAAGAAAAGGGGATTGCCAGTTAATAAAAATAATAACTTGGTGAAAAGGACGTGGCAAAAGGGATTTGGTTATTCTTCAGGCACTGGAAACAGTAACTATATGTGGACATATTCAACTTTGAAGAAACAAATTGACAGTGGAAATCCGTGTATGTTTTCTATTGCAAATGGATACTATTATAATCATACTGTTGCAGTGGTAGGTTATAAGGAATATAAGAATATGAGAACGGGAAAGGTGTATACGTTTTTGGTGGTCCACGATGGCTGGAGTACCACAACAAGATACATAGCAATGAAAAATACTGGTGCGAGCTATGTCGCGTGTCAAACATCGATAAAGGTTCCGTCAAAAAAGAAGTAGAGGAGAAGAAAATATGAATATGGCAATTGTTGTGGCTGCCATCGGAGTTGTGGCAGTCCTTGTATCAATAGTTGGTATAGCGACTAAAAAGATGCCTTTGGTGATTACGGCAATGGCATTATTAGGTATTTGCATAATAGTTACGGGGGTAGAATTGTATAATGCACAAATGTGGCAGGAAATAGCTGTTGTGGCATTTGCTGTAGGGGGATTGTGCGTATGTGCATCTATTATTATGATGATAATTTGGTGGAAAAGAAAGTAGGAATTTGTAATATGTGTCAGCACTTATATTCTGTAATATCACAGATGACGATCACAGGCTCACCATATTGGAGAATTTTGCACACAGACGCCTGCTGATTTTTAGAAGAATATGCTGATGGCATTGATTTACTTTTGGTTAGCATACAGTAATAATGTCTGGTGCCTTTGCCACTGGAGATAATTTTAAAAATCATCATCTGTATCAATATAATCCGGCCGGTTGTTGTTCATGGTCTCCTGGCTGGAGATGGTTCTCTGGCGTTTCTCCTGCCGGTAGGCATTAGGCGACATGCCGGTGGTCTTGCGGAAAATCTTGTGGAAAGCCTCGGCGGACTGGTAGCCGCATGAAAATGCAATACTTTCTATAGAAAGCTCAGATATGGTAAGCATATGCTGGGCTTTTGTTATGCGGAAATTCTGCAGGTATTTCACAGGACTCATCCCGGTGTACTGCTTGAACAGGTCAGAGAAATAGCTTCTGTTGATGCCTACGTAATCCGACAGCTCCTCCACCTTCATAGGCATACTGTAGTGGTTCTGAATGTAGGAGATGGCGTGGTTTACGTAGGCATTTCCCGATGGAGTCTCCAGCTTGTCTTTCTGTGCATTTGCGATGACAGACAGAGCGAGGTAGAGCATGCCCATGAGCCTGAAGTGATCTGCGTGATCCGAGGTGTTGTGAGCAAGCATATCAAATACGTACTTTTTCAGTTTGTCGCCATCCTCGCAGGTGAATATAGGCTGGTTCTGTGTCAGACCAATACTGCTCAGCGTGTCCTGGGCACATCTGCCAGAGAATCCGAACCAGACATACCTCCATGGATGGTGTTCGTCTGATATATATGTGGCAGGGGTGTCCGGCTCAATCAGAAATCCCTGACCCTTTTTCAGATGATAGTGTGCGTTCCCTACATAGAAGTCGCCCTCTCCCTCCAGCACGAAATGTATGAGGTAGAAGGTCTTGACCGCAGGACCTGCCTTATGAAGAGGCTCGGTTATTGAGTGACCGAACACGTTCAGGTAGAGGTCTGTGTCATTTTCCTGAGGGAATTCCATTACGATCTTATTTTCCATTTTACAAACTCCGCATTTTCTTAATAAAGTAACTTCATAAATTGATCTGATAATCTTCAGGAGATTTTGGCAAAGCCCATATACAGATTCTCGTACTGTTCTAAATTTATAAGATCTGAACGTTTCTGTAATGAAGGCATATGAACTCGTTCTCTCATTATATAAGAGTATAACATACATTCAACCGGATTATCCATACAATAATATGTTCCGCCAGAAAAAACAATCTAACAAATGGACATATATTTGCAACGCTATGCCATGTTCAAAATCTGTATATTGTTATAGAATTATATTCACAAAGCAAGAAGCGCAACGGCGTAGCGCAGAAAATGTGCGCAATATGGACAACAAAATAACGGACATTAAGAAAAAAATATAAAAAGATGGAGAAAGGTGGAGTTACAGTCAATGAAGAAAATCGCAGAATTAAAGGAAATTATCGCAGGTGGAGAGTTTGACGAGAAGCTTGCACAGATCTATCTCGACAAGGATATGATCCCATACAACAGGGAAAGATATGTAAAAGCTCTTGATAAATTTACAGAGTTATTCGGAGATCAGGAGGTTGCTATCTACAGCGCTCCCGGAAGAAGCGAGGTGTGTGGAAACCATACAGACCATCAGAACGGACATGTACTTGCTACATCGATCAACCTTGATGCCATAGCAATTGTGGCACCTAGAGAGGACGGCGTGATCGAGCTTGTGTCAGACGATATGCCAAAGGAAGTTATCAATGTAAATGATATCGAGCAGGATCCTGCACTTGAGGGAACAACAACAGCGCTTATCAAGGGCGTTGTTGCAGGGATCAGAGACTACGGATTCAAGGTAGGCGGTTTCACAGCATTTGTGACAAGCGATGTGCTCATGGGAGCTGGAATGTCATCATCAGCAGCATTTGAGAGTCTTATAGGAACTATCCTTTCAGGCCTCTACAATGACATGAAGGTTTCATCAGTTGATGTTGCAAAGATAGGACAGTACGCAGAGAACGTATACTTCGGCAAGCCATGCGGACTTATGGATCAGATGGCATGTGCAGTCGGAGGACTTATATATATCGATTTCTTTGACAAGGCAAATCCTGTCATCAAGCAGGTTCCGGTTGACTTTGAGGCTCATCAGTACAGCCTGTGTATCGTTGACACAAAGGGTTCACATGCAGATCTCACAGACGACTATGCAGCGATCCCTGTAGAGATGAAGCAGGTAGCAAATTACTTCGGAGAGGAGCTCCTCAGCAGAGTTTCAGAGGAGGACTTCATCAGTAAGGTTGGCGAGATGAGAGCAAGCGGCAAGGTGAATGACAGAGCAGTCCTTCGCGCACTCCACTTCTACACAGAGCAGGACAGAGTTGCAGAGGGTGTTGCAGCACTTGAGAATCAGGAATTTGACCATTTCCTCGATGTTATAAAGAGAAGCGGAGATTCATCATTCAAGCTTCTTCAGAATATATACAGCGCAAAGGATCCACTCACACAGAATGTATCAATAGCACTTGGCTTCTCGGAGAAGTTCATCGGCAAGAACGGTGTGTGCAGAGTACACGGCGGCGGATTTGCCGGAACAATCCAGGCATTTGTCAAGAATGCGGCTGTTGCTGAGTACAAGAAGAACATCGAGTCGATCTTCGGAGAGGGCGCATGCCACGTCCTCAAGGTAAGACCTTACGGCGGAATCAAGGTAGTTGAATAGATATTTGCGAAACATGACAGTGTATAGTGTTTGAGGCAATTTAACATACCAATCAGGGGTCGTTTCCACTTAACTCAGCCTGCAGCGGTACTAAGGCGTCGCCTTATGGCGCCACCTAAGGACCGGCGGCCTCGTATTCCCCTGATTTGGTAATGTTAAATTACCTCAAACATAATACAGGTTTATGGGTTTCGCAAATATCTGTGCGTGAAAAAATATAAGGATATGTAGAAAGAAGGGTTACAACCATGATAGATACAAATATCAAGCAGCTCGTTGAGTACGGAATTGCAAATGAGCTGATAGAGGAAGAGGATAGAATATATACGACCAACACCATCCTCGAGATGCTGAAGAAGGACAGCTACGAGGAGCCGGGTGAGGTGCCAGCTATAGATACACCGGAAAAACTTGAGGAGTGTCTCAAGGGTATCCTGGATTACGCAGTTGAGAACGGACTTATCGCAGAGGATTCAGTTGTTCTCAGAGACCTGTTCGATACGAAGATCATGAACGCACTGGTTCCAAAGCCAAGCCAGATCATAAAGACATTCAGAGAGAAGTATGCAAAGTCCCCAGAGGAGGCGACAGACTTCTATTATAAGCTCAGCAGAGCAACAGATTATATAAGAACATACAGAGTTGCAAGGGACATCAAGTGGGTAAAGCCTACAGAGTATGGTGATATCGACATCACCATCAACCTTTCAAAGCCTGAGAAGGATCCGAAGATGATTGCCCTTGCTAAGACCATGTCACAGTCATCATATCCAAAGTGCCAGCTGTGTATGGAGAACGAGGGATATGCGGGAAGGATCAACCATCCAGCAAGAGAGAATCACAGGATCATTCCTATAGAGGTAAATGGCAGCAAGTGGGGATTCCAGTATTCTCCATATGTATACTACAATGAGCACTGTATCGTGTTCAACGGACAGCACATCCCTATGAAGATAGAAAAGGCTACATTCCAGAAACTCTTTTCATTTGTTGGACAGTTCCCACATTACTTCCTGGGATCAAATGCAGACCTTCCTATAGTAGGTGGATCTATCCTCACACACGATCACTTCCAGGGCGGACGTTATACATTTGCCATGACAAAGGCACCTGTTGAGACAAAGATTACATTTGCAGGACATGAGGATGTTGAGGCAGGAATCGTGAAGTGGCCTATGTCAGTCATTAGACTTGACGGAGAGGATCCAGACAAGATCATAGAGCTTGCCGACAAGATTCTCGGCGCATGGAGAGGCTACACAGATGAGGATGCGTACATATTCGCGGAGACAGACGGAGAGCCTCACAACACGATCACTCCGATCGCAAGAATGAGAGATGGCAAGTACGAGATGGACTTAGTCCTTCGTAACAACATCACCACAGAGGAGCATCCACTTGGTCTCTATCATCCATGGGAGCAGTATCACAACATCAAGAAGGAGAACATCGGACTCATCGAGGTTATGGGACTTGCGGTGCTTCCTGCAAGACTCAAGGGCGAGATGGAAGAGCTTGCAGAGGTTCTTGTGGCAGGTGGAGACATCAAGGCCCACGAGAATATAGCAAAGCATTACGACTGGGTACAGACTTTCATTGGAAAGTACGATATAAATGCGGATAACGTACACAAGATACTTCGGGATGAGATCGGCGATGTATTCGCAAAGATCCTTGAGTGTGCAGGCGTTTACAAGAGAGATGAGGCCGGAAAGGCTGCATTCCTCAAGTTCGTAGATTATGTGAATGCACAGTAATATAGTGTGCACTAAAAATGCAATAATATATGTGTATCTGTGACAGACGTATTCCATAACTAATATTTATTAATGCCACATTTTATTGTGCATAACAGGATGTAGTGGTATAGTGTTGGAGAAAACGTCATTGCAAAATAAAAATGTTTATAAACTGGTGATCGACATTTGCGCAAGACATTAACAGTGCCCCAAAAAGCACAGGTGTCTGGCAGATGGTTATGAGTCACAGTATCATAAAGGAGGAAAACATTATGAAGATTTTAGTAACAGGCGGAGCAGGTTATATAGGAAGTCATACATGTGTTGAGCTGCTTAATGCAGGCTACGAGGTAGTAATTCTCGACAACCTTTACAATGCCAGCGAGAAGGCAGTCGACAGAATCAAGGAGATAACAGGAAAGGATCTCACATTCTACAAGGCAGATATCCTTGACAAGGAAGCTATGGACAAGATATTTGCAGATGAGAAGCCTGACTGTGTAATACATTTTGCAGGACTCAAGGCAGTTGGTGAATCAGTTGTAAAGCCACTTGAGTACTATCAGAACAACATCACAGGAACTCTTAATCTGTGCGAGGTTATGAGAAAGAACGGATGCAAGAACATCATCTTCTCATCATCAGCTACAGTATACGGCAATCCTGCATTTATCCCTATCACGGAGGAGTGCCCAAAGGGAACACCTACGAACCCATATGGCTGGACAAAGTGGATGATCGAGCAGATTCTCACAGACCTCCACACAGCAGATCCAGAGTGGAATGTAATTCTTCTCCGTTACTTCAACCCAATCGGAGCTCATAAGAGCGGACTTATCGGAGAGGATCCAAAGGGTATTCCTAACAACCTTCTTCCATATGTTGCACAGGTTGCAATCGGAAAGCTTCAGAGCGTTGGCGTATTTGGCAATGATTACGACACACCGGATGGAACAGGTGTGAGAGATTACATCCATGTAGTAGACCTTGCAGTTGGACATGTAAAGGCTATCAACAAGATCAAGGAGAATCCTGGAGTTAAGGTATACAACCTTGGAACAGGAAATGGTTACAGTGTCCTTGATGTTATCAAGGCGTTCAGCAAGGCCTGTGGACATGACGTTCCATATGTGATCAAGGAGAGACGTCCTGGAGATATTGCAACATGCTACTCAGACGCTTCACTTGCCAAGAAGGAGCTTGGCTGGGAGGCTCAGTACGGAATCGACGAGATGTGTGCTGATTCATGGAAGTGGCAGTCGATGAATCCAAATGGATATAATGACTAATTCCAAAATATAAATAACATAAAGCGGCAGAGCACCGACAAATACTATATATAATCAGATGTAGATTTGCCGGTGCTCTTTTCTATGTATTGACTTTTTAAAAGAGACGTTGTATAAGTAAGTAAACTACGCTTTCTGCGGTCTTTGTTAATTATGCCCTTTTTTAGGGCTTTATCAGATAGAAATGGGTGTTTGACATATGAGACTAGAAATACTGCTTTCGTGTATGAACCTTCAGGATGAGGATATCATAACGAAATCCCATATAGAGTCCGACACGATCATAGTCAACCAGTGTGGATATGATGGGTACAATGAATATGACAGGAACGGACATAAGACAAGAATTTTTTCGGTGAATGACAAGGGTCTTACCAAGAGCAGGAACTATGCTATAAAGCATTCCGAGGCGGATGTGTGTCTGCTGTGTGATGACGATGAGGTGTTCAGCAGGAATTACGAAGAAGGGATACTGACTGCGTACAGAGATCTGCCAGAGGCGGATGTCATCATATTCAACATAGGCAACAGACCTGCCCATTGGGGCGACATGCCTAAGAAGCTTGGATATCTGGATCTCATGCATGTGGCATCCTGGCAGATATCATTCAAGAGAGAGAGCATAGTCAATAATAATGTATATTTTGATGAGCACATGGGTGCGGGCTCGGGCAACGGAGCTGAAGAGGAATTCAGATTCCTCACGGATTGCAGGAAGAACGGACTTGCAATATATTATGTACCATTTGTCATAGCGGATGTTGCGCAGACAAAGTCAACATGGTTTAAGGGGTATAACGAAGAATTTTTCATAAACAGAGGTAATACGACAAGATACATCATGGGTTATGTACCGGCGGTATTGTACGCAGCGTATTACAGCATAAGGAAGAGACATCAGTTTGACAGTGATATATCATGGTTTAAGGCCTTCAGACTTATTATGAAGGGAATACATGAGAACAGGTTAGGGAAGAAGAAATGAGTGAAAAAATATTAAGTGTGATAATTCCGTCTTACAACAGCAAGCCATATCTTGACAAATGTCTTGGATCACTTGTTGTTCCGGAGCTTATGGACAAAATAGACGTGATAGTGGTAAACGATGGCTCGACAGACGGCAGTGAGAGTATATGTGAGGAGTACATTGAGAAGTATCCTGACAGCTATTCACTTATTAATAAGGAGAACGGAGGACATGGCTCAGCGATAAATGCCGGAGCTGAGAAGGCCAGGGGCAGATACATGAAGGTGCTTGACGCCGACGACTGGTTTCTCACAGAGAGT